>Ga0070741_10000674_pt1 | contig 117558 bp, 103 predicted proteins | sample Coa_R1_4_FD_66440 | JGI IMG/M metagenome (GOLD analysis project Ga0070741, IMG submission 66440) | Surface soil microbial communities from Centralia Pennsylvania, which are recovering from an underground coalmine fire - Coalmine... | ecosystem: Environmental > Terrestrial > Soil >... | reverse complement strand
CCAGGTGTCGCCGGAACCTGGAAAGACCTCACGGACAACGTAAACTTTATGGCGGGAAACCTTACCGCCCAGGTACGAAACATTGCGGAAGTCGCAACCGCCATCGCGAATGGCGATCTGTCCCGCAAAATCACCGTAGACGTCCGCGGCGAAATTCTGCAGCTCAAAGAAACTCTTAACACGATGGTGGACCAGCTGAACCGGTTTGCCGGCGAGGTGACCCGCGTGGCTCGCGAGGTGGGCAGCGAAGGGCGGCTTGGCGGTCAGGCCAACGTGCCGGGGGTGGCCGGTACCTGGAAAGATCTGACCGATTCGGTCAATTCCATGGCCGGCAACCTCACTGCGCAGGTCAGAAACATTGCTGAGGTCACAACTGCCGTGGCCCGCGGGGATCTCTCGCGCAAAATCACGGTTGATGTAAAAGGCGAAATTCTCGAACTTAAGAACACGATCAACACTATGGTGGACCAGTTGAACGCGTTCGCCGGTGAAGTGACCCGTGTGGCCCGCGAAGTCGGCACTGAAGGCAAACTGGGCGGCCAAGCTGAGGTGCCGGGGGTCGCCGGAACCTGGAAAGATCTCACTGACAATGTCAACTTCATGGCGGGTAACCTCACGGCACAGGTTCGAAACATTGCCGAAGTGGCTACGGCCGTGGCTCGCGGCGATCTTTCGCGCAAGATCACGGTTGACGTGAAAGGCGAAATCCTGGAGCTGAAGAACACCATCAACACCATGGTCGATCAACTGCGCTCCTTCGCCTCGGAGGTAACGCGCGTCGCTCGCGAAGTGGGCACCGACGGGAAGCTTGGAGGCCAGGCCGTTGTGCCGGGGGTAGGTGGCACATGGAAAGACCTTACTGACTCCGTCAATTCCATGGCCAGCAATTTGACTGGCCAGGTGCGCAATATCGCGGAAGTTTCAACCGCCATCGCGAATGGTGACTTGTCGAAGAAGATTACGGTGAACGTCAGCGGCGAAATCCTGCTTTTGAAAGAGACCATCAACACGATGGTCGACCAGTTGAACGCATTCGCCAGCGAAGTCACGCGCGTGGCTCGCGAAGTCGGTTCTGAGGGCCGCCTGGGTGGACAGGCAAACGTCCCTGGCGTGGCCGGCACCTGGAAAGATCTGACTGACTCGGTCAATTCCATGGCCGGCAATCTTACGGCCCAGGTGCGAAACATTGCGGAAGTCACGACGGCGGTTGCTCGCGGCGATCTCTCGCGCAAGATTACGGTCGACGTCAAAGGCGAAATTCTCGAGCTGAAGAACACCATCAACACCATGGTGGACCAACTGAACGCGTTCGCCGGCGAAGTGACCCGCGTGGCCCGCGAGGTCGGCACCGACGGCAAGCTCGGTGGTCAAGCCGAGGTGCCCGGAGTGGCTGGCACCTGGAAGGATCTCACCGACAATGTGAACTTCATGGCCAGCAATCTCACGGGCCAGGTGCGCAACATTGCTGAGGTCGCCACGGCCATTGCGAATGGCGATTTGTCAAAAAAGATTACCGTCGATGTGCGCGGCGAGATCCTGCAGTTAAAGGAAACGCTGAACACGATGGTCGAGCAGTTGCGTTCCTTCGCTGCCGAAGTTACGCGTGTGGCTCGCGAAGTGGGCTCTGAAGGCCGGCTCGGCGGTCAGGCCAACGTCCCAGGTGTCGCTGGAACCTGGAAAGATCTCACCGACTCAGTGAACGCGATGGCCGGCAATCTTACGGCCCAGGTGCGAAACATTGCGGAAGTCACGACCGCCGTTGCTCGCGGCGATCTCTCGCGCAAGATTACGGTCGACGTGAAAGGCGAAATTCTCGAACTGAAGAACACCATTAACACCATGGTCGATCAGCTCAACGCTTTCGCTGCCGAAGTCACGCGAGTGGCTCGCGAAGTAGGCACTGAAGGCAAGCTCGGAGGACAGGCGCAGGTGCCTGGAGTGGCTGGTACCTGGAAAGATCTGACCGACAACGTGAACGTCATGGCTGCGAACCTTACCGAACAGGTCCGCGGCATCGTGAAAGTGGTCACGGCAGTCGCCAATGGGGTGCTCACCCAGAAGTTGACAGTGAATGCCAAAGGCGAAGTCGCGGCCCTGGCGGAGACGATTAACAACATGACTGACACGCTGGCCACCTTTGCAGATCAGGTGACCACCGTGGCTCGAGAGGTTGGCGTTGAGGGTCGCCTGGGTGGGCAGGCAAACGTGCCGGGCGCCGCGGGGACCTGGAAGGATCTTACCGGGAACGTAAACCTGCTGGCTGACAACTTGACCAACCAGGTGCGTGCTATTGCGGAAGTGGCGACGGCCGTGACCAAGGGCGACCTGACACGATCCATTCAGGTGGAAGCGCGAGGCGAAGTCGCGGAATTGAAAGACAACATCAACACCATGATCAATAACCTGCGCCTCACGACCGAGCGCAACACCGAACAGGACTGGCTCAAGACCAATCTTGCGCGGTTCACCGGCATGTTGCAGGGGCAACGCGACCTGGGCACCGTCGGTCGGATGCTTCTGTCGGAACTCGCTCCCCTGGTGGGCGCGCAGCAGGGCGTCATCTATCAAATGGAATCCGAGGACTCGAGGGGCCTGGTCCTGCTGTCGGCGTTTGCGGGAGATGGACACGATGGACACCTTCGCCGCCTCGACGTCGGCGAGGGCTTGATTGGACAATGTGCGCTGGAAAAGCGCCGGATGTTGATCAGCGACCTGCCGCCCGACCGCACCGTTTCAGTTCGATCCGGCCTGTTCGAAGCGGTGCCTCGCAATGTCATCGTGCTGCCGGTGCTGTTTGAGGACCGGGTCAAAGCCGTCATCGAGCTGGCCTCGCTGAGCATATTCACCGCTTCTCACCTGTCCTTCCTCGAGCAGCTCACGGCCAGTATCGGAATCGTGCTGAACAGCATCGAGGCTACGATGCAGACGGAAGGCTTGCTCAAGCAGTCGCAACAGTTGGCGGCTGAGCTGCAAGCACAGCAGAAAGAATTGCAGCAGACCAACGAGCAGCTCGCCCAGAAGGCACAGCAGTTGGCCGAGCAGAACGTCGAAGTTGAACGCAAGAACCAGGAAATTGAGCAGGCCCGCCGCGCCCTGGAAGAAAAGGCCAAGGAGCTGGCGTTGACCTCCAAGTACAAATCGGAATTCCTGGCCAACATGTCGCACGAGCTGCGAACGCCTTTAAACAGTATTCTGGTTCTCGGGCAGCAACTCACCGACAATCCCGAAGGAAATCTCACTCCCAAGCAGGTCGAATTCGCCCGCACCATCCACGCCGCGGGCACGGACTTGCTCAACCTGATTAGCGACATTCTTGATCTGTCGAAGATCGAGTCAGGCACGGTGTCGGTTGAGGCCGAGGAAATCTTCTTCGCCAGCCTGCTGGATGCGGTGGCACGGCCATTCCGGCACGAGGCGGAGAACAAGCGCCTGTCCTTCGAAATCCATACGGATCCGCACCTGAGTCGCAGTTTGGTGACCGACTCGAAGCGTTTGCAGCAAGTCTTGAAGAACCTGCTGTCCAACGCCTTCAAGTTCACCGAGCAGGGCGGGGTACGGCTTTCGGTCTCGGCCGCTCCGAGTGGGTGGAGCGAAGACCACGCAATCCTGTCGAAGTCGGCTTCGGTGATTGCATTCGAGGTGGCGGATACGGGAATCGGCATACCCACGGACAAGCAGCGCATCATCTTCGAGGCCTTCCAGCAGGCAGACGCGGGCACCAGCCGCAAGTACGGCGGGACCGGTCTGGGACTGGCGATCAGCCGCGAACTGGCAACGCTCCTGGGCGGCGAAATCCAGTTGCGCAGCACGCCAGGCAAAGGCAGCACATTTACCCTCTACCTGCCGCAAACCTACGTGGGATCATCGGCGGCTACCTTGGTGAGCAGCGATGGCAAACCCTCGGTAGCACCGCTACAACTGTCTCGGGTCAAGGTTGCTGAATTGCCCAGCGAACAAATCGAGGATGATCGCGGCAATTTGCAGCCCGATGATGCGGTCCTGCTGATCGTTGAGGATGATCCGCACTACGCGCGCGTACTTTGCGACCTGGCTCGCGACAAGGGCTTCAAAGTGCTGGCGGCCACGCGCGGAGCGGATGCTCTGGCACTGGCTCGCGAGTATCATCCGTCGGCCGTTTCCCTGGACGTGTTCCTCCCCGACATGTTGGGCTGGACGGTGCTGAACCATTTGAAACAGGATTCCTCGACGCGACACATTCCGGTGCAGATGCTCACACTTGATGAGGATCGGCATCATGGCCTGGCGCGCGGTGCTTTCTCCTTTATTACAAAGCCCACCACCACCGAAGGACTGGAAGCTGCGTTCGCTCGCATTAAAGAGTACTCTTCAAGCCGTCGCAAGCGGTTGCTGGTGGTGGAAGACAATCCCGCAGAGCAGTTCAGTATCAGGGAACTGCTGGGTTACGATGACCTGGACGTGACCACGGTCGGTACCGGAGCCGATGCGTTGCAGTCCATCAGCACGGAAGAATTCGACTGCGTGGTGCTCGATCTGCGTCTTCCCGACATGTCGGGATTCGAGGTCCTGGAGCACCTGCGGGATAGTGCTGCGGCGAGTGACTTGCCGGTCGTCGTCTTTACCGGTAAGGAACTTTCGCCGGAGGAGGACGCGCGTCTGCACACCTTGGCGCGCAGCGTCGTGGTCAAGGGGGTGGAATCGCCTGAGCGTTTACTCGATGAAACTGCGCTGTTCCTGCATCGCGTGGTCACTGACCTGCCGGTGGAGAAGCAGAAAATGCTCGACCGGCTGCATCGCTCGGATGAGGCTTTGGTCGGACGGAAGGTGCTGGTCGTTGACGACGACGTGCGCAACATCTTCGCCCTCAGCAGCGTGCTTGAACGGCGGGGAATGAGCGTGCTCACCGCGGGTACGGGACGCGAAGCCATCACGACACTGGAGTCGACCCCTGATATCGCGATCGTCCTGATGGATATTATGATGCCGGAGATGGACGGATACGAAACCATGCAGGTCATTCGCCAGAATCCGTCGTTCCGGCGGCTGCCCATCATTGCCTTAACGGCGAAGGCCATGAAAGGCGATCGGGAGAAGTGCCTGGAGGCAGGCGCTTCCGAGTACTTGGCCAAACCGGTCAACACCGAGCAATTGCTCTCAGCTCTTCGCATGTGGCTTCACCGGTAGGCTGTTTCAGGGTTGTGCGAATTGGGTGCTCAATGAGCGTTCACGAACCCGTCAATATCCTGATGGTCGATGATCAGCCGGGCAAGCTGCTCAGCTACGAAGCGATCCTCAATCCGCTGCGCGAAAACTTGCTCAAAGCAAATTCCGGGCGCGAAGCGCTCGAGCATTTGCTGAAAAGTGAGATCGCGGTCGTCCTCATGGACGTAAGCATGCCGGATATGGACGGGTTTCAACTCGCCGACATGATTCGTGAGCACCCACGGTTTCAGAAAACCGCGATCATCTTCATTTCCGCTGTGCATTTGACCGACGTGGATCGGCTGAAGGGCTATGAACGGGGCGCGGTCGATTACATTTCGGTACCTGTCGTTCCTGAGTTGTTGCGGGCCAAGGTCAGCGTTTTCGCCGAGCTCTATCGCAAGAACCAGCAATTGGAAAAGCTCAATCGCGAATTGGAGCAGCGGGTCACCGAGCGAACCGAGGAGCTGCGAGAAAGCGAATCGCAGTTTCGTTCACTGGCCAACTCCATACCGCAGTTAGCCTGGATGGCCAATCCGGATGGCTCCGTGTTCTGGTACAACCAGCGCTGGTATGACTACACCGGGACAACGATCGACCAGGTACAGGGCAAGGGCTGGACGCGCACCGTGCATCCGGAACACTCGGGGCGCGTAGTTGCCGGTATGCAGCGCTGCTGGGAATTGGGAGTTCCGTGGGAAGACACCTTTCCCTTGCGCGACCAGCAGGGTAACTACCGCTGGTTTCTCTCTCGTGCTCTGCCCATCCGCGATGCCGCCGGTAATGTGGTGCGCTGGTTCGGAACCAACACCGACATCACCGAACGCAAGCAAGCGGAAGAAGCGCTGGTAAAGTCGGAGCGGCTCGCGGCCATGGGACGACTAGCGGGGATCATCGCGCATGAAATCAACAATCCCCTGGAAGCCATCTCCAATGCTTTTTACCTCTTGCGAGATCATCCCTCTCTGGACGAAGAAGCGCGCTATTACGCCCGTCTAGCCTCTGAGGAAGTCGCACGCATTAGCCACATCACCAAACAAACCCTCAGCTTTTATCGTGAATCGCGCCAACCCATCGCAGTTTCGCTTTCCGAAATCCTCGACAATGTGATCGAACTGCAGTCGCGGGCTTTGAAGTTGAACGCCATCTCGGTGACGAAGAAATACACGACGGTAGGAATCATTCAGGGATTTCCGGTCGAGTTGAAGCAGGTATTCTTGAACATCATCGGAAATGCTGTGCAGGCCATGGGTACAGGGGGCCGGTTGCGCATCCGGCTGTTCCAATCAACGGAGCGGCGCAGTGGCAGGGAAGGCATACGGGTGCTGATCGACGACACGGGCAGCGGTATACGTCGTGAGGACGCCAGGCGGATTTTCGAGCCGTTTTTCAGCACCAAGGAAGCAAAGGGAACCGGACTGGGGCTGTGGATCAGCAAGGGCATTATCCAGAAATACGAAGGCTCCATTCGTTTTAGAAGCATGCGGCTGGGTCAAGGGCATATCACCTGTTTTTCCGTTTTCCTCCCCGCCGCTGCAGCAGCTCAAGTACCGGTTGCGGTAGCTTCATCGGTTGCGTAAGGCAGAGCTGAAAGGACTTTTCGGTGGGAACCAGATTCGTGATCCTGTGCGTGGACGACGAGGAGAATCCTCTGGTGCTCCGCAAGTTCCTTTTGCAAAGGGCCGGTTACGATGTGATCACTGCGAGGTCAGCCCAGGAGGCCCTGGAAATCGCAAGCAAACAGGATGTCGACCTTGTGCTCTCGGATCACCTGATGCCCGGCATTACGGGAACCGAGTTGGCCCGGTTGCTCAAATCGCAATACCCGAAAATGCTGGTGGTGCTGCTTTCGGGCGTCAATGAGATTCCCGTGGGCGCCGAAGTCGCCGACGTCTTCCTAAGTAAAGTCGAGGGTCCCGAAAGCTTGTGCCAGCAGATCGCGGCCGTTTTAGCGGGATCCGCGCGCGCCTGAGATTTAACTCTCCTATCGATAGGGCCATTCCAGCGCTAACCGCTGCCGCGGCAGATCCTCCGAGTGACTGGTGGCGTCGTTCTTAATGCCCAAAAGGCCTGCAGCGGTGAAGGTTGTCCCTGTGATCTCCATCACATCTCTCGGAGATACGAAAGTTTAAGTTTTGCTCAGGAGAAAACCGTCATGTGCCTCGCGATTCCTGGGAAAATTCTGGACAGCACGGAATCCGGCGGTATGCGGGTTGGCAGAGTGCAGTTCGGTGGGATCGTCCGCCAGGCACGCCTTGACTTCGTTCCGGAGGCCGCAATCGGTGACTACGTGATGGTTCATGTCGGTTTCGCGATCAGCCGCGTGGATGCGGTTGAGGCCGAACGAACCTACCAGGTCCTCCAGGAAATGGGCCTGCTCGCCGACGAACTCGACGCCCTCAAAGGCCAGGCCTGATAACGACTGGAGAGCGCGAAGGTGGCCGGTGTCGATGGATTCGGGTAACCATGCGCTGAACCCCCCTGGACGAAGCTGGTTTGATCACATCGCTCGTTCGCCTCTCACCTTCGGTTGTGACCGCGATCACTTCATCTTGAGACATAAGTCGCTACAGTAGTTCCGAATTGGGAATCGTGCCGTTATCCGCCTGTAAAAGTGTGGGGATGATCCGGATGAAATACATCGATGAATACCGCGACGAGCATATCGCGCGCACTCTTGCCGCAGAGATCGAGCAACATACAACCCGGCACTGGGTCCTCATGGAGATCTGTGGTGGTCAGACCCACACCATCATGCGTTACGGGCTGGACGAGTTGCTGCCCAAAAACATCGAACTGGTGCACGGGCCCGGTTGCCCGGTCTGCGTAACTCCCTTGGAAACCATCGATAAAGCCATCGCACTTGCCTCACGTGCCGAAGTGACACTGGTCTCTTACGGAGACATGTTGCGGGTACCGGGTTCCGCGTCCGACTTGTTCCGTGCGAAAGCGCACGGCGGCGATGTACGCGTTGTTTACTCACCGGTCGAAGCGCTGAAAATTGCGCGCTGCCACCCGGACCGCAAGGTGGTCTTCCTGGCCGTGGGATTCGAGACCACTGCGCCGGCAAACGCGATGGCTGTGTGGCAGGCGAAGCGTGAAGGTATCGATAACTTCTCAATCCTGGTCTCGCACGTTCTCGTTCCTCCCGCAATCCGCGCACTGATGGCGTCGGCAGAAAATCGGGTGCAGGGCTTCATCGCTCCCGGCCACGTGTGCACCGTGATGGGATACGAAGAATACGAAGCGCTGGTGCGCGACTTCCGTGTTCCCATCGTGGTCGGCGGATTCGAGCCGGTTGATCTCCTGCAATCCGTGTTAATGCTGGTCAAACAACTGGAGGCCGACGTCGCCAAGGTCGAGAACCAGTACGTTCGCTCCGTCAACTACTTGGGTAACTTCCCTGCACAGCAAGTCGTAAAAGAAGTTTTCGAGATCGCCGACCAAAAATGGCGCGGCATCGGCAGCATCCCCAACAGTGGATTGCGGCTCCGTGAGGAATACGCGTCCTATGATGCTGCCCGGATTTTTGAGCTTGCCGAAATCGCCGTGGAAGAACCAGCGGAGTGCATCAGCGCGAAGGTGTTGCAAGGCTTGCGCAAGCCCACCGACTGTCCGGCATTTGCTATGCGCTGTACGCCGGAGAATCCGCTGGGCGCGCCCATGGTTTCATCTGAAGGCGCGTGCGCGGCGTACTACCACTATCGTCGGCACGCAATCGCAGGCGACTGACAAGGAGACTCATGCCGGGAACGACGAAGACCATTGCCGAGTTAAGTTGTCCGACGGCTTTGCCCGTGAAAGACACGATCGTGCTTGGCCATGGCAGCGGCGGCAAGCTCAGCGCCGAGTTGGTACGCGACATCTTCCTTCCTGCTTTCCAGAATCCGGCGCTGGCACGGCTGGACGACCAGGCGATCGTTACCGTGGGCAGCAGCCGCCTGGCCATCAGCACCGACTCGTTCGTGGTGAAGCCACTTTTCTTTCCCGGGGGAGATATTGGCTCGCTCGCAGTTCATGGCACCGTGAACGACCTTGCCATGGGGGGCGCCCGGCCACTCTACCTCAGCGTGGGGTTCATCATCGAAGAAGGTCTCTCGATGGACGTATTGCGGCAGGTGGTGGAATCCGTGCGCCGCGCTGCCGATGCCGCAGGCGTCCAGGTGATTACCGGCGACACCAAGGTGGTCGAGAAAGGAAGCGGCGACGAACTCTTCATCAACACCACGGGCCTGGGAATCGTTCCTGCTGGCGTGGAGCTCTCTGCCAACCGGGCACGGCCGGGGGACAAGGTTCTGCTCAGCGGATCCATCGGCGAGCACGGCATCGCCATCATGGCGCAGCGCGAAGGGCTGGAATTCGAAAGCACAATCGAGAGTGATAGCGCGGCCCTGCACACCCTGGTTGCCGACATGCTGAACGTGACCCATTCCATTCGCTGCATGCGTGATCCCACGCGGGGTGGGCTCTCAAGCACTCTCAACGAAATTGCCGAACAGTCGCGAGTCGGGATTGCCTTGGAAGAGCGCGCCATTCTGGTTCACGATGAGGTGCGCGGCGCTTGCGAGATGTTGGGGCTCGATCCTCTTTACGTTGCCAACGAAGGCAAGCTGGTGGCGATCGTAGCTGCGGAAGCGGCGGATGCTGTGCTTGCCGCCATGCGACGCCATCCTTTGGGCCTGAACGCCAACATTATCGGCGCAGTAGTCGAAGACCGGCAGCACTTGGTGATCATGCGTACTCCCCTGGGTACGACTCGCATTGTGGACATGCTCGCCGGCGATCAACTGCCGAGGATTTGTTGAGCCATGCACGAGATGAGCATTGCCAGTTCGATTCTGGAGGCAGTAGCGTCGGAAGCCGCGCGTTGTCCGGGCTCGCGTCCGGAAAAGGTCGGAGTACGGATCGGCGAGCTGGCGGCGGTCGATCCCGAATCTCTGCGTTTCTGTTTCGAAGCTCTGATCCGCGATACCGACCTGCAACAGCTTGAATTGGAGATTGAATTTAAGCCGCGGCGGCACGGGTGTTCCGGGTGTGGCGAGGAATTCAACGTAATCGACTACAACATCGAATGTCCGCATTGCGGTTGCCTTAATACCCGGTGCATCAGTGGAGACGAGTTGGAGTTGGTCTATGTGGAGGTGGAACAGAATGAATCGAGTGCCCTTGGAGCGCAAAGTCTTAAGTGAAAACGATCGCCTGGCTGACGTGCTTCGGCAGCGTTTCCGCGAGCACGGGATTCTGTGTCTCAACCTGATCAGCTCACCCGGGTCGGGGAAAACCAGCTTGCTGGAACGTACGCTCGAGAGTTTCCCCAAGGGAGAACGGGTCGCCGTGCTGACAGGCGACATCCAGACGGAGAATGATGCGAATCGGCTGCGGCGCTTTGGATTTCCAGCCAGGCAGATTACGACTGGGGGCACCTGCCATCTGGACGCGCGCATGATCCAGAAACACCTGGACGACTGGCGCCTGGAGGATCTTGACGTGCTGTTTATCGAGAACGTCGGCAACCTTGTGTGTCCTTCAAGTTACGACCTCGGCGAGGCGGCGAAAGTCGTCCTGTTGAGCGTGACGGAGGGAGAAGACAAGCCCCTGAAATATCCATCGATTTTCTTCAAATCGGACTTATGCGTGATCAGCAAGACCGATCTTTTGCCGTACGTGCCATTTGCGCTGGACACGGCGGTCGAGAATGCCCGTCGGGTACACCCGGGAATGGAGATCGTAAAGGTCTCCTGCCTCACTCGCCGTGGTGTGCATGATTGGATGACCTGGCTTGAGCATCGTAAGCATGAGTTTCTGGCCGGAAGGGCCGAACCGGTGGCGTGACCATGTTGGTCCGCAATCAGATCGAGGTCGCCGGAATCGTCCAGGGTGTGGGATTTCGACCGTACGTCTACCGCCTCGCAACGGCGCGCAATTTGTCCGGCAAAATCAGCAATACCTCTTCGGGCGTGCTTATCGAAGTGCAGGGCCCGAGCGAGCAGATCCTGGACTTTATCCATCAGCTTCCGCTCGAGGCTCCCGCGCTGTCGAAAATCACCGGCGTGGTGGTTCGGGACGTGCCCTGTAATGGCGAGAGCGAATTCCGTATCGCACCCACTCATACCGGTGAGGCCGTCCAGACCCTGATATCTCCCGACGTGGCGATCTGCGACGATTGCCTGCGCGAGATGCTCGACCCCAAGGACCGCCGGTATCGGTATCCCTTTATTAACTGCACCAACTGCGGACCGCGATTCACCATTGTTCGGAACATTCCCTACGATCGTAGCCAAACGTCCATGTCGGTTTTCCCGATGTGCACGGCGTGCCAACATGAGTATGACGATCCCATGAATCGCCGCTTCCACGCCCAACCTAACGCCTGCTGGGACTGTGGACCTCACGTGGAACTTTGGGATCGTGGCGGCAAGCCCACCGACTGCCGAAATCCTATTGATGAGTGCATAGCCGGGCTGCAGGCCGGTCTGGTGGTGGCCGTTAAGGGCTTAGGCGGATTTCACCTCGCAGTGGACGCCACGAATGCCGCCGCCGTGCGGCTTCTGCGCAAGCGCAAACACAGGGTTGAAAAGCCATTTGCCGTAATGGTGCCCGGAATGTCAGCGGTGGAGGAATTCTGCGATCTGGTTGCCGGGGCGCAGAATGCGCTCATGTCTGCACAGCGCCCCATCGTCCTGTTGCCATGGAGAAAGCCCAGCCTGATTTGTGAGCTGGTTGCTCCCAACAATCGCTACGTGGGCATTTTCCTCCCCTACACGCCTCTTCAGCACCTGCTCTTCGCGGACGGGCGACTGCGCGCACTCGTGATGACGAGTGCAAACATCAGCGAGGAGCCGATCGTCGTCGAAAACGATGAGGCAGTGCGCAGGCTCGATGGACTCGCCGATTATCTGCTGATTCATAACCGCGACATCCTGTTGCGCTGCGACGACTCCGTGACCCGGGCCAGCGGCGGAAAGCTTCGGCATTTACGGCGCTCGCGGGGATTTGTCCCGGTCCCGATATTTCTGAATGAGGATCTTCCGCCCGTCCTGGCGGTGGGCGGTGAACTCAAGAACACCATTTGCTTGACCAAAGGAAAGCACGCGTTTTTGTCTCAGCATATCGGCGATCTCCAGAATCTTGAGAGCCATCGCTTTTTCGAGCAAGCAATTTTGCACTTGCAAAGAGTGCTGCAGTTGAAGCCCGAAGTTATCGCTTACGACCTGCATCCCGACTATTTCTCGACGAAATGGGCGCTCGCGCAATCCGGGGTCAAAGCCGTCGGTGTGCAGCATCATCATGCGCATATTGCGAGCTGCATGGCAGAAAATCAACTGCATGGCCGGGTCATCGGGTTTGCCCTCGATGGCACCGGCTACGGGACAGACGGGCGCATCTGGGGCGGGGAAGTTCTTACCTGCGACTACCGCGGCTTCCACCGCGCCGCACATTTCGACTACGTCCCGCTGCCCGGCGGCGAAGCAGCCATCCATGAGCCTTGGCGCATGGCGGTCAGCTACCTGTTCCAGCATTTCGGCCCCGAGTTCTTGAGCATCCCTCTCGCCTTCACCCGCGACTTGCCGGCTCATCAAGTTCGAACTTTGCTGCGGATGATCCGCAACGGGGTGAACTCGCCGCTGACGTCAAGTTGCGGCCGGCTGTTTGACGCCGTAGCCGCTCTCATCGGTATTCGTCAGCAGGTCAACTACGAAGCGCAGGCTGCAATTGAAATGGAAATGGCTATCGGAGATGAGTGCTGCGAAGAAGCTTATCCGATTGCGGTCGCGGGACAAGCTGGCGCCTGGATTATCGACACCAAGGCAATGTTCCAGGCAGTCATCGAAGACCTGAGTCGGAACTTGCCGGTATCCCGCATCAGCGCCAAATTCCACAATGGCCTTGTGGAGGTCTTTACCACCGTTGCCAAGTTGATTCGGCACCGTGAGCAATTAAACCGTGTTTGCCTAAGCGGCGGGAGTTTTCACAATGCCTACCTCTCAGAACGCATGGAAAGACGGTTGTCGCAAGCTGGCTTCGAGGTCTTTGCGCACCGCGAAGTTCCTGCGAGCGATGGCGGCTTGAGCCTGGGACAGGCCCTGGTCGCTGCGCACCGGCACGATAAGGAGATAAGGGCATGACCCGGACGCTAATCATTGCGTGCGGCAATCCTCTGCGCACCGATGACGGGATCGGTTGGCACATCGCGCAGAAACTCGCCTCGCAACTCCGATCCCCCGATTTTGAAATCCTGCTCAGGTTTGAGCTGACTCCGGATCTTGCCGAAGACATGAGCCATGCAGACCGAGTGATTCTGATCGACGCGGCGGCCGAAGGTGTGCCGGGAGAAGTACGTTGTGAAGCGATCAACGCGGCAGAAGCCGCGCCTGCGTTTTCACACGAGTGCTCGCCGCCAGTTTTGCTCGGACTGGTACAGGATCTTTACGGCGCAACTCCCGATGCCGTATTGATTTCGGTAGCGGGAGAGTCGTTCAAGGTGGGGCAAGGTCTGACGGCTGCCGTAGCTGATTCGGTGCCCGTAGCTGTCAATAACATCCTGGAACTCGTGGCGTCAGGCGCCAAAGCCATCGTGGCGCACCGGTGCTCTGGCTGACAACCCGACCCAGCTAACTCGTGATCATCACGACGGTCGCGTCATCCCGTAACCCCGCGCCATCAGAGAAAGACTGAACTTCTGCAAGGAGGCTGTCGGCCGTTGCCGACGTCTTCGACATATGAGCGCGCAACCGCTCCGAGCCATATTCTTCGTCGCGCAGGTTGGCGGCCTCTGTAATTCCATCGCTATAGAACAACAGGCGTGAACCTTGCGGGAGTGTAATCGTTGTTTCGGAGAAGTGTCGCGTGCCCAGGCACAAGCCAAGCGGCAGCCCGCATTCCGTGGCAACGAATTGTGCGCTGTCCCCGGAAACCAGCAGTGGCGGCAAATGTCCCGCGTTGGCGAAGGTCAGCTTGCGGTTGCGGGGATCAAACACGGCATACACCATAGTCACAAACCTGCCAGAGGGAAAGTCCTCGGCCATCAGCTTGTTGAGCCTCATCAAAACTTCGCTCGGACTACAGCACGCCTCGGCCAGGGATCGCACCATACCCCTGGTAGCCGACATCAACAGCGCAGCCGCCATGCCCTTGCCTGACACATCGGCGAGGACGATCCCCCAGCGGCCATCGTCCAGCGCTATGAAGTCATACCAGTCACCACCAACGGCTCCCGCCGGCACACAGAAACCCGAAATCACGAAGCCGGGAACATAGGGAGAACTCTTGGGAAACAAGTTTTGCTGGATGGCACGCGCTTCTTGGGCATCTCGATCCATTTGCGCCTTCAGCAGGCGCTCCCGCTGAAACACGCGTGCATTCTGCACTGCCACGGCAATATGCGCGCACAGAGCCTGCAAAATTTGCAACTGGTCTTCCGGGAACGCATCCAGTTCCGGGTGCGACGCGGTAAAAACACCGACCAGTTTGCTTCCGACCAGCAGAGGGATGGCCACTTCCGAGCGCACGTTCTCTTCGCAAGCCGCGTAATATGGATCCACGTTCACGTCAGGCGCGTATCGCATTTGGCCGCTAGCGGCCACATGGCCGACCAAGCCTTCCTTCCCAACCTTCATCCGGTGACCTTTGCCGTGTACTGAGCAGCCTTTACTGCCGGCTATGACCAGGTCTTGGCGATCCTCATCGTGCAAGTAGATATTGGTTTCGAGGCAGCCAAAGGAACTCGCAACATCGTTAACGATGCTCTCGATGAGTTGATCGAGATCCAGGATCGACGTGATCTGCTGCGCAGCTTTCTGAACCTTGAGCAGGTCCTGCACTTGCTCAAGCTGTTGCTGAGCGGCCAGGTATTCGACATCCATCGTGATGGGAAGAGATGTTGCCATTGCGTTGCCCTCGGACGGGCGTCACCGGCCCGGCCTTGTCGTGCATATCGACTTAGATGATTCTGCCCGCGGCCGGGCTCTAGTTTATGTTTCGTGCTTATCTTCGTTCGGAGCCTTTGGAGAACCCCGTTTTGGCGTCAAGGACCGCCTCTGCTTGATTTCGTCGAGGCGTTCGCGAATCCGCTTTTCTACGCCTTCGTTGCTGGGATGGTAGTAGACGCGGTCATGCAGATTGTCTGGAAGACACTGCATATTCGCGATCTTCTCCTCCAAATCATGTGCGTACTGGTAACCTTTCCCGTAGCCCAGTTTCTTCATCAACGGTGTCGGCGCATTCCGTAAGTGAAGCGGAACAGGCTCAGCCGCCGTTCGCTCGACGTCCTGCTGCACCGCCCCGTACGCCATGTACAGAGCGTTGGATTTAGGAGAAAGGGACAGATACACCACCGCTTGGGCCAAGGCTAGATTGCCTTCCGGCATGCCGATAAAGTCGACTGCATCGCGGGCCGCCATGCATAGCGCGAGCGCATTGGGATCCGCCAGCCCTATGTCTTCGACCGCCATACGCACCACGCGGCGAGCGATATACAGAGGATCTTCGCCCGCCTCGAGCATTCGACCCAGCCAATAGATCGCTGCATCGGGATTGCTGTTGCGAACTGATTTATGCAGTGCGGAGATCAGGTTGTAATGCTCTTCCCCGCTTTTGTCATAGAGGAGAACGCGGCGCTGCAGTGCGTCCTGCACCATCGTGTCGGTAATTTCAGCGCCCGTGTGTTGCCCGGACTGCTCTAACGCCAGTGGCGCGGCGACCTCCAGGACGTTGTAGGCGCTTCGCGCGTCACCATTGGAGTATGTGGCGATTTTTTGGAGGACCGTATCGGAAGCCTGCAATTTCAGGCGTCCCAACCCGCGTTCCTCGTCTTCCAGCGCTCGCCTCAACAAGACCACAATCTGTTCTTCCGTGAGCGGGTTCAGCACGTACACTCGGCTGCGGGATAGCAAGGCTGATATCACTTCAAAGGAAGGGTTTTCCGTAGTAGCGCCAATCAGCCTGATGCTGCCCTTTTCCACGTGGGGCAAGAACGCATCCTGCTGCGCCTTGTTGAAACGGTGAATTTCGTCAATGAATACGATGGTGCGGGTCCCATACTGCCGGGCCCGGTCTGCCTCGGCCATCACCTGTTTGATTTCCTTGATGCCGCTGAGTACGGCGGAAAACTCGATGAAGTCCGCCTTCGTCATGTTGGCAATGATTTTCGCAAGCGTCGTCTTGCCCGTTCCTGGAGGCCCCCAGAAAATGAGCGAGCCGATGTCGTCGCGCTCGATCTGAGCTCGCAGAGGCTTACCCACGCCGATCAGGTGCTCCTGACCGACAAACTCGTCGAGGGTGCGTGGACGCATGCGGTCCGCCAAGGGACGTCCCCGGTCACCCGCCCGCTCACCGCCCGGTATGGTTTGGAATAAGCTCACGTACCTTACTCAGCGAAAAAATAACTTTGCCTCGAAAATTCGTAAAGGAGAATACTCGCGGCCACGCCGGCATTCAGCGACTCAACCTGGGCGGCATGAGGAATCGTAATCAGCTGATCCATCTGCGAAATCACATCCTTCGGCACGCCGGCCCCTTCGCCGCCGATTACCAGTACCAGGGGAGGACTCAGCTTTGCGTGCGGCAGAGCCGTACCCTTGTGTGAGGACGTAGCGACAAGCCGGAAGCCCGCCTGCCGGAGGTGCGGAAGTGCTGTGGCTAGTCTCTCCCTCACAAATCCGATGCGAAAAATCGAACCAGCGGATCCTCGGACTACCTTGGAATTGAATGGACTCACCGTTCCTTCTCCCAGGATGACCCCGGCGGCGTCAAACGCCTCGGCCGAGCGGAGCACCGTTCCCAGGTTCCCGGGGTCCTGAAGTCCGGCAATCGCCAGCAACGGTCGATGCCTTGCTCGTCCCGCCAGCTCTTCGAGACTGTGGTGTTTACCTGCTACCAGGGCCGCCACTCCCTGCGGCGATTCGCTGGGCACCGCGCCGGCAAACAGCCTCTCCGGCAGCATGAGGGTTTCCACGTGAAAGCCGATCTGCGGCAGCAATCGCTCCGCCTTAGGCTTCGCGGATTCGGCGAAGAACACAGCCCGAAAGCGCACCCCGCTGCGGATCGCCTCTTCGAGGATGCGCAAACCTTCGATGGCGAACTCTCCCCGGGTGGTTAGATCGCCCAGGGAGAAAGCGGTTCGCAGTTCCTTCACCAGCGCGTTGTGGCGTCCCTCCACGCGGCGAAGCCGATCGCCTAAAATGTTGCCAGACGGCCTTGTGGACCCGGTTCGTCTCATTTCCCTTGAGCCGTCCAGCATATTACGCCGCTTTGACTCTGCTTGCAGTGCTTCGTCGTGTTATGGTAGCTTTCGCGGTTTCACACCAGACATCCCAAAGGACACGCAGTGCGCGCTGAAATTATCAAGATTAATTCGGCAGCACCCGAAGCTTCGCTGGTCAAGTATGCCGCTGAACAGATCCGTTCCGGCGAAGTGCTGGGAATGCCAACTGACACGTTTTACGGCCTTGCGGCCGACCCGTTCAACCTGCGAGCGGTCGACCGGGTGTATGAAATCAAGTCCCGCTCGCGGCACAAGCCTCTGTCTCTGCTCATTGAGAGCGTCGACCAGGCGGAGGAATTAGCCCGTCCCCTGCCGGAAGAGTTCTACAAATTGGCGCGGCGCTTCTGGCCGGGCCCGCTCACCATGATTGTGCAAGCTGCCTCGCGCTTGCCGCTTAAGGTCACCGCCAACACCGGCAATGTCGCCCTGCGCGTGCCTTCGGCCGCTATACCGCTCGCCGTCGTCAAGGCCGCAGCTATTCCAATCACTGCGACCTCCGCAAACTTGAGCGGTGCCACCGAATGCACGTCGGCGGAGCAGGTGCGTGACCAGCTCAGAGACCGTCTCTCAATCATTGTCGACGGCGGCGCGTCGCCGCGCGACATTCCGTCCACCATTGTGGACTTGAGTAACGAGAATAACGGCTGGAGTATTCAGCGGGAAGGCGCAATTCCTGCCCAGGAGATCACGGAGTTTCTAGCCCAGGGATGAATCCGGTTGCGGTGGGCCAGCGTCGCACCAGATTGTGGCCGTCGCTGCTGGTCGTGGCTGTCCTGTTGCTGTCGGCATTTCTCGCGATCACCAGCTCTCGTATTGTTCGTGAGGCTTCCCACAACGAATTGCATCCAGCTGACGCCATCGTAGTCTTTGGCGCCGCGGAATATGACGGCCGCCCATCTCCCATTTATCGTGCGCGCCTGGATCACGCTTTTAATTTGTACCAGCGTGGCCTGGCGCCTGTGATCATTACTACCGGCGGCTCCGGCGACGATCCCAAGTACAGCGAAGGCGGCGTTGGGCGGGACTACCTGAACAGCCGCGGCGTCCCGGAGAACAACCTCATTGCGGAGACCCAGGGTTCCGACAGCGCGCAATCCGCTGAGCGCATCGGCGTCATCATGCGGACGAATCACATGCGCTCCTGCGTGGCAGTGAGCGACGCGTATCACGTGTTTCGCGTTAAGCAGATGTTAGAAAGGCAAGGGATCGAGGTCTACGTAGCGCCACGTCCGGAATCGCGTCCACGCAGCCCCTGGTCGCGTTATTGGGCGGTCCTGAGAGAAGCCATCAGCTACCTGGTTTGGAAACTGCATCTGTGAACGGCAACTCAGGGGCTGGCGTAATTCGCTAATTCTAGAATTGATTCACGATTTTCCTACCACTTGTTTCTTTCTCTCAAGCATGTGATGTGAGCGACGTGATGTCTGCCGTGCCAGGCGTACAGGGCCACGTTCTTCTCCAGGCTCACCACTCCAAGCTCTGGATGCCGAAAAGTTTTCTTCCACTCCTCGGGTGCGATGGCGCGTAGTACCAGCACCCACCGCTTGTGCAATGAATCAAGCAACGCCAGCGAAAGTTCGGGGGGCGCTGTTGTCGCGTCCGGCAATTCAGCCCAGCGGTCTTCCATATACGGCTTGATGAGCGGCTTGTTCTCGGTCAAAGCCAGCTTGAAGCGAATGTAGGCGTTCATGTGGCTCTCAGGAACGTGGTGCACGACCTGCCGTACCGTCCATCCGCCGTCGCGGTAAGGGGTGTCCATGGCCTGTGGGGAAAGACCTTGCACAGCCGCCCGCAAGGCCTGGGGCGCCCGCTCGATCTGATCAATATATTCGTTGCGCCGGGCTTCGGTAAGTTTCCCCTCGAACTGAAATTTTCCGATCGGATAACGCAAGTCAGTCATACATCTCCCTGGCAGACGAAATTTAGGGATGAGATGAACCAGAGTTGAAGAAGGGTGCAGAAAGCTCGCTGATACCAAAAGCTACTTTACGAGTGCCAGCACTCTTACCGGGCCGCCAGAGCCCCCCTGCAACTTGGCAGCACCAACCACGGCAATCGTTCCGGCTTGCGGAGTTCGGTCGAGATTGGCGAGATTTTCCAGATGGTACAAGCCGTGGGCCAGCGTGTAATGGTGAACCTCAAAATTCTTGGACGGGCCGTAATCGATGCTGAGCGTATCAATGCCGAGGCCGACTGCGTTTCTGGCTTCGACCAGGAACTTCGCGGCTTCCAGCGAATAGCCGGGAAAATGCATTACGCCCTTATCGTCGGCATCGCGATAGCTTTTCTCCGAATTCCATCGTGAGTCCCAGCCCGTATTGGCCACCACCAGGGCACCCATCGGGATCAATCCATTCTTCTGCTCCCAGCCGGCAATATCGTCGACAGAAATCCGGTAATCGGGATCAAGGCGCACTTTGTCACGCACATCAATGACCGCTAAAGGCGCGACTAGTCGCTCCGCCGGGATCTGGTCGACCGTCCAACTGCCCTGCGCGAAATGCGCCGGCGCGTCTATATGGGTGCCAAAGTGTTCGGGAAGGCAAATGTTGCGGGCGAAATACTGATCTTTTGCGACCGTATGCGTGACGGTTACGCGATACGCAGCTTTTTCCGAAGGCTCGTACGAGGGCGCATCCTTGCTGATAGCGTGAGTCAGGTCGATGACCGCATGCAGGCCGCTGGGCGGCGTGACTTCGCCGTGCCGCTGCGCAAACAGAAGCAACGCAAGCGCCAGGCTATATCCAAAAACGAACGTACGCCACCGCATGAAAACTTAACTCTTTCTGCATCAACACCAAGAAGGCTTCCTCCTGCGTCGATGAAAACCGCCTACCCTTTTCGGATGCTGTTCTGCTGATTCCGGTTTATTAATTTTTGGCCAACCATGGCGAAGCGACAAGGAACTATGGGCCAAGCACTTCTGGGCGAGAGGATAGAGGATAAAAGAGAAGGTCGCAGTTATCAGGCGCAGGGCATCGCTCAGCATTAGAGCAGCTCAGACCGATTCGGCTATCGGCCCATGAAGATCCACAATATCGCTACCATGACCGCCGCAGCCATGGTGCCAAGGAAATTGACGGCATCATTATTCAGAATTCCTTTTCGTTCCAACCATGCTCCCAGAAAGCTATCGATTACCATACCGAGAGTGGCGGCGAGTACCGGAATCCAGAACCAGCGCCAACCCAGCAGATTGCCGCCGACGCACACCGCGGTGATCACCGACGCTCCCCCAATTCCCGCCACTGTCCCGAGCAGCGAGATGCCACCGTCCGTGCCCGCAGGCACAGACTCCCACGTCGTGATGAGCACTGCGCGATCACTCACCGCTTGCCCATATTCGCTGGAGAGGGTATCTGCCGCAGCTTCGGAAAGCGCAGCGATGACCACCAGGATTGGCAACTCGCTTCCGGTCGCGACGAACAGCACGGCTCCCGCACCGGCGACGCCCAAGTTGGCCAAGACTTGGGATGCTGTCCTGCCGTCCCGTCTTTCTGCCGTGCCGCGAGTCTGCTTATGTCCGTAGCCGAGGCGTGTAGCTAGCCAGGTGAGCACAAACAGACAAACCAATGCGACAAACGCCGACGGTCCCAGGCTGGCGAACAGTACGAAAGAGATCACGGCTCCGGCGATGGCGCCTGAAGTGCTTACTCCGCGCACCAGCCGCGCCACGATGGCGAAAACTAGGGTGACGATAATTGCGATCCACACGCCATTGTGGTGCACCGCCGCCCATCCCGCGCCGCTTTTCAGCACATTCAACATGCGGAGGCGCCGAGCCCAACCGGCGGAGACTCAAGAGCATAACTACAACTTGTGGTAGTACTGATGTTTGCGGTACATTCCATCGTGCTTTGGGTTGAGGTTCCTCGACTCCGCTGTAATGCATCAAAATTGTGGCAGTGGCGTAAACTCTGAATTTCGGCGCCGCTCTGGCGCTTATCTGACTTGGGGTGAACTATGGCGGCCTCCGTCTGGTCTGGCTATCTTACATTCGGTTTGATTTCCATGCCGGTGCGTCTTTTTTCCGGTGCGCGCAGCTCCAGCATCTCCTTCCACATGCTGCACCGCAAAGATCTGTCGCGCATCAAGCAACAGCTCGTCTGTTCCGCAGACGGCGAAGTTGTACCGCGTGACGAAATTGTAAAGGGCTATGAGTACCGCAAAGACGAATACGTGGTCATTGAGCCCGAAGAGATCAAAAAGATCGAACCGAAGACTGCCAAGACCATGGAGATCCTGGAATTTGTCAAATCCGAGGACGTGGATCCCGTTTACTTCGAGTCCTCCTACTACATGATGCCGGAAGAGGCCGGCCGCCGCCCCTACGCTCTTCTGACCAAAGCGCTCGAAGAAAGCGAATACTACGCCATCGCAAAGATCACCATGCACAACCGCGAGTACACCGTGTTCCTGCGGCCGCACGAAGGCGGCATGATGCTGCATACCATGTATTACGCCGACGAGGTTCGCGAGGTGAAAGACTTCGGAGCCCCGGATGTCGAACTGAAGGACGCCGAAGTTAAGGTGGCGCACCAGCTCATCGAGGCGCTCGCCGATAAATGGGACCCGGAAAAATACCACGACACCTTCCAGGAAAACTTGAAAAAGCTGATTGAAACCAAGCTGGAAGGCGGGGAAGTGAAAGAAGTCGAGAAGCCGAAGAAACTGGCTCCCGTGGTGGATCTGATGGCGGCATTGAAGCAGAGCCTTGCCGAGACAGAAGGAAGGAAGAAACCCGCTGCAGCCGCATCCGCCGCAGGAGAACCCGTCTCGCGTCCTGCTAAGAAGTCCAGCCGCAAGCGCGCCTGAGCTCTGCTTACGCCCATAATGCTCGATGGTGGGCGCACAGCGCGGCCGCGGGCAGCTATCGCAGCTAGGGCTGTGAGCTTCGATCCGTGGCAGCGAGCTCGAGGATTTTTTGCGTGCGGTGATCAGTTCGGGCCGCCTCGTCGCCTACGCCAACATCACTGCCTTCCTGAAATACCTTTCCGCTGCATTTCGATTCCTGCCGCTTCGGCAGCGCTACCGCCTCCGTAGAGTGCATTGAGACTGCTTTCGCTAGCTTTCGAGGAAGTGCACGTCCGACCTATGCGACAGTCAGCGGCCAGTTTTGTTGTGCCGACCGCGATTTCGACGTGATCTCGCTCACATACCTTTTGATCAGAGGAACGCCATAATCAGGGTTGACTCGTTTTCCATGTCCTTGGTATCGCGCACGGGCGACTGAGCAACTGAGGTCTGGACGGAAGGAGTTCCCCTTGAAACTGCTGGTAATTGGTTCTGGGATGATGGGATCGGCCGCAGCTTTCGATATGGCCCGCCAATCGCAGGTGGAGTCCGTCACTTTAGCGGATACGGACCTCAAGCGCGCCACAGAAGTGGCCGCGCGGGTTAACCGCATTAGCAGCGCTAAGAAGGTTCGCGCGATGAGTCTCGATGCAGCAAATGAGAAAGCCGCGGCCAAACTTATGCGTGGACATGACGCAGCTCTTTCCGCCGTGCCGTACTTCCTGAACTTGGGGCTTGCCAAAGCCGCGATCGAAGCGCGTTGCCACTTCGCCGACCTGGGTGGAAACAACACGGTTGTACGCCAGGAACTCGCACTCGCCCGCAAAGCGGAAAAGCGGGGGGTTGCGATTGCGCCGGACTGTGGGCTTTCTCCGGGAATGGCGTCGATCCTCGGTGGCGAACTTGTACGCCGTATGGGAGGCCGGGCTGATGCTCTGAAACTGTACGTGGGCGGCCTTCCGGAAAAGCCGGTGCCCCCGTTTCATTACCAGTTGGTTTTCTCCGTCGAAGGTCTGATTAACGAATACGTTGAGCCCGCGCGCATCCTGCGCAAAGGAAAGCTGGTGACCATCGAACCTCTGACCGAGCCGGAAGCATTCCACATGAATGGATTTGCCCCGCTGGTCGCGTTCCACACCTCAGGCGGAACCTCGACGCTGCCCGAAACCTTCGAAGGCAAAGTGGGGGAATGTTTCGAAAAAACCCTGCGCTATCGCGGACACTACGACCTTCTCTGTGAGTTGAAGGAACTAGGCCTCTTCTCCAGCCAGAAACTGCCAGTCAACGGCACAGAAATTTCGCCGCGCGCGCTGATGTCGAAGATATTTGAAGGCAAGTTCGCGGGTAAAGGTCCGGACGTTTGCATTATGCGCCTGGAAGCGCACGAGTCGGTACGCACTCCCGGCGTACGCGGCTTACTCGGTGGGCGTTTGAAGGGCCGGGTGGCCAGGTTCACATTGGTTGACCACTACGATCCCAAAACTGACATGAGTGCGATGATGCGCACTACGGCATTTCCCGCTTCCATTGTGTTGCAGATGCTAACTTCAGGCGCGATTACTAAACGAGGCGCCATCTTGCAGGAACGCGATGTTCCCGCCGACCTGTTCCTCGATGAGATGTCCAAGCGCGGCATCGGTATCGACTACAGCATGGAGTGATCCGCAGAAATCGAACCACCGGGACGCCCCATCTGATACCCGCCTTTTGCTACTCTAATCGTTCATCGTGGGGAGGGTTTCTTGCGCTATCTTGACCGGCTGCAGCCATTAGCTTTGCTCGTGCTCCGCATTGTTTGCGGTGCCGTTATGATCGGACATGGCTATCCGAAGGTCTTCGGAGGCCTTCATCACCACGCGCAATTCGTCGCGAATCTTGGCCTGCCCGCGTGGTTAGGCTACGTCTCCTCATTCACTGAGTTCATCGGAGGCATTCTCCTGCTCATCGGTCTGTTTACCCGGATTGCGGCGGCGGGGATCGTGATTGACCTCGTCGTGGCTATTGCCAAGGTGCATTGGAAAAATGGCCTGCTGGGACAAGGAGGGTATCAGTTCCCCTTGACACTTGCCGCCATTGCATTTGCTCTGATCATTCTGGGTGCCGGACCAATCGCGCTCGATGGCATCCTGCCAGGCGCCGGCAGCAGGCGGTCCAAAAAGGCCTGAGTCGAGACGGAGCTGGCAGGGACATAAAGCAGGACTGTCTGGTCTACTCCTTCGTGCTGAGCCGGCCTGCTAACAAGCTATTCTGAATCCGTACTCACCATTTACAATGCAGAAGTAAGTGGGTACGGGGAGACGGATGGCGACCACCAAGACTGATCCCAAACTCGCCGGGGCGGCCGACGACCACATTAGCAAGGCGGGCAAGACCTACGAGGGCCTTACCCGCCGGCAACTCATCGATGCCTACCGCATCATGTACACGTCCCGGCGTATCGACGACCGGGAGATTCTCCTCAAAAGACAGCAAAAGATTTATTTCCAGATATCCGGCGCTGGGCACGAAGCCGTCGGCGTCGCCGCCGCCTTTGCCCTTAAGGCCGCCTACGACTGGTTCTATCCCTATTACCGCGACCGCGCACTCTGCCTGGCATTGGGCGCCACACCCTATGACATGTTCCTGCAGGCGGTGGGGGCGGCCGATGATCCCAGCTCGGGCGGGCGCCAGATGCCTTCGCACTGGGGATACCCGCGTCTTCACGTCGTAACCCAGTCTTCGCCGACTGGCAGCCAGATCTTGCAAGCCGTCGGATGCGCCGAAGCCGGTCGTTATTTCGCGCGCCACCCGGAGGCTGCGGCTAAAGGCAGTGGCGACTATCGGCAATTCAAGGATGTCCGGTTTCAAGGCGACGAGATCACATATGTCTCGCTCGGCGACGGCACCAGCAGCGAGGGTGAATTCTGGGAGTCGTTGAATACCACTTCCAATTCGAAACTGCCGGTTCTCTACTCCCTCGAAGACAACGGCTATGCAATTTCAGTTCCCGTCGAAGTACAGACTCCGGGCGGCAATGTTTCTCGCCTGATTTCGGGTTTTCCGAATTTCCACATTGAAGAAGTGGATGGCACCGATCCTGTTGCTACCTTCGGCGCTTTCCGGCGCTCAGCGGAATACTGCCGCGCCGGCAAGGGACCGGCTCTGGTGCACTCGCACGTGATCCGGCCGTATTCCCACTCGCTCTCGGATGACGAGCGCTTGTATCGTCCCGACGCCGAGCGGCAGCGCGATGCCGCCCGCGACCCGATCACACGCATGCAGATGTTTCTCATTCGCGAGGGCATTCTGGATGAGAAAGGGATCAACAAGCTCGAGAAAGAAGTGGAAGACGACTTACAGGTAGCCGTCGACCGCGCTCTGGAAGCCGCTCCACCCAAGCCGGAGAGCATAACGCAATACGTGTATTCGCCGGATCTCGATCCAACTTCTTCCGCCTTCGACACTCATCCTGTCTTCGCCGCGGCCGCCACTACGGATGGCAAGAAAGCTCCCGCACCTAAGACCATGGCCGACCTCATCAACGCGACGCTGCGTGACGAGATGCAGCGCGACGAGCGCATCGTGATCTTTGGCGAAGATGTGGCCGATTGCAGCCGCGAAGAGTACCTGAAGCAGAAACTTATCAAGGGCAAAGGCGGGGTTTTCAAGCTGACTGCCGGCTTGCAGTGCGATTTCGGCTCCGATCGTGTTTTCAACTCACCGCTCGCGGAAGCCAACATTGTCGGACGGGCCACGGGTATGGCGACGCGTGGCCTGAAGCCGGTGGTCGAAATCCAGTTTTTCGATTACATCTGGCCCGCCATGATGCAGCTGCGTGACGAACTCCCGGTAATTCGCTGGCGGTCCAACAATGGCTTTTCCGCGCCGGTGGTGATTCGCGTTGCTATCGGCGGATATCTCACTGGCGGCGCGATTTATCACTCGCAGTGTGGCGAAAGTATCTTCACCCACATACCCGGGCTGCGCGTGGTGTTTCCCTCGAACGCCCTCGATGCGGCAGGCTTGCTGCGCACCGCGATTCGCTGCGACGACCCTGTTCTCTTTCTCGAGCACAAGCGTTTGTATCGCGAGACCTTTGGTCGTGCGCCCTACCCGGGGCCCGAGTACATGATTCCATTCGGCAAAGCGAAGATTGTTCAGCCGGGTACCGACCTGACGGTGATCACCTATGGGGCGTTAGTTCCGCGGGCGCTGCAGGCAGCGCAACGTCTGGAGCGCGAGCACCACGTGAAAGTTGAAGTGATCGACCTGCGCTGTCTCAATCCCTTCGACTGGGACGCGATTGCGGCTTCCGTGGAGAAGACGAACCGCGTGTTGATTGCTTATGAAGATTCTCTCAGTTGGGGGTATGGCGCGGAGATTGCCGCGCGCATTGCCGATCAACTGTTCGAGCATCTGGACGCGCCTGTACGCCGCGTAGCTGCTCAAGATACGTTCGTCGCCTACCAGCCCATTCTCGAGGATGCCATTCTCCCCCAGGCCGCGGACGTGTTCCGCGCAATGAAAGAACTGGCAGAGTTTTAGCGCGGTATTGTTCTGTTGTGTGTCAGTTCTTCGCGAGGGCGCGCAGAATTTCCGCTTTGATTTATCCTGATCTGGTCCATGATCCGGTTCAACCGCAAATTTGATCCGCATAAAATCAAGCTCATAATTTTCGATTTGGACGGGACTCTGATCGATTCTCGCCTCGATCTCATTCATTCCATCAATGCCATGCTGCGGCACTTCAAGCGGCCGGAGCTGCCCGGCGACGTGATTGCTACCTATGTCGGCGATGGCGCTCCCATGCTGGTGCGGCGTGCCCTGGGCGATCCCAGGGATGAGCGCTTCCTGAAAGAAGCGCTGGATTATTTTCTGGCTTACTATCGCGTGCACAAGCTCGATTACACCCACGTTTACGACGGGGTGAGGGAAGCGCTCGCCGCCATGCATGGGGTGCACAACGGAGTACGTCGCAACATGTCTGTGCTGTCGAACAAGCCGGTCGTTCCCTCGCGCGCAATAGTGGAGGCCATGGGCTTGGCATCGTTTTTCGTCTCGGTGTATGGCGGAAACAGCTTCGCGACCAAAAAGCCCGATCCCCTCGGGGCCAGGAAAATTCTCGAAGAGACTCACTCCCGTCCCGAAGAAACGCTGATCATCGGTGACTCCTCGAATGACGTGCTGACTGGCAGAAATGCCGGTTTATGGACCTGCGGGGTCACCTATGGTTTCGCTCCCCACACTCTTTGCGAAGCGCCTCCCGACGTGATTGTGGACACGCCGGCCGAGCTTAAATCACTGTTCATCTGAATGATTTCATTCCGACCGCAGGGTCCGGCCCGAATGTCGCAAGTTACTTCTGCGAATGCCCTGTGGCTTCTGAATCCTGTACACTGCACTCAAACCATGAAGCACAACCACCTCGGCTTCACTCCGGCCGAGCTGCGCAAGCTGCGCAGCCTCAGAACTCCCTACGGTATTCAGCGCTATCTGGACGAAATGCCTTACCACCTGGCGGATACAGCCTGGTCTCCGCGTCGCATCCTGCAAGAGGAGACGTCGCACTGCTTTGAAGGAGCGATGCTGGCGGCCGCGGCCCTGCGCGTAAACGGATTTCCGCCGCTCATTTTTGATCTTGAGGCCGACAACGACACCGATCACGTGGTGGCCATCTTTCGCATCGACGGGCATTGGGGAGCCATTGCTAAGTCCAACTACACGGGTTGCCGCTATCGGGAACCGGTGTACCGCAGCTTGCGCGAACTCGCCCTCAGCTACTTCGAAGGCTATTTCAATCTTCGGCGCGAGCGCTCCCTGCGCACTTTTTCGAATCCCGTGAACATGGCACGCTTCGACGATTTGGCATGGATGACTACCGATCGCCCGCTCTGGTTTGTCGCCGAGTATTTATTCGGCATTCACCACTATCCGCTGATCAGCGAGGCGCAGGCGCGCAGGCTGCATCGACTGGATGATCGGTCGTTTAAAGCGGGCTGTCTGGGGCGAGCCGCAAAAGCCTAACGGGGAATGGTTGTGGCAGTCGCTTGCAGCTCGGATAACATTGTGAGGTCTAATCGAGGGGTGGGTGTGCAGTGGATGGACTCTGACCAAAAATCTATACGCTCTTCGGGAACCAACGATCACTCTATAGCCGTATATCCGAGTATGACTCTGTGCCGATTCACACTGCTCGCCTTTTTCTTTGCCAGCCCGTTACTTGCCGCTCAATCGGGTTCTCAGTCTTCGAGTTCTATTTCTCCGCCAGGAATATACAGTGCTATTCCCGACCTAAGACCGGCAGTTGGTGACGAAGCTCTTTCGCAGGATCAAATCAGGGAACTGATCCGCCAAGTCGCCGAAAAAGATATCGAGAACGATAAACGCCAAAGAAACTATACCTACGTGCAACGAGAGGAAGAGCACAAGCTCGACGGCAAAGGGCAAGTGAAATCGGTGGAGTCGCACACTTCCGAAGTCATGATCATTTACGGCGACCAGGTGGAGCGCCGTATCGCGAAAAATGACAAGCCACTCTCGGAGAAAGATGCCGCCAAAGAGGGCGAGAAGATTCAGAAGATCATCGACAAGCGTAAAAACGAGAGCGAAGCCGATCGCAAAAAGCGCCGCGAGAAAGAAGAAAAGGATCGGGAAGAAGGCCGGGAATTCGTGCGCGACGTGAGCGACGCCTACAACTTCCAAGTGGTCGGCATCGAGCCACTGGACGGGCGCGACGCTTACGTCATTGATGCCGAGCCGCGGCCCGGTTTCGTGCCTCACCACAAAGATGCAAAGGTTCTGTCCAAGTTCCGCTTCCGGATGTGGATCGATAAAGCCGAATCGCAATGGGTAAAGCTGGATGCGCGATGCATTGACACCGTCTCATGGGGGCTGTTTATTGCGCGCATTCATAAAGGTTCGCGCATTCTGATCGACACCACGCGGGTGAATGACGAAGTCTGGCTCCCAAAACATGTTGACGTGAAGATTGACGCCCGCCTGGCCCTACTGAAAGGCTTCAACGAGGATATCGACGTCACCTACCGCGACTACAAGAAATTTCGCACCAATACAAAAATTGTCGGAGTGGGTGAACTTCCGGAGCGAAAATAGGCTCGCCTACCGCCGCAAACCGGGTTTTCAGCCCGAGTTATAATAAAAAGATTCCTTGTGCCCGGGATTGCGCTCTGTGGGCGCGCAAGCAGTGGACACAACTACCAAACGGCCTTAAATCATGGACTTTCGACTAGTAAGCGATTACAAGCCGCGCGGCGATCAGGGTGCCGCCATTCAGGCCCTCACCCGCGGCTTATTCGATCGCGAACAGCACCAGGTGCTGCTGGGGGTGACCGGCTCGGGCAAAACGTTCACCATGGCCAAGGTCATTGAGTCGGTGAATCGGCCCACGCTGGTGATGGCGCACAACAAGACCCTGGCGGCGCAGCTCTACCATGAATTCAAGAGCTTTTTTCCCCACAACGCCGTCGAATACTTCGTTTCTTACTACGACTATTACCAGCCCGAGGCTTATGTTCCCGCCGCCGACCTCTACATAGAAAAAGAGGCCACGATCAATGATGAGCTCGACAAACTGCGGCTGTCGGCTACCAAGTCGCTCTTTGAGCGTCGGGATGTTCTCATCGTCGCCTCGGTGAGCTGCATTTACGGATTGGGATCGCCGGAAGCTTATTACGGCATGCTCCTCTTCCTTGAAAAAGGTCAGAAAATCAAGCGCGAGGACATCACTCGCAAACTCGTCGAGATCCTTTATGAGCGCACCGACGGTGAGTTTCGGCGCGGCACCTTTCGGGTTCGCGGAGATGTGATCGAGATTTATCCCACATACGAGGACATGGCTTACCGCGTCGAACTGTGGGGAGATCAAGTCGAATCGCTGTCGCAAATCGACCCTCTCTTCGGCACAATAAAACAGAAATACGTGCGCTTGCCGATCTACCCCAAGACCCATTATGTGATGAAGCCTGAGACCAAGGCCCACGCTATCCAGTCGATCAAGGAAGAGCTGGCGTGGTGGGAGGTGGAACTCGAACGGCAGGGAAGACTCGTCGAAGCGCAGCGCGTGCACCAGCGCACCATGTTTGACCTGGAGATGATCAAGTCAGTCGGATATTGCCATGGGATCGAGAATTACTCGCGGCACTTTACCGGCCGCCTGCCGGGTGAGCCGCCGCCCACCTTGCTGGATTACTTTCCACGCGACTACCTGATGTTCATTGACGAATCGCACCAGACTGTCCCCCAGTTGCACGGCATGTATCATGGCGACCGCTCTCGCAAGGAATGCCTTGTGGAGTACGGCTTTCGGCTGCCGTCGGCGCTCGACAATCGTCCCCTTACATTCGAAGAGTTTGAGCACCGCATGAACCAGATGATTTATGTCTCGGCCACCCCGGGTCCGTATGAGCTGACCAAGGCAGCCGGCGTGGTGGTCGAGCAGATTATCCGGCCCACCGGTTTGATTGATCCTCCGGTTGAGATCAGGGCCGTCAAAGGACAAATTGACGACCTGCTGCACGAAATTCGCGAACGCGTCTCCCGCCACGAGCGCGTGCTGGTCACCACCTTGACCAAGCGCATGGCGGAGGACCTGGCGGAGTACTATGCGGAAGTTGGTGTCAAGTGCCGGTACATGCATTCTGAAATCGAGACGCTGGAACGCGTGAAGATCCTGCGCGACCTCCGCAAGGGCGAATTTGATGTCCTGATCGGCATCAACCTGCTGCGCGAAGGATTGGACCTGCCCGAGGTTTCCCTGGTTGCCATTCTCGACGCCGACAAAGAAGGATTTTTGCGGTCGAGCGGTTCGCTCATCCAGACAATCGGACGCTGTGCGCGCAATCTGAATGGCCGGGCCATTCTTTACGCGGATAACATGACCGATTCGATGAAGAAAGCCATGGATGAGACCAACCGTCGCCGCGCCATTCAGCAGGCCTATAACGAGGCTAATGGGATCACGCCGGAATCGATTGTCAGGCCGCTGGAGATGTCGCTGGCCAGCATCGTTGCCGCCGACTATGCCGATATCACCTCGGCTCAGGCGGACGGCATCCCCGATTTCAAGTCTCAGGAAGAACTGGATGCATACATCGCCAAGCTGGAAAACGATATGCGGGAAGCGGCCAAGCGCTTTGAGTTCGAAAAAGCTGCTAAATTGCGTGATGCAGTCAAGGAACTCAAGACTAAGGAATTCCTGTTCGCCTGAAACGCTCTTGTGCGCGGAAGCACGCCACCTTCTGGGTCATCCGAATTTCTGACTATTCTGATGATTTGGCTGCCGCGACCAGCGGCTTGCGGTAGATGGACGGCTCGTCCTTCGGTACCAGTTTCAGCGGGGGACCAGACAGCCGCTCACCCTCCCCCAAGAGCAGATATCCGCCTGGCTCGAGATAGAGTTGCAAACGTTCCACCAGCGCGACCCGCTGCGACGAAGAGAAGTGCGGCAGCACGTCTATACAGAAAATGCAATCAAAGCGCCCTATATATGCCGACTGCGCCAGGTTGGCGTGGGTAAAAGTCAGTAGGTTGCGCAGCCGCGGTTTTACCAGGAAGTGTTCTCCGACTTTCGAGAAGTATTCCTTGATAAGAGAATTAGGAATGTCCGCAAGAGCTTCCCGCGGGTACAGGCCTCGTTCTGCCTCAACCAGCGCTCGACGACGAATATCACTCGCGAGGATGTGAACATTCCAGCCGCCTCCGCCACAGTTCACCGTCCGGCACACCGACATCGCGATTGAGTAAGCTTCCTCTCCCGTTCCGCACCCGGCACTCCAAATCCGTAGTGAGCGCGGGCTTTGGCCTGATTTTCGCGCGTGCAACTCGGGCATGATCTTTTGTTCAAATACCCGGAACACACCGGGGAAGCGAAAAAATGCGCTGCTGACGTCCAGCAGGTTTTCCAACAGCCAGATGCAGCTCTCGTCGGAAGAAGACAATTTCTCCAGCAGGTCGGCGGCAGAAGCGTATTGGCTCCCCTCCAGAAGCTCGCGGAACGCTCGCATGAGTTGCTCTCTCGGCACGTCAATCAGTGTGCCTGCATAGCGCTCCAGGATGAGGCGGAGCTCGGATATTTCATGCTCCAGGATCGCGCGACTGATGGCCATTCGTGGCGGACTGGCCACGCTTATTTGAGAGGTAATTGCCCTGTGCATCACAGTTTTACCGTTCCTGTCGGTAACGCCCTTAAGCCGATGCCCACTTTGGCGACGGCTGCGCGGCGTCACGCATCGTAATCCGGCAACTCTGGAGGAGGGCCCCGGGCTCACCGCTAAACTATGAAGCGGCGGCCGCCTGCACTTTCATACTTCTTTCTCTTTCGGCTTGCTGATCGGCGAACTTCAATTCTGTTTCCAGCGAGGAAAAACGCTGCAATACCTCGTGCATGCGCATCCCCATATTTCGAATCGTATCGACTTGAGAGCGAACGGGTGCGCTGAGGCTGCCGGGTTCGAGCAGCAGCAACTCGGCATTGCCCAGGATCGAAGTTAAAGCGTTGTTGAGGCTGTGCCGCATGTCCAGCATGTACCGCCCGAGTGTGGCTTGAGCCAGCAGAGTAGTTTTTGCAAATTCCGCCTCTTCGGCTCGACGCAGTGCATCGATCCGCCGCAGCACCTCCGTGCCTACCATGACCAGCGCATCCAGCCAGCCTTCGTGCTGGCGCAAAACCAGAACTTTCGGATCGTCATTTCTCAGATGACCGACGCTGCTGCTGTCAGCGATCACCAGGAGCGTCTTACCCGAGGGTCGCAGTGCATCGATCACCTTCGCCAGCCTCGTCTGATTCAGACCTCCGATGATCGCCAGGTTAAAGCCGTCTGCGCCCTGGCAAACATCCCCGCCCATCAACGTAAACCCAGGCACATGACGCTCGCTCTGCCAGCGCCCGGTGATGGTGCGGGAGAACTCGGGATCATCGGAAACTATCAACACACTCGACTGGTCCACGTCCCAATACCTCGTTTTGGCGGACACTTGCGGCATGCCTTACTCGTCCACTTGGGTTGACGGTGAAACTTCGAATTCAGGCGCGGCGTCAGCGTGGTCGCGCGCTTTAGTTTCGACAATTCTGGATTTTCCTGTGCTCGCTCCGGCCGCCGCGGCCTTTGCCGATGCCGCGTTGCCCTTGGCACCCGCGCTGAGCGCATCCTCGATGGCCGCGCGCAGATCGACGAGCATGCGCAAGGGCTGACCGGAGGAGTACTCCGCGAAGAACATCACCTTCCATGACTGGCAAATCATGCGCAGGCGCGCCGTGGGCTCTTCCGCCGAAAACTGTGCGCGACGGCAGTCCAGTGTCTGCACGCCTCTTTGTTCCAGCTCGCGCAGCCCGTCAAGGATGGCGTTCAGGTCTCCGTGCATAAGGTGGAAGAACACCCGGCGCATCAGGAAACTGAAGCGCGCGAAGGCCACCATGGCGACAGGCAGAAAGTACTTATCTCCGCACTGCACTTTCAGCCGCCGTCCTTGCTCGAGAATGCCGCTGTGCAGGAGCTCGCTCAAGCGCCGGCACTGCCTCGCCGATTGCACCAGTTGCTCCAGACCCTTCAGCCAGACGGGAACCGTCAGTTCAACTTGCCCGAGCACGGGTTCGAGCACTTGTGCGACGTAATCCAGATCAACATCGTTCTCATCGAGCCCGGAGGGCGCGCAGTGCGCAAAGAACTGGACCAGGAGAAAGTCGATCTTGTCGCGGTCCGAGGCTGCCTTCTCAGGTTTCTGCAGATGATGAGTCAGCAATCGTTGTAACGAGTCCTGAGTTACCAGCGTGGTGGTCTGCAGGAATTGGCGCAGTTGATGCACCTCGATGCGGCCGTCCACCTCGCTCAGCCACAGCCGCGCCTGCTCCACCGACTCTTTGGGAGGCGCTTCGACTCCCATCTCCAGGTCCGCGCAGGCAGGCACGTCAATGACAAATTCCTTGGCCAACGCTGCGTACAGGGGATAAAGAAGACGCGCTTCTTGCCATTCTGCGGACAAATCTTTCGCTTGCAAAGCAGGGTTCATGGTTTCACGATCCAGTTGGGGACTTCCCGGACAAAACGGGCCGCTACCGCCGTCCTGTGTTCCTGATATTGCAGGGCGACCACGGTAGCTTCCGCGTCCAGAGAGCCATCCGAGTTCTGTATGCGTAGTTTGTCAGCAAATTCGAGGGAAAGACCGGAAGCGAACAGGACTTCGCGTGGCGTGCCAAATTCCAAGACCGTGTTCTCAGACTGCAAGGCCTCCGACATCTCGCTCCCGTTCGCCAGCTTCGTCAGATGAACAGGGATGCGCACCGGCGTGGCATCTGGAAAGAAGTTGGCGAGCCTTGCGACGACACTGGGGGCTGAGCGCGCCGGGGCTGTACCCTGTTTCGGCAAAGCAGGTCCTCAACTATGCAGCGGGATAGCGGCCCGGCTTCCCTCTGTCCGGTTAGACAGAACTCATGGGAGCCTCTGGACCGCACGTCCAGGGACAATGCAATAAGCGAGCCAAAACCCTCATACCTGTGACTAAAGTTAAGTTGCTGATTTATGAGCCTCCAACGGGCGAATCTTGTCTGGCCACATTAGACAGTTCTAGACGTTGTCTCAGAATGAAACAAATGTCTCAGGTCGGGACACGGGGGGACTCACCGGCTGCACTCCGGCTCACCTTTCTCGGGCCACAAATTCACTCCTCAGTTCGCAAGGGCGAATCTTCTGGCATACGAGCAACGAAGTTCAGGCTCAGAAAACCCTAAGGAAATCCCCAACTATCTGACAGGACTGCAGATTTGAAATCTGGCTCAATGAGGCCATGTCCTCGTCCGGCAACAGGGCCGTGGTTCTGATTGTGGCCTTTCTCGTATTGCTATTCGGGCTTTCCGTGATGGCCCAGGTAGAAGTTCCGCCCACCGCCTCGCGCCGTGCCATTGCGATTCACACCGACCAAGCGCCGAAAATGGATGGAACACTCGACGATCCGCTGTGGAGGAAGGCTCCGGCAGTTGAGGATTTCCGCCAGCGGGAGCCGCTTGAAACCCAGCCAGCCACAGAAAAGACAGAGGTTCACATTTTGTATGACAGTCATCACATCTATTTCGGCGTCCACTGCTACGATCAAGACCCGCAGAGGATCGTCGCTACCCAGTTGCGCCAGGACCTGTCGCAGGATCTGGACGACAACTTCGCCATTCTCATCGATCCAACTCTGAGTCGCCGGAATGCATACATCTTTGAGGTAAATGCGTTAGGTACTCAACGCGATGGAGCAGTAGTGGAAGAACTTGCGCCCCCTGCCACCGACTCCATCGTGGATCCCAGTTGGGACGGCCTGTGGATTTCAGCTGCCAAGATGACAAGCGACGGCTGGACGGCGACGATCGAAGTACCTTTCAGTACTCTGAATTTTCGCGGAGCTGCAAATGTGACCTGGGGCATCAATTTCCGCCGCTTTATCCGGCGCAAGAATGAGGAAGACGTGTGGTCGGGATATCACCGGGTGTACGGATTCTGGCGCGTTTCGCAGGCGGGCGAACTCACCGGGCTCGAAGACATCAGGAGCGCACGCCTACTGGTAATTAAACCTTACGGGTTGCTGGGAGCCCAAAGCCTGAGCGGACAGTCTGCAAGTGCGCTGCACACCGGCGGAGTCGACGTGAAGTATGGGCTCGCCAGCAACCTCATTGCCCTGGGTACCGTGAACACTGACTTTTCTGACGCGGATGTCGATCAGCAGGAGTTCAACCTGACGCCCTATCCCGTACAGATTCCGGAGAAACGGCGTTTCTTCCTGGAAGATTCCGATGTCTTCGATTTCTTGCTCTGGAACCAGGATCTGCTCTTCTTTACCCGCCAAATCGGAATCGATCCGGTGAGCGGTCAAGAGGTTCCCATCAATGTAGGGGGGAAGATCGCCGGCCACGCGCATGGGCTGGACCTGGGCCTTATGGACGTCCAGACTCGGGCCGACGGACCGAATCCCTCTGCAAACTATGCGATTGCACGCGTGAAGCGTCCTTTGACTCCGGGCTCGTATATCGGATTCATGGCAACTGACAAGGAAAGCGGAAATCCGCTGGACCCCTACAACCGCTCGGGCGGAGTGGACGCGAAATTCCTGTTGTTCGGCAATCTGAACCTGCGGGGCTATTACGCCAAAACCTGGAGTCCGGCATTCAGCGGCGACAATGCCGCGTTTGGCGGACGCCTTACCTATGCCAATAACTGGTTCAATGTTTATGCCGGTCACGGAGTAACCGAGAAAAACTTCAATGCGGAAGTCGGATTTGTGACCCGCACCGATGATCAGCCCACCATCGTTCAGCTCAACCTCACGCCGCGGCCGCATGTTCCGCATATACGCGAAGTCGATGTGGGTGGCTTCTGGGGTCACGATCCGAATACGGCGGACCAGTTGATATCCCAGGAAATCAGCGCCACAGTGCGAGTGCTGTTCAATAATGGCGCCGAGATCGATGCCACACCCGGCGACTTGTTCTACCAGGCTCTTTCCGAGCCCCTGCACCTGTACAAGGACATTTCAATTCCTGCCGGCAATTACCGTTTCGATAGCCACCAACTGGCTTACACGTCCGCAGGAGATCGGCGCATAACCTACTACGGATCTTTCCAGTGGGGGGACTACTACACCGGCACACTGAAGACGGGCACCGTGACCGCGCAATATCGTCCGAATCCACACCTCGCGCTGGCCATCAATAACACCCTGAACGTCTTCCGTCTGCCCCAGGGAAATTTCAATATCGAGCTGGCCGGTTTGCAGGTAAGTTACGCATTCACCCGCTTCCTGAATCTCACGACTTTTCTGCAAGCCGACACCGCCCAAACCCAAGCGGCAAGCGCAAACATTCGCTTGCGCTATACCTTCCGTCCCGACAGCGATCTGTATGTGATCTACAACATTGGCACGCGTTTTCAGAGCCTTGTGGCGGGAAATCCGCTGCCGGTGCGAGAACAAAAGTTTGCCATCAAGGCGACCTATTCGTGGTCCCGGTGAAGCCCCAGCGCGCGGATATAATATCCGTGGGCGGGGACTTTGGACGGCGATTTCAAGATTGGCGAGTGGCGGGTAAGTCCGGCTCTGAACCAGATCGGTTCCGCTACTGCGAGCACTCGCGTGGAACCTAAAGCCATGCAGGTCCTGGTTTATCTAGCCGAGCATCCTGGCGTAGTCAGCAAGGAGCAGTTGATTTCTTCCGTCTGGCCCGACGTGTTCGTGTCTGAAGACGTGCTGCCGGGCTGCATCTCAGCGTTACGCAAAGCCTTCAACGATAATGCGCGCCGGCCCACCGTCATTGAAACCATCCATAAGAGCGGTTATCGCCTGCTGTTGCCAGTGGAGCGGACCAACGGCACCGGCCGGAGTGCGCCGTCCCAGGAGCCCGCAAGACCTGCAAATCAGTTCAGGATATTGGCCTTGACCATCGCGGCAGCCGCGTTATTGCTCGCCGCGTTCATCTGGGTTCCATCGCGGACCCGGTATGACTCGGTCGCAGTGTTGCCGTTCGTGAATGCCACCGGCGATCCCGGCGCCGTCTACCTGAGCGATGGTATAGCCCAGCAGGTGGTGGACGACCTTTCGCAATTGAATGCGGTGAAGGTGATGGCATGGGCCTCGGTATCTCGCTATCGCCAGCAGCAGCCCGACGTGCGGGCGATTGGTCGCGAGCTTGGGGTAAAAGCCGTGCTCACGGCAAAACTCGCGCGCGCGGGAGACCGTCTTGCATTGCAGACGGAATTGGTGGACGTCAATAACGGCTCGCAACTCTGGGGACAGCGGTATGAGCAGGGCGTAGCCGAGATTTCCGGTCTCCAGCAGCAGTTATCTCGTGATATCACGGACAACCTGCGGCTCCGTCTGACCGGCGACGAGCAACACAAAATCGACCATCCTCCAGTAGCCCCTTCGGCAGCGTACGAGCTTTATCTCAAGGGACGCTTCTTCTGGGGCAAAAGGACGAAAGAGGGCTTACAGCAAGGGATTGACTACTTCCAGCAGGCGATCGCGCTCAATCCCAATTACGCGCTTGCTTATGCCGGGCTGGCAGATTGCTACAACCTTCTCGACGATTGGGGGAAGATGCCGCCGCGCGATTCGTTCCCTAAGGCCAGGGCAGCGGCCGAGAAGGCGATCGCGCTCGACGATTCGCTGGCGGAGGCGCATGTTTCGCTGGCCATGGTCCGAGGTTCGTACGACTGGGACTGGCTGGGAGCGGAGCAGGAATTCAAGAGAGCCATTGAGCTCAACCCCAACTACGCGACTGCCCACCAGTGGTATGGGGAAACGCTGGCGTCGCTGGGCCGGTTTTCCGAAGCGGAGCGCGAGGTCAAACGAGCCAGGGAACTTGATCCACTATCGCCCATCGTCAACATGGCCGTCGCCGAGGTTTACGCGTGGGAGGGACGCGACGATGAAGCCATCGCGCAGTACAAGCGGGTCATCGAACTCGACCCATCGTTTGCCGGCGCGTACGGAAACATAGCCGTCAGTTTCCAGCGGAAGAGCATGTATGCCGAGGCACTACAGGCTATGCAGAAAGAGGAGACTCTGGATGGAAATCCGGAGTTTGCCGCGGCACTCGGACGCGCCTACGGGAAGTCAGGTTTTCGTGGCGTGCTTCAGGAGGAGTTAAAGAGTGCACTGGCTGAACGCAATAAGCGTTATGTAAACCCCGTGGGCATCGCTGAGACATACGCCCAGCTCGGAGACCTGCCGCATGCTCTCCAATGGTTGGAGAAGGGATACGAGGCGCATGCCAGCGGAATGCAGTATCTTTCCATCGCCAGAGGCTTCGACGAAATTCGTTTGGATCCAGGATTCCATTATTGGGTAACTGTCCTGAACCTTCCCAACCTTCCCGCGCCTAAACCGAAATCATAGCCGGCATGCATGTATTGGGAGCCGCTGCTCTTGGGCTTCAACGATAAATCTTGATCCAGTGATTGCGGACCTCGGGCTCCGCACTTCGCCCCATGGTGTCGAACACGATCAAATTCGTCTCCTGTTTGGGCATGTGGCAATCAATGCAGTCGTTTGCGATTTCGTTCCCCTGCTTGGCGAATACCCCGCAGCTCTGCACTTTATGGCATCCCAAGCACTTTTGGGAGAAGGCAGCAAGGTCGTGTTGCGACTGATGCACGTCATGGCAAGTCAGGCAAGTCATGCGGGACGATTCAAAGCAGCGGGATTTCTTCAGCAACTCCACTTGACTGCCGTGGACATCAATTTGTGCCTTGGGATCGGGACGCGGAAAGTCAATGTACTTTTGTAAAGGCTGGCCGGGCACATAAGAGAACCAGGGTTCAATCTCGGAGCCGTGTCCTGCATGACACCAGGCGCAGAGGTCCATCTGGCGTTCCCGCGAGAACTTCGCGGGGTTGAGTATGGCTGGGTCAGAAGGCGCCGGCGACTGCTTTGCAAGTTGCCGGATGTGCGCCTGTCCTGGTCCGTGGCACTTTTCACAAGTGATGCCCACGAGGAACCCGGATGTGGTGTACGTATTCGGCGGCGGAGGAAGCGCTTCGAAATACGTTGTGTGGCACTCCAGGCAGCGCGGAATGATGGGGCGATCGAACCTCGCAACACCGTCACGATAGCCGGGACTGTTTACCCAACCCAAGCGAGTCCAGAACGAAATCGGGAGCTGAAACAGTTGGTTTCCTCTCCAGTACGCATAACTTTGCCCTTTTCCTCCGGAGCCAATTACCAGATCAATTCGTTCTCTGCGCGAGGTGGTGTTCGGCGGCGCGCCTTCGACCGCGGTTTCGAAAAAGCCTTCTTTTGTCGCGTCCATCCTGAAATAAAGCTCAGGGTTCGAGGTTTTAAGCACGTTCGCGTTGGGGCTGAAGTCCCCGAAAATAGAATCTTTGCTGGGAAGTTGCGAGGTCAGGTAATGAGCCGTGCGATGAAAGCTCTGAACTTTGTCCTGATGACAGGAGTTGCAGGCGGAATCACCTGCGTATCCCTTACGAGTATCGGTGTCGATCCCCGGCGATGACACCTGCGACTCCGCACGCCGTGCAACAAGCGAAATCTGCCTGAGTAACTGGGCGTGTCCTCTGGGCACACACAGGAACCCGAGCAGGATGGGCAGAACGCATCTGCTCCGGATTCGTTGTCGGGCCAGTCTGAGTGTGGGTAGCGATTGCATCGGCAGGGAAGAAGGCGAAACTCAGCTCAGTTTAGCCTCGTTCGCTGACCTTTGCGAGGCAGGCGATTCCGTCGGAGCTAGCCGGATTTAGGCAGTACGTTTATTGCAGAGTCTGACTGGACGAGGCTGCAGCGGCCGAAGCGCGCACCCCACCGATGTTGTAGCGCTTGAGCTTGCGGTACAGCGTCGCGCGGCTGATCCCCAGCATTTTCCCGGCGAGGGCCTTGTCTCCCTTCACCTGTTCGAACACCCGCTCGATGGTTGCGCGTTCAATCACTTCCAGATCGGTAGAATTATTCAGTTGCACGCGCCCTTCCGATCCCGATTCGAGCGCCGGGGCGACCGAGGCGATCGTGGCCGGCAGGTCATCGAGATCAATCACTTCCTGATCGCCTCCGAGCGCCACCGCCCGCTCGATGCAGTTCTCCAGTTCGCGGACATTGCCCGGCCATTCGTAGAGCATCAGCGCTTTCATGGCGCCGGGAGTAATCTGCACGTAACGCCCGGGGGCGTAGCGGTCGAGAAACCAATGCACCAGAGGTGGAATGTCAGAGCGCCGCTCGCGGAGCGATGGCATATGTACTGTCACCACGTTAAGGCGAAAATAGAGGTCCTTGCGAAACGTCCCGGCACGATACTCTGCTTCCAGGTCACGATTGCTGGCGGCGATCACGCGCACATCGACCTTGATCTTCTGATTGCTGCCCACCGGCCGCAGTTCCTTCTCCTGCAGCACCCGTAACAACTTGGCTTGCAACTCGGGCGGGAGTTCGCCGATTTCATCGAGAAAGATCGTTCCGCCGTCCGCAGTCTGGAAAAGCCCGGGTTTCGAGCGCAGTGCCCCGGTAAAGGCGCCCTTCTCGTAGCCGAAGAGCTCGCTTTCAATCAGCGTAGGCACAAGGGAACCGCAGTCTACCGCTACAAAGGGACGGCTGGCAAAACTGCCGCGGAAGTGAATTGCCCGCGCCGCTAATTCTTTGCCGGTGCCGCTCTCACCTGTAATCAGGACCGGCGTGCGCGTGTCCTTCAGCCGCGAGATCATGCGCAGCACGTCTTGAATTTTTGCGGACGACCCGACAATGCCGTGAAGTTGCGTTTCGGTGTCGCTGCGGTCGCGCAGGAACTGGTTCTCTTCCACCAGTTGAACTTTTTCCGCCATGCGGCGCAGAAACAAGCGCAGTTCTTCCAGTGGAGAGAAGGGCTTGCTGATGTAATCGTAGGCTCCGAGCTTCATGGCCTGTACCGCGGTCTCGACCGAGCCGTGGCCGGTCATGACCGCGACTTCGGTGCGCGGCAGGAGCTTCTTGACGCGCTCCAGGAATTCCAGTCCGGACATATTCGGCATCACCATGTCAGTGAGCACCATGTGCGCCGGTTGGTCTTCGAGAAGGGCCAGGGCAGACTCGCCGCTGTCGGCTTCCAGGCAAGCAAAACCAAGCGACTCCCCGACCGTCATGCAGAGCCTGCGAATGCTCTGCTCGTCATCCACGATCAGCAAACGAATTCTGAGGTCTTCACTACTCACAGCGGTTTCCCCATAGTTTTTTCTACGACCGAAATGAACTGCCGCACGCGAAATGGCTTCTCTACGCAAGGCGCGCCGGTCTTGCGCAGAATGGACACGGTTTCCTCATTGGCGATATCGCCGGTGATGAACACGATGCGAGATGCCAGTTCCGGGCGGTGAACGGATATCCAGGCGTGCACATCGGCGCCATCCACGCCGCCGGGAGTGCGCATATCCGAGACCACTCCCAGGAACTCGCCGCTCACCAGCAATTCCAGCGCTTGCGCCCCGGAGTCGGTGGTGACTACCGCGTATCCGCTGCGTTCCAGGCTGGCGCGGACATACGCCATGACCCCGGGCTCGTCTTCGATCAAGAGCACGGGAAGGTTAGTGCGCTGAATGGCAGGCTGGCTCATGGTTCGGACGCTCCGGCAACTGCGCTCATCGGCACGTTTTCTGATAGGGAAGGCAGCCGCACGATGAAAGTGGCCCCTCCTCCCTCGGCGTTGTTGTGGCCCAAAATCTCACCACCATGCTCGCGAATAATTCCGTAACAGATACTCAATCCGAGGCCGGTTCCCTTGCCGACTTCCTTGGTAGTGAAAAACGGATCGAAGATACGCTCAGGAAAGGAGATGCCAGAACCGTTGTCGCGGAAAGAAACTTCAACATGACTTCCAATGCTGGCAGTCATGATTTCGATGCGTGCGGGGTGGCCGCTGTCCCGCACCGCGTCATAGGCGTTGTTCAGAATATTGAGAAATACCTGCTGCAGTTGCTGGGAGTCGCCGATCACCAGCGGCAAGCTCTCGTCCAGGAACTCCACCACCCCCACACCGTGGCTGTTGAAGTCATAGGACCGCAGCTGAACCGTGCGGCGAAGGATAGCGTTGAGATCTACCGGCTTGCGTTGTGGCGGCATTTGCCTCGCAAAGCTTAAAAGGTTCTGAACGATTTGCTTGGTCCGCTGTGCTTCCTGCAGGATCACCCGCACATCCTTACGGGCGCGCTCGGAGACATCTGGGGCCTCCATGAGCAGGTCGGCGAATCCGAGAATTGCCGTGAGTGGATTGTTGACCTCGTGAGCCACGCCGGCTACGAGCTGGCCGACGGCTACCATCTTTTCAGCATGGATGAGCTTGGCTTGCAGAATGGCGGAGTCGGTGATGTCGGTCATCACGACCACGATGCTGCTGACGGCCCCTTGCTCGTCCCGCATGGGGCTGAGATTCACCGAGAATTGACCGAACCGTCCGTCTCCACGCATGACCTGCAGGTCAAGATTGTCGACCTGCTGGCCTTCGACAGTCGCGTTCACGGCATCGCTCAGGTTCTGTCGCCGTGGCTGCGGAACCAGGTCGACCAACGGGCGGCCGAGCAATTGTCTCTCCTCGTAACCGGCTTCGTACCACCTGCGGTTGGCATAACTGATAAGGCCGGCGGTGTCGACCACTAGGATCAGGCTCTGCGTGTTGTTCAGGATCTTGCCGGAGAAGTCCCGTTCGCGCTGCAGTTCAGCCTGAAAATTTTTCAGCCCGGTAATGTCGAGCATAAGCCCGCGATATTGCACCACTTTCCCGTGCGCATCGGCCACCGCAAAGGAATTGATGAGGACGTGCACCGGCGAGCCGTCCTTGCGGCGCAGCGTTTGCTCATGGTTACGCACGGCCCCCTGCTCCCGCATTATCTCTGTCATGCGTTCACGCTCGCGGGGATCGAAATAGAGCTGTGAGGGAATATCGACCTGGAGCAGCTCCTCCCGCGTGCGATATCCCAGCATGCGGACCATGGCATCGTTTACTTCGATAAAGCGTCCCACCGGTGTGGTAAAGAAGAGTCCTTCCTGCACGTTATCGAACAGTTCGCGGTAGCGGCGCTCAGCCTCCTGGCGATCGCTGATGTCCTTAAGAACATGAATCGTCTGCGGGCTGCCGGTGCTCGCGCCATGGATACGCGAAGTCGAGACCAGGTAGGTGCGTTCCAGGACGCGGTGCACATATTCATTGGCAGGATTGTCGCTCCGGCAAAACGGGCAGGAGTGCGCGGGCATCTGGCTGGAAATGGCAAGCAGGGCTCGCATGCTCAGGCCCACGAGTTCCTGCGGTTGAACTCCAATGAATTCCGCCAGCGGACGATTAACGCGCAGGATGTTATGGGCCTCGTCATGAACCACGATGAAGTCGGTAATGGCATCAAAAATTTCCATCCAGTGCCGGTTCGCGTGGTGCATGCGCGTGAAGAGCCTGGCATTTTCAAAAGCCACCGAAGCATGGCTGGCAATGGCTTTCAACAACTGCTGATCGGCGGCACTGAAGTGCGTAGCCCGGTCGCCAAGGCTCAGCACGCCGGTTAATTCGCCCGAAGGCGCATAGAGCCGGACCAGCGTGCAGTTTGTCCACTGAAGGGTGCTGGACAACGCGGGGCCGAGAAGTTCGACGACAGGTCCGGAAATGACCGCCTCATCGGATCCCGCCAGGACCCGATCCACAGCCTCGCTGAACTGGCGCAAGATGTTTTCGTCGCGAATATCGGCCTGTCGGTTGTGGAGCATTAGCGTATCCAGCTTGTCGTCCTGGTGACAGGAGAGAGCTGCGCCCCGTGCCTGCATAATCGTCGCCGCGCGAGCAGTGAAGCGCTGGGCGAAATCCGGTAAGTTCAACAGCGTGCTGAGTTCAAGCGCCAGCGCCATCAACGCTTCGGAGCGCTTGCGATGCTGTTCCGAAAGGTGAAGATTGCGGGTGACTTCGAGCACCACGGCCAGCTGCGCCGCCAGCGCGCGAGCGCGTCGGATATCCTCGGGAGAGATATTCGCCCGGTCCAGGCGATCTAACACCCCGAACATTCCGACCACCCGGCCTTCGGAACCTAGCAGCGGCACCGCCAGGATCTGGTGAACCTGAAACTTCTCAATGATCTCCAGGTTTGCACCCGGCAACTTGCGGGGGTCGTCGGTCCAGAAGACATCGCGGTTCTTCAGCGTGCGGCTGCCAATGCCTTCGGGGAAGATGACGTCGACCGGACGCGGTTGCCCATTCTCGGCTGCCCAGCGGATGTGAAAGGCGTCATTTTCAAGCAGGGCGACAAAGCAGCGGCCAAAGCCGAGGAAATCCGCGGCCCTTAATACCGCGGCCTGCATGAATTCATCGAGGTCCCCGATGGATCCCAGTTCCGTCGAAATCTCCAGTAACTGGTGCAGTTCATGAGCCTGGGCCCGCGCCGTCGTATACAACTCCGCATTGCTGATGGCGACTGCGCCGAATCCCGCCACTGCGGACACCAATGCCTTTTCTTCGGCGGTGAACGGAGTTTCCGCGCGCGGATACACCAGGATTCCGCCTTCGGTGTGGCCGGTGCGGAGCGGCGCGGCGATCATCCGGCCCGCAGGCAGGAGATCTCCCAGAGCATGAGAACTGGGGTCGATGGCGACCGTGATAGGCTCTCCAGCGGCCACCGCCCGTGCAGCCAGGTCTGCCGCAAACCTCAGCCCCGTGCGATCGTGCCGGGCGCGAACTGTGTTGGCCAGCCCGGTGTTCTCCGCCGCTACGGCACACAATTCGAAGGGGCCTTCGCGGCGCAACAGCACGCATACCAGGCGCGTCCGCAGCAGCGCCCGAAGACGGTCGGCCAGCGCCTGAATGACCGCATTGACATCCGGCACTCCGTGCAGAGCGTGCGCGACCTCAGCCAGAATTTCGGCGCGGCGATGCTCCTCGCGCGAAACCCGGGTCAGGCGAGTCGCTTCGAGCAGGCTGCCCAGCTGTCCCGCCAAAATGGTGGCTTTCGCGGCCAGGTCTTCGTTGAAATAATCGGGTATGGAGTCGTGCAGGAACGTCGCTGCTCCCAGAACCTCGCCGGAAACCACCAGCGGAGCCGCCATGATAGAGCGGGCGTGGTACTCGCCTGCTACTGGATGCAAGCTGGGATCAACGCGATGGGTATAAACCGTATGCCGTGACCGCACCGCTTGCATTGCCGCAGCGCTCCGGTCGGCAAGAAGATGGGTGCCGCGAAACTGCTCCGCCATCAAGCCGTCCGCTTCCGCCCCTACCAGTTCTTCTGAAGAAAGATATCGCCAGAAGTAGGCTCCGCTCACTTGAAAGAACTTCCGCGTCTCCCGGCAGAACAATTGGATAAGTGAGCTTTCATCAAGGCCGTCGGCCGCCGCTTCAGAAAAGCGCAGAAGCACCTGCTGGAAAGTGTCGTCGGAAGGGCGGATGATTCCCTGAACTAAGGCCGAATTTCCCGCGCGCGTGGTCAGAATCGTACCGCCTGAAGGTACCTAGGTTTTCCAACTCTTTGAATATATTGGCCAAGGTAAGTGCAATCTCAAATTGAGTCAAGAGAATTACGCGGCAGGTGCCGAGGTGTGAAATTGAGAAAAGGCATTTGAGAATTCTCACCCTGAGACAAGTGCGCCTGTGAGACTCACAAATAAGAACCTTCTCCGCTTCGCAGTTTCCCGGCTTTGTTTCCGACCCACAGCTAATCCCCACAGGATCAAGGACATTGTGCTCGTGACTTTGGTTTTCGCGAAAGTGATTACTTGGGCGTCGCTGGCACGGGCCTTGCAGCGTTATGGCCGCGACTTTCTCTCTGAGGAGGACTTGTGTCTTCAAGATCGATGCGGGGCTGGTTGGTCCTCGCGCTCCTGGCTGTGATCACAACCGTGGGAGCTTTCTCGACGTCCGGCGCCCAACAACAAGAAGAACTCACCCGTAAGGTGAAGACCAAGGTGGCCCCAAGCTATCCGGAAATTGCGCGGCGCATGAATCTCTCTGGAACGGTGAAGCTGGAAGTGGTGGTTGCGCCTAACGGGTCGGTAAAGAGCACCAAGATTATCGGTGGGCACCCTTTGCTCGCCAGTTCCGCCATTGACGCGGTGAAAAAATGGCGTTTTGAACCAGCTTCGGATGAGACCACGGGCATCGTGGAGTTCAAGTTTGACGGGGCCGGGCAATGAAGTACGACTGTCCAGCGGGTTGGGCAGTTTCATCTGTGAGCGGTAGGGAGGAACGGCCATGACGATTGGCAAGAAACTATATCTCAGCTTCGGAGCCGTCCTAGCGATGGTTCTGGTGCTGTTCCTGATCAATTGGGCAGCGGTGCAACGGGAACACCAGGCGAAGGCGGCAGCCCAGGCCTCACTGGAACTGGCGGAATCCACCGACGCGGTGAAATTCCAGATGATGCAGAACCGCCTGTTTCTCAGCAATTACCTGCTGAGCGGCGACACCCGGGAAGTCGAGCGCATGAACGAAGGGGTGCGCGCTCTCACCGACAAGCTGCAGAAGGCGGAAACTCTCTCCAGCTCCGAACAGGAAAAATCGGCCCTGCAAAAACTGCAGCAGCAGGAACAGAACTGGTCGCATGACTTTGCCATTCCGCTGGTCGAGAAGCGCAAAGAAGTGGACGCGGGAAACGCCACTGTCGCCGAATTGCAGATTTTCTATCTCCAAAAAGACGCGTCTTCGTGGGTAAAGAATTCGACGGAACTGCTGGACCTCGCCGATCAGGAGAATCACAAGCTCCTCGAAGAACGCAGAAAAGCCGACGAGACCTCCTCTGCTTTCACCATCGGAATCGCTCTGCTTAGCACCCTTCTGGCCCTGGGATTGGGTGGCGTCATCGCCTACCGCACCTCGGGCTCTATCACTGAGCCGTTGGGCAACCTGATGAACATCGCGCAACAGATTGGTAACACCGGCGACCTGGAACACAACATCGACATCAAGCGCGACGACGAAATCGGCGAACTGGCCCGCACCTTCAGCAACATGGTGATCTACCTGAAAGAGATGGCGTCAGTTTCCGAAGCCATCGCCGGGGGCGATCTGACCGTGCAGGTACAGCCGCGATCGAAGAACGACACCCTGGGGAACGCGTTTGCGCGCATGGTGGAAGGTCTGCGCAACATGGTGCGCAGCGTTCGCGATGCCGCCTCGCAGGTGGCCAGCGCCTCCAGTCAGGTGGCCGGTGCATCCGACGAATCCGCCAAGATCAGCTTGCAAGCCTCGTCGGCGATCGATGAAGTTACCAGCACCATGCACGAGATGAGCGTGAACGTGCAGAACATGGTCAAGAGCACGCAGACGCAGGCATCGAGCGTGAGTGAGACTTCCGCTTCCATTGACCAGATGGTGGCATCGATCCAGAGAGTAGCTGATACCGCCAAGGTTTTACTGGACATCTCCAACCGCTCGCGCGAGGAAGTCCACAGCGGCATTGCCACCATGGAAAAGGCCACCGACGGCCTGAACAAGATCAATGTGACCATCCAGTCCTCGGGCGAAATCATTGACGCGCTCGGAACCCGGGCCGATGACATTGGCAAGATCATTGAAGTGATTGACGATCTCGCCGAGCAGACCAACTTGCTGGCTTTGAACGCCGCTATCGAAGCGGCCCGCGCCGGGGAACACGGCCTGGGCTTCGCGGTCGTGGCCGACGAAGTTCGCAAGCTCGCCGAGAAATCTGCGCAGTCCACCAAGGAAATTTCCGAGCTGATCCAGAGCATCCAGAAAGAAGCCCGCAAAGCTGTCGAGAACATGAACAAGAGCACGGGCATCGTGAATGAAGGCTTGAACCTGGGCCAGGAACTGAACGGGGCGCTGCGCAAGATCTCGAATGTGGTCACGGAGGTCTACAAGTTCGCCCAGGAAATCGGCGCAGCCACTAATGAGCAGTCGCACGGGTCATCGCAAATCGCCCGCGCCACCACCCGCTTGAATGAAATTACCCACGAGATCAACTCGGCGGTCGAGGAACAGGCTTCCGGCGCGCAGGCGGTAGTCAAAGCGATGGAACGCATGCGCGAACTCACCCAGCAGTCCACTTCCGGATCGACGGAACTGGCGGCCTCAGCTGAGCAGATGTCGAAGATGTCCAGAGAATTGCTGGATTCCATGAACAGCTTTGCCATCCGCCAGGCGGAGAGCACCCGCCCGTCGCCGCGTGAGGACCGTGGCGGCAGGGGACTGGCGCGGCATGCCAGCGCCGGATCGCAAGCCTGAGGTCCAGTATGAACCGCGAACTCCACATCGTCGGGTTCCAGGTGGGACGGGAAACTTACGGGGTGCCTATCACATCCCTGCACGAAATCGTAAGAGTACCGGACATTACCGCGGTGCCGGATGCGCCCGAATTTATGGAGGGCGTCATCAACTTGCGAGGCAAAATTGTGTCGGTGATCGACCTGCGCAAGCGCTTTGGAGAGAAGCAGGCGATTACCAGCCGCCGCAATCGCATCCTGGTGGTGGAACACGCCGGCCGCCTTTGCGGGCTGATCGTGGATTCTGCCTCCGAGGTGTTGAAGATCCCGGCGGAAGAGGTTGAGCCCGCACCGGCCGTGTTTCAGGAAGGCGGACTGAACTGCGTGACTGGACTCGGAAAGTGCAAGGGGCGGCTGATCGTATTGCTGGATATGAACAAGCTTCTGACGTACAGCGGCCTGTCGCAGGCAAGCCGGGACGCCAAAACGCCAACCGCGAAAGCGGAGGCGAAGGGCGCGGCCGCCCGGTAAGAAATCCGCATCAGGAACCGATAAACCACATGAGCTCACCAGCCCCGGCACCTGTGCTGACGGAAGCGGAACTGAAGCTTTTGCAGGCGCTCGTCTATCAGGAATGCGGTATGCATTTCGATGAGCGGCGCACGCATTTTCTGCAGGACCGGTTGCTGCGCCGTCTCAAGGAGTGCCAGCTCGATTCTTTTTACAGCTACTACCGCCTGCTCATCAGTAATGAGGGCAAGAACGAGCTGGCGCAACTGCTCGAGAACCTCACCGTCAACGAGACCAGCTTCTTCCGTAACAAGGCGCAACTGGAACTGTTCCACAAATACGTGCTGGAGGAGCTGTTCCACGATAAGCAGCAGCGCCGCGACTACACGCTGCGCATCTGGAGCGCCGGCTGCTCGACCGGGCAAGAGCCTTATACGCTTGCCATGCTGGTAGCCGACGGCCTGGCTTATTACTACCTGCGCAATCCGCTTCCCTATGACATGCCGTTGCCAAAGCCGATGATCACGCCGCCCTGGAAGGTGGAAATCACCGCGAGCGACATCAGCTACTCGGTGTTACGCGCCGGTCAGGAAGGCAACTATACCGAGCCGCAAATGTCGGGTGTGGACTACAGCTACCGGCTGCGTTATTTCGACAAGCTGGGAGAGCGCTATGCGGTGAAGAAGGGCCTCAAGGAACTGGTTCACTTCGACTTTCACAATCTGAAGACAGAATATCTTCCGCAGCGCAATGACGTGATCTTCTGCCGCAACGTGATGATGTATTTCGATGAGGCGGAGCAGAAACGGCTGGTTGACAAGTTCTACCGCTGTTTGAATCCCGGCGGTTATCTGTTCGTCGGGCATGCCGAGAGTCTGCTGGGCCTCACCGACAAGTTCCAGATGGTACACCGTAACTCCGGGACCGCATACCAGCGGGTCGAGGTGAATTCGTGAGTCCATCATCCGACGACCGCATGGTGGAATTGCGCGAGCTCTTCTTTGAAAGCGCGCAAGAACTGCTGCAGGCGCTGAACGAGGAAGCGCTGAAGCTGGAGAAGTCTCCGGAGGACGTGGAGACGGTTCGCGTAATTCGCCGCATTGTGCATACGCTCAAAGGCGACGCGGCCGCCTGTGGTTATCGCGAGCTGAGCGAACTGGCGCACGAACTGGAAGACGCGCTGGCAATGGAGAGCGCAGCCGCCCATGCCCAGTTGCCTGAGGTTGCCTTCAAAGCCGCGGACGTTTTCACGGCGCTGATCACGGCATACCACAAAGGCGGAAAACTGCCGTCTCTGGAGCCTATGCGAAAGATGGTTCGCGGACTGGCAGATCCCCCGAAGCTTGAGAGGAAAAAGGGAGCAGTCAAAAAGACTGCGAAGTCGACGAAATCGAAGGTATTACGGAAGCCGGCCACGCGCACAGCTTCACAACTGAAAGTCGTGTGGAGCGAATACGAGCAGGTGGCGATCCAGGGAGCTCTCGAGGAAGGCCATTCGGTTTACCAGGTCACCGTGCATATCGATCCGAACTGCGGTATGCCGATCGCGGGGCGTCAACTGGTGCACGCGGCAGTGGCGTCCCTGGGAGAAATTCTGGGGGCGCGTCCACAAGCCGGAAGCACAGAACCGGCGAAGCTGGTCGAGTTCCTGGTGGCTACTCATAAGACGAAGGAGCAGGTTGCGGCCAAGTGCCAAATTCCCACCGTGGTGTCAGAAACCAAGGTGGTGGTCGTGGGAGAGCCGATCGGCTCGCCTAAGCTGAAATCCCAGGACAAGCCCGACGTGAAGGATGCATCGCCGGCGGTGCCCTGGGCTGCGAATCCCGGGCACGAAGAGGAATCCCGCGACGACGATCGCAACCAAGCCCAAGTGGCGTCTCCGCAGCCAGTGACTTCAGGTGTCGAAAATATCCTGCGCGTGGATGCTGAACGCATCGACAGTGTGCTGAACCTGGTGGGCGAACTGATTATTGGCAAATCCATGCTGCAGCAGGCACTCAATGAGCTGGTCCGGCATTCGCCCAAGGAAGCCTTGCGCGGAAAATTTGCCGATGCCATGGCATTCCAGTCGCGCGTTCTCAACGATCTGCAACGTTCGGTGATGAAAATCCGCATGGTGCCGGTGGAGCAGCTCTTCCGAAGGTTTCCGCGCATTGTGCGTGATGTCGCCCGGCAGTGCGGCAAGGACGTGGAGTTGGTCATCAGCGGGCAAGACACCGATCTCGACAAGAGCATCCTGGATGGAATCGCCGAACCCTTGACGCACCTGGTCCGCAACGCCGTGGGCCACGGCATTGAGAGTGCGGAGGATCGCCAGCGCTCGGGAAAGCCGGCGCAGGGACGAATTCGCCTGGACGCATATCACCAGGGCAACCAGGTGGTGATTGAAGTCAGCGACGATGGCCGGGGCATCGACGCGCAGAAGATCAGGGCGAAGGCGATCGAGAGAGGTCAATTGACCGGCGAGGAAGCGGGACGATTGACCGAGGCCGAAATTCTGGACTTTATTTTCCGCCCCGGGTTCAGCACGGCCGAAGAAGTAACCGAGATTTCCGGTCGTGGTGTGGGCATGGATGTGGTGCAGAGTGTGCTGCAACGCTTGAAAGGCTCCGTTCAATTGGAGACCAGGCCGGGGCAGGGAACATCGTTCCGCCTGAAGCTGCCGCTCACGCTGGCCATTATCAAGGCCCTGTTATTCCGGGTGGAGGAGCGGCTGTACGCCATCCCGCTGAACGCGGTCGTGGAGATTGCGCGCAGCACGGAAAGCGAAGTTCACCAGGTGGACAATTACGAAGTCCTCCAGCTTCGCAACCAGGTGTTGCCGCTGGTGCGGCTGGGCAGTGCGCGGACGGCAGATGTGAATGGGCGATCGCGCAAGCTGTTCGTGCTGATCATCACCGTGGGAGAAAGAAAGTTCGGCTTGATCGTAGACCAACTGGAGGGAGAGGAAGAACTGGTCATCAAGGCACTGGACGACCACGCCATCTCGACGGACCTGGTGAGTGGGGCGTCGATCCTGGGCGATGGACGGGTGGTGCTGATTCTGAATCTCTCGGCCGTGGTAGACCGCTTTTCGCGGGCCCGGCCGAATGAAACCGGGGCCATCACTTCCGGTCTGCTGCTGTCGCATGCGGATCGCCGCCGAATGAGTTCTGGAGTAGAAGTATGAAGCCGTTGATAAAGGTTCTGGTAGTGGACGACTCCGCGCTGATGCGCAAGCTGATTCCGCAGATTCTCGCCAGCGATGACTCCATCCAGGTGGTGGGTACGGCTATGGATGGCAGCTTTGGCCTGAAAAAGATTGAAGAGCTCAATCCCCAGGTGGTCACGCTGGACCTGGAGATGCCGGGCATGGGCGGCATCGATGCATTGAAGGAAATGATGCGGCGTTATCGTCTGCCGGTGATCGTGGTCAGTTCGCACAGCACGGAAGGCGCGTCAATCACCCTGAAAGCGCTGGCGCTCGGCGCCTTCGATTTCGTAGCCAAGCCGCACGATGTTTACTCCCGGATGCCGGAGATTGCGCATGAACTGATTACCAAGATCAAGGCGGCTGCGCAATGCAAGGGCCTACGCCTCAATCCGCTTGCGGAGAACCTGCCCCGAGTGGAGAAATCAGCCGCCATCGCCAAGCGAAAACCCTCGCGCATCGTAGCCATCGGGGTTTCGACCGGCGGACCGCACGCGCTGCAGTATGTGCTCTCGCAGCTGCCGGGCGATTTCCCGGGAAGTATTGTGGTGGTTCAGCACATGCCGGATGGCTTCACCGACATGTTCGCGCGCCGGCTGGACGAAGTTTGCTCGATACAGGTGAAACAAGCGCAGTCTGGCGACCTGCTGCTGGCCGGCAGAGCATTGATCTGTCCCGGCAGCCGACATTTGAAGGTCAAGCGTTTGCCGCTGGGCGACGTTGCTGTCCTGACCGACGATCCAAAAGTGAATGGACACCGTCCATCTGCGGACGTGCTATTTCGCAGCGTGGCCGACGAATTTGCAGAACACAGCATCGGCATCATTATGACCGGCATGGGAGATGACGGGGCGGAAGGATTGGGCGCGATGAAAGCGGCCGGCGCTATGACAATCGCGCAAAGCGAGGACTCCTGCGTCGTATTCGGAATGCCAAAAGCGGCCATCGATCGTGGTTATGCAGTGCGCGTCATTTCTCTGGAGGCCATGGCGAACACGCTGCAGGCGCAGTGTGCAGCCGATAGTTCCCGGGGAGATGCGGGCAGTCCGGGGCGAGCCATGGGAGCGGGAAAGTAGGAATTCGTGGGCAGGACCGACCTGCCCTTGGGTATGCAGGGAAAGAGGGAGGGTTGTTTTATGGAGCAGTTTGCACCAGTGAAACGCAGCAAGGACGGTCAGCCGGTGAGATATCTCATCGTTGACGACTCGGTCTTCGCGCGCAAGAATCTTGCCCGCATGGTCGAGAGCTTCGGCGGGCAAGTCGCCAGCGAAGCCGGTGACGGAGTAACCGCAATCGCCGAATATGACCGCGTCAATCCCGACATCGTGCTCATGGACATCACCATGCCGCAGATGGAGGGCATTGAAGCAGCCGAAAAAATCGTGCGGTCGCATCCCGAGGCACGCATCGTCATGGTGTCATCCGTGGGGTACCAGGAGAACATCGTGGCGGCGTTGCAGCGCGGCGCGCGCCACTTCGTGCAGAAACCGGTCAAGCCAGAAGTGCTGTACGAAGTCATCAAGTACGTACTGGGTGAGGATGGATCCGTGGCCCACGCGGCCGGCGCAGGAGCCTGAACATGAAAATGGAGTTGATTCAGCCGTTCATCAACTCAGCGGACGCGGTGCTGTCGCAGGGTCTGCAGTGCACCACTTCCATCGGGCACGTCACCATGGAAGAGGAGGCTTATCGCCGCAAGGGCGTGGCGGCCATGGTGATGCTGACGGGCGATATCGAAGGACGCATCATTTTCGATCTCGATCCCAGCACAGCTGCGCGGGTGGCCAGCAAATTCGCGGGAGCCGAGCTCCCCGAGTCTGACGACCTGGTCCGCGAAACCGCTTGCGAACTGGCGAACCAGATCATCGGCAACGCAGTGACTGCGCTGAACGATCAGGGGTTCCATTTCCGAGTTCATCCTCCTATTCTGCATACCTCCCCGGAAGGCACGCGCGGCACTGAGGACACGGAGGCGCTGGTAATGTGCTTTGAGACGGCCAGCGGCACCGTGTTTATGAATATCGCGCTCCGATACAATAAAAAACGCCTAGCTGACCACGTCGCGGCGGGACACTAGCCCCTCACCGTCGTGCCGGGGCATTAGCGCCCTGGACTCCTGCCGGGCTTCGAGCGCCCTACCTGCTTCTTCACTCCTACAACGAGATCACAGATCAAGGTCCTGCCACGACCCACACAGGATTCTGCGGCGGCGGTTGAGTACTGCCGGCGGGAGGCGGGAAAGAACTTACCGGGGCGGGGAGATCGAACAACAGCGTGTCGTCGGAAGTGCGCACGATCGATACGCCCTCCGCATCGCAACGCGCCACGTACACCCGGGTGCTGTCGGCCGAGGCGGCAGTCGAGATCCGGAACGGAACGCTCGTGCAGTTGGATTGCGCACTGACCGCGGACAGGGGAATGTTCTTCTTGATCCCATTATTCAGGGCGTCGATCACGGTGACGAAGCCGCTGCTCGTGCTCGAGCTTGTCTGCAAACTAGCGACATAGGCCCGGGTGCCATCGGGCAACGCCGCAACAGATACTGGGGAACAACCTCCGGCGCAGGGCGCATTACTTCCCGAATTCATGCTGATACTGGATAACACCGCCGGCGGATCCACGCCAGCATTCAGGATCGTGAGCGTGCCCGCGACTGGATTTGTGACATATAGTCGGTTTCGCGAATTGTCGTACAACATGAAATTGGCCCCTGCGCCCACTGAAGCAGTTCCCGTAAGCAGGGTGTCGGTATTGGCGTCGATTACCGCGATGTCGCCATTGCCCTGGCTGAGCACGTAAAGTCGCTGGCTATCGGCGCGAGCCACGGCCCACACGGGAGTGCTGATCGCTGCTCCAGTAATGGGCGCATTCACCGTGTTATCGACAGTGTTGATGCTGACGACCGAGTTATTACCCTGGTTGATCGCGTAAACCTTGTTCGTATTGGAAGTCTGGACGACAGCAACCGGCTTCGACCCAGCCGTCAGGTTCACCGTTTGCGTGACCTGGTTCGTCAATAGCCCGATGACGCTGACCGTGTCGTTTCCCGAGTTGGCCGAATACACCTCGCTGGGCTGGGTGCTGGTTAGGAAGACTGGAGCGGAACCGGGCGGCAGCGTCACGGTGTTTGTCGAGCCGGTGGCTCCGCTGGTGCTCGCGGGAGCGTAAATGGTGACCGTATCCTCCAGCTCGTTGGCAATCGCGACGTGATCGGGCAACGGAGGCACCATGGTGGCGAAAACTGGCCCACGCCCCGCGACCGCTACTCCTACGTTCGTGTCCCCGGACACATTGACCTGCATGCCGGAGCCGGGATTGAAGGTTCCATTCTGGCTGACGACAAACACGGCGTGATTTCCGCCAGGCTGAGGCGGAGTAGGAACGTTGGGAATAACCACGGGGCGAAACGTGTCTCCGCACCCGGTCCATAGAAGTAGGCCTAGAAAAACTGCAATCAGTCCGGTCTTGCGCAACTATCCACCTTAATGGAGCAAATGCGTGAGTTGAAGGAATTGCTTATTCTAAATGCGGAGCAGAGGTGAGCGCCAGCGGCGCACAACTGCGATCAGGCCGCCCAACCTGTGATCTTTTTTGCGAGCGTCGCTGATGATGGCCTTTTAGCGGTCGTCATGTCGCACCCTGGTAGCGAGTAAAATTCGACGCGGATATCCAAAGTTAACGCTGGAGCGAATGGTTCCCAAACAGAACCAGCTTGATCGCCTCGGGTGAAATGCCCACGATCGCCCCTGAAAACACTACATTTCCCGGGTGTCCTACGACCTTCGTACCGTCTCTGGTACTTTGGTTACGTTTTCCGGGGTGACTTCGCATATTCTGCATAAACACCCCTACTAATAGTACTGCCATTGTTTCTCATCGCATCCTGTAGCTAACCCGAGCAACCCTATTCCGGGGGTTTTCCAGAAAACACCCATAAAACCCTAAGAAACGCGGAAATAGGCCTTGACTTTGGGTTTTTCCCGGTTGAGATATGCTCAGCACACCGAAATTCACTCGCAGGCAGCAAGGGCGGGGAATTTCCTCCCAAGGTTCGCCCGGCAGTCGCAGGAAAGACGGCTGCACCGGGCCTAATTCTGTGGAAAGGGAAATGGGCATATGGCCGACTCGCGAGAAGTGATGAACATTCGCCAGGCGTCGCAATACCTGGGGGTGAGTCCGGACACGCTGTACAAGTACGTCGGGGAACAGAAGATCCCCGCCTTCAAGCTGGGGAACCGCTGGCGCTTCAAGAAGTCGAAGCTGGATCAGTGGATGGAAGAGAAGTCGAACCAGATGGAGGCGCGGGGCAAGAAAAAACCGAAGGCGGTCGCCAAGGCCGCCGGGTCACCGTAACTGCCCACGGTAACGAGCGCGCGGAGTGGCTCGAGTGTGCCGGCGCTACCGGGAGCAGTGAAAGGCTAGGGAACATGCTTGGATTCGGATCGAAGACGATTGTTGGTCTGGATGTAGGCTCCTCAAGCATCAAGGCCGTGGAGCTGAAGAAGAGCCGGGCGGGAATTGAAGTAGCGCACCTCGGACTTGAGCCGCTGGCTCCCGATATCGTAGTCGACTCCATGATCGTGGACTCGGGCACGGTCTCGAGCGCGATCTCGAAGCTTTTCGCCGACAACCAGATCAAGACCAAGGCTGTCGCCACCGCGGTCAGCGGGCACTCGGTAATTGTGAAGAAGATCTCGCTGCCGTCCATGAGCGATCAGGAACTGGCCGAGACCATCGAGAAAGAAGCGGCCCAGCACATTCCTTTCGACCTGGCCGACGTCAACCTCGACTACCAGATTCTCTCCGAAGACGCGGGCAGCCCCCAGATGGACGTGCTGCTGGTCGCCGTCAAGAAGGACAAGATTCTCAACTACACCAACGTACTCTCGATGGCGGGGAGAACCCCGGCTATCGTGGACATCGATGCGCTCGCACTGCAGAACTGCTACGAGTACAACTACGAGCCTGCCCCCGGACAGGTGGTGGCGCTTTTGAACCTGGGCGCCAGCGTCATGAACATCAACATCGTGAAAGGCACGACGCCGCTGTTCCCCCGCGACGTCAGCGTGGGCGGACACCAGTACACCGACTCGCTGCAGAAGGAACTGGATCTGAGCTTCGATGACGCGGAAGCGCTTAAGCTCGGGCGAAAAGTGGGGACCGTCAGCGAGGATGCGAAAGCGCCAATCCTGCAGCAGGTCACCGAGATCATTGTGCTGGAGATTCAGAAGACCTTCGATTTCTTCCGCGCCAGCGCGGCGGGCGAGCATATCGAGAAGATTTACCTCGCAGGCGGCTCGTCAAAGGTGCCGGGCCTGGTGGAATCGTTGCGCCAGGAATTCTCCATGCCGGTGGAATTATTCAACCCGTTCCAGAAGATTGCGCCGCCGGCGGAAGGCTTTGGAGCGGAACTGATCGAGCAGAACCCTGGGCAGTTGGCCGTGGCAGTGGGTTTGGCGCTGAGGAGTTTTGAAAACCTATGATCCGAATCAACCTGCTGGGAGCACCGAAACCGAAGGGCAAACGTTCCTCCATGCCGTCGATGCCGTCGATCGAGGTTGGCGATCTTGGGTCGCCGATGCTGAAGGTCGTGGTCGCGCTGGTGGTCGCCGGCGCGGTCAACTTCTCGTACTGGTACAAGCTGGAGCATGAGAAGCAATCGATCGCCAAGCAGATGGCGGTGGCGGAGCAGAAAAATCGCGAACTGGCCGATGTCAAGCAACGCTACCTGGAGCGGCAGCGGCAAGCCGAGAGCTACAAACGCCGCGTGGACGTCATTGACCAATTGCGCGCCGGACAGTCCGGACCCGTCAACCTCCTGGCCATGATCGGCGATACCGTCAACAACACGGAAGCGGTCTGGCTGAACAATATGAGGGACCAGGGCAACAGTGTCGATATTGAAGGCACGGCTCTGAGTGCTGACGCGGTGGCAAACCTGATCTCGAACCTGCAGAAGACAGGCTGGTTCAAGAACGTGGAGATCAAGGAAAGCATGCAGGACGAGACGGTGAAAGACATGCAGGCGTTTATATTCACGCTTAGCTGCGAGAAGGGCAAATCCTAAAGGCGGGGATCATGGCAAGTTTTAACGAAATGTCGGGAATCAAGCAGTGGGGAGCCGTGGTGTTCGCAGCGCTGCTGATCTCAGTCGGGTTGCACTACACGGTCTTCAAGGCGCAGCACGACGCCAATGTAGTGGCGCAGAAGAACCTCGATGACAAGCTGCGCGAGAACCGCGACCTGGAGTCCTACCGGCCCAAACTGGCCGATATGGACCGGCAAGTCGCGAACCTTAAACAGCAGCTGGAAATCGAGCAGAAAATCGTGCCGGACGAAAAAGAAGTCGACAACTTTATGCGCATGATGGATGCGGAAGCCCAGCATGCCGGGGTGGAGATCCGGCGCTACACCTCGCAGCCGACTCGTCCCAAGGATTTCTACACCGAGGTACCGTTCGAGATGGAACTGGACGGTCCCTACTACTCGATGCTGAATTTCTTCGATCGCGTGGGCAAGCTGGAGCGCATCGTGAACGTGTCGAACTTGCTGGTGGCCTCGGTCAAGAAGCCGAGTGACGCCAAGGCCAAGAAGACATACCAATACGCTCCCAATGAAAGCGTTGTGGCGACTTGTATCGCTACCACGTTCTTCAGTCACGACATGGCGCCCACAGCAACTTCAGGCAAGGGCGGACCCGCGGTTATGCCGGTGAAGAAATAGAGGAATGCGATGAAGCTCAAATCAGCAATTCTCGTTTTGGCGGTAAGCGCAGGCGCGTGGGCGCAGAGCCCTAGCGTAGTGCAGAACGTCCGCAACACGATGAACGGCGTGCAGCAGCAGAAAACCAGCGCCAGCAATGCCGCCCTGGCTGCTGCGGGGCAGAACACCGCACCAGCGCCGAGCAAGCTAGCGGCGCCGGTGCAGGCAAAACCCAGCGCAGCTGCCGCCAAGCCCGCAGCTGTGCCAGCCCCGAACGCGGCTGCCTCAAAGCCGGGCAACAGTACTACGCCGGTGAAGAGTGCCGCTAGCCAGCCTTCGAAGCCGGTTCACCCTGCCGGTATAGCCAAAGCTGCGAAAGCTCCTAAAACAACTCCGGTGGCTGTGATAGTGCCCAAGACCGCTTCTCCGAAGAAGGGTAAAGCCAAGAAGACGGTTGCGGCGGCAGCGCCGGCGAGCGCACCCGCTGCCAAGCCGGAAGAAAAACCTGCTGGCGAGAATCCGGCGGACAAGAAATTTTCCGTACTGGGCAAGAGGGACCCATTCCTCAGCCCGGTAGTCGCTCACACCAATGGCTCCGGTTGCAGCACGGGCAAGAAGTGCCTGGACATCGGGCAAATCAGCTTGCGGGGCGTGGTGAAGGCCGAGAACGGCATGGTGGCTGTGGTCACGAATTCCATGAACAAGGCATATTTCCTGCACGAGAACGATCCGGTCTTCAACGGCTACGTCATAAAGATCACGGGCGACTCAATCGTTTTCAAGGAGACGTTCCAGGATCACATGGGCAAGCCGGCTAGCCGGGAAGTGGTGAAAAAGATCAACACGCCAGCGGTGTAGCCGGCGTGCGAGCGCTCCAAAGGGAGCAACGAATTCTGAGAAAGACATGCGGCGTCGAAGCGCGTCGCGTGAGGGAGAATAGAGATGCGAAAGCAACTGCTGGGTGTTTTCCTACCGCTGCTGCTCTTGTCGTTGATAGCAGCAACGGCTGAGACGCAAGGCACGGGCACGGAGGCAAAGCGGGCCGTGTTGCAGCGGCTCGATATTACGCGAAGCGACGACGGCATCGGCATCGAGATTACGGCTCGTGGACCGGTGATGCCGAAGCTGAGCACTCTGGACTCGCCCGCACGCGTCGTAATGGACTTGCCGGACACGGTCGCTTTGACGGCGCAGCGCCACATTACTGTGGGCAGCGACGGCGTCAAGTCGGTGCGCGTCGGCATGGACGGCCAGAATCCGCCGACGACTCGCGTGGTCGTTGACCTGGATAAAATCTGCAATTACGAACTGGCGCCCAGCGGCGACAACAAGTACATCTTGAAGCTGCATACGGAGAGGACCGCCAGCGCCGCCAAAAGCGCGCCCAGGGTAGCATCGCCTTTTGCGCCTAAGCTGGTGGCTGCGGCTGCGCCTGCGTCGGCTTTGCCCGCGCCGACTCCGCTGCCGCCCGCGACCAAGGTGGTCGCCACTCCGGTTCCGGCAGTTTCACCGGTGGTGAAACCCGTCACTGACGAGAAGAAGGCTGCGCCAGCGTCTTCCTCCGCCAACGACTATGTCTTCGTCGAGCCCTCGTATAAGCCGAAGGACGAAGCGTCGGTCCAGACGGCAGAGCCCCCGGCGCGCGTGGTTGAGGCAGCGGCGAAGTTCGCCGACAAGCCAGCCTCCGCGTTGCTGGATACGAAGTCGCACGGGTCCATGCAGGCCCAGCCTTCCGGCAACTTCCAACCCGCTGTGAACCTGGCGGCCGAACAGAAGTCGCAGGTCGTCAATCAGCCAGCCATCAACGGTCCGAAGTACACAGGCGAGCCGATCTCGGTCAACCTGAAGGATGTGGACCTGAAAGACTTTTTCCGCCTGATCCACGAGATCAGCGGCCTGAACGTTGTGCTTGATCCCAATGTTCACGGCACCCTCACCATCGTTATGGACGACGTGCCGTGGGACCAGGCGCTGGACATCGTCCTGAAAAATAATGAACTGGCGCGCGAACTGGAAGGCAATGTCCTGCGCATCGCCACAGTGGATACGCTGAAGAAAGAAGCGGATGCCCGCCGGGCGCAGCAGGAGTCGGAAGCCCTGGCCGTCGATAAAGTGACGGTTACGCGCTTCCTGAGCTATGCCCACTCCAAGGACGTTGTTCCAACTATCAAGAAATTCCTCTCGGCTCGTGGTGACGTGATTTCGGACGATCGCACCAACGCGCTGATTATTTCGGACATTCCCAGCGTCATGCCGACCGTGGACCGTTTGCTCACGCAGTTGGATCGCAAGACGCAGGAAGTCGAAATCGAAGCCCGCGTAGTGGCTGCCACCCGCAGCTTCGCGCGTGATATCGGTACCCAGTTCGGATTCGGTTGGGGCAACGGACACAGCGCAGTGGGTGGCGCCGAAAGCGCCGGCACGTCCCCGATCTTCACCAATGGCCTGAATCCGGGCTACATCATCACCAGCACGGGTGGATCCAGTTCATCCCAGCAGATTCCGCTGTTCTCGAACCTGCCGGTAACCAGCCCCACCAGCGGCTTAAGCTTCATCAACGCAAGCAACAACGTGCGGATCGATGCCATCCTGACCATGGCTGAGTCCCGCGGCTTGCTGAAGATTCTGTCTCGTCCGCGCGTTGTAACCCAGAACAATATCCAGGCGCTGGTTCGCCAGGGCGTCCGGGTGCCGATCGTGACCCAGGCGCAGTTAGGCGGCCCGCCCACGGTAACCTACGTTGACGCGTTCCTGCGGCTGACGGTGATTCCGCAGATCACGTCGGAAGGGACTATCTTCCTGAATGTGGACGTGGAAAACACCACCCCTGATTTCGGCCACACGGTGCAGGGAAACCCGACGCTGATCACCCAGCAGGCGACTACGCAAGTGCTGGTGACCGACGGAGGCACGGTCGTCATCGGTGGCGTAATCCAAACCAATAACGCTGTAAACATCGCGCAGGTACCGCTGCTGGGCAACGTGCCGGTACTGGGCAACCTGTTCAAGCATCGTACGGTCAACACCTCTAACCAGGAGTTGATCTTCTTCATCACGCCGCGAATTATCCAGACATAAGCGGCAGGACAACAAGGTAGCAGTACAACAGCCGCCGGTTTTCTGAAAAGAAGCCGGCGGTACTGTTTTAGCGAATCGTTCGAGGCAGAGTCCTACATACCAACCATTACGGGCTCAGTCTGGAGTTGGATTCCCCAGGTTTCGAATACACGCTGCTCAATGTGGTTTTTCAAGGCGAGAACGTCAGCCGCCGTGGCATTGCCGCGATTCACGATCGCAAGCGCATGCTTGCTGGATATGCCCACGCGGCCTTCCTGATAGCCGCGCGTGAAACCCGAATGTTCTACCAGCCAGGCCGCTGAAACTTTTCGTTGTGCTTCAAGCGCGGCATAACTCGGGAGCTTAAGGTTGCGCTCCGCTGCGCGCCGGCTCAGTTCTTGAAATTGCTCTGGTGAAACTACTGGATTCTTAAAGAACGATCCTGCGCTCCGGCAATCAGTGTCGCCGGGCCTGATTAACATGCCCTTGCGAGCGCGGATTTGCCGTACGGCTTCCCTGGTATCGGCCAGCGTGGGGGCCTGCTCCCACCCAACGAAGTATTTCTTGAGATCCTCGTAGGCAATATGGGGCTCACCGCCTGGCTGGAGAGAGTATGCGACCCTGAGAATAATGAAGCGGCCGCGGTCGTCGGTATTGAAGATGCTGGTGCGATAAGAAAACTCGCAGGCTTGGTTACAGAGTTCCCGGATCTGGCAGTCCCGCGTATCTAAGACGAGGACTGACACAATGGTTTCGGAGACTTCTTGCCCATAAGCGCCCACGTTCTGTACGGGGGTACCGCCGGCGCTGCCGGGGATTCCGCTGAGGCACTCGACCCCGGCGCAGCCCCGCGCAACCGTGTGCGCCACGAACTTGTCCCAGTCTTCCCCGGCACCTACCTCGAAAATCAGGCGGCCTTCTTCAGCGCGCTCCTCGATCCCGGCAATAGCGACCTTAAGCACCAGGCCGGGCCAGCCTGCATCGGAGACCACCAGATTGCTACCACCGCCGAGAACAAATAGAGGTAGATTGCTTTTGCGGGCGTACTCTACTGCTTCCCCCGCCTGCTCGTAGGTTCGCGCTTCAGTGAAGTAACGCCCCGGTCCGCCCACTTCCAAAGTAGTGAACGGCGCCAGAGGAACGTTTTGCTGGAGGAGCATGGATTGTTCAATATATACGCTCGACCCACCGCGGTCACACGCGGGCGAATGACGCGGAACTGCATGTTGCTAGATTCGGGAGAGATGAAATCAACAAGAGCATGCAAGACAAAAGAATGAAGGCCAAACCGGGATGGATGTGAGACATAAAAGAACAAACGCTCGTGCGTAGGTTGCCGCGAGCGTTGTCCGTGAAAGCTATTGAGGCGGTTTTTGCGGAGATGTCTGAGGACTTGCCGCTCCGTTCTGTTGTTCCCGCTGCTGTCGCGCTTGCTCCTGCAACTGTCCCAGTTTCTGGCGCTGTTCGGGAGTGAGAATCGCCTGGATTTTTGGTGCGGCGGTTTGCCGGATCTGATTCATCTTCTCCCGCTTCTGATCATCGCTCAGAGATGTGTCGTCGCGCACCGTTCGCATCTGCTGGATTTCATCCGCGAGTATGGGCCGCAGCTTGTCCTGCTGATCTTGCGTCAGGTTTAGCTGTTGGGCTACCCAATCGCCAGGCTGGTGCGCCTGACCCGGGGAACTGTTTGAGGCAGCACCTGGGTTGCTTTCATTCGAAGGAGCAGCGGTGTTAGATGATGGCGAAGACGAGGGTGCGGTTTGCGCGGAACCCGTGCTCGGCGAGCTCTGGGCGGTAGGCGGGACCTGCGGCTGGGAGGGAGCAGTCTGGGGCGCGGCAAACATCGCCAGACTGAATGCCAGTACAACAGCAACAGTCATTGCAGTGGTTCGCATTAGACTCCTTGGAGACGAGTGGGAATCGGCAATTAGGGGACACAGGGCACGCCCCTGCGCCTTGCGGTACTGGCCTCTTGGGATGAGCATCTGGGGAAGCCGGTTGGCTCTCCCGTGAAGAATGTCTGCTGGGCTGCTTGGAAACCGCACGAGCGACGCTAATGCCCGGCCCCAATGCCTAAACACTACAACGAACAGCTATTGCACTATCAATGTCAGCGTCGAAGTGTGCGATGCCGAACCTGATGTGCCTGAGACGGTTACGATGTAAGTTCCCGCAGGAGTTCCCGTAGTAGTCGTCGTGGTCTTCGTTGTGCCGCATGAGGGGAGGAATAGAAGCAGCGCGAATAAAGCCGCAAGGAGTCCAATCTCGATCCCCCGCTTCTTCTTTCTTCCAAATCCGGTTCTGCCCAAACCCGCGCCCAGCAAGGCCAGACCCGAAATTGGAAACCATGTTGCATACGCCGATCCTCCCAGCCACTTTCGCAGTTGAGTGGTCGTGGTCACGCGAGCGGTGGTGTTGATGACCATGGTGGAGGACACCGCCCCCGTGCTGGGAATGGTCAGCGGCGTGGTGGTGAATGAACAGCTGGCGCCAGTCGGTAAGCCGGAGGAGCAAGAGAGCGATACTTGCGCCGTGTAGGTTGGCTGCGGAGTCACCGTGACGTTGAAGCTTGCAGGCTGGCCAGCGGTCACGGTGGCACTGTTGGGCGAAGCAGCAACCGTGAAGTCAGTGACCGGAACCGTGTTGGTGGAGCTGAGCCCACAACTGGTCCCGCCGTTTACTGACAAGCAGCCCACGTTCACGAGCGTACTGGCGACTGTCGGAGTTAGAACCACCGTGACCGTCGCGGAGGAGGTCGAGTTAGGCTCCAGAGTGCCGATGGTGCAGGTCACGAGTCCATTCACAGGTGTGGTCACACACGAGCCCGGACTGGCGGTAATGGAATTGAAAGTCGCGCCGGTGATTGGCAGTTGATCGCTGAACAAAACGTTTGAGGCAGTATCCGGACCGCTGTTCTTGATGGTGTAAGTAAAAGTCGCCTGATTGCCAAGACCGACGGGAGAAGGAGACACGGTTCCGGAAATTGTTACTGCGCTTACGGAACTGATCTTGCTGACAAATGCATTCTGGGCTCCCTTCAGGCCGCCCTGAAATGGCGCAACCACGGGGAAGTTGCCCGACATGGTTTCTCCCGTCACGTAAGTCACGCCATTCGGATCAACGGCGACACCGGTCCCCCGGTCGGTACTCCCGCCGCCCAGATAACTCGAGTACTCGCCCTGGGTGCCAGTTCCCACATTCGTTGCGGTGGGCAGCACGGCGACAAAGGCGTCACTCACGCCGCCAAAGGTCGTCTGGAAGGCATTGGTGAGATTGAAATCCGACGACGTGGTGGAGCCGGACAGATGAACCGCCTGCGATGTATCCACCGCAAGTGCCAGACCAATATCGGTCCCCGTGCCACCGAGATACGAGAAGTAATTCATCGGGAAAATGGTGGACGTGGTGGTCGTGGGATTTCCCACCTTGGCGAGGAAAGCGTCTGTGCCGCCTTTGTTTGTGGTTTGGAATGCGGTGACCGTTGTAGGCAAAATGACGTCGGTTGAGGTGGTCGAACCGGTGATGTACGCATTCGCGTTACCGTCGACCGCGATTCCATTACCGATATCATCCCCGGCGCCGCCAATATATGTGGAGTACACTAACTGCGATCCTTGCGCCGCCGTGGGGTTGAGCTTGGCGATAAACGCATCTGAGGCGGTAACCGTGGTGGGACATGGTGGCGGAACGATCGGTGGCGGAATCGGCGGCGAAACGTCGAGGCAGTCCTGGTACGCGTTCAAAATAGGGAAGTCGTTGGACGCCCCTGTGTGCAAGAAGTTGGTGCCGCCGGTGATATAGAAGTTTCCGCTGGCGTCTACTGCAATGCCGCCACCCTGGGTTAATCCGTTGCTGGGATTTCCGCCGCCAAAATAAGTCGAGTACGCCAGGCTGGCCGTTCCGCTAAGAGTGGTATTGATCTCGCTCGCAAAGAACTGGCTGGTCGCGCCCGTCTGCGGTTTAGATTGAAACGGCGCCGGTGAAACTGAAACCGGGAAATCTGCAGAAGTCGTTGTGCCGGTCACGAACGCGTCGAGCTTGTTGTCTATAGCGAGCCCGGTAGCCACATCGCTTCCCGTACCCGAAAGATAAGTGGAATAAAGCAGACCTGTTCCCCCGGCATTGATCTGGCTCACGAAAATATGATCGGAGCTGTTTGTTGGCGTGGCCTGAAATGCAGTGGCCGTGGTGGGAAAATCGGGGGAAGTCGTCGTGCCCGCGACGTAGACGTTCAGCGCCGAATCGACCGCAATTCCCGCGCTCGTGTCGGTGCCAGTGCCACCCAGGTAAGTGGAAAAGACCAGCGGGGCTGCTCCCGTTGGATTGAATTTGGTCACGAAAATATTGGCGGCTCCCGACAGATGGTTGGGTGAAATCCCTCCTGCAATCGGGAAGTCTGCGGACGTGGTTGACCCGCTCACGTAGAAGTTAAAGCTCGAGTCCACGGCAATCGTCGGGAAAGACTCCGTTCCACTCCCTCCGAGATAAGTGGAGTAGCTGAGGACCGGGTCGATGATCAGCTCGCGCGAGCGGTCATACCTGCCAATCTGGAATCCCACTCGGTTTCTGCCAAGCAGCACGAACTTACCGGCCACGGTTTCTTGCCGGTCTGCAGACTTCTGATAGATGCTGGGAGCTTGCACGCGAAGCGATTCGTCATCGCCATCGAGCAGCAGGTCGCCGCTTTTAGAGAGCCGAAGCTTGCAATCTCCCGCGAAGTCCAATACCACGGCGCGCGGATCGGCGCCAGGCGCGACTCGGAAGTCATGTTCCAGCCGCCCCTGCTTTCCGTAATAGACGAGATCAATTCCGGGATAAACCTGGCGATACCGGACCCGGGAAAACTGAGCGATGTTGCGGTGCCACTTAGCGGGGTCATTGCCAATCAGGTAATTGCTCTTACCGGGCAGGAGACCATCGCCATTGATCTGAGCATTGGAATTGGCATTCGCCAGGGACATCGTGACCGTCTTACCCGTGACGGCGCTGTTCGCGGCGTGTGCATTTTGATGTGAAGAGATTGGCACTTGCACTTCGATGACAGCGCTCTTTCCGGTTAAGAACAGGGTGTACCCACTGCCGCGTGAAAGGAAGCGCACCCGGCTGTCGGTCTGGCCCTGGTTGCGCTCGAAGGCGAGCGGCATCTCGGCGAAGCTAGCGCGCACCGCGGAAGAGGAGAAATCGCGAACCGGCATGGTCGCGGCGATCGGGCCCGGCGCCGTTCCCGGTAATATGCGCGGAGAACCTGCCAGCCAAAGCGCGCTTACCGCGATGACTGCCGGCAATACGGCTGACAGCGCTACGCGTTTTGGCGCCGTTTTCAACCCAGGCTGGTTCAATTTCACGAACTCCTCCGGTCTGTGCGACTTCGGGGAGAGGAAGAAACTAGGCAAGAGAGCGACTCCTCGCGCCGGCGAAGCGGCATGACATAATTGTGCTGGTTACAGAGCGCGGGAAAGCCGGTGATGCCGACACTTCCACTCGCGGACAGCATACGGACGAAGTCTCGTCGCGCCTGCTGCCATTTCTGGAACCATTTGGTATCAATTGAACTGGATGAAAATAAACAATTACTTAAACATCTGACGGATAGCCTGTCAAGCTGAGCAGCGCCGCCGTTGTTCTCTGAACGCATGGGATGCAGGGAATGCGGCGCAAGATGTGTGCGATGCCCCGAGTTGCGGCAACGACTGTCCCCTTATATTCTTCTGCGTTATGTCAACCACCTTGGTCGAATGCGTTCCAAACTTTTCCGAGGGCCGTGAGAAGGCGAAGGTGGATGCCATCGTCGAGGCCATGAAAATCGATGGCGTCTTTTTGCTGGATCGCGAGATGGACGCGGACCACAATCGTTGCGTCATCACGCTCGTGGGCGAACGCGAGGCGATCCGGGAGGCAGCCGTTCGAGGTGTGGGCAAAGCCTCGGAGTTAATCGACTTAAATAAGCATCAGGGGGCGCACCCACGCATGGGAGCGGCGGACGTTGTGCCATTTATCCCTATCGAGGGTGTCAGCATTGAGGATTGCGTGGCGATGGCGCGGCACGTCGGGGAGGAAATCTGGAAGCGTTACCGGATTCCAGTCTATCTCTATGAGTCGGCGGCGACTTCGCCGGAGCGGCAGAACCTGGAAAATATCCGTCGAGGTCAGTTCGAGGGCATACGCGATGAGATTGCCACCAACCCGGCTCGACGGCCGGATTTCGGCGAACCGCAGGTGCATCCGACGGCCGGAGCCACCGTTGTGGGTGCGCGTAAATTTCTCATCGCCTATAACGTCTTTTTGAATACGACTGATGTCGACATCGCCAAAAAGATTGCCAAGGCCGTTCGGTTTTCCACGGGCGGGCTGCGGTTCGTGAAAGGCGCTGGCTTCCTCGTGCGCGGCCTGGCTCAGGTCTCAATGAATCTCACTGATTTTGAACAAACGCCTATTCATCGGGTGTTCGAGTTCGTGAAACGGGAGGCGGCGCGGTACGGTGTAGTGCCGGTGAGTAGTGAAATCGTGGGCCTCATCCCCAAGAAGGCACTGGAACAGGCGGCAGAGTGGTTTTTGCAGGTGGAGAATTTCGATTCGTCGCTCATCCTGGAAAACCGCCTCGCGGCAGTGATGGGCGGGAAAATGGCCGTAGGCGGGCTGCGAGCCGGTGTGGAGCCCTTCGTTGAGCAGTTGGCGGCGCCTACAGCGACGCCGGGGGGTGGCAGTGCCGCGGCAGCTGCGGGAGCCATGGCAGCCGGACTGGCCAACATGGTGGCATCGATGTCGCGCGGGAAAAAAGCCTACCTGCAATACGAGCGGGATCTGAGTGACGCGATCGCACGCTTGTCGCCATTGCGTGAGGAGTTAAAAGCCGCGATCGACGCCGATGCCGACTCTTTTAACGCCGTCATGAAAGCCTACAAGCAGGCCAAAGAGTCAGCTGACGGAGAAGGGATCATCAACGCCGCTTTGCGGCAGGCCACTGCCGTGCCCCTGGGCGTGGCGGAGCGGGCCAGGGAAGTCGCCGTCATCGCGGCAAAACTCAAGCCCATTACCAATCCCAACATGAGCTCCGATCTGACCACCAGCATCGCGCTGGCGGAGGCCGCCATCATAGGTGCGCTGGCCAACGTCGAAATCAACTTGCAATCTTTGCATGATGCCTCGTTCGTGGAACAGGTGCGGCGAAGGACAGGTCTGTTGAAGACTTGACCTTACTGGGCAGCTGTCGATGCGTGCCGACCCGAATCGCAGCAGTTACGCCGGTTTTGGACTTTCGTGTCTCGTCTACCTAAGTAGTTGGCTTAGAATAGGGTACGAGCCGGTTGACGAACAACCCCCAGCTGGCATCCAAGTAGTTGAGCCCCTTACATGAGGCAGTTTATGAAGATTTTTCGGCTTGGTGTGTTGCTGTTGGCCGGCGCGAGCGCCTGGGCCATGCCGCTGGGCACCAATTCCCGCACAGTCATCCCCTCGGAAGTACAGCAGGTCATCTCGGTCGATTACCGGGCGCTGAAGAATTCCGATACCGCCCAGGCCCTGAAGCAGCAAGTGCTGCCGGAGGGTCTGAAGCAGTTTGAAAGCGCGCTCAAGGGCATCGGCATCGATACGGAAAAAGATCTCGAGCAGTTGACCTTCGCATCCTTCCGCATGCCCAAAAACGGCACTCAAATTGTGGGCGTCGCTCAGGGACAGTTTGCGACTAAGGCTGTCCTGAAAAGGCTGACGGTCCGGAAGATTAAGCCCGCAAAGTATCACACCAGCGAGCTTTACCCCATGGGCAATGGCATGCTGATGACGTTCCTGGACGACGCCACACTGCTGTTTGGAAATCAAACAGCAGTCCATGGAGCCTTGGACGCGCGCGACGGCTACGTGAACAACCTCGACGCAAATTCGCAGATGGCGGACATGATGTCAGACGTGGAGTCGGCCCCGGTCTGGAGCATTCTCGACCAGCAAGGCACGCAGAATATGATGCGGTCGGCGTTGGGTGAGGCTTCTCGGATTGCCGATTACGAGACGGTGAAGAAGCGTCTACTCGGTTCGCGCTACACCATGAATTTTCAGAACGGGGTCAACTTCGACCTGAATGTCGTGACCAGCGATTCGGTAACCGCGGCCACTCTTTCTTCCCTGGTCAAGGCTGGCATGCTCTACAAGAAAATGAACGCCAGTCCGATCGAGAAGACGGCGATCGACAGCGTGACCGTCAACTCCGACAGTTCCAATTTGCAGTTGCATTTCAAGAGCGACGACCAGAAATTCCAATCCTTGCTGCACTCGGATCTGTTTGCGGCAGTGTCGAGATAACGGAATCCGCGCGTTCAACGCGTGGGTTTCGTTTTTCTCTTCTCCCGAGCCCATCCCTGTTTCACAACCTGGCGCGAACGGCCGAGGGCGAGAGCGTCTTCGGGAACATCTTCAGTCAGGCAACTGGCGGCGGCTATGTAGGAACCCTTCCCCAATTTGAGGGGAGCTACCAGCGTCGCGTGACTGCCGACAAACACGCCATCCTCAATGACGGTTTTGTACTTGCTGACCCCATCGTAGTTGCACGTAATCGTTCCTGCGCCCACGTTTACTCCCGAGCCGATCTCGGTGTCCCCCAGGTAGGTCAGGTGATTCGCCTTGGAGCCTTTGCCTACCTTCGTTTTTTTGACTTCCACAAAGTTGCCGAGATGTGCGCCTTCCCCAATGTCGCTGCCGGGGCGCAGATGCGAAAAGGGCCCAATGATGGCGCCGGCCGAGATCCGCGAGCTGTCCATAACAGTAGCCTGGCGGATTTCGACGTTGTCGCCGAGTTGCGAATTCATGATCACGCTGTAAGAACGGATGCGGCAATCCGAGCCGATGCGGGAATTCCCCAGTATTTGGACGAACGGCTCAATGGTGGTGTCGGCGCCGATCTCCACATCGGAATCGATGACACAGCTTTGCGGATAGAAAATGGTTACACCGTCGTTCATGAGTTGCCGGCACTTCGCCATGCGCACACGCGCATCAAGCTCTATCAGTTCGGCCCGAGTATTCGTTCCCAGAATTTCGCCCGGGTGTTCCGTCCTGTAAACCATCACACGTTTTTTTTCTTTTGTCAGGACTTCCGCCATGTCGGTCAGGTAGAACTCGCCATGCGGATTGTTGGTGGTCAGCTTTTCGATGTTGTCAAACAGAGTGGGCGCCTCGAAGGCATAGAAGCCAGAATTGATTTCACGGATCTTGCGCTGGGCGGGCGTCGCAGCCTTCTCCTCCACGATGGCTCTTACCTCATCGCCCGTTCCGCTTTTGCGAACCACTCTGCCATAACCCGTGGGATCTTCGACTTCCGCCGCCAGCAGTGTCATCGCGCCCTTTTCGCGGAGGTGGAAATCCGCCATGTTTTGGATGGTCGCGGGCGCGATCAGCGGGGCATCGCCGGAAAGGACGACCACTGCGTCGTAGGGTTTGAGCGCCTGCCGTGACACCATGAGTGCATGGCCGGTTCCGCGTTGCGGTTCTTGCACGATAAAGTTCACGCCCGTATGCGCGACGGTGTCGCGCACTCGCTTCGCCTCATGGCCGATGATGACGTATATGTCGGCAGGAGCGACGACCTCGGTAGCCGCTGCGATTACGTACGCCAGCAGTGGTTTGCCGCCGACTTCGTGCAGCACTTTCGGGTGTTTCGATTTCAGGCGTGTGCCCTTGCCCGCAGCCATGATGGCAATCGCCACACGCGGCGAAGAACTTGCAGTCGTTTTCCTGGGCATTGGCTTCAATATACCGCGCCGCCCCGTAAAAGGCAGTTCACCAGCGAGAGACAAAGGGTACGACAGATATCCCTTTCTGCGCTCGGGTGCCACAAGAGTTTGTGCTGTGACCAGTGACGTTTTCACATAATCGGTGAATCGTTCCGGCTGGCGGCACTGCGCAGGTGAGCCGCGTCAAGCCAAAGCCGCTGTCATGTTATAATTTTCCATCCCACATGTGCCGCTAGCGCACGGAGGACTGTATCGATAAACGTTTTATCCGCACCAATGAGCGTATTCGCGCACGCGAAATCCGCGTGATCGACGACGAAGGCCAGCAAATTGGAATTTTGCCACCGTACGAAGCGCTCAAAATGGCCCGCGAAAGAAATTTGGACCTGGTCGAGATCTCTCCCACAGCGCAACCTCCAGTTTGCCGCATCATGGATTACGGGAAGTATCTCTACCAGCAGGAGAAAAAAGAGCGCGAGGCCAAGAAACATCAGAAGACCATCACCGTCAAGGAAGTGAAGTTCCGCATCAACGTGGACGATCACGATTACGAGACCAAGAAGAACCACGTGCTGCGCTTTCTCGACGAGGGTGACAAGGTCAAGGCAACAATCTTTTTCCGCGGGCGCGAGATGACGCGCACCAACCTGGGTCGTGAAATTTTGGAACGGCTGATCAAGGACATAGCGGAAAAAGGCATCGTGGAATTCCGGCCGCGCCAGGAAGGCAACACGCTGCACGCCATCCTCGCGCCGAAGAAGACCGCGGATCAGAAGCCTTCCGGTTCACCGAAGCCGCCGGCCCATAGCCAGGCGCGGCAAGCCTGAGAAACAGCGGGCTAGCTTCTAGCTCTTGCTCGACAGCCAATTAGACACTGGGAACGACTCCTATGCCAAAGCTAAAAAGCCATAAAGGCGCTTCCAAGCGCTTCAAGAAGACTGCGACGGGAAAGGTGAAGCGTGGGCACTCTCATTTGCGCCACATACTTACCTCGAAGCCGCACAAACGGAAGAAAAAACTGGGTCACTCCGTCCTGGTCAGCGATGCTGACGCGCGCAAAGTAAAACGGATGATCCCCTATCAATAAGATGGTCGTCGGATTTTGACGAAATCTGAAATCGGCCATTGTTTTTGGCGTGTGAAGAGGCCATAGACCTCGCGTCTCCTGCCTCCAACCGCCGCCCCGGTCGGAAGCGACCCTGGGGCAATTAGAAAATAAAAGGAGAAGACCATGCCTCGTGTAAAACGCGGAACCAAACGCCGCGCCAAGCGCAAAAAAATATTAGACCGCGCCAGCGGTTATTACCTGACAAAATCAAAGCTGTATCGCTCTGCGAAGGAAGCGGTTGAGCGCGGCTTGAAGTTCGCCTACGCCGGCCGCAAGCAGAAGAAGCGCCAGTTCCGCTCACTGTGGATCGTGCGCATTGGCGCTGCCGCCAAGCTGCACGGATTGAGCTACAGCAAATTCATCAGCGGTCTGAAGAAGAGCGGCGTGGAATTGGATCGCAAGATTCTTGCCGACCTCGCGGTGACCGATCCAGGCGCCTTTAAAAACCTCGCCGAGCAGGCGAAGGGCGCTCTCGGCGGGGCCGCGTAAGAATTAGCCCTTTAGCTTTTAATCAGCCATTGATTAAACAGTCCAGGGCGCAGTTCGAACTGTGTCCTGGTGTTGCTTGCAAGTTGAGCGAATCCATACCGCCGATGGCTCGGCTGCATTATCGCATCAAATGATGCCGTCTCATCAAAGCTGATCTTTGTACGTATCCGACACTTCACAACAATGACCGAGTACAGCGTTCCAAGATTGACAGAGTACACAGCCACGGAACTCGAGGTAAAGGGAAGGAACTTACTCGCCGCTCTTCAGGAAGAGTCGGACAATGTGGAAAGTGAAGCGGACTGGAAGACCTTTCGTGATCGTTGGTTGGCACGCAAGAACGGGATTCTTACGCAGCTAAACGAGCTGTGGCTTAAGAGCGCACCAAAGGACGCGAAACCTGCAGTTGGTCAGAGAGTGAACGAGATTAAGTTGATCGTTGAGGACCATGTACACGCCGCTTATGGAAAAGTGGACACCTTCGTAGATGTCCAAGGGTCAGTTACCTCGACGGGGAGCGAACGCCACTTAAAAGATCTTCGCGCGAACAGAGATCGACAGTCCGACAGACAGATCGACATCACTCTTCCCGCCATTCGTCGCCCCATTGGTACCGAGCATCCAGTGATCAAGACGATGAACGAGATCGTCGCTGTGTTCCGCAATCTCGGCTACTCGGTCGAGGAAGGGCCGGAGGTCGAGACCGACTACTACAACTTCGAGTCTCTCAATTTTCCCCCGAACCATCCCGCGCGCGACATGCAGGACACGTTGTTCATCGCCGGGCAGGAATCTAAACCATTGCGCGAACGCTTGCTGCTGCGCACTCACACTTCTCCGGTTCAGATACGCACTATGGAGAAATTGAAGCCGCCGATCCGCATCGTGATTCCGGGCAAGGTATACCGCAACGATCCGCCCGACGCCAGCCATTCGCCAATGTTCCACCAGGTCGAAGGACTGGCGGTGGACACAAACATCACTTTCGGTGACCTGAAGGGCACGCTTGATCACGCCATGAAAGCGCTTTTTGGTTCGAGCGTGAAGACCCAGTTCCGCCCGTCGTTCTTCCCGTTTACCGAGCCGAGCGCGGAGATGATGGTCAGCTGCTTCATTTGCGGTGGGAGCGGCCGTCGCGGCAGCGAAGCTTGCCGCCCGTGCAAGACCACAGGCTGGATCGAAATTCTAGGCTGCGGCATGGTAGATCCGAATGTCTTCGAGTTCGTCAAGGAGAACGGCTACGACCCGAAGAAGGTTTCCGGCTTTGCTTTTGGGATGGGCGCCGACAGAATTGCCATCCTGAAGTACGGCGTGGACGATATCCAGCTGTTCTTCCAGGGAGATAAGAGATTCCTGCAGCAATTTGGCTAAGAGCTGACAACCACAGCTAACACATGAAAATCCTGCCATCATGGCTTCGCGACTTCATCGAGATTCCTGTCGATAACCGCCGACTCGCGCAGGACCTCACCAAGATCGGCGTCGCCGTCGAAGGCATGTCCGGCGAAGGCGAGCGCATGGTTTACGAGACGGAGATCACGCCGAACCGGCCCGATGCCATGAACCACTATGGCGTCGCTCGCGAAGCCTCGGCCATTTACAACGTTGACCTGAAGCCGATCCTGCCCAGGCTTCCTGCCTCGAAACCTGCCGCGGATTTTCCTATTGAACTCGAAGAACCCGGTCTGTGTCCGCGATTCACCGCCCGCGTAATTTGCGAAGTAAAAATTCAGCCATCACCTGCACAGATTGCGAACCGGCTTGCCCTGCTCGATTCGCGGTCGATCAGCAATGCGGTTGACGCCAGCAACTACACGCTGATGGAGATGGGCAAGCCTACCCACGCTTACGATCTCGACCTGCTTGAGGGCGGCAAAATTATTGTGCGCAAAGCTCGCTCCGGGGAAACGCTCAAAACTCTCGACGGCGTGGATCGCAAGCTCAGCCCCGATGACCTGGTGGTAGCCGACGCGCGCAAGCCTGTCGGACTCGCAGGCGTGATGGGCGGCTTCGACACGATGATCACCGATAAGACGCGGAACGTGCTGGTTGAATCCGCATGGTGGGACCCCGCGACGGTCCGCAGCATGTCGAAGCGGCACATCCTGTATACCGATGCCTCGCACCGTTTCGAGCGCGGCGCGGATTTCGAATCCACGATTCTTTCCATCAACCGCGTCGCTGAACTCATCCTTGCCTCGGGCGGCGGTGAATTGCAAGGAGACGTGGTTGACGTCATTGCCCGCGATCTCGAGCAGGCGCCTGTTGCACTGCATCTCTCGGAAGTGCACCGCTTTCTCGGTGATCAGATCGCGGTCCACGAGATTATGCGCACACTTGAAAAACTTGGTTTCACAGTTGTGCCTGAGCGCCATGATGCTTCGGAATTCACGGTGCAAATTCCCAGCTGGCGTCTCGACGTGGAACGCGAAATTGATCTCGTCGAGGAGTTGGCGCGAATTCACGGGTATGATCGCTTCCCGAACACGCTGCCCGCTTTTGTCGGAGCGGTTGTCGATCAGCCGGATGCGGCTAAGGATGCCAAGCTTCGTTCCACCGCCATGGCCCTCGGATACAGCGAGTCGGTATCGCTCACCTTCATCTCGCATGCCGACGCACAGGCTTTCTCCTCCGCGCAGCCGCTGGAAGTGGCGAATCCGATCAGCGAAGAAGCATCGGTAATGCGCACTTCGCTCCTACCCGGCATGCTCGACATGCTCGCGCATAATCTGAATCGAGATGCTGAGGATGTTCGACTGTTTGAGGCGGGCAATGTGTTTGAGGCGAGCGCCTCTGATCGCGTGGAACGCAAGCAGCTATGCCTGGGCGCGACGGTCGCCAGTATCCGGAAAGATCTGCCTGCAGGCGCGCTGCTCGATATAAGCAAGGGCGACGGCGCCAATGCCACCGAACTGTTCCGCAGCTTCAAAGGGGATGTCGAACAAGTGCTCAGCGCTTTCCAGTCGGATGCGCTGTGCTTTGATGCCGAAACGAGTGCCTATTATCATCCGCGCCGCTCTGCCCGGGCGGTAATGGATGGCACGGTGATGGCGCAGTTTGGCCAGCTAAATCCTCAAGTGGTCGCGGCCCGCAAGCTGCGTCAGGACGTGTTCATCGGTGAGATCTATCTCGATCTCCTATACCAGCATGACTTACGCGAGGTCCGTTATGAGCCGGTCTCGCGCTTTCCTGCCGTCGATCGGGATTTGTCGTTCATTTTTCCAGACTCGATCTTCTTCGAGGCCATCGAGCAGGCAGTTCGCGCGCTCGGTTTGGCGGAATTACGCAGGTTCATGCCGGTGGAGATATTCCGTGGCGGCGCAATTCCCCAAGGCAAGTACTCGATCCTGTTGGGCGCATCGTTTCAATCCACCGAGCGCACGCTGCGCGACAATGAGGTTGCCGGCTGGGCTGCGCAGATTGTCAAGGCTCTCGAACGACTCGGCGGCACTCAGCGCGCGTGAGGCGCGATGTGTAGAAATTCTGCGATTCGGGGTCAGCGCCTCTACCCCGCCGACACTTGCTGCGCTACGGCCTTGGGCTGAGACGCGAAGCCATCCGCGAAAGCATCTGCCACCGTGTGCTGAATCACGTGTTCGTATTCTTCACCCAGGAATTTCTGCAGCTTGTCGGTATCCATGATGTACTGTCCCGACATGTAGGGAAGAGCCTCAGGCGGGATCGCCGAAATCTGGCGCTTCCATAAAAACTGGAGTACTTGCCGCATCGCCCATTTTCCGGGAACCCGGAGCAGCTTGGCATGGGCGATCTCGATGCATTGGCCGAAGGTGAGAGGATCTCCGCGCCCGGCCACGTTAAGCACCGTGAGGCGCTGCGCCTCCGGTTCGCGGCGGAGAATGTAGACGATCAACCGGGCCATATCGTCTACGTGTACGAATTGAATTTTGTTGTCGAGATACTTTTGCCCATGCGGCAGCATGCAGGGTAGACGCTTGCCTTCCCGCCGCATTCTTCGGGCCCGCTTGCTCTGACCATTCGGCGTGCCGCGAAACGCGCCAATCAGGTAATTATCCACGCTGGCGCCAGTGAAGATATGCGGCCGAAGAATATAGACGCTGCACCCGCGCATCGACGGGGCGCGTTGCTGCACAACCTCGTCGCTCTCTTTCTTGTGGATAGCATACGGAAGCGTGTGCGCTTCGAGCGGGTAGTTCTCCAGGACCGGGCCGGGGAGGTCGGAACCGTAGGCCGATACGCTACTGGGAAAGATGAACTTCGCTACTGAGCCATCGTCGTTACGGTTGGACTCGGTGATTGCCTCCATCACCCGCGCCGTACCTGCCACGTTGATCTGCCACATGCGCTCGGCGTCCAGCACCCCGGTGCGCACCGGATCAATGACAAACGCCAGGTGAACTACTGCCACCGGCCGTGTGTCACAGATCAAGTGGTACAGCTGCCGGCACGATTCCTCGCGGCCCAGATCCATTTGCTCGAATTGCAATGCGGCGGTCGCATCCGGCGGCTTCATGTCGACGCCGATCACAGCGAAGTCCGCGAGCTGCGGCAACAGCCGCAACCCGAGATTTCCCGAGATGCCGGTGATCAGTACAGTCGGCTTGGCAATTGCCATTTATTTTGACTGCGACGGCGGTTTGTTCGTGGGCTGTGTAGAGGGCGCGCCGGGACGCATTCCCGGAGGTCCAGGCGGCATAGCCGGACCGAAGTAGGCGTCGTTCAACTCCGGCGTGCCCGAAGCTTGGATGCTCGCCATCATGTCTTTCATCCGCTGGTTCTGCAGCGTGCCGTGGATCTCGTCTTTCACTTTGTCCAGGGGCAGTTCTTGCTTTGAAACCATCTTGTAAATGAAATGGCCGCTCGGATCGTTGATGACCGCGGACACTTCGCCGGCCTTCAAATCGAAAACCGAAGCTTGCGACGGCGGCAGGTTAGTGCGGCGGATATTTTCCATCTTCGTGGTCGGCGGCGGCGACTTCATGCCGGCTGCGTCGAAAGCCTCCTTCTGTAGCTTCTCGAAGTCTCCACCTGCGGCAGCCTTGGTGTGGATCGCTTCCGCTTCCTTGGTCATGGCCTCTTCGCCGGCGGTCTGCTGCGCTTTCGCGTCATCCGGCTTGGCGTCTTTTGCCGGTTCCACCTGCTTGGTTCGCGGCACGAAAATACGTTGCACGGTAGCCTGTTCGTAGGCTGAACCATTGTTTTTGTAATAGTCCTCCACATCCTTCTCGGGAACCTGTCCCGCCTGTTGCTGCAAAGAGCGGTTCAACTCCTGGGAAAGAATCTGTAATTGCGCGAATTGCACAATCTGCGCATAACGCGGATCTTTGTCCAGGCCCCGCTTCTTGGCCTCGTGCGCCATAACGAGCAGGCGCGGATAGGCATTGGCCAATTGCCGGCGAACTTGCGGGGGCATGTTGGGCTGAATCGCATCCGCCAATTTCTCGAACTGGGAGCGCGTGAGGACGGTTTCGCACTTGCTGCTGTCAACCGTGGAACTGCTTGAAGTATCGTCGCAGATGCCCTTGATAGTAATCACGGGCGCATCCGGGGGCACGGTAGACGCGGTGGGCTGAGCCTCTTTCTCCCCCTCGTCGTCAGCCTCGGCTGGTTGCTCCTTCTGCGGCGTGGCAGAAGTCGTCGATTTCTGTGCGGGCGCGGCCTTGCTCGGAGCTGTTTGCGCGAACGCCATGCTGGCGAGCAGCAGGCACACGAACCAGTGAAAACGCATGTGGGGATTGCCTCCAGGAAGTGAAAAGCTGTACGTGAAATCCTAGCACAGCCCGGCACCCGGGTCACCGGGCCAGCTGCCATTTCAACTGTCTCCCCTATAAAGGAGTGTAGGCGCGGTCTGATAGTTGTCGACAATTGCCCCTCTCGTTCGGTAGGCTCGAAGAGATTCTCAGAGACAATCCAGCGCCTACTGTGACCAGCGCCGCATCCACGCCGTCGGTAAGTTCCATTATTACGATCGCCGGATTGGTCAAGCAGTTCGGCCGCTTTGCCGCGCTGCGCGGGGTCACGGCGAGCTTCGATGCGGGCCGAATGTATGGCATTCTCGGCGACAACGGAGCAGGGAAGACCACGCTGTTGCGGGTGCTGGCAGGGCTGGTGTCGCCCACACGCGGCACGATCTCCATTCTCGGCGCTACGAAGCTCCGCTCCATCTGCGCCCAAGTCGGATACATGGCACACCCGTCATTGCTCTATGACGAGATGACCGGCATCGAGAACTTGCGGTACTTCGAACGCTTGTACGGCTTAGCCAGTGACGCGCGCTGCCGCGAAGTAATCAGCTTTGTTGGACTCGATCCTGACCTGCCGCGCGCTGTCGGCCAGTATTCGCAGGGCATGCGGCAAAGGATGTCGCTGGCTCGCGCCTTGTTGCATGATCCGAAAATCCTGCTCCTGGACGAACCCTTCTCTAACGTGGATGTGCGCTCCGCCCACGAAATGGTGCGCATGCTCGGCCACATGCGCGATTCGGGAAAGACCATCTTCGTTGTTACGCATCAGGCACAGTTGCTTGAAGGCACGGTCGACGAATTCGTCTGGATGCAAGCGGGCCAGATTGTGAAGCGTACCCCAACCCTTGTGCCGGTGGAAGCGCCATGAGCTTCGTTTCAAGCATCACGGCAGCAACCCTGGCGAAGGATATTCGCCTGGAATGGCGGTCCAAAGACGCCATCAACTCCATGTTGTTTTTCGCGTTGCTGGTGGTCGTGGTTTTCAGCTTCTCTTTCGATCCCATTGCCGAAGAGTCCCGGCAGATCGCCGGAGGGCTGATTTGGGTGGCATTCCTTTTCGCCGCGGTTGTCGCCCTTAACCAGACATGGGCGCGCGAGCTGCGCAACCAGGTGCTTGATGCCTACCGCGTCTCCCCCGCCCCCGCGAACTCTCTGTTCTTGGCCAAGGCCTTGGGAAATTTTCTTTTTGTCGCAATTCTTGAAGCTTTGATGACCCCCCTGTTCATAGTTTTTTACAAGTTGCGCGCTCTCGGACCTGCCTGGCAGCTGATTCCCATCGCAGCCCTGGGCACGTGGGCCCTCGTCGTCAATGGCACGTTTTTTGCTGCCATGTCTTTGCGCACCCGAGCTCGGGAGATCATGCTGCCGTTGCTTCTATTTCCGATTTCGTTGCCCTCCATCTTGGCCATGGTGCGCGCCACGACGGCGATCCTTACAGGCGAGGAGTCGGCCAAGTTCTGGATCGTATTGCTTGTGGCCTACGATCTAGTGTTTACTACTGGATGTCTCCTCTTATTTGAAACCGTGTTGCAGGCCGAATGAAGCGTGTATTCCCAATCCTCGCCATCCTGACCGCCGTGCTGCTCAGCTACGCCATGTACCAGGGCTTGGTCGTCGCTCCCACGGAAAAGACCATGGGCGATGTGCAGCGGATCTTTTACTATCACGTGCCTTCCGCATGGACCGCGTTTCTCCTTTTTGCGATTAACTTCGTCGCCTCCGTCATCTACCTGTTTCGGCGCAACCCGAAACTCGATGCGGTGGCGCTGGTCAGCGCCGAAGTGGGAGTTGTTTTCTGCACTGTGGTGCTGGTCACTGGTCCTTTGTGGGCCCGGCCGGTCTGGGGCATTTGGTGGACGTGGGATATTCGCCTGACCTCCACTCTCGTGCTGTGGCTCATTTACGTCAGTTATCTGATGCTGCGCCGCTTCTCGACCAGCGGGCAAACGCCTGTGCTCGCGGCAGCTTTGGCGATCTTCGGAGCCCTCGATGTGCCCCTGGTTTACTTCTCCATCTGGTATTTCCGCACGCAACATCCGCAGCCTGTCATTGGCGGCGGTGGATCCATCGACCCCAGAATGTTGCACGTCCTGCTGATCAACTGGCTGGCATTTATGTGTTTTGCCGCCCTCGTATTCTGGTCGCGCTACCGGGCGGAGATGCTGCAACGCGAAGTTGAAGAGATGCAGTCGTTGGAAGCCCTTCTCGAGCCCAGAGGCGCCCTATGACATTCCTCTACGCCGCATACGCCGCTACCTGGGTTATCCACATCGTTTATCTCGGCACCGTTCTCTCCCGCTATACGAAAGTGCGCAAAGAATTCGACGAGCTGAAGCGAAAGAAGATCTAGCCGCCACCCGGGTAGCCTTCCCGGAACAGCCCGCCCCAATACTCCCTTCGTTCAACTCTGCTTAACCGGCTCTGACCGCATCTCGCACGACCGCGTGCGCATCAAATTAACTGAAAGGTTAATTGTTATGAAACTTACCAGATGGAACGCAATTGGGAGCTTGTTCCTTGCGGCCATCCTGTCTGTGCCCGCGTGGAGCACGACTACGAGCGCAAGGACGGCGATGCCGGGAACGCTCAACTATGTAGAAGGGCAAGCCTCGGTCGGTGATCAGGCGGTGACTTCGAATTCGGTCGGATCAGTCGAGTTGCAGCCCGGACAGACCATCAGCACCGAAAACGGCAAAGCGGAAGTGCTGCTCACGCCCGGGGTTTTCCTCCGCCTTGGCGCAAACAGCTCAGCCAGGATGGTCTCGAACAGCTTGAGCGACACTCAGGTGAAACTTGATAAGGGCCGCGCCTTGGTTGAAGTTGCGGAGCTCTACAAGCAGAACAACATTGCCATTCGGGAAGATGGCGCAACCACGCAGCTGGAGAAAACCGGCCTGTACGGCTTTGACGCCGATCAGCAGCAGGTACGCGTGCTAAAGGGCAAAGCCGAAGTGCGCGCGGGGGATCAACACGTAACCGTAAAGGGTGGTCACAAAGTGAGCCTGCTCGACTCTACGCTGAAGTCGCAAAAGTTCGATCAGAGGACGTACGAAGACAGCGATCTTTATCGCTGGAGCAGCTTACGTTCTTCTTACCTGGCGGACGCCAACGTGCAGGTGGCACATCTGTACGTGGACACCGGCTGGTGGGGCCCAGGGTGGGCGAGCGGCTGGTATTGGGATCCCTGGTTTGGAGGCTACACATTCCTACCCGCCAGCGGCATCTTCTATAGCCCGTTCGGCTGGAATTATTATTCGCCAGTGGTGATCTACAGGAACCCGGGATTCTATCCCGCCTATCCGAGCTACCGGGTGCCGCCGCAGCGATTTCCGGAGCCCTATGTGAACGGCCGGGTTGAACCGCGGATGGGTCCCGAGTACCGTCCCGGTGTGAGCGCACCTCGAGCGGCGGCTCCGATGACGCACTCGCCTGTCACTCCTGCCATGCATGCACCCCCCGCAATGCCAAGGAGCGGTGGTAGCGGTGGTGGCCTCGGAGGGGCCTTCCACGGAGTCACAGGCGGAGAACTCGGCCGCCGCTGAAGGAACCAGCTCTAAACGGGGAATGCGGGGGCGGCATTCAAAGGGACGCCGCTCACGTGTTCAAGTCACATGGACGGCACCCTCTCTATTCAGTGATGACCGCTTTCTGCTGATCTCCCGCGAGCCAAGGCAATTACGCGGCTTGGGTACGAGGCAACTCGTTTAGCTCATCAGAGAGCGCGCGCTTCAGCTCCAGAATCAAATCACGAAGTTTGGTGGGATCTTTCTGGACGGCTGCTTCTTCCGCAATGTCGCGCCAGTTGCGCGGAGCATCTGTACTTTCCAACATTGTCCATCCTCCCCAGCATCATTTGGTTAATAACGTGAACATAACAGCAATCCCCAACCTGCAGTTGCGCCAATAGACGCCAGCCTTTTTGGATCTGTGTACGGCAGAAATGCCAAGTTACGTGATGTCTGTACGCAAGGGGTCAGGTAGTGGCGGCTGTGGGATCTGCGGTTCCGGCGTGTCGGGGTCGGGGCCGGTCGGCTGAGGCTGCGGTGGATCTAGCGGACTTCGCGCAAAGAGAGGAGGAGAGGTGCGACGCAGAGCTCGATCTTTAGGTTGGTGTGTGCTTCTCATCCGCGCCGCACCTGGGTAGAGGCGTGTACAACAACTGAACGTTATCCCAAATGAAAGCGCGTGCCCGCTACGGGGGAGAATCTGTAGACCTGAAGAAGGTTTGCTGTACGAAGTTTCGCCGTCGCGCAATATTTACCGCGCCCAACGCCGGCTAGCTAGAATAGGAGCTCAGCGCCGCCCGAATCAGTCGGCTGCGATTTCGCTGCTAACCACTTCCGGAACTTCAGCCGGGAGCGGCCGCGGACGCGGGGTGCGATTCGATGGCAAACCCGCATCTCGTATCTTGTAGAGCAGTGCGCGGTAGCTGATGCTCAAAGCACGCGCCGCTTTCTTGCGATTCCAGTGATTGGCCTGCAGGACCTTCAAGATAACCTTGCGCTCGAGCTCCCGCACCGCCTGGCGCGTCAGCTTCTTCAGAGAGATCGGCCCCTCGAAATTGATGTCGGGATTGAAATACTCCTGCTCGTGTGCGACCAGGTCCCCGGAGATTGCGTCCTCATTCCCGAGAATCACGTAGCGCTTGATCAGGTTTTCCAGTTCGCGGATATTTCCCGGCCAGTGATACTTCTGCAGCAGCGTCATCAGCTCGGTCGAGAGATGTTTAGCGCGGCAGTTGTACTTGCGGTTGTAATACTCCAGGAAGTAGGCGACCAGGTCGACGATATCGCCACGCCGCTCGCGCAAGGGCGGCAATTGCAAGTTCACCACGTTGATGCGGTAGAACAAGTCCTGGCGAAAGGTCCCGTTGTCGATCTCTTCTTCCAGATGGCGATTGGTGGCGCAGACCACGCGCACTTCCACTTTCTTATCTTCCTGGGCGCCGATCCGGCAGAATTGGCCATCCTGCAGGAGCTGTAGCAGCTTCGACTGCAGGGCTAAGTCGAGTTCGGAGATTTCATCCAGAAACAGAGTCCCGCGGTGCGCCATCTCCACCCGCCCGGGCTTCATTCCATACGCACCGGTGAACGCGCCTTTCTCATACCCAAACAGTTCGCTTTCCAGCAAGGTGCCCGGAATGGCGGGGCAGTTTACCTTGACGTAGGGGCCCGTCTTCCACGGGGACATCCCGTGGATCATGCGCGCAATGATGTCCTTGCCTGTGCCGCTTTCGCCCTGGATCAGCACTGGGACGTTCGCCGCCGCAATCTTATCCAGTCGTTCCCGGACGGCCCGCATCGCCTCCGAGTGTCCGAAAATGACGGTCTCTGGGGGGAATTCGCCGATGTTCTGAATCAGGGAGCTTACTGAAGTTGAGTTATTCATGGCCCTCTCGCTACCCGGACGCGATCTTCATACGGTAAGTAGCACCCCGAGCGCCAAATGAACCACGGCGTTCACTCGCGCACAGCAATCATGCTAACCCTTTGGCTAACAGCAGGGTAGCATGAAAAAGACCAAGGTCAGCCGATTTTGCGAACACATGCGTAACCCCAACAAGGTTCCGGGAGTTTCTCCTCAGAATGAAAATTAGCTCCAGGCGGTTCGCTCCACTTTCGGCGCCAATACCCTCCGCAACTAGCCGATGGGATGCGAAATCAATCCTCACAAATGGCAGCTCTGTCCCACTTTGGCCGTGAAAGATAGCTGGAGATGCCTTATTTCGTACGCGAGGCAAAGACGAGGGAAAAAGATTTCACACCAGGGAAGCCAGCTTCCGTCGCTTCATGGGCTCTTCGTTCAGTAGCGGCTTGGTGAATTTCAATCCCAGCAGCTGATAGTCGCCGGTGTGGCTTACGCGTAATGCTTTGGCGCGCAAGATCTTGGTGGCCCGAGGAAGGCGTGCTGTGGTGGCCAGGGGAGCGCTCGGGATCTCAAGAATGATTTGGGAAGCCTCAGGAATCGACCTGCGCAACGCGACCAGCGCTCCGCCTGCGCAGATGTTCAGAGCGGTGGCAAATTCCAGAAATTCCTTTCCCGCTTCGTCCTGGCTTCGAACAAATACCGGAATAGCCAACGGCAGGCGCACCCATTTTCGGCGCTCGGGTTGATGATCAATTCGGGTCAAGGAGGGCCTTATGAAAGCAGACTTCCACATTCCCGTCGCACCTGTTGGGCCAAACAGCTAAGTAGCTCTTGCCCATCGTTTGGATCAATTTCGGAAGTGCACGCCTGGGTGCCGGTTCAGCTTTTTCAAGGCTATTTACGGTCGTTACCGGCGAGTCTTAGGTACCCTCCGGTTATCGCCCGGATTTGCCGGAAATCGCCCCAGAAGTGCAAGTTTTTGCGACACGAAGGGAACAGTGTTGCGTTTTTCATTGACACCCCACAGGGGGTGACTTACGATTGCGTATCCCCCTGTATCTTGTACGCCGCGGAGCGTTTTGTCCTCGCCGTAGCCAAACCACCAGCCTCTTGCCATGGCTATGCCACCGGAAAACTCGCTTCTGCCTACTAGTGCCGAAATTCAGGGCGATCTACCCTGCCCGAAGCACGACGAAGGGAAGCCTTGTCCTGAACCCGCATGCCAGCGTGAGCTACTCCAGGAATTTTCGCAGTTACAGGAACGGTTTCAGCGCACCACGAATGCCCTCGCCTCAGCAGCTCATGATTTGAAAACTCCACTGGCAATACTTAATGGTTACGTTGAACTTTTGCAGAGCGAGAAACTGGGTACCCTGAATCAGCGCCAGCGTGCAGTGCTTCACGACATGGCCAGCAGCGGCCACCGCCTGCAGCAGTTTATCCAGGACTTCCTGACCTTCAGCGTGCTCGAAACCGGCGAGCTGCGCATGAAGTACGACCAGGGCGATATGAATGCCTGCCTTTCAGAAGTATGCCGCCTTTGGTCCTTGCGATTTCAGGAAAAGGGCTTGGCCCTGTATTTCCTTGGCAATGAGAAATTGCCCGCATTCATTTTTGATCTCGCCAAAGTGCAGCGCATTGTGTCGAACCTGCTCGAGAACGCTTCGAAGTTCACTCCCGCCGGCGGCACCGTCTGGTTGCATGCCGAGCCGTACATGTGGGAACGCCGTAGTGCCAGCGCCCCCGAGGTTGCAAGTGATCGGCGCCGGCAGAATGTTTCCAATCCGAATTCAGTGAAGATCAGCGTCTCGGATACGGGGCCCGGCATTCCTCCTGAGTATCACCTGGAGGTGTTCGACGATTTCTTTCGGCTCCCCAGCGGAGAAACCCAGGATGGGATGGGACTCGGCTTAGCCATTGCGCGCCGCCTGGTGCATGGCATGGGAGGGAAAATTTGGGTGGAGAGCGAACCGGGCGCGGGTTGCAAATTTTCGTTCCTGATTCCCTTGAAGCCGGTGGCTAATCCGGCCAGCAGAGGACAAGCGAAATGAGTGATATGGCGAACATCTTGCTGGTCGACGATGAACCGCAGATGCTCCGGTACATCCGCACCTTGCTTGAAGTGGACGAGTACAAAGTCGAAACGGCCACCACGGGCGAAGAGGCCGTCCAGCGCGTGCAGAAGGGTTTGGAGCCCGACCTGGTTCTGCTCGACGTGCTCATGCCCGGCATTGACGGCCTGCAAACGCTCGAGCAACTGCGGCAGATCAAGCCCGGTGTGAAAGTCGTCATGCTGTCTTGCGTCAGCGACACCAAGAAAGTGGTGCAGGCCATGCGCCTCGGCGCGCAGGACTACCTCACCAAGCCTTTTCAGAAAGCCGAACTTGATGCCGTCATCAACCAGTGCCTCGGTGCGAATCCCCAGACTTACGGAGGCGAAGTAGAAGAGCTGTACGATGACGTATTCTTCGTAGCTGCCAGCCCGGCGATGCGGAAAATCCGCTCGCAAGCGGCACTGGTTGCGAACGTCGATATTCCGGTCCTGATGCTGGGGGAAAGCGGCACCGGAAAAGAAGTTTTGGCGCGGCTCATTCACAAGCTCTCTCCGCGCGCGCACCGTACCTTCCTGAAAGTGAACTGCGCCGCGGTTCCGGCCGATTTGCTGGAAAGCGAGTTGTTTGGCTATGAAGCTGGTGCCTTCACAGGCGCGACGCATCCCAAGCCCGGCAAATTTGAGTTGTGCAACAAGGGAACCATCCTGCTGGACGAAATCGGGGAAATGCCGCCGATCCTTCAGGCCAAGTTACTGCACGTTTTGCAGGACCAGCAGTTCTCGCGCCTGGGCAGCCGATCTGTCATCAAGGTCGACGTTCGCATCCTTGCCGCTACCAACATCAATATTCCTGAAGCCTTAGCCACCAAGCGGCTCCGCGAAGACCTGTACTACCGCCTGAACGCCTTTACCCTGCAGTTGCCGCCACTGCGTGAACGCAAGGAAGAAATTCCCATTCTGCTGAAGCACTTCATGTCTCGGATGTCGGAGCGCTATGCGCGCGCGGCGCTACCCATCTCCCAAACGCTGATGCAGGCCGTACTGGACTACCCCTGGCCCGGTAACCTGCGCGAGCTGAGCAACTTTGTAAAGCGTTATCTGATCCTCGGCGATGAGAAGCTGGCAATCGCTGAGTTGAATCCCAAAAACAACGTGAACGGCGCCAACCTCGGCGAATATGGCGAGAAGATGCCTCCCGAACAAGCCGGAGGATTGAAGTCAGTCGCACGCAGCGCGAAAGACGAAGCGGAAGCGGAGGCCATCAGTAGGGCGCTCGACGAAACCAACTGGAACCGCAAACAGGCTGCGGCGCTGCTGAAAATCAGCTACAAAGCTCTGCTCTACAAAATCCGTCAGTACGGGATTGCACAGACTAAGAGCCACAAACTCTCCGCGGGCGCATAGAACGATACCGCGCGAAATGGCTCGCCGCAGTCCAGCCGTTCCCGTCCGCTGTAGAATCTACCCTCGATGACTAACTCCTCTACTCGTCTCGACGTCGCTACTTTAGGTGTGCTTCTCGCGCTGGGCCTGATTGTTGGCGCCTGGATTCTCGGCGCGCAGATAAAAGCTACGCGGCTCAGCGATCGTTATATCACCGTCAAAGGGTTGGTGGAACGCAAGGTCAAATCTGATCTTGCCATCTGGCCGCTCAGCTACAAGGAAGCGGGCGACGATCTGACCTCTGTCTATGCCAAGACCGATACCGATAAAAAAGCGGTGTTGCAGTTTCTCGATCAGCAGGGTATTCAGCCGTCTGAAATCGAGTTAGGCGTGATTCGAGTTGTCGACACTCAAGCCAACGAATATGGCGGCGTGAATCGCGCGACGCGACGTTACATTGTCGAACAGCCGATTACCGTGCGAACGGCCCGTGTTGACCAGGTTGCGGCTGCCGCGCAGAAAACAATTCAATTGCTGCAAAAAGGCATCGTACTAAACAGCAATCCTGGCCAGGGATTGAGCTACAAGTTCACCGCGCTGAACTCGATCAAGCCGGACATGATTACCGAGGCCACACGGAATGCCCGGGCTGCCGCTGATCGCTTTGCCGCGGATTCAGGGAGCAAGGTGGGATCGATCCGGCAAGCCAACCAGGGAGTCTTTTCGATCGTACCCGCTGACGAGGGTGGTGGCACGGCCGAAGCCGGCGAGGGCGCATACGCGGGGTACGGCGGCGATACAAACATCATGAAGACGGTGCGCGTGGTTACCACGGTCCAGTACTATCTGGACAAATAAATCGTAGAACCACGCTGCTCGCCGCTGCATGCAGACCTGATCCGAGCTCGCAGCGGCGCCGCGCTCCTGTGCTATTCCTGAGCGATAATAAGTCGATGCGACCGCGACGAGCGGGGTGAGGCTAGGTATGCGATGCAGGTTCGTGGTGTCGAGTGTTTTTCTTTTCTTGCTTCACGTTTTTAGCGCGGTTGGCCAAAACCCGCCAACCGCAGCAGGCCGCCAGAACCCAGACTCCGCAAATTCGGGCAGAACCTACTCATTCACCGTTCCCGCTGCACAGGTTTGGACCGACACCGGCCTCGATCTACATCCCGGCGAGATCGTGCACGTCACCGGAGGTGTGATCGACTGCCGCGCCGCGGGAACTCAGCAGCGGGAAGTTCTTCCCCTGCCCTCCAGCGGGCCAGGCATCTTGCTGATGAAGGTCCATAATGATGGAAAGCCGATTCCCGCTACTCCCGACGGGGAGGTGGGCATCATGGATCCCAGCCATCTGTATCTCGGCGTCAACGGGGCGCACTGTTCGGGATCGATTTCCGCAAAGGTGCAGGTGCAAAAAGGTCCGGGCGCCGCGCCGAAGCCACAGCACAGCCAGTAATCCTCGGCGGGCTGTTGTAGGCTGGTAAAAGCAAGCTGAAGAATTTCAAGGAGATTCAATGTATCCCGACATCATGCTCGTTCCCATGCGCGAGGAACTAACCCGCCTCGGCATTCGAGAATTGCGCAACGCAGCCGAAGTGGACCATGCCATTTCCACCTCCCAGGGCACCACCATGGTTGTGGTGAACTCGATCTGCGGATGTGCCGCGGGCCGCATGCGACCGGCCGTACGGCTGGCATTGCAGAACCCATGCAAGCCCGATCACATGTTCAGCGTATTCGCGGGACAGGACAAGGAAGCCACCGATCGCGCTCGCTCCTACTTCACCGGGTACCCGCCGTCCTCACCTTCCATCGCCATTCTGCGCGACAGCAAGCTCGTCTTCATGATGCCTCGCAGCGAAATTGAAACTCGCGAAGCGCCTGCGATTGCCGCTAGTCTGAAACTCGCCTTCGATCGCGTGTGCGTAAAAACCAGCGTATAAGCTGGCAAAGGGACCTGCTGTCATCTTGCGGGCCCCCTGACGCGCGTGGAGTGCCGGAATATGCAAAACCCTTCATCTTGACTGCCCCGCTATAGCGGAATACAGTTTCGCCACTTCGTGAACTTTCATTATTCCCCTCGCTCCCGTGTCCGGCCTGTCCACGCGGTCGGCATCACTTTTCCGCTCGTCTCAAACTCGCGAATATCACAGGAGATTCAATTCATGATGATCAGAATCGCTCGACTGCTTGGAATGGGCGGAGTGTTGCTTGCTGGAACAATCACAGCCGGCTTTGCTCAGACCATTCAAGCCCCGCCGGCCTACAGTACCGTCCCAATTAGAGTCTTCCAAACCAACTTCATCAATCAGGATTCCCCAGGCGCGATCGCCATTGGTAACAACGTGAACGTCACCAACGAGAATGGCGCGCAGAGCGAAACCAGTGTGGCGGTAGACCCCACCAATCCGTTACACATTCTGGAGAGCGTCAACGACCTGACGAAGAGCGCAGCCGCCTACGAATCCTTTGACGGTGGCGCGACTTTTACCAATACCAATCTCATCTCCAACTCCGACTTTTGTTATGACACCTGGCTGGCATTCAATGCGAACGGAGACTCGTTCATTTCCTACGAGTGTTCCGACCAGCGGATTGCTTACCGCAAGGCGGGCGATTCCGTCTGGACGCAGATCAAGCTCACTATGGCCGGTTCGTTCCCTGACCGCGATATGGTGACCATCGACAATTCGCCATCCAGTCCCTTTTTCGGTAGCGTCTACATCGGCTATGACGACAACGGCGCTAACAACACTCCCTACGTTCTGTACTCACGCGATGGGATTAATAACTGGACCCGCAGCGCCAAGGTTGCCAGCGGCAATCCGACCATTGGGGTGAATGTCTCGACCGGTCCGGACGGAACTGTTTATGCGTGCTGGGAAGATTACAGCGGGCGCAAGCTGTGGTGCGCAAAATCCACTGATGGAGCAGCCACGTTTGGACCTGCGGTGGTCGTCACCAACTATCGCATGAACACCACCGGCTTCTTCGTGTTCATTCCTCCGCAGAACCTGCGCGGAATTCTGCCATATCCTATGACGGCGGTTGCTCCTGGCGGAGGTCTCCATCCCGGCAGGCTTTACGTCAGCTATACCGACAAGGATCCATCCACCACCAACACGAATATTTACGTTCGCTTCTCTGATACAGGCGGCGCAACCTGGTCGCCCGAATTCAAGGTCAACGATGACACCGTAAACGCTTACCATTTCCATCACCAGATCACTGTCGCGCGCAACGGCACCGTGGGTGTGTCCTTCTATGACACACGACGCGACCCAACCAGCAAAAAGACTGACCGGTTCATCAGCTTATCAAGGAGTGGCGTGCTGTGGAGCCGGAATTTCCGCATCACTACCGCTCAGTCGGACGAAACCGTTTCTGGAGCGGATTTCAACCAGTACGGCGATTATCAGGGAATCTCGGTAGACGCGAACGGCACCTATCGCTTCTCCTGGACCGATTCACGCACCGGAACGAAACGGGAAGACATGTTCGGCGGCAGCTTCACGCCATAGATCAGCAGCGGGTCTGATCTTTACGATTCGTACTTGATTTGCTCTCTTGGGAAGGCTGCACAGCTTTCTTGGTCAGCCTTCCCATTTTGTGTCTTCCGGTCATCCACCTCGCAAGCCGTGCTCCGCCACCTTCTTGCCTCGTATGCTAGGCTCGGGGATTAGCATGGACGTCCCGGCGATAGCCACGGAAAGCCTGACCCGCACCTTTGGCGAATTTATCGCTGTGCGCGAAATGAATCTGCGGGTCGCCTCCGGCCAATTCTTCGGCTTTCTCGGACCCAATGGCGCAGGAAAATCCACCACCATCAAGATGTTGACGGGGCTGCTCGCGCCGACTTCGGGAGCAATTCAGATTCTCGGGCTCGATCTGAACGCGCACTCGTCGGAAGTCAAACGGCAGATCGGCGTGGTGCCTGAGGGTATGGCTTTATTCGGACGACTCACCGGCCCTGAATACCTCAACTTCGTGGGGCGTATGTATGGGCTCGACCGCGATACCGCCGCGCGCCGCGCCGCCGACCTGCTGGAGTTCATGCAACTGGCCAACGAGCCCAAGAAACTGGTCACCGATTACTCCCATGGCATGCAGAAGAAGCTGGCCCTTGCTGCCGCCGTGATTCACGGGCCGCGAGTTCTATTCCTGGATGAGCCCTTTGAGGGCGTGGATGCGATCGCTGCGGGCACGCTGAAAGCTATGCTGCAACGTATGATCGCCCGCGGCGCCACCATCTTCCTGACCTCGCACGTACTCGAGATTGTCGAGCGCCTCTGCAGCCATGTCGCGATTATCGACCGCGGACAGCTGGTCGCGCAGGGATCGCTTGAAGAGTTGCGGGCGGGCGTTCGTGCGTCGGCCACCGCAATCTCCACCGACTCCGAGAGGCCGGAGGATAGTGTGCCCGTCGTGACCGAGAAGCTCACCCTCGAGCAGATATTCATGCGGATTGTGGGCGGCTCTCGCATGGGCGAGCAGGAGTTGTCATGGCTGACCTGAACACGACCGACCGCTCACCGTTATCAAGTGGCGCGACGGCAGATCCCCAATCAATGAGTTCCGCTGAGAGTCAGTCCAGGGATTCCCGTGAAAATGGCAGGCACTTTTCGCCCCACGCGAGTTCTCAGTTCGCGGCAATCGTGCTTGCGCGCTGGCGAACCATTTTGCATTCGCTGAGGACGACGCGCGGGAGCGTCAACCTTGTCTCCCACCTGATTTTGGGATTGATGATCACGCTGGCCGGCGTAGGCGGTGCTTTCGGCTTGGGTGGCACGGCATGGTATTTCGTTTCCAACGGCCATACAGCCTGGGTCGCGCTGCTCCTTTGGTCCGTGTTCACTTTCTGGCAGATGTTTCCTATCCTCGGCACCGCGTTCACGCAGAACATCGATAGCTCGGACCTTCTCCGTTTCCCCCTGAGTTACCGGGCATACTTTGTGATCCGCCTGATTTATGGGGTCGTTGATATCGCGACCGCATTGGGCACTCTCTGGCTCCTGGGAATCTTCATCGGCATCGCACTCGCGAATCCACGCTTCACCGCCTGGGCGGCCCTCGTCTTGGCTGTTTTCGGGCTGATCAACGTCCTGCTCGCCCGCACTATTTTTGCCTGGATCGAGCGTTGGCTGGCCCAGCGGCGCACCCGCGAATTCCTGGGGATTCTCTTCTTCCTCATGATCATCGGCTTTCAATTCATCGGGCCAGTCATCCAGCGCTACGGAGATCACCCACGCCCTGAGGCGGTGCGCATTGCCGGCGAATTGTCTCCGATACAGCGAATTCTGCCTGCAGGCCTGGCAGGCGCGGCGCTCGCGAGGGCCGCAGACATGCGGCTGTTCGCCGGAGTGGGATACCTCGCCCTGCTGGTCCTCTACGGAGTGTTGTTCGTGGCCTTGCTCCACATTCGCTTACGAGCGCAGTATCTTGGTGAGAATCTGAGCGAGGAATCTCGCGCCGTAAACTCGTCTCTCCCGGCGGAGGAACTGCGTCCCGGGTGGCGATTGCCGGGGGTGCCCGGGCCTATCGCAGCCATGGTGGAAAAAGAGCTGCGCTATTTATCACGCAGCGGCCCCATGCTTTTTACGTTGATCATGCCCGCTTTCATGATGGTCGTCTTCCGCATGGGACAACCGCGAGGCGGGTTCCTCAGGCGATCTCCAGATCTGGCTTTTCCCATTGGCGCCGCCTATGCGCTGCTAATGTTGACGAACATGATTTATAACAATTTCGGCAATGACAGCGGAGGCATTCAGTTCTACCTGGCGTCACCGGTCAGGATACGAAATGTTGTTCTTGCCAAGAACGCGGCACACATGACGGTGTTTGCATTGGAACTGCTGCTGGTGTGGGTCGCTTGTATTTTCATGTACTACCGGCCAGGCCTTGAGGTTTCGATCGCTACCCTGACCGGGGTTGTTTTCGCCCTGGCCCTCAACCTGGCCGCGGGCAACTTGCTCTCCGTGTACTGGCCCAAGCGGGTGGAATACGCCGTCTTCGGCCGGCAGCGCGCATCGCAGGCGACTGTGCTGACCAGTTTTGGAATTCAATTCGGAATTTTCGGCGCTGGCTCGCTGGTGTTGTGGCTTGCTTACGTTCGCGGATCCCTATGGATCGCCTCTTTGATTTTTCTTGTCCTGGATGCGATTGCCATTGCAATTTACCTTTTCGCCCTGGGTCGCCTTGATCGTCTGGCCATGAATCAGCGTGAAACCCTCGTTTCAGAATTGTGCAAGGTGTGACCGCTCAGAAGCGCACCGCCACTCCGACCGTAACAAACACGTTGTTCTGCCGGCCCAGCGCCAGCGTTTCTATCCCAATACCGCCCGAATTGAAGTCGCGAATCTCGCCCCGCAGGCTGATGTACGGTAAAACCTTCAGGTCGAGCCCGCCTCCAACGTCCAGCGCAAATGTGCTGTTGGAGCTGGTACCGCCTCCAAATAGCTGCCGGTTGAAGCGCCCATAGCCCAGTCCGGCTGCAAGGTAGGGCGATAAGAAGAAAGACGGCGCCAGCCGGACTCTCACTCCGGGCGTGATGAACAACGATGTGTAACTCTTCGCTACTGCTAACCCGCTCAGCGTCGGAATCGACGAAGAAAACGATCCGGCGATGGGCAATTCTGCCCCGACCGAAACCATGGGCACGGAGAAGATGCGGTGCGCAAAGCTGCCTTCTAATGCCCACGCTACTCCCAGATCCAGCGGATTACTGACGGCGAAGTAACCGCCGCCCGTGAGGGCCACGTCGTTGCTCTGTGCGTTGGCTGACAAAACACTGAAAAGAACAAAGAGCGAAAGGAATCCGATTCTGCGCAAGTAGAGTCCCCCGACTATCCATTAACGATGCGGCGCAGAATACTAGGATGTCAGACCACCCTGTGACGCTGTATTTTGCGGGTATCTAAATATCGGGGAGCGGAGTGTTTTACTGCTTCTTCAGCAGGCTGGTATGGCTGGCGACGCACAGCCATTTGCCCTCGCGAAAAATCCACGTGTCAGTGAATCGCCCGGCATGATCGTACGACTTGTTCTCGTACACGCCCTTGGCGTGATAAACACCCGTCACAACGGCTGTGTCGCCGTAGAGATTCACGCTGACATCCTGGATATTGACCGAGGCCGGCTTGAACTTGGGATCGCGGATGTCAGCGAGAAACTCCTCGCGATTACTGACCTCACCGTCCCATTCGGTGTTGACGAAGCGCTCGCCAATCAGGCCCTGGATCGCATGCACGTCCCGGTTGACCTGTGCTTCGTTCCACATTCGCTCCAGGACACGCAGGCGGCCGTCCTGTTCCGTATTAATCGTCTCCGCCGATTGGGCAAGCGCGGTCGCGCCGCCCACCAGCGCGACTAAACAGAAGCCGAATATTGCTGTCTTTAAGCCCATGTGGCTACAGGTGTCCGACGGAAAACACCCGGTCAGAAATAACATTGCGGGACAGGCTGTGGAAGAAAAATATGCAATTCCACATTACTGCCGTCATCAGGCTTGATGGACGACGAACATCAAAATCGCTCGCGTACAACTGTGTCCGCCATCATTCACGATTTGCAAGCACGGCGGCCTCCTGCCTGGCACTTCGGACCAGTGCACTGGAAATTTCGTCGTACAGGAAAAACAGTATTGCTGTGCAACCGGGCTCACGACGCCATGCTGCGCAAGGAGATAGTTCGTCTCTCGAACGGTATGGTACTTGCTCCACAACACTGTGACGAAAAGATGAACCGTTATGCGCGAGAGTAACGCCGAACCCGCGGCGTAACAGCGCGCAAGCACATCAGGCACTGCTGGCGCGTGTACCGAGCCTATTCAGATGGGTTGGCTGGCGCGAATTACGTCCATTAAGCAGCCTGAGGACCCGCAAAGCCACTTTAATGGAAGAGGTACGCAGCTTGTCTGCCGCGAAAACCAAAATCCTGGTTGTCTCACGCGATCCGAAGTTAGGCGACACCCGGCGGAAGGTGCTGGAGGAAGCGGGTTACGAGGTCGTAAGCGCTTCGGATCCGGAGTCTCTTGTCGGCGTCAATCTGGAATCTGTGCGACTCGTCGTCGTTGGATATTCGCTGAAGCCATCGGAAAAGCGGCGCATCTGGGTGAAAGCCAGAGAGCTATGCAACGCACCGGTGCTCGAGTTTTTCCGAAACGGCGGCCCCGAACTGATCGAGGCCAATCACTTCCACGAGAGTCAAGCCCCGGACGATTTCATCGAAAAAGTGCGCCAGATTTTTAGTGGGAGCTAGTCTTCTGTTAGTGAGTTCGGTGTGTTAGCGGTGGGACGAGAGTGACACGCCAGCATCTGCATTTCGCATAAAGTAGCGTTGCTTGTCCATGCTGGCCGGAACCGCAACGTCGAAAAATCCAACCATCATCTCGTTGTAGGTCTGGTCTCCCCACTGCACTGGGCTGTTTGGATCGGGATTGTGCGGATTGTTTCGTGAGTTGTCGTACCAGGCAACCGCTTGAAGCTCCGTCCCGGTTTTCAACGGGATCGGCTGCGCAAGCCGGTAACTTAGCTGCCAGTAAAAGTCGTAATTCACTCGCAACAGGGTTTCGACATTGTGGTCCGGCCTGACCAGGTTGTACTCGAAGCGTTTGCCACGAAGGTGCATGTGTGGAAAGAAACTCAGCAACGTGGCGTCATTCGGCAGCGTTCCATGCACTTCAACGCGGTAGTTGTCCGTGTTTGGAGGGATCGGGATGCGGTCATGGTCGTTAGCCAACTGCAGCGTCAATACACGCTGGATCGGCGGCGCTTTCGAGAACACCAGGCCCACGCTGGTCTGGTCCGATGCGGCTTTGCCATTCGTCGTGTAATGCATTTGAAACACCAGGTCGGAATGCGCGGGAATGAACTTTGCCATTCCCTCCGGCCATGAATCGGGCGAGCTCCCCGGTGCATACACCAGCAGCATGTCTGCGTCCGTCTCATGAGCCTGGTGGCGAAGGCCTTCGTCGCCGAGAGAGGAAGCGGTGAAGCGCTCGCCCACGGGAGCGCCGCGCAGCCACTTCGAATCCGGGGGCCGGATATACACCACCGCGTGGTGAACATTGCCGCGGGCGGACGGCCGAATCTCCGACATCTGTATCCACTTGCCCTCGTTGAAGCCGGACGGCACGATTTCATAGGTGTACTCAACGTCACCGCGAGCTGGAATCGGCACAGCTTGCGGCATACGCAGCACGAGATCGGGTTGTGAAATGTTCCAGCCTGCCGCCCACTTCCGCGGCGGTGGCGCTTCCCGCGGAGTTCCGGCAGGAGCTTGCGCAGCAGCCCAGTTAGATATGGTCGCAATCTGTTCCTCGGTTAGGGTCGGATCATCGGAAAAATGACCGCAGCAGGGGTCGGCGAACCACGGGGGCATTTTTCGCGAACGCACAGTTTCGCCGATGCTATCGGCCCAACGCAGCGCCTCGTCGTACGTGACCAGCGGCATGGGCGCGATCTCCCCGTCGCGATGGCAGGTTTGGCAGTGCTGCTGGAGAATCGGCAGAACGTCTTTGTAAAAAGTAGGGGTGGATCGGCGGGCCGTAACTTCACGTCCTGCGATTGCCGGCAGGAATGCAGAAATCGCACAGGCGACGAGAATCAGGATGAAAGAGCCGCGTGTCACCGCAAGATCAAGGCGTGCCAGGAAGCGGTCATGAAGCCTCGCGAAGCGTGTCGGCGGCCTCTTCCTTTACAGTAACAGGATCGTCCGCAAGCAAGGGCGCAGTAGCAGTTTCAACCGGGTCGTGAGCAGTCAGTGGCAAACGGGCAAAGATCGTGGTTCCCGTGGTGCTCGATTCCACCTCGAGCGACCCGCCCATCTCCTCCACCCGCTCCCGCATTCCTGCCAACCCAACGCCCAGGCCATTGCCACCACTGATCAGCGCCTGTTGTATGGCCGGCGGCATGCCTTTGCCGTAATCTCTCACGCTTACCGTGACCGCCTTGGCAGTTTTTGTCAGGCGGATTTCAGCCGATGCACTCCCGGAATGTCGATGAATGTTGGTGAGGCTCTCCTGCACGATTCGGAACAACACTAGTTCCACCGAGCGCGGCAACCGGCCCAGGTCGGGCGGTGTCTCGAGCGCGACTTGGATACCGCTACGCTTGGCAAATCCGTCCACGTACCACTGTGCTGCCGCGGTGAATCCAAGCTCGTCGAGCCCCGGGGGATGCAGCAGATGCGACAGGGTGCGGGTTTCCGACATCGCTTTGTCCAAGAGTTCGCAGCATTCCGCCAGAAGAGCGTCTCTTTTGTCTTCGCTGGTCGACGGACGGCTCCCTACTTCCAGTGAGATCTTTGCCCCCGTAAGATATTGCCCCAGGCTGTCATGGAGTTCTCGCGCGATCCGTCGTCGCTCGGCGTCTTGCGATTCCAGCAGGCGGACGCCCAGCGTGCGAATCGCCCGTTCACTTCTTTGCCGTTCCCCGAGCTCGCTATTCAGCCAATAAAAATTTGCGAACAGGAATAGAACTGCCATGCCGAACGCGATCCCCAACACCGACAGCATTCGCCGATAGGTTCGCCGGGCGAACTCGAGGCGTTCCTCCAGCAGGTGCTCTTCCTCACCCTCCATCTTCTGGAGAACGGCCGTAGTGGTCGCCGCCGCCTTCTTGGACTGCAGAAAAGCGCTGTGCTGCTGCGCTGGTGTGAGCGCATTCCGTTCCCGCTGCACCACCGAATCACGCATCACCCCGAGGTGATTCTCAATTTGCGGCTGCAGCAGGGCCGTCCGTTCCTGCTGATCATGATTGTCCACTACGAGGGCGGATAGTTGCTGCAACTCTCCGGGCAAGTTCTGCAGCGCCAGGTAGTAGTCGTCCAGCAGCTCTTTTTGGCCGGTAATCAGGTACCCGCGGTGTGCGCTCTCGGCAGCCAGCATGTCGGCGCGCAGGTTCTCGAGCGTCGCTTGCACCTCGCGCGTATGCGACACCCAACGTTCAGTGACAGATAACCGCACGGTGTTGCGGTACACAGCGAAGCCAATGATGGAAAGTAAAGCGACTGCAATGCCAAAGGCGATCCACGCCTTCGTCTGCTGAGGAGAGTTAGACACGAATTGTTACACCCCAAATTAGCGACGACGGTTAGGCGACCTAAAAATCAGCCGCAGAAGTGCAACTTTGGTTGTGGATGACGCAACAGTGTCCCATAGAAACTGATGCGCCATCCGTCATGCTGGTTGCGTGATGTTTCCAGTACCACACCGTTCTACCAGTAGGTAAAGTTCACCTTGTCCAGCCATACTGAATATTGCTGCTGTTGTGAGTTGCCGTCCTGCTGGTAATTGATCGTGATCCCTTTCCATCCGGTCGAGGTCGGGCTTTCGTAATAGTTGAGCGTCGATGTCTTCCCATTCAGCGTGATCGACTGAAAAAGCAGGTGATTATCGGACGTCCGTTGGGCCTGGATCGTCAGGTGATTCCAGGTGTTGTTCTGTGGATTGCAAGGAATCCCCGTTGGGTGCCACGCCTGCGCCTGGTTGTCCCAGATATCCCATTCGTTTCCGCCCACTATCCGGCACTCGTGTCCCCAGATGTAGGATTTTCCGTCAACGAACTGGTTAATGTCGAATTCTAATGCCTGCGACACGCCCAGGTTGTCGGTATAGAAGTACACGTCGTAGGTGAAATTGTGCACGTTGCGCGAAAGACTCTGGTCCGGATCCGGCTTACCATGAGAAGAGAAGTCGCCCACCAGGTGGTTGTTCCACAACCCGTCCGAATACTGAGTCTGCCCGCCGACCGTGAATTTCATAGAAGCGCCGGTCAGGGACGGCGAACTGACACCCTGTTGACTGGACAAAGTCGTTTGCGGGCCATTCACACTGCAGGAGCTGCAAATGGCGTACGAGGGCGGCAGCAACACATATGGAGTCCAGCCATCACTCTTTTGCAGATCGGAAATGGTAGTCGCGCCGGAAGGAGCCGAACTGTCCCCGCCGCTGGCGGAAGCTGCGGCAACGGTGATCATGACCGGCGAGGTTCCCGAACCGCCGCAGTTGTCCCATGCTTGCACGGTAGTGTTATAGGTTCCGGGGTCGAAATTGAGAGTGGTATTTAAGCTGGATCCGTTCGTCTGGTACGCGAGCTTATTGTCTCCCGTGTAGATGCCCATGGAGCCAATTCCTGCCGGGCACGAAGTGGTCGAAGTGGCTACGAATTGCACTTGCGAAGCGACGGCACTGTTGTTGACCGGCGCTGATACTTCCACTGTGGTTCCCGCCGTCGAATTGCCCGACGCGGACGCTGCTGCGACCGTAATGTTAACTGGTGTGAACGCGGTTCCGCCACAGTTGTCCCATTCCGTCACCTGGGTCTGGTACGTGCCGGGCGAGAGCGTCAGTGTGGTATTCAGACTCGCTCCATTCGTGCTGTAAGCCAAAGTGCCGGGGGTGGTGTAGACACCCATCTTGGCGATGCCCTGGGCGCACGTGGTGGTGGCGGTCGCTGTGTACGTCACCGAGGTATTTACTGTTGCGTTATTTGAGGGCGAGGAAACCTGGACCGCGGCCGTCTTATTCGCCGTCGCGTCGGCGGTGAGCTTCGTGGCGCCTCCGCCGCAGTTGGTGAGCACTGCGGCAACCAGAAGCACAAATATAGCTAGGCAGAACTTTCTCATCTTTCTGATCTCCAACTTTGGTGTTGAACGTAAGCGGCGCAGAACAACACGCTGATGGCGCAGTCCCGTGGCTTTGGAACTACAAATCAGCTTAATTTTTTGATTTATCGAGTTGCTGAATTCTACGGGAGCATCTACTCTCGCTCAAGCCAAACAGGCCAGAAATGCACCTTTTATATCGTGCTTCAAACGACTGCCTGCATGTAGCTGAATGGCAATACCTTAGCTGGCAATGTCGCTGATCCTGATGGGCTGCCTCTGATACATTTCCTTAACGTGTGTCCCGCTGACGAATACAGAACGCGTCTCTCGGCGCGCCAGGCTCGCGTAGCCCGTTACCACGGGATTCACGTTCGGCTGGGAAACATCCGCTTGGCGGTCGCCGTTGCCGCCGCCGTCATGGCCTGGGCGGCTTTCTCGCGGGACGCGTTCTCGCCCTGGTGGCTGCTACTTCCCGTGCTGGGCTTCGCCGCTCTGGCGGTTTACCACTCCGGAATTTTGCGTCAGCGAACCCTCGCCGAGCGCGCTGTCGAACTTTACCAGCGGGGCCTGGCGCGGGTGGAAGATCACTGGATCGGCACTGGACCGACTGGTGAGCGCTTCAACGACCCTCACCACATTTACGCCGCTGACCTGGACCTTTTCGGCAATGGCGGCCTTTTCCAACTCATCTCCAGCGCGCGCACCCGCATGGGAGAAGAAACTTTGGCGTCATGGCTGTTACGTCCCGCAAAAACCGCTGAGGTTCGCCAGCGACAAGCCGCCATAGCTGAGCTTCGCGACAAACTCGACTTGCGCGAGGACGTGGCGGTTTTGGGTGCTGACGCGGATGTCGGGGTCCATCCCGAAGCCCTGCTCCGCTGGGCTGAGTCACAGAATCGCTTGCGGCATCAGTGGGTGTTGGTGATGGCCAGCGTGCTTGCCGTTTGTGCTGTATTGACCGCGGGTATCTGGGCACTCTGGGACCGGATGCTTCCATTTCTCATTGTGGTCGGAGCCGAAGCAATTCTGGCTTATGTCCTGCGGCACATCCTGGACGAAGTTCTGCACGGCACCGAACATGCTTTCGAAGATTTGGACTTGCTCTCCGCGATCCTCGCCCGCTTTGAGCGCGAAGAGTTTGCCTGTGCGCGCCTGCAGGGACTGAGCGCAGCCTTGATGTCGCATCGCGTGCCGCCCTCTGCCGTCATCGCGCGATTGCGGAAAATTGTCCAGAAAAGCGAGTCGCGGCACAACCTCTTCTTGCGAATCCTCGATATCCCTCTCATGTACTCGGTGCGCGTCGCATATTCCGCCGAACGTTGGCGTCGTGAACATGGAAGCGCGGTGCGGCGCTGGCTCACCGCGGTCGGCCAGATCGAGAGCCTGCTGTCATTATCCGGATACAGCTACGAGCATCCGGAGGATCCTCTTCCGGAGCTCATCGAAGGAGCGGCGCTTTTTGCTGCGGTGGAGCTTGGCCACCCTCTGCTTCCGGCCGCCATTTGTGTACGAAACAGCGTGACGCTCGGCGACAGTGCGCGGGTCCTTCTCGTCAGTGGCTCGAACATGTCGGGAAAGAGCACGCTGTTGCGGGCCGTCGGCATTAACACCGTGCTCGCCATGGCCGGCGCGCCGGTTCGGGCGCGAAGCGTGCGCATGACTCCGCTACACGTCGGCGCGAGCATCCGCGTCAATGACTCTTTGCAGGAAGGCAGCTCGCGTTTCTATGCCGAGATTACCCGGCTGCGCAAGATTCTCGACTTGGCTGGTGGCGAACCCGCGCTGCTTTTTCTTCTCGACGAGCTGCTGCAGGGAACCAACTCCAAAGACCGGCGCATCGGGGCCGAGGGCATGGTTCGCGCCCTCGTCGAGCGTGGCGCGATCGGGCTGGTCAGCACACACGATCTGGCATTGACCGAAATCGGCGGGCCGCTGGATGGACATCTTCACAACCTTCATTTCCAGGACGAATTGCACGAAGGCAAGATCAGCTTTGATTACAAGCTGCGCGAAGGTGTGGTGACCAAGAGCAACGGCCTCGAACTCATGCGATCGATTGGACTCGACGTGTAAGCACTGACGTCCATCTCAGGAATGGCCTCGGCGGCAAGTCGACGGGGAAGTGGCTGATTAGCGGCCGGCGCCGGCGGATTCGGCTTTAGCCGGTGGCTCTTGTACCCGGGACTTGATGTATCCCGGAACTTCCTTGACAGCAAAGCCCGTCAAGGCGGAGATGATCGATCCGGCGATCGTCAGGAAAAGGGTGTTCGCGTACCGGCTGATCCAGTTATCAGGAACAGGTTCTGACGCTAACGCCGTGCTTACGCCTTGCCAGTTGAGCGACACGTCGCCGCGGCGCGCGGTCACCATCAGGTTCCGTTCGCTCTTCGCAGCAAAGTCGCCGGTGATGCTCTCCTGCTGCACTGAGCCGTCATCGGTGTAAATCTGAATGCGGATGGCGTGGGTTCCGGCTGTCACCGGCACTACTTGTGACAGACTGCCTTGCACCGTGTCATTAAAAATGCCGAACTTCTTTCGCATGGATCCCGTAAGCTTGCCGGAGTATTCCTGTTTGCCATCCACCCAAACCGAAAGCTGCGCACTGCGCAATGAGTGTTGCACCTTAATGTGAAGATTGGCATTTTTTATCGGAGCGAGTGCGGTATGCAATGCCATCAGCACCGCGGCAACGAAGGATAATCCCAACACCACCCATGCCTTTGCCGGAACCCGCGCTGCCATGGGCCGGTATTTTCGCCAGGCACGGGCAAGAGAAGTTCGGAGCGTTTCGATGCTGGGCGGGTACATATGCGCTTCTATTTTCGCGCGAAGCGGCCCTCAGCATGAAGTTACCAAGGTGTCGAAGCGCTCATTCCCGACTTGACTGGAGTGTGCGAGCGTAACCCTCGAAAATGGCTTCTACGCTGTCATTTTGCCAGTGAAAGCGCAACGGCACGTGGCAAGGGCGACCGCGGCCACCGCAGCCTTGAGCGATCCCCATGCTATAATCAGGGTTCGCCTGCGTTCGTCGAGGGCAATCCTGTGAGCTCGTTCAGCGGCGAATCCTACGCAATTTCAGTTAATTAGATACGAGGTATTTCTATGTCTGGCCATTCCAAATGGGCCACAATTAAGCACAAAAAGGGCGCTCTCGACGCCAAGCGGGGCAAGATTTTTACTCGCCTGATTAAGGAAATTACGATCGCCGCCAAGGGCGGCGGAGACCCCGACACTAATCCTCGCCTGCGCACCGCCATCGCCGCCGCCAAGGCGGAAAACATGCCGGCCGATAACATCAAGCGTGCCGTCCAGCGGGGCACCGGGGAACTGCCGGGAGCAAATTACGAAGAGTTCTCGCTTGAGGGATACGGTCCCGGCGGCGTTGCTGTTTTAGTCGACATCAACACCGACAATCGCAACCGCACGGTCAGCGAAATTCGCCACGTGTTTGGTAAGAATGGCGGCAACATGGCCGAGGCTGGTGCTGTCTCCTGGATGTTCCACAAAAAGGGCGACATTGTAATTCCCAAGGCTGCGGCCAAGGAAGACGATTTGATGAATATCGTTCTCGAAGCCGGCGGCGAGGATCTCAAGGACGATGGCGAAAATTGGGAAATTCTCACCGCGCCTTCTTCCTACGAAGAGGTGCTTGAGGCCGTAAAGAAGGCGGGCATCAATCCCGCTTCCTCCAGTGTCGCCATGATCCCGCAGAACTACATCAAGCTGGAAGGCGCGCAGGCCTCCACCATGATCCGACTGCTCGAAGCTCTTGAAGATCACGACGACGTCCAGAACGTCCACGCCAATTTCGATATCGATCAAAAGCTCCTGGAAGAAGTGGCGACGTAATCTTCATCGTGTGGCGGGTCTCCGACACGCTGTCCGAACGTCGGAGATCTCAGGCGACTGCGTTTCGGTTTCAAGGCGTTCAGGGCAGGCCCGCGTCGAAATCCTGCCCGGGATGACGTATTTGAAAACTTTCCGGCGATCGGCGTGTTCGCTCGCGCTACTCTTCGAAACCGCTCTTTTCTATTCAGCAATCTGTCCTTCTCTCGCAGCTCAGCAGGTCACAATCAGGCTCCCGCTTCCCCCCTCGGAAGAAGTCGCCGTTTTAACCTTCGACCGCGGCCGGGTCTCTGAAGAGGACGTGCGAAAGTGGATGCTGCTGCACGAAAGGTCTAGTTACGCTTCACCGAGCATTCGATTTGCATTCGACTGCAAATCGCAGCCGGACTCTTCTGGACTCCGCCAACTGCGCAAGGACATTGACGCCAGCCAGCAGATCATCGATGACCTCGACCCCGGTAAATATCCCCAGGAACTTTCAGCAGTTGTAACTTACCTTCGGGAACAGCAATCTTTCTGGGTCTGGCAGGCCAAGGAAGAACTGAATTTTCTTCAATCCGGAGAGGTGCCTGCGCTCGTCTTCAACAACCTCGACATGAATCAGAAGTGCGGTCGCGTTATCGATCGAATGCGCAACGCCCGCAGTGCGGAGCAGGCCTGCAACTTGACGATTTTCGAATGGCAGAACTGCACACTCGGTGCACGCGAAAAGTTAGGCAAGTATCCGAAGGCGCAGTGGGATTCATTCCTGAAATCCCGCGGTATCCATGAGCGTTTGATTATGCCCGCCCATATTGACTGAGCGGCACGGTGCCCATTCATGTTTTTTTCAACACCCCGGTGGAAAAACTTGTGGAAAAGGTGGAAACTAACGAGGTAAGTACTTTTCCCTGAGAAGCTTTCTCATCTTGCACACAGTCGGGTGCGTACTTTGGTGCATCACTCCTGGATCGATCATTTGCCCCGCCGAACGTGAGAATCCGTCTCGACAAACTCCTGGTTGATCGCGGTCTCGTCCCTTCGCGAGAGCGCGCCCAGGCTCTCATCCTCGCCGGCAAAGTTCTCGTCAACCAGCAGAAGCTCACCAAATCCGGTGCTCCAGTTGATCCGCAGGCCGAAATTCGTCTGCTCGGCGACGATCTCAAGTACGTGAGCCGCGGCGGCCTCAAACTGGAAAAAGCGCTCGAACACTGGCGGATTGATGTCGCGGGGAGAACCTGCATTGACGTCGGCGCCTCGACCGGAGGTTTTACCGACTGCCTGCTCCAACACGGTGCGGCCCGCGTCGTCGCCATCGATACTGGCCATGGCCAACTTGATTTCCGCCTCCGCCAGGATTCCCGCGTGCGTTTGCTGGAGAAAACCAATGCTCGTTATCTGACCGCTGCAGACATCGGCGAGGCGGTCACTTTCGTCGCCATGGACGTGTCATTCATATCGGCGACCCTCGTGCTGCCGGCGGTCATCCCTGCGGCATTTCCAGCGGGAGCCTTTGCCGATCGCCAGCTCGTCGTCCTCGTGAAACCGCAATTTGAAGCCGGCCGTGAGCAGGTGGGCAAGGGAGGCATTGTGAACGAGGAATCGGTCCAACTCGCGGCACTCGAAAAAGTGCGGCGAAAAGTTATAGAACTTGGCGCCCAGCGAACCGACTTCATCGACTCGCCCATCCTCGGTTCTGAAGGCAACCGCGAATTCCTGCTCTACGCAGATTTCTGAGCCGGTATAGATTGCCGCACACACGCCGGACGTTCACCTGGTTGAGACGCAATCTCCATCCACAATCGAAAACTTCTATACAATCTCTTTTTCCCTATGGAATCTTTTCATCCCGCAAGCGGGCGGCCACGGCTGGCCGCCATTATGTCGAAGCCGAGCAAGACCGAGCTCGCCCGTATTCTTCCCGATCTCGTTACCTGGCTCAAAAATCACAACTACGGCGTCATCATCGATCGCGAAACCTCGCCCTACATCAAGGGCCTAGAAAGCATCACCCGCGCCGAGATGGCTTCACGGACCCTGGATTTGGCCATCGTTCTCGGCGGCGACGGCACTTTGCTTTCTGCGGCCAGGGCGGTTTCGCGGGCGGAAGTCCCCATTCTGGGAGTAAACCTCGGGTCTCTCGGCTTTCTCACCGAGGTCCCGCTCTCCCAACTCTATTCCGCGCTCGACAGCGTCGAAGCCGGCCGCAGCTTCATGGATTCGCGCTCCATGATTCGCTGCGAACTTACGCGCACGGGCAGCACAGTTGTGAGCTACGAGTCACTGAACGATGTCATCGTCAGCAAGAGCTCCATCGCCCGGCTCAACCACTTTGACCTTTTTGTCGACCAGATGTTTGTTTCCGCCTATAAAGCGGACGGCCTGATTATCGCCACGCCAACTGGTTCTACGGCTTATTCGCTTGCGGCGGGCGGACCCATCCTCACGCCCACGGTCCACGCATTTGTGATCACGCCGGTGTCGCCGCATGCGCTGACCCATCGCCCGCTGCTTGTGCCCGACACGGCTGAGATCCAGGTTCAGGTCAACACCGGGCAGGAGGAGGCCTACCTCAGCGTGGATGGCCAGGTGGGCATGCCGGTGCACGACGGCGATCGCGTTCTCTGCCGCAAGTCCGAGCACAACGTACATCTCTTGCGTTTTGAAAAGAGTTTTTTCGAAGTGCTCCGCACCAAGCTGAAATGGGGACAACGCTAGCCCTCATTTCCCGTTCACCTTGGTCCAGACCACGTCCTCGCCGTCTCTGCGGCTGATGATTCGGAAAACGTGGCCATCAGCGGCTCGGTCGAAAATCGTGCGGTCTTCCGCTCCCGAAGCGAAGAACACGTCCGGCGTCTCCGGAATGAGCTGCACGGGCGGTCGGCCGGTCCGCTGCTTGAACAGCTCCCCGTTTTCTACGACGACGGTTAGCCGCACACCCGGCGTCAGTTCGTATTCCCCTGCGTAGTCCTGCAGCGTTTCCGGCTTAACACTGCCTCTTGCGGGATCCTGGTAAAGCCGCAGCACCTGCGAGGCAAGAATCTGCCATTTGCCGCCGCGGTTTACCCAGGTATCCGTTTCGCGATATCGCACTTTCAAGACCTGGCCAAAAATAATCTCCTGCTCCGCCAGGTCATAGACCAGGATCTGCGTGGAACCGGCATCCCGGAAGCGCGGATTTTCAACCTTGATGGTGCCGCTGTACCCGGGCGGCAGCGGCTCAAGTTGCTGCAGGTATTCAGCCTTGTTGAAGGTGGATCCTTTTTCGTCGGTAAAAATACAATCGTCGGCCAGGTATTGCTTCCAGAGTTCTTTCTCGCCGCCTGCCAGCGAATCCATGAGCCGCTGCGTGATCTGGACTAGTTCACCCATGCGGTTTGTACCACCGCCCGCGTCCTGCCGCTCGGCTGCGGCCAACCCGGTAAACATCCATACACAGACAACCACAAAAATCGTAAGACGAAACCATCTGCTCATCCTGCCTCCTGTGCCTGCCTTTCCATTCGACGCGCCACGGGCAATTTGTAAAGCACGAAGAAAGCGTAGTGAAATGTTTTTTGTGATCACTGCCCAAGGCCCGCCGCCTCGATATCCTCATGGCTCTGGCATGAGGAAGACTCTTCGGCGAGAGCACACTCCTCGTGCTCGTGCACAAAGCCCAACTTTGGGCCCCCGCAACAATAGTCCCTATTTCACGAATTTCCCTCCCACTGCTAAACTTCTCGGCCGATGCTCAAAAATTTTCTCGTTGCAGTCCTGGTGTTCGTCTCCACTTTGATTCTCAATGCCCAGACTAAACCCGCCGCTGATCTGATTGTCACGAACGCCAAGATTTGGACGGTCGACAAGGCCCAGCCCACCGCCCAGGCCGTCGCTGTCCTCGGAGATCGTATCGTCGCGGTCGGTTCCAATGCCGAAGTGGACGCCTGGCGTGGCTCCAAAACGCGAGTCATCGATGCCCAAGGCAAGCTCCTGCTGCCCGGGTTCAACGACGCCCACGTTCATTTTGTCAGCGGCGGCGCTCAACTGGATAGCGTTCAACTCAACGATGTCACCAGCGCGCAAGAATTCAAGCGCCGAATCGCCGAACGCGCCGCCAACACTCCCAAAGGCGAGTGGATCACGGGAGGTGACTGGGACGAAACCAAGTGGAGCCCTCCGGAGTTTCCGACCAGGGAACTCATCGACCCGGTTACACCAGGAACCCCGGTTTTCGTGAGCCGATATGACGGGCACATGGGTCTGGCCAACTCGCTCGCCTTGAAAGCCGCCGGCATTACTGCGCAAACGCCCGATCCCCCGGGGGGCGCGATTGTGCGCGATGCGCAGGGCAATCCCACCGGCGCTCTCAAGGATGCCGCCGCCGACCTGATGTATAAGGCCATTCCTCCTCTCAACCATGATCAGCGATTGAAGGCGGTGAAGCGCGCGCTGGCCTACGCTGCGTCTCTCGGCGTGACCAGTGTTCAGAACATGAATCCTGAATACGAAGACATTGCCGTCTACTCCGAGCTTCTCGATCGCGGGGAGTTGACGACACGCATTTACGCCGCCCCGCTGATCACCCAGGGAGTGGATGACCAGGTGAAAATCGGCATCCGCCGCGCTTTTGGCGGTCCCTATCTGCGCATCGGAGCGGTCAAGGCTTATGCCGACGGTTCGCTAGGGTCCCGCACTGCGTATTTTTTCGAACCGTTCAGCGATCAACCTGGTAACCGCGGATTGCTTTCCGACGAGATGCAGCCGCTCTCGCTGATGCGCGATCGCATGATGAAGGCCGACGCCGCCGGACTGCAGCTTTGCACCCACGCCATTGGGGATCAGGCCATCTCGATCATTCTTGATCTGTATTCCGAGGTTGCTAAAGCGCATCCGCGAGACCAGCAGGTAGCGCGCAAAGACGGCGGTTCGGTGCAACCGGACCGGCGCTTCCGTATTGAGCATGCGCAGCATATGGCGGCTAAGGATTTCGACCGCATGGCCCAATTAAACGTGATCGCCTCGGTGCAGCCCTATCACGCGATCGATGACGGCCGCTGGGCGGAGGCGCGTATCGGACATGACCGGGCCAGTCGCACCTATGCCTTCCGTACCTTCCTGAACCACGGAGTCCGTCTGGCTCTTGGCACCGACTGGGAGGTCGCCCCGCTCAATCCCATGTTGACGATTTATGCCGCCGTAACCCGTGCTACTCTCGACGGGAAAAATCCCGGTGGCTGGTTTCCCGAGCAGAAACTCACGGTTCCTGAAGCCGTCGAGTTCTACACCATGGGTTCGGCGTACGCGGAATTCCAGGAAAACAAAAAAGGCTCGATCACGCCTGGCAAACTCGCGGATGTGGTGCTCGTCAGCGACGATATTTTTTCCATCGATCCGGTGAAGATTCGCGAAGTGAAGGCGCTGAAGACGATTGTCGGCGGCAAGCTCATATTCGATGCGGAAGGGAAGTAAGTCGCTCGCTCGAACCTATCGATCTGGAGTGTAAGATTCCGGAGGCGAACAGCCGAGGGTGTCGCGCTAAAAAAACACGCGAACACGTAGGATGCTCGCGCGGTAATTACCTTCAGTGCTTCGGCTTTACTTGTCCCGCCGCTCAGAGGAACGCGGCGCTCGCGCCGGGGGAATATCGTCAGGACGCCCATATTCTTCGTGGGTGTGTACTGGGCGCTCGGGATGATCGGCCGCATCTTCTACGCCGTCGACCGCCGATGCTTCGATCGCCTGGTCAGTGTCGGCCAGCTCTTCCACGCTCTCGTCATTCGCATCCGCGATGCCTGACAACTGTTGTGGATCGCCCGACTGGCCTGCGCTGTCGGGACCGACCTCGCCCGGATCAGTGCCAAGTTCATCAAGTTGGGCCTGCTCGTCTCCTTTTCGCTCCGGAGACCTTTCGTCCATATTCGGATCTTTCCGCCAAGTCGCCATGATTGCTCCCGTCAGGTCGTCTGGGATCACTGCCAGACAACCAATTGGCGCTTGGATGCCAGGGGCCTCGGCGTGGTTACTCACTTGGCATCGTGATAAATCACGCCCAGGGTGTACCGCGCGCCGTTTCGCACCGTGCTTACGCCGTGGCGCAAAGCCGTGCGGTAGTAACCCCGGGTCCCTTGCACAGGCCGGAAGCGCGTAGCAAAGATCAGCGCCTGTCCTTGTTGGGCTCCGATGACGTGCGGCTTGGATTGTGCTCTCGGTTGCTGCTCGACGAGCACAAACTCGCCGCCTTCGTACTCCTCTCCCGGTTGGCTGAGGAAACACGTGAGCTGCAGCGGGAACGCAATGTCGCCATAGAGATCCTGGTGCAGGCAATTGAAGTCGCCCGGCTCGTAATGCAGCAGCAAGGGCGTAGCGCGGTCCTGTCCCTTGCGCTTGCAGGTCGCCAGGAATTTGGAATGCTCGTTCGGGAACGATGCCTCTAACCCCAGCGCCTGGTTCCATGCATTCGCGACTTCCGCCAGGTGCGGGTATGTCGTCTCCCGCAGTTCCTGCACGACCTCGGGAAGTGGGTAACGAAAATACTTGTAGTCACCACGTCCGAAGCGGTAGCGCGCCCTGATGATGTGGCTGCGGAACAGTTCATCGCGTGGGTACAGCCCGATGAGTTCTTGGCATTCTGCCTGGCTGAGCACCGGAGGAGTAAGTGCGTAGCCTTGGTCATGGAGGGTCTGGCGCAGGCTCGGCCAATCCAGATCGGCGATCCGCTCTGTGATTGTAAGATCCCGCCGTTTTTGCCTGGTCCGAGGCATGTTGGAGTTCATCAAAATACCACTGGGCATTGCCGAGGTAAGCATAAGATGCAGGATAAGCGAGGGCAGAGAAGCCCTCTATCCGAATATTGCTGTCGAAACGCGGGGTCATACCGGGCAGCCGCGCGACTCAGCATTCGTTTCGAACTAGAGTTCTAAGGAAGAGACGGCTTCAGCCGCGCCGGTAACGGCTATTTTTTCACCGCGACCGCCAAGCCATCGCGCAGTGGAAGCATGGTCGGGAACCATTCAGGCGAATTAAACAGTAGGCGGTTGAATTCCAGAATGGCTTTGGTTTCTGGCTCAGTAGCATTTCTTTGCGCGACTTTGCCGCTCCACAAAACATTGTCGGTGACGAATAGCCCCCCCTTCTTCAGTTTGGATCCGGCCAGGCGCAAGACCTTGGGATAGTCCTCCTTATCAACATCATTGAAGATGATGTCGAATTCCTGCTTCTGCTCCGAAAGCAGTTCCAGCGCGTCCCCTACGTGAATGGAGATTCTCGCGCTCACCCCGGCGCGATCGAAATACTGGCGCGCCTCTTCGGCATTTTTTGAACTGCCGTCTGTATAGATCACTCGCCCATTTTCGCCGACGGCTCGCGCCCACCAGATGGTGGAATATCCGATCGCCGACCCCATCTCGAAAATGTTTTTTGCTCCGCTGATGGTAGCCAGCAGGTGAAACACGCGCCCGACCGCCGGACCGACTATCGGTATCTCCCGGCGCTCAGCTTCGAGTTCTATGTCGTTTAACACGGCGTCCCGCGGCGGCAACATGGAATAGAGATAGTCTTCGACCGGCTCATAAGTGATGCCTCCCATGCGCCAGTAAGCGTTCGGATTGGTTGCAGGTTCCGCCATGCCAGTACTCCCTTCCTCGATTTCGATTCAGATTATGACAGCGTTTGGCCCGGCTTCATCTCCATCACTTCAACACCGGGAACCAGTTTCTGCAGATCGCCCGGGCGGCCCACCAATACCGGGAATGTGCCGAAGTGCATGGGGACGACAGTTTTCGGCTTCAGCAGATTGCACGCGTACGCCGCCTCTCGCGGAGACATGGTGTAGTGATCCCCGATCGGCAGCATGGCGATCTCCGGCGCATACAGATCGCGAATGATCGCCATATCCCCAAACACATTCGTATCCCCTGCATGGTACATCTTCACGCCATTGGAGAAGCTGATCACGTAACCGCAGGCCTCGCCGCCATACACCAGCTCGTCGCCATCCTTGATCCCGCATGAATGGTCGGCATGCACCATGGTGACCTTAATGTCGCCAAGTGACTGGGTGCCGCCCTTGTTCATCTCGGCGCAGTTCTTCACGCCTTTTTTTGTGAGCCAGCCGCATAGTTCGGGGATGCCCACTACTGTGGGATTGTGTTTCTTGGCGATCTCCACGGCATCGCCGATGTGGTCGAAATGACCATGAGTGCAGAGCAGAATATCCACCGTCCTTACATTCTTTTCATTTTCCGGGCACATCGGGTTGCCCATTACCCAGGGATCCACGATTACAGTTTTGCCCCCGGGCGTCTCAATGCGGAAGGTGGCGTGTCCCAACCAGGTGAGCTTGATGCCTTTCAGGTCCATAGCGATTGGATGATGGTCGCCCTGCCACGGGCTGCTATCAATGCCGCGTTACGCTTTCGCGGTCAACTTGTGACTCATGCCAACTGCCTCAATCTACACAAGAGTGCGTGTTGCGCCGGACCGGCCAATTTTATGGGTGCGGAGCTATCCTCGGCAACGCCCCGCAGCCCGGTCGCTTGCTGGTGTTAAGTGGGATTGGGCATTGCTGTAATATGTTCGCCGTGCCTGGACCCACGATTCTCATTCCGCGGCAGCAGATAGCGGCGCGCGTCGCTGAAATTGGCGCCGAGATCACCCGCGACTTTGTCGGCCAGTCCGTAATCTTTGTCGGTGTGCTCAAAGGCGCAGCCATCTTCCTCAGCGATTTGGCGCGACAAGTCAACCTGGATGCCACCTTCGATTTCATCGCCGTTTCCAGCTATGGAAAAAAGCCCAGCCCCTCGCAAGAACTCGAGGGCGGGTGGGAGTCGACGGGAGAGGTCCGGCTTACCAAGGATGTAGATCATTCCATGAGAGACAAGAACGTGATCGTGGTCGAGGACATTCTCGATACCGGGTTGACCCTCAGCTACCTAAAACAGATCCTTGCAGCCCACCAGCCCAAGGCTCTGAAAATCGCCGCGTTGCTCGACAAGCCATCGCGCCGCAAGAAGCCGATCACCGCCGATTACGTGGGATTCACCATTCCCGACCAGTTCATCGTCGGCTACGGGCTGGATTACGCCGAGAAATACCGCAACTTGCCGGATATTTGCGCCATAACTGAGACTGTGTGATGGACAGAGCAGACGCAGCGTGCAAAGAGTTGCGGTTCGTCAAATCCAGTTAACTCGTGGCCTCTTGCAAACCGATTTACTTCCTGGTTTCGTGTCGCCGATCCACCTTGCTCGCGGCTAATTTTCGTAAGTTTCACTGATATCATAAGAGCAGTGCACACCTACGAAACCCAGACCAAGCTGCCCAAAATTGAGCCTTTACTGCTGGAAGTCGCGGATGTCGTCAATACCACGCTCGACCTCGACACCACTCTGCAGCGGGTAGCGGAACTGGTCCGCAAAGTCATCGATTACGAAATTTTTGCCATTCTTCTGCTGAACGAAAAGACCCAGGACCTGCGCTTCCGCTTCCAGGTGGGTTATCCGAAAGATGTCGCCGACCGTACGCGAGTGAAGGTGGGCAGCGGCGTCACCGGGCGCGCCGCCCAGTTGCGGGAGGCTGTTCTGGTCGACGACGTCCGCCAGGAGCCTGATTACATCGCGGTCCTGCCCAACGTACGTTCGGAACTGGCCATTCCCCTGATCGTAAAAAACCGCTTGATCGGCGTCATCGATATCGAAGCGCAGGAAGTCGGCTACTTTACTGAGGAGCACAAGCGCCTTCTCGCGCTGATTGCTTCGCGAATGGCCGTAGGCATCGAGAACGCGCGGCTCTACACCCGCACCACGCGCCAGGCACGCACTCTTCTGCTGCTCAACGAAATCGCTCGCGAGCTGACGTCCATCCTGAATCTCGACCAGCTGTTCCAGCGCATTGCCGATCTGCTCAGCCGGCTGATCGATTACCAGATGTTCAGCATCCTCCTGCTCGAAAACGCAGGGCAGAAGTTGCAACACCGCTTTGCCCTCCGGTTCAAGGAAAGCATTCAGTTGAAGCACGAGATTGCGTTAGGGCAGGGTGTGGTCGGCTATGCCGCACAGAACAAAACTGCTGTGCTGGTCCCCGACGTCACCAAAGATTCCCGGTATGTGCTGCTGAATCCCGAAACGCGATCCGAGCTCGCCGTCCCCCTGATCTATAAAGGAAACGTTATCGGAGTGCTTGACCTCGAGCACACGCGGCGAGGTTTCTTCACTGAGGACCACCAGCGCACCATCACCACTCTGGCGGCACAAATCGCGATTGCCATTGAGAACGCCAGGCTTTACGAGCAGATTGCCAAGCAGGAACGCCGTCTGGAACGCGATCTGGCGCTCGCCCGGCAGCTTCAGTTCCGGCTTTTGCCGCAAACCTTGCCTCAACTGGAGTACCTGGAAGTCGCGGCTAAGTTTTCCCCGGCGCGTGCCATTGGCGGCGATCTCTATGACTTCGTCGATTACTCGCTTGCCCGCCTGGGCATCGTGATCGGCGACGTCAGCGGCAAAGGCGCGCCTGCCGCGATCTATGCCGCGCTGGTCAGCGGCATTCTGCGCTCGCACGCTCCCGTGGAACCCGGACCCGCCGAGATGCTGTCCGCGGTGAATAATTCATTGGGAGAACGCCGCATCGACGGCCAGTTTGTCTCCATCATCTACGCGGTATGGGATGACACGCGGCGCACGCTGCAGGTGGCCAATTCCGGTTTGCCCCGTCCCATTTATTGCCGCCAGGGCAAGACTGAGATCATCGAGGCGACCGGCTTGCCGCTCGGCCTGTTCGACGATGCCGAGTACGACGAGTTCACGTTCCCCGCCAAGCCGGGCGACATGTTCGTATTCTTCAGCGATGGCATTCTCGATGCCCGCAACAAGGACGGAGATTTGTTTGGGCGCGAGCGCGTGGAAGAAATTGTGGCGCGGGCCGCCGATAAATCCGCAGACTGGGTCGTGGACGCGCTTTTCAAAGCGGTAATGGAGTACTCGGCAGGAGAAGATCCCTTCGACGACGAGACGGTGGTCGCGATCAAGGTTAAAGAGCCGCCTGCGAAACGCAAGTGAGCGCTACCCGCATGGAAACCCCTCGCCCGCCGGCCTTCGTTTATCGTTCGTCCAAAAAAAGTTCTGATGCCGCTCTGTATTGCGAGGACGTCCCTCTCGATGGCTTAGCCAGGAGGTTCGGCACTCCACTTTACGTCTACTCCAGATCGGCCATCGAACGTCGTTTGCGCGATTTCCACGCCGCCTTTCGCGGTGTTCGCCACAGCATCTGCTACTCGGTCAAAGCCAACTCCAACCTGAGCTTGCTGCGCCTGATCAACGCCTTGGGCTGCGGATTCGACGTGGTCTCCGGTGGCGAATTGCAGCGCGTCTTGAAAGCGGCGCCCCGGGCCGCATCGAAGGTGGTCTTTTCAGGAGTAGGAAAGACGAGGGAGGAGATCACTGCCGCATTGCGAGCCGGCATTCTGATCTTCAACGTCGAAAGTGAGTCGGAATTGGCACTGTTGGCCGATTGCGCCGCGCGACTGAAGAAGACGGCGCGTGTAGCAGTGCGCGTAAATCCGGAAGTCCCTGCCGAGACACACCCCTACATCTCGACCGGCCTGCACAAGCACAAGTTCGGCGTCCCCATGCAGTCGGCTTGGGACCTCTACCGCCAAGCGGCCGAGGAGAAGTATTTAACAGTCGCCGGCGTCAGCGTGCATATCGGATCGCAGATCATGGACGTAGCCCCCTTCGCGGCAGCCATGAAGCGGGTCGCGGAACTCGTGCGCGCCTTGCAGAGCGAAGGCCACAAAATTGACTACGTCGACGCCGGCGGCGGTTTAGGAATTGCCTACGAAAGTAGCGCGCTGCCGGAGTTTGCCAAGTATGTGGAACAGTACGCGGCGGTAATTGCCCGGCCGCTTCGCGGCCTCAATGTTGTGCTGCTGCTCGAACCTGGACGCTCAATCGTCGGACCGGCGGGCGCTCTGGTCACCTCCGTGTTGTACCGCAAGGTCAACGATAGCAAGCGCTTCCTCATCGTTGACGCAGCCATGAATGACCTGATGCGTCCCTCCTTGTACCAGGCGTATCACGAGATTATCCCGGTGAAATCGCGCCAGGGTGCAGATAGCGAGCGAGTCGATGTGGTAGGCCCGGTCTGCGAAACTGGTGACTTCCTGGCTCGCGATCGCGAATTGCCCGTCGTGGACGAAGGCGACCTGCTTGCGGTGCTCGATACCGGAGCTTACGGGATGGCCCTGTCGTCGAATTACAACACGCGTCCGCGCGCCGCGGAGGTCCTCGTGAAGGGAAGATCCGTCAAATTGATTCGCCGTCGTGAGACACTCATCGACTTGTGTCGTAACGAAATTTAGGCTCTTGCCCGGCGGTCCCTGAATCCTGAACTGCGTGCTGATTCGTGTAAGATGAAACTCGGGATACTCCTTCACTATGTTGCGCGACACCAGCCTCGGACAGCTGCATAACGTCCATCTTGCGGACTTAGGTCCGAGCGACACGCCCGTGCCCAGCCTGCTGTTGCCCGATGCGCTTTACCGGCCTCTCTGGCGATCGTTGCTGGCTCATGCTCATGACCGCTTGTTCCCGGAAAAGCTCCCGCCCCTGCTGATCAGTTCAAGACCGGTGGACGTAGGCATCCTCGTGGGCGACCTTCTGAGCCTCTCGTGGACGCGCACCATCTTCACCAACATTGGCGATGTTATCTCTCCCGAGACGCTGCCTCCGCTGCAACTGGAATCCCGTCCCGTCGATGTCGGGGAATTGATCGCTGACCAGTTGAGCCACATGTGGTGGAGTTCATTGCTGCGCAACTTGGCGGACCGCGTGTCTCCTGAGCGTCTGCCTGCGCTGCAATTGACATCGACGCCCATCAATCTTGGTTCGCCGTCGGACGCCATGATTCTGCCGCGCTGGTCGTCGTTGATCGCCGTGCGCAAGTTGGCGCCCGGAGAGAAACCGAAGCCCACGTACTTGCCCCCGCC
>Ga0070741_10000673_pt1 | contig 117636 bp, 128 predicted proteins | sample Coa_R1_4_FD_66440 | JGI IMG/M metagenome (GOLD analysis project Ga0070741, IMG submission 66440) | Surface soil microbial communities from Centralia Pennsylvania, which are recovering from an underground coalmine fire - Coalmine... | ecosystem: Environmental > Terrestrial > Soil >... | reverse complement strand
CTTGCGGCCCGGCAGTGCACGCGCACCGGGGAGAGGGCCATGGCCCGCAGGACGTCGCCACGTCGCGAGCAGGGATTCACGCTGGTGGAGCTGATGGTCGTGGTCGCCGTGATCGGCGTCCTCGCGACCATCGCCGTCCCGCTCTACGCCAACGTCCAGGCCCGTGGCCGGATCGCCAAGGCACAGGCCGACACCCGCGCGCTGGCCTCCGCGGTGACCATCTACAGCGCGCACGCGGGACGGATCCCCACGGCGCTCAGCCAGCTGACCACGGTGGTCACGAATGCCGCGGGCGTGGCGGGCGGGCCCTTCCTCGGCTCGGTGCCGACCGCTCCGGGCGGCTGGTCCGCGTATTCTTACACCGCGAACACCTCGGTCGGCACCTTCACCATCACCACGGCCGGCGACGGCACCACCGTCTCGATCCCGTAGGACCCGCCGCGGCTTTCTCGACGGCCCGTCGGCCGCGGCCCTGCCCGACGAGCGGGCCGGCGCCTCGCGCACCTTCGCCAGCAGTCCCTCCGGCGTCAACGTCCGCTCGTCCCGGCTCGCCTTGACTGACGGGGCGCCATTTCCTATCGTGGCCGGGTCATGAGCGATCTGCGCAAGGATCCCACGCGGGGCCGCTGGGTGCTGGTGCGCCCGGGCGGGAAGCCGCCCGCCTCCGCGGTGTGCCCGTTCTGTCCGGGAAACGAATCGCACACCCCGCACGAGATCTTCGCCTACCGACGCGAGGGCTCCCGGCCCGACGAGCCGGGATGGTCGGTGCGGGTCATTCCCGAGGCCGATCCGTACTTCCGCATCGAGCAGGAGCTGGTGCGCGAGGGGGTGGGTCTCTACGACCGCATCTCCCCGCGCGGGGCCACCGAGCTGATCGTGGAGACGCCCAATCACGACGACACCGCGGCCACCCTGGGCGAGGCCCAGTGGACGCAGGTGCTGTGGATGTACGGCGAGCGCATCCGCGACCTCAAGCGGGACCGGAACATCCGCGACATCCTGGTGACCCGGCGCCACCGCGCGCCCGGCTCGCGCATCACGCATCCCTATTCGCGCGTCACCGCGATCCCCATCATCTTCGACGAGGTGCGACGCAAGCTGCGCGAGTGCCGCGAGCACTACGAGTACAAGCGCCGCTGCGTGTACTGCGACATGATCCGGCAGGAGATCGCGGGGGGCGACCGCGTGGTGCGCCTGACCGATCACTTCCTGGCGCTCTCGCCGTACGCGGCGCGGACCGCCTTCGAGACCTGGATCCTGCCGCGCCAGCACAACTGCCTCTACGAGAGCGCGCTCTCGGGCGAGATGGTGACCGAGCTGGCCGGCATCCTGAGCGGCCTCTTCCGGACCCTGGCCGCCAAGATGGGCGATCCGCCGTTCGAGATGACGCTCTACACCGCGCCGAACCTGGCCGCCAAGATCCTGCCCGGCGAGTGGGCCACCATCGCCGACGACTATCACTGGCACATCGAGGTGTGCACCACGCCTGACCGGGTCAACGGGGTGGGGGGCATCCACGTGAACGACACGCCGCCGGAGGAGGCGGCCAAGCAGTTCCGGGACTCCTGGCACTGAGCGGTGCCCCCTGAGGGGCTCGCCGGTGGTTAGACCAACCTAAGGTCACGCCGCCGCAGCACAAAATCCATTGCCGGCTTGACAAGGGGGGATGCCGGGTGGGAGACTCCGACCATGAAGGTCGGCGACCAGCCGAGTCGGATATAGGGGGAGCCACCGTGCTGAGGTTCACGAAGCGCGCGGACTACGGGCTGATGGCGATCCACTTCATCGCGTCCCACGGCGAGGACGGGGCGGTGAGCGCGAAGCGGATCGCGGAGGAGTTCCAGATCCCGCCCGAGCGGCTCGCCAAGATCCTGCAGCGGCTGGCCAAGAGAAGGCTGATCACGAGCCACAACGGGCCGAAGGGCGGCTACTTGCTGACCCGGCGGCCGACGGAGATCACGGTGGGGCAGGTGGTGCGGGCGCTGGAGGGGCCGCTCAGCGTGGTGAGCTGCATGACCAGCCACGACGACTGCCCGCAGTTCGCCCGCTGCAACCTCCGCGGCCCGGTCCAGAAGATCCAGGCAAGCATCACCCAGGTCCTCGATAGCATGACGCTCGCGGAGCTGGCCGCCGGGCCCACCGTGGTCCCGGTGCCGCCGCTGGCCGCGACCCGCTAGGCATCGACAGGAGAGAGCGCGCAATGGCGTTGAAGCTTCCGATCTTCATGGACAGCCAGTCCACGACCCCGGTCGATCCCCGGGTGCTCGAGGCGATGATCCCGTACTTCACCGAGAAGTTCGGCCATCCCGCGAGCCGGAACCATCCCTTCGGCTGGGAGGCGGAGAAGGGCGTGGACCGGGCCCGCGAGCAGGTCGCCAAGCTGATCGGGGCGCGCGATCCCAAGGAGGTCGTGTTCACGTCCGGGGGCACCGAGGCCATCAATTTGGCGCTCAAGGGCGTGGCCGAGATGTACCGGGAGAAGGGCAACCACATCGTCACCACCGCCATCGAGCAGCGGGCCACTCTCGACGTGTGCAAGCGGCTCGAGCGGCAGGGCTTCGAGGTGACGTACGTGCCGGTGGGGCGCGACGGGCTGGTGGACGTGGAAGCGGTGCGGGCCGCGTGCACCGACAAGACCATCCTCATCTCGGTGATGTTCGCCAACAACGAGATCGGGACCATCCAGCCGGTGGCGGAGCTGGGGAAGCTGGCCAAGGAGAAGGGCATCATCTTCCACACCGACGCCACCCAGGCGGTGGGGAAGATCCCGGTGGACGTGGAGGCCATGGGCATCGACCTGCTCTCGGCCACCGCCCACCTGCTGTACGGGCCGAAGGGGGTCGGGGCCCTGTACGTGCGGCGGAAGAATCCCCGCGTGCGCCTGGCCCCCATGCTGGACGGCGGCGGCCACGAGCGCGGCATGCGTTCGGGCACGGTGCCGGTGCCGCTGGCGGTGGGGTTCGGTCGCGCGGCGGAGATCGCCCGGGAGGAGATGGCGGAGGAGGGCAAGCGGCTGGCCGCGATGCGGGACCGGTTGCAGGAGCAGATCCTCTCGAAGGTGGACGAGGCCTACGTCAACGGTCACCCCGAGCGGCGGCTCCCCCACAACCTGAACATCTCGTTCGCGTACGTGGAGGGGGAGTCGGTGCTGATGGGCCTGAACCGGGAAGCCGCGCTCGCCTCGGGCTCGGCCTGCACGTCGGCCACCCTCGAGCCGTCGTACGTGATCTCCGCGCTGGGCGTCGACACCGAGCTGGCCCACTCCTCGATCCGCTTCGGGCTGCACCGGTTCACCACCGACGAGGAGGTCGATTTCGTCGCGGCCAAGACGGTGGAGGTGGTCCAGCGGCTGCGCGAGATGTCGCCGCTCTACGAGCTTGCGAAGGAAGGCGTGGACCTGAAGACGATCCACTGGAAGGCGGAATAACGACGCCCACGGGCGATCCCGGGAGGATGTGCGGACATGGCCTACAGCGATAAGGTGGTCGACCACTACAACAACCCGCGCAACGTGGGGTCCTTCTCCAAGGACACTCCGGGGGTGGGGACGGGGCTGGTGGGGGCGCCCGAGTGTGGCGACGTGATGAAGCTGCAGATCAAGGTGAACGTGGAGACCGGCGTGATCGAAGACGCCAAGTTCAAGACCTTCGGCTGCGGCAGCGCCATCGCCTCCTCGAGCCTCGCCACCGAGTGGCTCAAGGGGCGCACGGTGGACGAGGCGGCCAAGATCAAGAACACGGACATCGTGAACGAGCTCCGGCTGCCCCCGGTGAAGATCCATTGCTCGGTGCTGGCCGAGGACGCGATCAAGGCCGCGCTGCAGGACTATCGAGAGAAGTGGACCAATCGCGAAGCGCCCGCCAGCGGGGGCGCGTCGTAAGAAGGGCGCACGAGGAGAGCCCTCGCCATGGCGGTGGCGCTGACCGAGAAGGCGGTGCAGCAGGTCAAGCAGCTCATGCAGGCCCAGAATCTCGAGAACGTCTATCTCCGGATGGGGGTCAAGGGCGGAGGCTGCTCCGGCCTGTCGTATTCCCTGGAGTTCGACAACGAGACGGGTCCCCACGACAAGAAGTTCGACATCGACGGGATCCAGGTGGTTTGCGACAAGAAGAGCTACTTGTACCTCAACGGCACCACCCTCGACTACGTGACGCAGGGGCTGACGGGCGGCTTCACCTTCGTCAACCCCAACGCCAAATCGAGCTGCGGGTGCGGGACCTCGTTCTCGGCCTAGGGCCCGAGCTCGCGTGACACGAGAACGGGCCCGCCGGGGCCCGTTCTCATTTTTTGAGGACATTCGAGTGACCGACTATTTCGCGGTGTTCGGCCTTCCCCGCAAGCTGACGGTGGATGCCGACTTCCTGCAGCGGCGCTTCTACGAGCTGTCGCGCCGGCACCACCCCGACTTTCACCAGGGGGCGGATGCGGCGCGGCAGGCGGAGGCGCTCGCGCAGTCCGCGCTGGTGAATCGCGCGTACCGGGCCCTGCGGGATCCGATCCCGCGGGTCGAGTACCTGATCGCGCTGGAGGAGGGCCGCGGGGCGCGGGAGGGCGCGACCGAGAAGCCGACCGCGCCCCGGGAGCTCCTGGAGGAGATGCTGGAGGTCCAGGAGGCGCTCGAGGAAGCGAAGGCAACGGGGATGACCGGTGAGGCGGCGGCCCGTGTCCGGGAGGAGCGCGCCCGGCTCGAGGCGCGCTACGCGGCGGAGGCGGACGCCATCGCCGGCCGCGCCGCGGAGTGGGACCGGCTGGTGGACGAAGGCGGCGACCGCAAACCGCTGCTCGAGTGGTTCAAGCATCGGCTCGCGACGCGGGCCTACCTGCGCACGGTCATCGACGACCTGAGCGAGGCGCTGGGAGAGCAGGAGGAGGGCCATGTCTCGCATCGTCGGCATTGACCTCGGCACCACCAACAGCCTGGTGGCGCACGTCGAGGGCGGCATCCCGCGGGTGATCCCCGACGCGGAGGGCCGCGCCCTGCTGCCGTCGATCGTGGCCTGGACCCCGCACGGGGTGGTGGTCGGAGAGGCGGCGCGCCGGCAGCTGGCCCGCAACGCGGCGCGCACCGTCTACTCGGTGAAGCGGCTCATGGGACGCGGCTACGAGGACGTCAAGGACGAGCGCCTGCCCTTCGAGATCGTCCCGCACGCGGAGGTCGTGAGCATCCGCATCGGCGACCGCGAGGTGACGCCGCCCGAGGTGTCCGCGCACGTGCTGCGCGCGCTCAAGCAGCGGGCGGAGGCGCATTTCGGGGAGGCGGTCGAGCAGGCGGTGATCACGGTGCCCGCCTATTTCAACGACGCCCAGCGCCAGGCCACCAAGGACGCGGGGCGCATCGCGGGGCTCGACGTGCTGCGCATCGTGAACGAGCCCACCGCCGCCTCGCTCGCCTACGGGCTCCAGAGGATGGCGGAGGGGATCATCGCGGTCTACGACCTCGGGGGCGGGACCTTCGACATCTCGATCTTGCGGGTGAAGGACGGCGTGTTCGAGGTCCTCGCCACGAACGGCAACACGCACCTGGGCGGCGACGACTTCGACCAGGCGATGGTCGACTGGATCGTGGACGACATCCGGCGCCGGCACGGGGTGGACCCGAGCGGCGACCCGGAAGCGATGCAGGAGATCCGGCTCGGGGCGGAGGCGGCCAAGTGCCGGCTGTCGTTCGACGAGCGCACCGTCCTCGGCATCCCGTTCGAGGGCTTCACCTACCACCGCGACATCACGCGCGCCGAGGCGGAGGCGCTGGTGGAGCCGCTGGTGGCGACCACCCTCGGCCCCTGCCGCCGGGCCCTCGCCGACGCGGGGCTCGACGCCCGCGCGGTGGATCAGGTGGTGCTGGTGGGGGGCTCCACCCGCATGCCGCTGGTGCGGCGCCGGGTGGAGGAGCTCTTCGGCCGGGCGCCGCACAGCCGGCTCAATCCGGACGAGGTGGTCGCGCTCGGCGCGGCGGTGCAGGCCCAGATCCTCGCCGGCGGCATCACCGACATGCTGCTGCTCGACGTGACCCCGCTCTCCCTCGGCATCGAGACCCTGGGCGGCATCGTCAGCGTGCTGATCCCGCGCAACACCACGATCCCCACCATGGCCAAGGAGTACTTCACGACCTCGGTGGACGGACAGACCACCATCGACATGCACGTGCTGCAGGGGGAGCGCGAGCTGGCCAAGGACAACCGCTCGCTGGCCCGCTTCGACCTGGCCGGACTGGAGCCGATGCCGGCCGGCATGCCGAAGATCGAGGTGACCTTCCTCATCGATGCCAACGGCATCCTGCAGGTGCAGGCGCGCGAGCTGCGGACCGGCAAGGCGGCCAGCATCGAGGTGAAGCCGACCTACGGGCTCACCGAGGACCAGGTCGAGCAGATGGTGGAGGACTCCTTCACCCACGCGGAGGCGGACGTGGAGGCGCGTCTCCTGATCGAGACCCGCACCGAGGCCGACACCGTGATCAACCACGTGGAGCGCGCCCTGCGCCAGGCGGGCGATCTCGCGAGCGCGGAGGAGCGGGCGGCGATCGAGAGCGCCCTCGGCGCGCTCCGGGCCGCGCGGCCGGGCACCGACCGGGACGAGATCCGCGAGCGCACCATCGCGCTGAACCAGGCCACCGCCCCGCTGGCCGACCGCATGATGGAGGCCGCCATCCGCGACGCGGTCACGTCCAAGCGGGCCGACCGGCTCCTGGAGGAGCGATAGATGGCGGTGCACAAGGTCACGTTCCTCCCGCTGAACAAGACGATCGAGGTCGACGACGCCGAGTACCCGCTGGCCGACCACGGCCGGCCGGGCTCGGTGCTCGACATCGCGCTGGCCCACGACATCGCGCTCGAGCACAATTGCGGCGGGAGCTGCGCGTGCACCACCTGTCACGTGGTGGTGCGCGAGGGGGAGGACAACCTGTCGCCGATGGAGCAGGACGAGGAGGACCGCCTCGACACCGCGGAGGGGCTCACGCTCCACTCCCGGCTCGGCTGTCAGGCGGTCGTGCGGGGCGACGTGGTGGTGGAGATACCGAAGTGAACTGGCAGGACGCGGAGGACATCGCGCTGGCCCTCATGGACGCGCATCCCGACGTGGATCCGCTCTCGGTGCGGTTCACCGACCTCCACAAGTGGGTGGTCGCGCTGCCCGGGTTCACCGGCGATCCCAAGGCTTCCAACGAGGGGATCCTGGAGGCGATCCAGATGAGGTGGGTCGAGGAGTACCGCGACCGCTGAGCTACCAGGTGACCACGTGATCGTGAGCGAAGATCAGGTCGAGCAGCGCGGGGTAGTCCAGCTCGCCGGCGGCGAGTCGGCGCACCGTCACGCCCGCGGGCAGGTCCGGCGCGGCCGCTCCGTCGAGCAGGACCACCGTGACGCGTGCGTCGGGCCGGGCCGCGTTGGCCGCGATGACCGGGGCCGCGAGGGCGCCGGTGTCCTTCCGGAGCAGATGGAGGAAGGACGCCATCAGAACACGAGGAACCGGGTCGCCTTCGGCACCAGCGCCGCGATGTCCTCCCGGCTCACCGACCGCACCGGGTGGCCGTCGGCGTTCCAGCCCGGCTCGTCGGGCAGGGCGCCTTCGATGTGGAACGCGACGCCCAGCTTCTTGAGCGAGGCGCGGAACTTGGCGATGTCGTCGCCGTCGACCAGATCGTCGGTGTTCTCGTCCAGCAGGTGCACCGCGGGGCCGGTTAGCACGACGTGGATCGGATTGTTGCCCGAGACGATGCCGAGCGCGATCCGCATCGCCTCGTTGGCGCGGTGCGAGGCGCGCGGATCCTCCGAGATGATCACCAGCGTCGGCTGGTTCGCGGCCACGAGGCGTCTAGTTCAGGGCGAGGAAGCGGTCGGTGCCGTTGATCACGTCGGTGAGGACCACCAGCCCGCAGTTGGTGGCCCGGTCCGACAGGGGGAGCCGTCGCTTCTGGCAGCCGTAGGCGCAGACGAAGAGCTTGAGGCCGCGCCCGGCGAGCGCCTGCACGCGCTCGTCCTCCACCGCGGCCACCGCGTCGTCGATCAGGTACAGGTAGACCTCGCCGCCGCCGTCCAGCGCCGCCTGGGAGAGACCGATGGCGGTCTCGAGATTCGGGTGGTCGGGCGCGGTCGAGACCATCAGGCCGAGCTTGCGTCCCGCGAGGGCCATGCGAGCGTCAGCGTAACATCGTGAAAGGGGAGCGTCAATGAACCGACAGGTCTATCTCGATCACAACGCCTCGACGCCGGTGCATCCGGAGGTCGTGCAGGCGATGCTGCCGTACTTCAGCGAGCGCTTCGGCAACCCGTCGAGCGTGCACGCCTTCGGCCGCGAGGCGCGCGAGGGGCTGGAGACCGCGCGCGAGCAGATCGCCCACTTCCTGCGGGTCGGCAAGGAGGAGATCGTGTTCACCTCCGGCGGCACCGAGTCCGACAACATGGCGGTGAAGGGGGTGGCGATGGCCCGGCGTCAGGGTCACATCATCACCTCCAAGATCGAGCACCACGCGGTGCTGCGGGCGGTGCAGGCCCTGGAGAGCCAGGGGTTCAGCGCGACCTATCTCGACGTGGACGGCCACGGCATGGTCGATCCCGACGCGCTCCGGCGGGCCATCCGGCCGGACACGATCCTGATCACGATCATGCACGCCAACTCCGAGATCGGCACCATCCAGCCCGCCCGCGAGCTGGGCGCCATCGCGCGCGAGCACGGCATTCCCTTCCACATGGACGCGGTGCAGACCTTCGGCAAGGTGCCGATCGATCTGGATGCCTTCAACATCGACATGCTCTCGTTCTCCGGCCACAAGATCTACGGCCCCAAGGGCGTGGCCGGGCTGTACATCCGGAAGGGCACCAAGATGGTCTCGATCCAGCACGGGGGCGAGCACGAGCGGCGCCGCCGCGCCGGCACCGAGAACGTGGCCGGTATCGTGGGCTTCGGCAAGGCGGTGGAGATCCGGGGCCGCGACATGGCCGAGGAAGGGCAGCGCCTGACCGCCCTCCGGGATCGGCTCTGGCGGGGTCTCGAGCGCCGCGTGCCCGAGGTGCGGCTGAACGGCCACCCGACCCGGCGGGTTCCCGGCACCTGCAACGTGTGCTTCCGGCACGTGGAGTCGGAATCCATCGTGCTGGGTCTGGATCTGAAGGGCATCGGCGTGTCGGCGGGATCGGCGTGTACCTCGGGAAACGTGGAGCCGTCGTACGTGCTGGTGGCGATGGGGGTGCCGCTCGACTGGGCGATGGGCGCGGTGCGCCACTCGCTGGGCCGATCGACCACCGAGGCCGACATCGACTACGTGCTGGATTGCGTCGAGCCGCTGGTCGCGAAGCTGCGCAGCGCGATGCCGGCGCGGGCCTGAGGCGACCGGGACGGAGCCACGTCGAACGGGGCCTGACCGGGCCGGACAAGGAGCGAGCGGAATGTTCGATCGCATGCGACGGGACGTGAGGACGGTGATGGAGCGCGATCCGGCGGCCCGCTCGGCGTTGGAGGTCGTGCTGTGCTACCCCGGCGTGCACGCGATCTGGGCGCACCGGGTGGCGCACGCGCTCTGGCGCGGCGGCTGGCGCCTGGCGGCCCGCTTCGTCTCCCACGTGAGCCGGTTCTTCACCGGCATCGAGATCCACCCCGCCGCGGTCCTGGGCCCCGGCCTCTTCATCGATCACGGCATGGGGATCGTGATCGGGGAGACGGCGGAGATCGGCGAGAACGTCAGCATCCTGCAGGGCGTGACCCTCGGCGGCACCAGCGTGAAGCGCGAGAAGCGCCATCCCACCATCGGCGACAACGTGGTGATCGGCGCCGGCGCGAAGATCCTCGGCGCGTTCCGAATCGGCGCGGGCAGCCGGATCGGCGCGGGCTCGGTGGTGGTGCGGGAAGTGCCGGAGAACTGTGTTGTGGTCGGGGTGCCGGGTCGCATAACATTCCGCAACGGAGAGCGGGTGACCGGCGGCATCGACCTCAACCAGGCCGACCTGCCGGATCCGCTGGCGCGCACGCTGGAACAGATGCTCGATCGCATCCATACCCTGGAGGCGGAGATCGAGCGGCTCAAGAAGGCGTCCGACGCGACCGCGGGTGCCCGCGCGCACTGATCCACGCCGGGGGCCCACCCCGAGAGGAGATGTAAGAGGATGTCGGTGCTGCCAAAGGACACGATGGACGTGAAGGAAGCCGCCCGGTACCTGGCCATGGACGAGAAGACGGTGGCCGCGATGGCGGCGGAGCGTCGCATTCCCGCGCTCCAGCACGAAGGCAAGTGGCTCTTCTCCAAGAAGTCCATCGACAAGTGGCGCGGCCGTAGCGTCCCGCGCTGAGCCCCCGGCCACCGCGGGAAGTCCGCCGGAGTGGGGGAGTGCGGGGGGCCATCTCGGGGCCCCCGCAGCGGAAGGGCTCAAAGAAGTGAACGGTCGACACGCCGCCAAGAGACCGTGACCCGCACCGTCCTGCACGTCGACATGGACGCCTTCTATGCGTCCGTGGAGCAGCGGGACCGGCCCGACCTGCGCGGACGGCCGGTGATCGTGGGGGCGGATCCGCGCGGCCGCGGGGTCGTGTCGGCCGCTTCCTACGAGGCCCGGCGGTTCGGCGTGCACTCCGCGATGCCGATCGGGCGCGCCGCGCGGCTCTGTCCCGACGGGGTGTTCCTCCCGGTGGACATGGACAAGTACGCGGCGGTCTCCCGGCAGGTCATGGCCATCCTGGCCGACTTCACGCCGTTGCTGGAGCCGGTGTCGATCGACGAGGCCTTCCTGGACGTGACCGGCACCGAAGGGCTCGCCGGAGACGGGCCCACGGTCGCCGCCACCATCAAGGCCCGTATCGCCGACGAGCTCGCGCTCACCGCGTCCGTGGGAGTCGCGGTCAACAAGTTCGTGGCCAAGGTCGCCTCGGATCTCCGCAAGCCGGACGGTCTCGTGGTGGTGCCCCCGGGCTCGGAGGCGGACTTCCTCGCCCCGCTGCCCGTCTCGCGGCTCTGGGGGGTCGGCAAGGTGACGGGGCAGGGGCTGGAGGCGATGGGTATCACCACGATCGGTCAGCTCGCGGCGGTGCCGGTCGCCTATCTGGAGGCGCGCTTCGGCCCGAGCGGACGCGGGCTGCGCGACCTGGCGCTCGGCCGCGATGACCGGGCGGTGGAGCCGTTCGCGCCGCCCAAGTCCATGGGCGCCGAGGAGACGTTCGCCCACGACCACCGCGATCTGGAGCGGCTGGGCTCGACGCTCCGCGGCCAGGCGGAGCGGGTGGCGCGCGAGCTGCGCGAGAGCGGCTACGCCGCCCGCTGCGTCACCCTGAAGCTCCGCTTCGCGGACTTCTCCACGCTCACCCGGCGGCACACCGACGATCCGACCCAGGACGGGCTCGCGATCTACCGGCGGGCGCGCGCCCTGCTCGATCGCATCCCGCTCAGCCAGCCCGTGCGGCTCATCGGCCTCTCCGCGTCCGGCCTCGGGCCCGCGACGGCGGGCCAGCTGCCGCTGCTGGGCGGGGACCCCACGCGCCGCGCGCGTCTGGCCCAGGCGATGGATCGGGTCGTCGCCCGCTGGGGGGAGGGATCGCTGCGTCCGGCCAGCGTGGTCCGGCCCCCGCACCGGCGGCCCCTCGCGGAGTGAGCCGGCTCCCGTTGCGGTCGCACGGGGCATCGTTTAGACTGCGCTGAACAGCGGTTCATTCCTCCGGAGCGGAGTCGGCGCATGGAACGGCTGATCGCCTACGACAGGCTGGCGCGCGAGGATCGACTGGTGCGGATGCGGGCGCGCGAGGTCGCGCAGCTGAAGGTCGATCAGGGGCTGCCCCCGTTTCCGGACCTGCTCTCTCGCGAGTCCATCAAGGAGCGCGTCCACGGCATCATGGTGGGCGAGCTGCAGGCGATGGAGGGGGCGGGCCGCTCGGTGTACGACTTCCCGGACGCGCCGTGGGAATTCACCATGGACATGGCCCGGCAGGTGTGGGACGAGTCGCGCCACGTCGAGATCTACGTCCGCCTGCTCGAGCACCTCGAGGGCTACATCGGCGAGTTCCCCGAGACCACCATTCTCTGGCGCTGCGCCTGCGCGGAGGACGCGGCGGCCCGGGTGGCCGGCGTGAACCGCGGTCTCGAGGGCCTGGCCTGCGACGTGTTCAACCAGCTGGTGCACATCGCGCGGAAGATGGGCGATCCCATCCTGGAGCGCGCGGTCGACTACGTGCTGGCCGACGAGATCACCCACGTCCGCATGGGCTCGAAGTGGCTCGCCCGGCTCACCGAGGGCGACCCGGAGCGGCGTCGCCGCGCGGTGGAGTTCCAGGAGTCCATCGACGAGCGCTTCAACCTGGGCGGGGTGCGGCGCGAGGGCCCCCACGAGGCGGTGCCGATCTCCATCGCGACCGAGGCCCGGCGCGAGGGCGGCTTCACCGACGAGGAGATCGCTCGACTCATCCGGACGACGCAGCGCTCCGCGGTCTACTAGCCTCGACCACCCGGACGCCGCGATGCCCCATCCCCTGGCCGGCTTCCTCGAGGTGGACGAGTCCGCCCGTATCGTGCGCCACTACCGGTACGTGACCGAGCGGATGATGCGCACCCTCGGCGGCTGGATCGCGCTCACGCCCGAGCTCTCCGCCAAGCTGCTGTTCGGGCGCCACGTGTGGGACAACGCGCAGCACGCCGACGCCTGGGGCAAGCGCCTGCCCGAGCTGCGCGCGGCCGCGCAGGTCTCGGAGCCCGCCAACGAGCGGGTCGTGGCGTTCATGGACGCGCTGGAGGCCCTGGAGGCGCCGGGAGAGACCATCGAGCGGGTCGTCGGCGTGTACCGGGTGTTGAAGCCGCAGCTGCTCGCCGCCTACGAGGCGCACCTGGCCAGCACCAACGCGGTGTACGAGCCGCCGACCTGCCGCATCCTCACCCGCTGCATCGCGGACGAGCGGCGGCACGTGGCGGCGGGCGAGACGATCGCGCGCCACCTGCTGCGCACGCCCGCGCTGGTGGAGCGCGCCCGGGTCGCGGAGGCTCGCCTGTGGGCGCTCCTGGAGGCCGCCGGCGGCGCCACCGGGGCGGGCCCGCTCACGCGCGCGGTGGCGGGCGAGCCGGAGGCGCCGCTGAGCGACGACGCGCGCGAGTTCATCCGGCTCGAGCAGACCTCGCGGCCGTGGCCGATCGATCCCGCGCTCGCCGCCGCGCTGGACGGGTTCGGCCAGGCGCTCACCGGCGGCGATGCGGACGCCGCCCGGCGCTGGCTCGATCCCGCCTTCGAGCCGGGCGAGGACCTGGCGGGCCGGCTCGCGGCCGGCCGCGGCGCGCGACCGCGCGTGGTGGCCGTCGCCCGCGTCGGCGCCCAGCGGCTCGTGAAGCTGCGGCTCGACGGCGCGGCCGACGCCGCCGGGGGTCTGACCCTGCTGCTCCGCTGGGTGCCGACCGACGCGGGCTGGCGTGTCGCCGCGCTCGAGCCGGTGGCGGGCTCCGCCGCGCCGCACGCCTGACACCATGCTGCGGAGCGTCCTGGTCGCCAATCGGGGCGAGATCGCCCGTCGCGTGATCCGCGGGTGCCGGGCCCTCGGGGCGCGGGCGATCGCGGTGTACTCGGAGGCGGACGCGGCGTGGCCGCACGTGGCGGACGCGGACGAGGCGGTCGCCATCGGCCCCGCGCCGGCCCGGCAGAGCTATCTCGACATCGACCGCGTGATCGACGCGGCCCGCCGCACCGGGGCCCAGGCGATCCATCCCGGCTACGGCTTCCTCTCCGAGAACTGGCGCTTCGCCCAGGCCTGCGAGGCGGCCGGCCTGATCTTCGTCGGCCCGCCGTGGCGCGTGATCCAGCAGATGGGCGACAAGATCGGCGCGCGCCGGATCATGGCCGCAGCCGGCGTGCCGGTGGTGCCGGGCAGCGACGGGCCGGTGGATTCGGTGGAGGCGGCCCGGGAGGCCGCGGCCCGTATCGGCTACCCGGTGATGCTGAAGGCCTCGGCGGGCGGCGGCGGCATCGGCATGGTCAAGGTGGCGGACGAGGCGGCGCTGCCCGCCGCGTTCGCGTCGGCGCAGCGGAGGGCGCAGGCCGCGTTCGGCTCCGGCGCGCTCTTCCTGGAGCGCTACGTGCAGGGGGCTCGGCACGTCGAGGTGCAGGTCTTCGGCGACGCGGCGGGCCACGTGGTGCACCTGCACGAGCGCGAGTGCTCGATCCAGCGCCGGCACCAGAAGCTGGTCGAGGAGACGCCCGCCCCGGGCCTGTCGGCCGACCTGAAGGCGCGTCTGACCGCGGCCGCGGTGGCGGGCGCGCGCTCGGTCGGCTACGTCAACGCGGGCACCATGGAGTTCATCGTCAGCGGGGAGGCGTTCTACTTCCTGGAAATGAACACCCGCCTGCAGGTGGAGCATCCGGTGACCGAGGAGGTGACCGGCGTCGACCTGGTGCAGGCCCAGCTGCGGGTGGCCGCGGGGGAGCCGCTGCCGTGGACCCAGGAGCAGATCGTGCAGCGCGGGGCGAGCATCGAGTGTCGCATCTACGCGGAGGACCCCGCCAAGAACTTCATGCCGTCGCCCGGGGCGCTCAAGCGCCTCGCGCTGCCCGACGGCGCCGGCATCCGGATCGAGTGCGGGGTGGCGGAGGGCGTGGAGGTGTCGGTCCACTACGACCCGCTGCTGGCCAAGCTGATCGCCACCGGCCGGGACCGCGACGAGGCCATCGCGCGCATGACCGGGGCGCTCGACGCCTTCGTGGTGGAGGGCGTGAAGACGGTGATCCCGTTCCACCAGCGCGTCATGCGGAGCGACCTCTTCCGCGCGGGCGCGGTGCACACGCAGCTGATCGAACAGGGCGCCTTCGCCTGAGGCGCCGCTCCCAGGGGAGCGGGATGCAGACCACTCTCACCGACGAGCGGATCCGGGCCATGACCGGGGCCGGGCACTGGCGGAACGAGAGCCTCCTCGCCTACCTCGACCGCTGGGCCCGCGAGCGGCCCGAGCGCACCGCCTTCGTCGACGGGCGCGGGCGCTACACGTGGCAGGCGCTGGCCCGGGCGGTGGAGCGCGCGGCCCTGGGCCTGCGCGCGCACGGGCTCGAGCCGGGCGGGGTCCTCTCCTGCCAGCTGCCCAACTGGAACGAGGCGGCGGTGCTGTTCCTGGCCGCGCTCCGTCTGGGCGCCATCGTGAACCCGATCCCGCCGACCTACCGGGCGAGCGAGCTGCGCTTCATGCTGGGGCTCCTGGGCTCGCAGGTGGCGGTGGTGCCCGCGCAGTTCCGCGGCTTCGACCATGCGGGGATGCTGACGGCGCTCCAGCCCGAGCTGCCCCGGCTGCGTTCGGTGCTGGTGGCCCGGGGGGTCGGTCCCGCGGGCACCCGGCCGCTGGAGGCGCTCCTCCAGGAGCCGTGGGAGGCCCGTGCCGGGAGTGCGCCGCTGCCCGGCACCGATCCCAACGCGGTCCATGAGGTGGTGTTCACCTCCGGCACCACCGGCGAGCCCAAGGGCGTGATGCACACCGAGAACACCACGCTCTCGCTCCTGCCGCGGGCCATCGAGCGGCTCGAGCTCTCCGACCGCGACGTGATGCTGATGGCCTCCACCGTCGGCCACCAGACCGGCTTCCTCTTCGGCTACTGCCTCACCGTGCTGCTGGGCGGGACCACGGTGTGGATGGACGTATGGAACGTGGAGGCGGGCGCGCGCCTCATCGAGGCGGAGGGCGTGACGGTGTCGATGGGGGCCACCCCGTTCCTGCGCGACCTGACCTACGCGGAGCCCCGGCCGGCTCGGGGGCCAGGAGGCCGCACCCTGCGTCTCTTTATCGCGGCGGGCGCGCCGATCCCGCGCGCGCTGGTGCGGGACGCGCGGGAGCGCCTGGGCTGCGTGGTGTCGGCGGGCTGGGGCATGACCGAGAACGGCCTCTGCACCTGCAACGGCCTGCGCGACCCGGACGAGAAGATCTTCGGCAGCGACGGGGTGCCGCTGCCCGGCGTGGAGCTGCGGATCGTGGACGACGCCGACCGCGACGTCGCCCCCGGGGTGGAGGGCCATCTCCTCTCCCGCGGCTGCTCGCACTTCGTCGGCTACTACGAGCGGCCCGGCTTCACCGCGGAGGCCCATACCCGGGACGGCTGGTTCCGCACCGGCGACCGGGCCACCCGCGACCGCGACGGCTACCTGACCATCACCGGGCGGGCCAAGGACATCATCATCCGGGGCGGGGAGAACATCCCCATCGTCGAGGTGGAGAACCTGCTCTACACGCATCCGAAGATCGCGGGCGTGGCGATCGTGGCGATGCCCGATCCGCGCCTCGGGGAGCGGGCCTGCGCGGTGGTGGTGCCGCGGGAGGGCCAGGCGATCACCCTCGCCGAGATCGTGGCCTTCCTGGAGGGGCACCAGCTGGCGCGGCAGAAGTTCCCCGAGCGGCTCGAGCTGGTCTCGGAGTTCCCCACCACCCCCAGCGGGAAGGTGCAGAAGTACCGCCTGCGGGAGCTGGTGATCAAGCGCATGGAGAACACGGCATGAATCTGGATCTCGAGGGCAAGAGCGTGATCGTCACCGGCGGCGGCTCCAACATCGGCCGCGCCATCAGCCTCGCCTTCGCGCGCGAGGGCGTCCACCTCACGGTGGCCGAGATCGACGAGGCGCAGGGACGCAAGGTGGCGGAGGAGGCGCGGGCGCTGGGGGCCGCCTCCGCCACGCTGGTACCGACCGACGTGACGCGCTGGGAGTCGGTGCAGGCGATGGTGCGCGAGGTGGAGGGCCGGGCCGGCCGGGTGGACGTGCTGGTCAACAACGTGGGCTGGACCTACGACCGGCTGTTCGTGGAGAAGGAGCGGGCGGAGTGGGAGCGCGAGATCCAGCTGAACCTCTGGGGCATGATCAACTGCACCCGCGCGGTCCTGGACGGCATGATCGCGCGCAAGTCGGGCGCCATCGTGAGCATCGGCTCGGACGCCGGGCGCATGGGCGAGTTCCGCGAGGCGGTGTACGGGGCGTGCAAGGCGGGAGTGATCGCGCTCAGCAAGAGCCTGGCCCGCGAGGTCGGCCGCCACGGCATCCGCCTCAACGTGGTCTGCCCGGGCATGACCATCCCGGCCAGCGACGAGGACATCGGCGGGCTCAGCATGTGGACCGCGGACGCCAATCGGGCGCTCAGCACTCCGGAGATGCAGGCGCGCATCGCCAAGGCCTATCCGCTGCGTCGCATCGGCAAGCCCGAGGACGTGGCGCCCACCGTGGTGTTCCTCGCGTCGTCGGCCGCCTCGTTCATCACCGGGCAGACCGTCTCGGTGAGCGGCGGCTACACCATGATGTGAGGGCGGCCCATCATGGACCTGGGATTCACGCCCGAGCAGGAAGCGCTCGCCCGCACCCTGCGCCAGTTCGCGCGCCGAGAGCTGGCCCCGCGCTCCGCGTCGTGGGACCGGACGGGTCAGTTCCCCTGGGAGGCGTGGCGCCGGATGGGCGAGCTCGGGCTGCTCGGGCTCCGGGTGCCGGCGGCCTACGGGGGCCAGGAGTCCGACCTCGTCACGTTCGGCATCGCGATGGAGGAGATCGGGCGCGGCGACTTCGCGTGCACCTACGGCATCCAGCTCGCGGGCCTGGCCGGCCAGATCCTGGGGCGGAGCGCGACCGAGGAGGTCAAGGCCCGCTGGCTGCCGCCGGTCGCGCGCGGGGAGGCGGTGATGGCGCTGGCGCTGACCGAGCCCGGCGCCGGATCCGACGCGGCCAGCCTGGCGTGCCGGGCCGAGCGCGACGGCGGCGACTACGTGCTGACCGGCGAGAAGTCGGGCATCAGCCTCGGCATGGCCGCCCGGTCCGCCATCGCCTTCGCCCGGACCGATCCGGCCGAGCGCGCCCGCGGCATCACCGCGTTCCTGGTCGACCTCGAGCAGCCCGGCGTCTCGCGCAGCCCGTTGCGGGACATGGGTACGCGCGCCATCGGGCGCGCGGTGCTGTCCTTCGACCGGGTGCGGGTTCCCGCCTCGCACCGCCTGGGCGAGGAGGGCACCGGCTTCTACCAGGTCATGCAGGGGTTCGACTACAACCGCATCGGCATCGCGCTGGCGTGCCTCGGGGTCGCCCAGCAGTCCGTGGAGGAGACGATCGCCTACGTGAAGGAGCGCCAGGCCTTCGGCCGCGCCATCGCGCGCTTCGAGGGGGTGTCGTTCCCGATCGCGGAGGCGGCCACCCTGCTGGAGGCGTGCCGGTGGCTCTGCTACCGGGCGCTGTGGCTCGCCGACCAGGGACAGCCCCACACCAAGGAGTCGGCCATGACGAAGTGGTGGGGGCCGCGGCTCGCGGTGGACACGATCCACCAGTGTCTGCTGCTCCACGGCCACTACGGGTACACCGACGAGCTGCCCTTCGAGCAGCGCATGCGGGACGTGATCGGGCTGGAGATCGGCGACGGTGCCGCGGAGGTCATGAAGATGGTGGTGGCCCGCGAGCTGCTGGGGCGGGAGAGCCTGCCCTACTAGCCGCCCAGCCCGCTCGCCCCGGATGTGAGAAAATGCCCCCGCTTCGAATCCCCCCGCGGTATCGACAAGGAGCGCTCAATGTCTGAGGACGTCAAGGCCCACATCACCGGCGTGGTCTTTCAGATCTCCACCAAGCCGGGCGACGCGGTGGCGGCCGGGGACCCGGTCATCGTGCTGGAGTCCATGAAGATGGAGATCCCGGTGGAGGCGCCCCGCGCCGGCACGGTGCGCGAGATCAAGGTCGCCGAGGGCCAGACGGTGCAGGAAGGGGACACCGTCGCGGTCCTCGAGTGACGCGCTCGGAAGGAGACGGCATGGGCCCGGCAATGATCCGCGAGCTGTACGACTATCACCGCTGGGCGAACCGGCGGCTCTTCGACGTGGCGGCGGCCCTGGGCGACGGGGCCACCCGCGACATGGGCCGACAGTGGAGCTTCCCCACGCTCAAGGGGATGTTCGCCCACATCTACGGGGCCGACGCGATCTGGCTCGCCCGCTGGAAGGGCTCGTCGCCCTCCCGCATCCCGGGCGACGCGGATTTCGCCTCGATGCCGGAGCTGCGGGCGCGCTGGGACGACCTGGAGGCGGAGCAGCGCGCGTTCGTGGACGGCCTCACCGAGGCCGATCTCGCGCGGCCGGTCTCGTACTCGAACACCGCGGGCGAGAAGTTCCGCGTGGCGCTCGCCCCGCTGCTCCAGCACGTGGTGAACCACGCCACCCACCATCGCAGCGAGGCCGCGACGATGATCACCATGATCAGCGGCTCGCCCCCCGACACCGGCCTCGCGCTCTACCGGACGTCGGTCGTCAAGGGGTGAGCCGTTGGGCATGAAGGAGCTGGTCGAGGACCTCCGGGCCCGCCGCCAGCGGGCGCTCGCGATGGGCGGGCCGGAGGCGATCGCGCGGCAGCACGCCGAGGGCAAGCTGACCGTCCGGGAGCGGCTCGACCTGCTGTTCGACGCCGGATCCTTCCAGGAGATCGGGGCGCTCGCCACCCACGCCAACATCGCCCCCTCGATGAAGGGGCGCGAGACCCCGGCCGACGGGGTGGTCACCGGGTTCGGCCGGATCGACGGCCGACCCGCCGCGGTCATCGCCTACGACTTCACGGTGATGGCCGGCTCGATGGGGCGCACCGCCGAGGTGAAGTGCAACCGCGCCCGCGAGATCGCGCTCGGCAAGCGCATGCCCATGATCTGGCTCATCGACTCCGCGGGCGCGCGCATCCAGGAGGCGATCGGCTCCACCTTCGCGGGCTCGGGCCTGCTCTTCCGCGAGGAATCGATCATGTCGGGCGTGGTGCCGATGGTCGCGGCCATGATGGGCCCGGGCGCGGCGGGCACCGCGTACATCCCCGCGCTGGCCGACTTCGTGCCGATGGTGAAGGGCACGAGCCACATGGCTCTCGGCGGCCCGCCCCTGGTCAAGGCGGTGGTGGGAGAGGACGTGACCGCCGAGGAGCTGGGCGGCTCCCGGGTGCACACCGAGGTGTCGGGCGTGGCCGATCTGGAAGTGGCGGACGACCGGGCCTGCATCGCGGCGGTGAAGGAGTACCTCTCGTTCTTCCCCACCTCGAACCTGGAGGCCCCGCCGGTGCAGCCCTGCGACGATCCGGCCGACCGCCAGGACGAGGCCCTGCTGACCCTGGTGCCGGACGGCGCGCGGCGCGCCTACGACATGAAGAAGGTGATCGGTCACCTGGTCGATCGCGGCCGCCTGTTCGAGATCAAGCCGGGCTGGGCGCGGAACATCATCACCGGGCTCGCCCGGATGGGCGGGCGGCCGGTCGGCGTGGTCGCCAACCAGCCGATGGTGCTGGGCGGCGCCCTCGACGTGGATGCGGCGGACAAGGCCGCGCGCTTCATCACCCTCTGCGACGCCTTCGGCCTCCCGCTCGTGTTCCTGCAGGACGTGCCCGGCTTCCTGGTGGGCTCGAAGGTGGAGCGGCAGGGCATCATCCGCCACGGGGCCAAGATGCTCTACGCGGTCAGCGAGGCCACCGTGCCCAAGGTCACGGTGGTGGTGCGCAAGGCCTACGGCGCCGGGTACTTCGTGATGTGCGGGCGCGCCTACGAGCCGGACCTGATCGTGGCGTGGCCCACCGCGGAGATCTCGGTCATGGGTCCGGAGGGCGGGACCAATATCGTCTTCCGCAAGGAGATCGCGGCGGCGGCCCATCCGGAGGAGGAGCGGGCGCGGCGCGTGGAGGAGTTCCGGCGCCTGATCAACCCCTACATCGCCGCGGGGGGAGCGCTGATCGACGATGTCATCGACCCGCGGGAAACGCGCCCGGTGATCATCCGGGCGCTCGAGATGGCCCGCACCAAGAAGGTGGACCGGCCCTGGAAGAAGCACGGCGTGATGCCGGTCTGACACGAAAGGAGCACACCATGCACATCGGCGTTTGCATGTTCGCCACCGACTACGCGATCCGGCCCGACGATCTGGCCCGAGCCGCCGAGGAGCGGGGCTTCGAGTCCCTGTGGGTGCCCGAGCACACCCACATCCCCACCAGCCGCCGCACCCCGTTCCCGGGCGGCGAGCCGCTGCCCCGGGAGTACTCGCACACCTACGATCCGTTCGTCTCGCTGATGGCGGCGGCCGCGGCCACCAAGCGGCTCAAGGTCGGGACCGGCATCTGCCTCATCATCGAGCGGGACACCATCACCACCGCCAAGGAGGTGGCGAGCCTCGACGCGCTCTCGAACGGCCGCTTCCTCTTCGGGATCGGGGCGGGCTGGAACGCGGAGGAGATGGAGAACCACGGCACCGTGTTCAAGACCCGCTTCCAGCGCATGCGGGAGCAGGTGCTGGCCATGAAGGAGATCTGGACGAAGGAGGAGGCCTCCTTTCACGGTCAGCACGTCAACTTCGATCCGATCTGGTCGTGGCCCAAGCCGGCCCAGAAGCCGCATCCGCCGGTGCTGCTGGGCGGCGAGAGCGGGCACACGCTGCAGCGGGTGGTGGACTTCTGCGACGGCTGGTTCCCGCGGGGCCGCGCCGGCGACGTGATCCTGAGCGGCCTGAAGGACCTGCAGGCCCGGGCCGCGCGGGCGGGGCGCGACATCAAGACGATCTCGGTGTCGGTCTTCGGGGCGAAGCCGGACGAGGCCACGCTGGAGAGCTACGCGAAGGCCGGCATCACCCGCGCGATCCTCCGGCTGCCGTCCGACGGGCGCGACGTGGTCCTGCCGCTGCTCGATCAGTACGCCAAGCTGATCCGCTGAAAGATGGGGTCAGGTCTTACATTCCGACATTTCCGTGGCGCGAGACGAGATCTCGCAATGCGCGGAAATGTCGGAATGTAAGACCTGACCCCTTCCTCAATTCTCGACGAAGGCGCGGAGGGCGCGGCCGCGCAGGGGGTGGCGCAGCTTGCGGAGGGCCTTGGTCTCGATCTGCCGGATCCGCTCCCGGGTCACCGAGAAGCGCCGCCCGACCTCCTCCAGGGTGTGCTCGCCCGCCTCGCCGATACCGAAGCGCAGGCGCAGGATCTCCTTCTCCTTCGGCGACAGCGTGCTGAGCGCCCGCTCCACCTGGGTGGTGAGGTCCTGGGTGATCAGGCTGTCGTTGGGCGACTCGGCGCCCTTGTCCTCGAGGAAATCGCCGAGCTCGGAGTCGTCTCCGATCGGTGTCTCGAGCGACAGCGGCTTGCGCGACGACTCCAGGATCAGGCGTACCTTCCGCGCCGGCACGCCGGTGTGCCGGGCCAGCTCCTCCGGGGTGGGCTCGCGGCCCATCTCGTTGACGAGCGACCGATTCACCCGCGAGATGCGGTTCAGCGTCTCCACCATGTGCACCGGGATGCGGATGGTGCGCGAGTGGTCCGCGATGGCCCGCGTGATGGCCTGCCGGATCCACCAGGTGGCGTAGGTCGAGAACTTGAACCCGCGCCGGTACTGGAAGCGGTCGACCGCCTTCATGAGCCCGATGTTGCCCTCCTGGACCAGGTCCAGCAGCGACAGCTCGCTCCCCAGGTAGCGCTTCGCCACCGAGACCACCAGGCGGAGGTTCGCCTCCATGAGCTCCTTCTTGGCCTGCCGCACGACCCGGTCGTGCTCCTCGATCTCCGCGAGCGAGGCCAGCAGCGCCTTGCGGGGGATCCCCGCCTTCTCCTCGATGTGGCGCAGCTCGCTGCGGCCCTTGCCCTCCATGCTCTTGGCGAGCTCGCGGATATCGGCGACCAGCTGATCGACGAGCGCCGGCTTCAGCGGCAGGTTCTCCAGCACGGACTGGATGGAGGCGCGGTTCTGCGCGATCCACTTGGTGTAGTTGGCCCGCGTGGTCTTGCTGCGCCGCTTGTCGGTCAGCGCCGCCTGCAGGCGCTCGATCTCGCGCTCCAGCCGCCGGATGCGGGCGAAGGCGGCCAGGCTCGAGCGGACCTCGCTCGGGGTGGGCTCGCCGCCCTCGGGCAGCAGGATCACGTCGTCCAGCGGGACCTCGTCGTGGCGGACGCGGTCGACCAGCGCGAGCAGCTTCGCGGTGGCGTACGGGACGCGACCGAGCGCGCGGCGCAGGGCGATCTGGCCGATCTCGATGCGCTGGCCGATCGCGACCTCCTCCTCCGCCTTGAGCAGGGAGACCTTCCCGATCTCCTTCAGGTAGAGGCGCACCGGATCCTCGGCCGGCGAGGCCGAGGGCCGCAGGGCGGACTCGGAGAGCGCGGGCGTCTCGTCCAGCTCGACCGCGGCGTCCACCACCCGGTCGAGCTCGTCGTCGACCGGCGGCGTCGCCGCCTTCCCGGCCAGCTGGGGCTGTCGACCGCGTCGCTTCGGCTCGGGGGCGTCCGCTTTCGGCTGGCCGGTCTCGATCGTCTGCACGGTGTCGCTATTTCCAAAGGTCATCACGGCCCCTCGTATCACTCAGATGCGTCTCGGTCGGGGTGCGGCCGGTAATTGTTACCGTCGGTATCGCGTCGGCCCGTCCCTACGGCTCCGCCCTCAGTGGTTTAGATGATGGACGATGCGCCCCGGTTGCAGCCGCGCGGCGCGGCGACGGTCGTTTCTCCGGTGAACCATCGGCCCTGCCGTCACGTTCCAAATCCGTGACGCCGTTTCGAACAGACGAACGAGGCGGCGGGAGTATTCGGTCGAAACGCCCGGAGGGAACGGTCGCGACGCCCCGCCGATTGCGGGGCCGTACGTCTAGAAAACCCGGCCAGTTACCGCGGCTGGGTGAGGGTCAGGTCGAACATGGCCAGGACGCTGTCCTTCATGCTCACGAGCCATGTCCGGATCAGAGGCACCCCGAAGTCCTGGGGCTTGACCCACCCCTCGCCCCGGACCCAGAGGCCACCTCCCGGCGTTCGCCGCACCCGGCCCGCGAACGTGGCCGGGCGATCCACGCCCTTGATCGACAGGACCCCGTGGATGGTCAGGAAGACGTCGTTGTTCTCGGCCAGGGAGGGGAACGAGCTGTCGACCTTGTCGATCCGGTACCGGATCTCGGGATGGTGCTCCGCATCCAGGGCCCGCCGGATGTCCTTGTCCCGGCCGGCCCGCCCTGAGCGGAACGCCGCGGCCTGGACGGTCAGGGTACCCTTGGTCGACTGGCGGAGGTCGTCCACGTCGATCTCGAACTCCCCGGTCGGGTGCTCCGCGCCGGCGGAGAACCGCCCGATCGCCCAGGGATGGAACACGTCGACCAGCACGCGGCTCTTGTCCGACTCGACCGTGAACTTCCGGGATTCCGCGACGGCGGGAGGGGCCAGCGCGGCCGCGCCGAGGATGAGGGCGGTGAGAAGCGCGGCGAGCCGGGGCGCTGCGGGCACAGCGTGGCATACCATGTGCCGAGTCGGCCGGTCAACAAGCGGCCCTCAAATAAGTTGACTCTGCCGGATCCGGGTCTTACCGTCTAAGTGCCCGCCATGTTGAGCGATTAGAAACACACCCGATGGCCGTCGCCCCCAGCGCCTCTTACAGCTTCACGATCCGGCTCGAGATCCGGAACAAGCCCGGCATGCTGGGCCGGGTCACGTCCGTCATCGGCAAGGCGGGCGGCGACATCGGGGCGGTGGACCTGGTCGAAATGACCGGGCAGCAAGTCCTCCGGGACATCACGATCAAGGCCCGGGACAGCCGGCACGCCCACGACATCGTGGATCGGCTCCGGGCCACCGCCGGCATCCGGATCGCCAACATCTCCGACCGCACCTTCCTGATGCATCTGGGCGGGAAGATCGAGGTCAACAGCAAGGTGCCGATCCGGAGCCGGGACGACCTCAGCATGGCCTACACGCCGGGGGTGGCCCGCGTCTGCCTGGCCATCAAGGACGACCCGAGCCGGGCGTTCACCCTCACCATCAAGCAGAACGCGGTCGCGGTGGTGACCGACGGCACCGCGGTGCTGGGGCTGGGCGACATCGGCCCGGAAGCGGCGATGCCGGTGATGGAAGGCAAGGCCATGCTGTTCAAGCAGCTGGCCGGGGTGGACGCCTTCCCGATCCCGCTCGATACGAAGGACCCGGGCAAGATCGTGGAGACGGTCAAGCTGATCGCCCCCGCCTTCGGCGGCATCAACCTGGAGGACATCTCCGCGCCCCGCTGCTTCGAGGTGGAGGAGCGGCTCCGCAAGGAGCTCGACATCCCGGTCTTCCACGACGACCAGCACGGCACCGCGGTGGTGGTCCTCGGCGCGCTCCTCAACGCGCTCAAGATCGTCCGCAAGGACATCCGGCGCATCAAGGTGGTGGTCTCCGGGGTCGGCGCGGCCGGCACCGCCACCATCAAGATCCTTCAAGCCATGGGGACCCGGCACATCATCGGCGTCGACGAGCACGGGACGATCTACCGCGGCCGGCCGGCGGGCATGGACTTCATGAAGAGCTGGGTGGCCTCCGCGACCAATCCGCGGAACCTGAAGGGCAAGCTCGCCGACGCGGTCCGCGGGGCCGACGTGTTCATCGGGCTGTCGGTGCCGCGGGTGCTGAGCGTGCGCGACGTCAAGAGCATGGCCCGCGACCCCATCGTGTTCGCGATGGCCAACCCGGTCCCCGAGATCCAGCCGGAGGAGGCGGAGCGGTACGTGCGCGTGATGGCCACCGGCCGGTCCGACTACCCGAACCAGATCAACAACGTGCTGTGCTTCCCCGGGTTCTTCCGCGGCCTGCTCGACTCCCGCGCCCGCCTCGTGAACGACGACATGAAGATCGCGGCGGCCCACGCGATCGCCTCCTGCGTGGGGCGGAGCGAGCTCGGCCCCGAGTACATCATCCCGAGCGTGTTCAACAAGAAGGTCGCGCCGGCGGTGGCGCGGGAGGTCGCGCGGGCCGCGCAGAAGACCGGCGTGGCCCGACGACGCCGGCGGGCCGACGCCCCCGTCTGGGCGTAGCGGGCCCGGTGACCGCGCCCGACCTCCGCCGGTCGCCCCACTGGTCGATCGTCATTCCGGCCTACGACGAGGCGGTCCGGCTCCCCGGCTTCCTCAAGGACGTGCTGGCCTACTTCGAGGAGCGCGACGAGACGTTCGAGGTGGTGGTGGTGGACGACGGCAGCACCGACGGCACCGCGGAGCGCGTCCGCGAGGTGGCGGTGACCCGCGCGGCGGTGGTGGTCCACGCGCTCGACCGGAACCGGGGCAAGGGGGCGGCGGTGCGGGCGGGCATGGCGCGGGCCCGGGGCGCCCTGCGCCTGATGGCGGACGCCGACGGCGCCACCCCCATCGCGGAGGTGGCCCGGCTCGAGGCGGCGCTGCGAGCGGGCGCGGACGTCGCGGTGGGCTCGCGCATCCTCGAGGATCCGGGGGTCGCCCGCCAGGTCCGGATCCACCGCTGGCTGTCCGGTCACGTGTTCAACTTCCTGGTCCGCCGCGTGGGCGCGGTGGGGGTGGCGGACACCCAGTGCGGGTTCAAGCTGTTCCGCGGGCCGGTGGCGGAGGACCTGTTCCCCCGGCTCGGCACCGACGGCTTCGGCTTCGACGTGGAATTGCTCCTGCTGGCGCGGCGCCGCGGCTACCGGGTCACCGAGGTTCCGGTGAACTGGGCCGACCAGCCCGGCTCCAAGGTGAGCGTGCTGCGCCACGGCCCGCGCATGCTGCGCGAGGTGCTCGCGGCCCGGCGGCGCGTCGACCGGTTGCCCCGCGGGGGTCGCCCGTCGTGATCGCGCGCCGCACGCAGGAGATCGAGCCGTTCCTGGCCGTGGAGGTGTTCCAGCGGGCGCAGGCGCTCGAGCGGCAGGGCGTCGACGTCATCCATCTGGAGTTCGGGGAGCCGGACTTCGAGACCCCGGCGGTGATCCGCGAGGCGGCCGAGAAGGCGCTCAAGGACGGGCGCACCCGCTACGCGCACACGCTCGGCATCCTGCCGCTGCGCGAGGCCATCGCCGAGCACTACCTGACCCGTTACGGGGTGACCGTCTCGCCGGACCAGATCCTGGTGACCGCGGGCACCTCGCCCGCGATGATGCTGCTGTTCAGCGCCCTGCTCGACCGGGGCGACCAGGTGATCCTCTCCGACCCGTACTACGCCTGCTACCCGAAGTTCGTGAAGTTCGCCGAGGGCGAGCCGGTGTACGTGCCGGTGGAGGAGGCCGACGCCTTCCAGTACCGGCCGGACGCGGTGGCCGCCCGCCTGACCGCCCGCACCAAGGCCCTGCTGGTGAACTCGCCCGCGAACCCGACCGGCACCGTGCTCGACGCGGCCCGGCTCGCCGCCCTCTGTCGCCTCGGCCCCTGGGTGGTGTCGGACGAGATCTACCACGGGCTGACCTACGAGGGGCCCGAGCACACCGTCCTCGAGTTCACCGACCACGCCTTCGTGCTGAACGGCTTCTCGAAGGCCTTCGCGATGACCGGCTGGCGGGTGGGCTACCTCATCGCCCCCCGGGAATTCATGCCGGCCCTCACCGCGATGCACGGCAACTTCTTCATCTCGAGCAACGAGTTCGTCCAGTGCGCGGCGCTCGCGGCCCTGCGCGAGGCCCGGGAGGAGAGCGCCCGCTTCCGCCGCATCTTCGACGAGCGGCGGCGCGCCATGGTGGACGGGCTGCGGGCGATCGGGCTGGGCGTGGGGGCGCCCCCCACCGGCGCCTTCTACGTGCTGGCCAACGCCCGTCGCTACACCGGCGACTCGCTCGCCTTCGCGTTCGAGATCCTCGAGCGGGCCCACGTGGGCGTGACCCCCGGCGTGGACTTCGGCAAGAATGCGGAAGGCTACCTGCGCTTCTCCTACGCGCAGTCCCTCGAGCGGATCCAGGAGGCGATCGGCCGCATCGGACGGTTCCTCGCCGGGCGCCGGTGAGCGAGCGCGGCTGCGTGATGTGCGGCAAGTACGCCGCGCCGGGTCCGCTCCTGATCGCGGAGCTGGCGACCGCGCGCGCCTACCTCCACGAGGACCAGTTCTTCCCGGGCTACGTCCTGTTCGTGCTGCGTCGCCACGCCACCGAGCTCTACGGGCTGCCGGCGTCCGAGCGCGCGACGCACCTCGAGGAGATGAGCCGGGTGGCGGAAGCGATCGCCCGCGTGTTCCAGCCGGTGAAGATGAACTACGAGCTGCTCGGCAACCAGGTGCCGCACATCCACTGGCATCTGGTGCCGCGCCTGTCCACCGATCCGGCCCTGCGCCAGCCCGTCTGGCGGGTGGATCACGTCCCGGTCGCGCTCGATCCCGCTCCCGCGCGGGAGCGGGTGGAGGCGATCCGCCGGGCGCTCGGCGCGCTCGGCTGAGTCTCGTGGTTCCCGGCTACGCGGCGGTCCACGCCGAGCAGGAGCGCGCCCACTGGTGGTTCCGCGGGCGCCGGGCGGTGCTGGTGGCCGAGATGGCCCGTCATCTGTCGGATGCCGGCACCGACGGCGGGTGCCGCATCGCCGAGATCGGCTGCGGCAGCGGCGGGATGCTGGGGGCGCTCGGCCGCTTCGGTCCCGCGGTCGGCGTGGAGCCGGACCCCGCCCTGGGCGAGCGGGCCCGCGCCCGAGGCCTCGACGTGCGGGCGGGGGCGCTGCCGGACGACCTGCCGCTCGAGGACGGCCGCTGGGACGCGGCGTGCCTCTTCGATGTCCTCGAGCACGTGGACGACGAGGCGGGCTCGCTGCGCGCGCGCCGGCGCCTGCTCGGGCCGGGCGGGTGCCTCGTGGCGACCGTCACGCTGCTCGCCGCCCCGATCGTGGCGGTGCGCCTCGTTCGCTCGCTCCGGCACCGCCCCGAGCACGACCTCGACCGACCGCGGCGGCTGATCAACGGGCTCCCGGCGCGCATCTTCGCGGCGGAGGCCGCGCTGCTGCGCCTGGCCCCGGTGCCGTTCGGCATCTCGGTCCTGCTCGTCGCGCGCGCCGCCGATTCCGCGTTTTCTCGATGAGCCGACCCGGCGCGGCGGCACTGGCGCTGCTCCTGGTCGGCCTCGGGATGGTCACGGCCGTGTGGCTCGCGATCGACCGCCGCCCACCGGAGTGGGACCACGCCAACCACCTGGAGCGCGCCATCCTCTGTCAGCGGAGCCTCGGCGATCCGGTGGGGGAGGCCGTCGAGGAGATCCTCGCGGAGTCGAGCTTCTATCCGCCGGTCGTGACGTGCTCGGCGGGCCTGCTGGGGTTGGTGCTGCCGCCGCGGGCCGCCGCGCACACGCTGATGTGGCTGGCGCTGGTGGTGGGGACGCTGGCCATATTCGGCCTGGGTCGGCGTTTCCTGAATCCCGGCAGCGGACTCCTGGCCGCGTTCCTCTTCGCCACCGGGCCGTTCGTCGTGTTCTCGCTGCTGCACTTCCAGCTCGATCTGCCCCTCGCCGCGGTCGTGGCGGTCGCGCTCTATGCGCTGGCGCGCACCGAGGATCTCGCCCACCGTCGCTGGTCCCTCGTCCTCGGTCTCGTCATGGGCCTCGGCATGTTGACGAAGCCCTCGTTTCCCGCGTACGTGTGCGGCGCCGTGCCATGGACGCTCGGGTGTGCGCTTCGCGCCGGCGACCGCCGGCGCCGCGTCGCGAACCTGCTCATCGCCCTCGGGGTGACCGCCCTGATCGCGATCCCGTGGTACGGGCCCCGCCTGGTCGGGCTGCCCATTCAGGTCCTCAACCGATCCTTCAAGCAGGCGGCTGAATCGGGCCACGCCCCCGCGATGACGTCGGCGGGGCTGCTGTTCTACCCGCGCTGGATCGTGCCGCAGCTCGGGCTCGTCGCGACCGTGCTGCTGGTCCTCGGGGTGATCCTGCTCGTGCGGCGCCCCCGCGGGCGGGGCTTCCTGCTCGCCGCGCTCACCCCCGCGGTGCTCTTCTTCCTGATCCAGAACAAGAACCTGCGCTACACGTTGCCGCTCCTGCCCGCGGCCACGCTCATCGCGGCCGCCGCGGTGGCCTTGCTCGGCCGGCGGGCGCGGCGTGTCGTCATCGCGGCCTGCGTCGCGGTTGGCGCGCTGCAGGTCGGCTCGACCGCCTTCGGCTGGCCGCCCGCCACCGCGCTGGCGCCGACGGTTCCCCTGCTGGCGCTCTCCCGGCCGCCCGACGGGCGAGACTGGCATCACCGGGAGATCCTGCAGGCGATCGTGGCGGCCGCCGGTCCGGGCGGGGCACGCGTCTCGGTGGTGCCGAACGACAACTTCTTTTCGGTATCGAACTTCCGGTACGAGGTCGTGCGGGATCGCCTGCCGCTCCGACTGTCGCGCGCGTGGGACCAGTCACCGATGGGCGTGGACTTCGCGATCGTGAAGACCGGCGACCAGGGCCCCGACGCGGCGTCGGCCAAGCCGGACCGGATCATGGCCGCGTTCGGTGGCGGCGACCCGTGGCTCGCGGCCGCCTATCCGATCATCCTGCGCGTGCCGTTGCCCGACGGAAGCGAGGGCATGGTGCGGATGCGACGGATCGAGCCGGTCCGGGCGCCGGACCCGACCCGGCTCGCCGAGCGGGTGCGGCAAGGCGCCCTGGCCCTTCTGAGCGACGTGGTGAGGGACGCGCAGGGTCTGCGAATCACGCTCGACTACCGGGACGAGGCGCTGCTCACGGGCCTGATCGACCACGCCACGCTGGAGGCCGAGTCGGCGGTGGTGGGCGAATTCGCCCGGCGCAAGCCGCCACTTCGCATCGGACCGGTGCGGGTGCGGGCGAGCGGCGTGCTGATCAACCCGGGGCGGCTCGCGGCGACCGGAGCCCTGGAACTCCTCGATGTGCGCGCGCTGGCGGTGGAGCGTCTGGGGGTGTCGGAAGCCGACCTGGCCGAGTTCATCGGACGGCAGCGGGGGCTCGGCGGCCTCCAGGCCACGATGGAGGCCTGCGCGGTCCGCGTCCGATGGTCGCTGCCCGGTCCCGACCTGCACGCGCGCCTCGGCATCGAGGCGGGACCGGCTCCCAAGCCCTTCTCGCTGTCCGCCGACCGCGTCCGCTACGGTCGGATGCGCGTGCCCTCGCTGCTGGTGGGCTGGATCGTGAGAAACTTCGACCCGACCCCGCGCCTGCGGCGCCTGCCCATGACGGTGTCGCTGGCGCCGATCTCCATCGAGGCGGGGCGGCTCGATGTCGGGCGCGAGCCGGACGCGCGATGCCCGACGAAGGAGTCACCGTGATGGCGGAGAGCCTGGCCGAGAAGAAGGCGCGCGCCCGGAAGATCTTGAGTCGGCTCGCCCGGGTCTATCCGGACGCGCGCACCGAGCTGCACTTCAGCACCCCGCTCGACCTGCTGGTGGCCACCATCCTCTCCGCCCAGTGCACGGACGAGCGGGTGAACGCGGTCACCGCGGACCTGTTCAAGCGCCACCGCCGGGCGGAGGACTGGGCGCGCATCCCGCTGCCGACCCTCGAGAAGCAGATCTACTCCACCGGCTTCTTCCGGGCCAAGGCCCGCGCGATCTCGGGGATGGCCCGGGCCCTGGTCGAGCGGCACGGCGGCGAGGTGCCGAACACCCTGGAGGACCTGGTGGCGCTGCCGGGCGTGGGGCGGAAGACCGCGAACGTGGTGCTGGGCAACGCGTTCGGGATCCCGGCCCTGGCGGTCGACACCCACGTGTTCCGGGTGTCGCAGCGCCTGGGTCTGGCTCGCGGGGGGGACCCCGAGGAGATCCACGACCAGCTCTGTCAGGTCGTTCCCCGGGCGCAGTGGACCCGGGCCAGCCACCTCCTGATCCTCCACGGCCGCCGGGTGTGCTTCGCGCGCAAGCCGGCCTGCCCGACGTGCCCGGTGGAGCCCCTCTGCCCGTGGCCCGGCAAGACCCCGCCGACGCCGGCGACCGCGGCCAGGGCCCGTCCGCGGCGGCCCGGCAGTTGACCGCCCCCGACCTTTCTTTTATGATTACCCGTTGCCAATCGAGGGGAGTGCGACTGAGAACATGACGACCGTAATGCCGAGGGAAGCAGACGTCGAGCGCAGATGGTTCCTGGTCGACGCCAGCGACCGGGTCCTGGGCCGGCTCGCGACCGAGGTCGCGACCATCCTGCGCGGCAAGCACAAGCCACAGTTCTCGCCGCACCTCGACGTGGGGGACCACGTGGTGGTGATCAACGCGGAGAAGGTCCACCTCACCGGCCGCAAGCTCACGGACAAGATCTATCGCTGGCACAGCGGCTACATCGGCGGCCTGCGCGAGGTGAGCGCGGAGCGCATGCTCCGGACCCACCCGGAGCGCGTGATCGAGTGGGCGGTGCAGGGGATGCTGCCGAAGGGCCGTCTCGGTCGCGCGATGGCCAAGAAGCTGAAGGTCTACAAGGGGGCGGAGCACCCGCACGCCGCCCAGAAGCCCGAGCCGCTCGCCATCCGCGCGCGCGCCCGCTGAGGAGTCTCATGGCCGTCGTCACCCGCTTCTACGGAACCGGACGCCGCAAGACCTCCGTCGCCCGCGTCTGGCTGCAGGCCGGCCAGGGCCGCATCCTGATCAACCGGCGCCCCTTCGAGGACTACTTCCCGCGCGAGACGCTGCGGATGGTGATCTCCCAGCCGCTCCAGCTGACGAACACGATGGGGCAGTTCGACGCGATCGTGAACGTGGGCGGGGGCGGGCCCAGCGGCCAGGCGGGGGCGGTCCGCCACGGCATCGCGCGCGCGCTCCTGCAGTTCGACGACAAGCTGCGCCAGACGCTCAAGCGGGCGGGTCTCCTCACCCGCGATCCCCGGATGAAGGAGCGGAAGAAGTACGGGCAGCCCGGCGCCCGCTCGAAGTTCCAGTACTCCAAGCGGTAGTCCGCGCTCGAACCGGCGCATGATCAAGGTCGCGGTCACCGGGGCGAGCGGCTACATGGGCGCCGAGCTGCTGCGCCTGCTGTCCGTCCACCCCCAGGTGCAGATCACCGCGGTGACCTCGGAGCGTCTGGCCGGCGAGCGCCTCGACAAGAGCTACCCGCACCTGCGTGGGCTCAGCGATCTGGTGTTCCAGGAGATCCAGCCCGAACGTCTCGCCGCCCTGGCCGACGTGGTGTTCCTGGCCCTGCCGCACATGGAGTCGCAGCGGCTCGTGCCGGTGCTGCGGCGGAGCGGTCGAAAGGCGATCGACCTGTCCGCCGACTACCGCCTGAAGGACGCGGGACTCTACACCACCTGGTACAAGGCGCCCCACGAGGATGCGGCCGGCCTCGCGGAGGCGGTCTACGGCATGCCCGAGCTTCACCGGAAGGAGATCGTGGGCGCCTCGCTGGTCGCCTCGCCCGGCTGCTACCCGATGGGCGCGGTGCTGGCCATCGCGCCACTGCTCAAGAGCGGGTACGGGGCGGTCGAGGGGATCGTGATCGACGGCAAGTCCGGCGTGACCGGCGCGGGGGCCCAGGGCCGCAAGGCCGACCCGATGTACCTCTTCACCGAGGCCAACGAGAACGTGCAGGCCTACGGGATGGCCAGCCACCGGCACACCCCCGAGATCGAGCAGGAGCTCTCCGGGCTCGCCGGCCGGCCGGTGGTGGTGAGCTTCACGCCCCACCTGGTCCCGCTCAACCGCGGCCTCTTCACCACCGCCTCGGTGCCGCTCACCCGGGAGGCCGGCACCGGGGAGCTGGTCGCGCTCTACCGGGAGTTCTACGCGGGCGAGCCGTTCGTCCGCGTGCTCGACGAGGGCCAGCGGCCGACGACCCGCTCGGTGGTGGGCTCGAACTACTGCGACGTCACGGTGGTGGCCGACCCGCGCACCCGCCGCGCGGTGTGCGTCTCCGCCCTCGACAACCTGGGCAAGGGCGGCTCCGCCAATGGGATCCAGAACCTCAACATCATGATGGGGTGGGACGAGCGGACCGGCCTCACCGCGCCGCCGGTGTATCCGTAGCCGGCATGGCCGCGACCGCGGACGTCCAGTGGCTGGAGGGGGGCATCACCGCCGTCCCCGGCATCCTCGCCTCGGGCGTCGCCGCCGGCATCAAGCCGAGCGGCAAGAAGGACCTGGCCCTCGTCTACTCCTCGTCGCCCGCCCGTGCGGCCGCGGTGTTCACCACCAACCAGATCAAGGGCGCGCCGGTGCTGGTCTCGCAGGAGCACGTGCGCGACGGCCGGGCGCAGGCGATCCTGGCGTCCGCGGGCTGCTCCAACGTGTGCACCGGGGAGCAGGGCATCAGGGACGCGCGCGAGATGACCCGCATCACCGGCGAGCTGCTCCGCATCCCGCCGCGCCAGGTGCTGATCGCGTCCACCGGGGTGATCGGGCAGCCGCTGCCGATGGACAAGATCCGCGCCGGGCTGCCGAAGCTGGTGAAGGGTCTCTCGCCTCAGGGCAGCCGCCTTGCCGCCGAGGCGATCATGACCACCGATACGCGGCCGAAGGAAGCGGCCCTGCGGGTCGACGTGGCGGGCCGGCCGGTCACCATCGGCGGCATCGCCAAGGGCGTGGGCATGATCGAGCCGCACATGGCGACCATGTTCTGCTTCCTCGCCACCGACGCGATGGTCGCGCGCGACTCGCTGCCCCGCGTCCTGCGGCGGGCGGTGGACGGCTCGTTCAACCGCATCACGGTGGACGGCGATCAGTCCACCAGCGACACGGTGGCGATCCTGGCCAACGGCCTCGCCGAGAACGCCCCGCTCGAGCGCGGGGGCCGCGGCCTGCGGCAGTTCGCGCGCGCGCTCGAGGCCATCACGAGCCGGCTGGCCCGCATGCTGGTGGAGGACGGCGAGGGCGCGACCAAGCTGGTGGAGATCGCGGTGACCGGGGCCCGCACCCGGCGCGAGGCGGTGGTGGCCGCGCGCTCGGTGGCGAACTCGCCCCTCGTCAAGACCGCGATCAACGGGGCCGACCCGAACTGGGGGCGGATCCTGATGGCGCTCGGCAAGAGCGCGGCCCGGGTGGCCCCCGACCGGGTGGCGGTGGCCATCGGCGGTGAGCCGCTGGTGGAGAAGGGGATGCTCAAGCCCGGGGCCCGGGTAGACCGGATCCACGAGGTGATGGGCGGGCCCGCCTACACCATCGCCATCGACCTCGGGCTGGGCCGGGGCGAGGACTCGGTGTGGACATCGGACCTCAGTGAGGAGTACGTTCGAATCAACGCGAAGTACACGACCTGACCACGCACGGTCGCGAGCTTCGGTCTCCGCGGCCCTCGTCGGCCCGGGGAAGTGCCCGCCCCCCCTTCCGGGGGCCGGCCGCTCGCGACCGGAGGCCAACCGAACGACGACGGAAAGGAATCCCGCACCATGGCAACGCTGACCATGAAGGAATTGCTGGAGGCCGGAGTGCACTTCGGCCACCAGACCAAGCGCTGGAATCCGAAGATGCAGAAGTACATCTTCGGCGAGCGCAACGGCATCTACATCATCGATCTCCAGAAGACCCTCAAGAAGTTCCGCGAGGCCTACGCGTTCGTCCGCGACCTCGCCGCCGAGGGTGGCTCCGTGCTGTTCGTGGGCACCAAGAAGCAGGCCCAGGAGACGGTATTCGAGGAGGCCACTCGCTGTGGGCAGTTCTACGTGAACCACCGCTGGCTGGGCGGGACGCTGACCAACTTCGCGACGATCCGCAAGTCCATCGCGCGGCTGAAGAAGCTCGACGAGATGAGCGAGAGCGGCGAGTACGAGCGGCTGCCCAAAAAGGAAGTGATCGGGCTCGAGCGCGAGCGGTCGAAGCTGCAGAGCGCGCTGGTGGGCATCAAGAACATGGACCGTCTGCCCTCCGCGGTCTTCATCATCGACCCCAAGAAGGAGTCGATCGCGGTCGAGGAGGCGCGCCGGCTCGCGATCCCCATCGTGGCCATCGTGGACACCAACTGCGATCCCAGCGGCATCGACTATCCGGTGCCGGGCAACGACGACGCCATCCGCTCGGTGCGGCTCATCACCTCCCGCATCGCGGACGCGATCGTCGAGGGCAGCGGCAGCCTGGCCAAGCAGGAGGCGGAGCAGGAGGCGGTGCCGGACTCGCCGGACCTGCCGGTGGTGACCGAGGCCGAGATGTCCGCGTCGGCCGAGGCCGGCGCGTGAGGCGAGCCCCCATGGCGGCTTCGGCGGAGCAGGTGAAGGAGCTGCGGGAGCGCACCGGCGCGGGGGTGATGGACTGCAAGGCGGCGCTGGAGGCCTCCAGGGGCGACATGCAGGGCGCCATCGAGCACCTGCGCAAGAAGGGCCTCGCCGACGCGGCCAAGAAGGCCCATCGGGAGGCCAAGGACGGGGTGGTGGCGTCGTACATCCATCCCGGGAGCAAGATCGGGGTGCTGGTCGAGGTCAACTGCGAGACCGACTTCGTCGCCCGCACCGACGACTTCCAGCAGCTGGTGAAGGATCTCGCGATGCAGGTGGCGGCGGCGAACCCGTCCTACGTGTCGCGCGAGGACGTGCCGGCCGCGGTGGTGGAGAAGGAGCGCGAGATCTACCGCCAGCAGATGGCCGACCAGAAGAAGCCGCCCCACGTGGTCGAGAAGATCGTGGAGGGCAAGCTCGAGAAGTTCTACGCCGAGTCCTGCCTGATGGAGCAGCCGTTCATCCGCGATCCCTCGGGCAAGACCCGGCTCAAGGACATGGTCGACCAGGCGACGGCCAAGATGGGCGAGCGCATCGTGGTCAAGCGCTTCGCCCGGTTTCAGGTGGGCGAGAGCTAGACCGTCGATGGCCGCCCCCGGCGCGGCGCCCGCGTACCGGCGCGTTCTCCTGAAGATCTCGGGGGAGGCGCTGGCGGGCGGCCAGGGCTACGGGATCGACCCCGAGGTCCTCGCGCGCATCGCGGACGAGATCACCGACGTGGTGCGGCTCGGGGTCGAGCTCGCGGTGGTCATCGGCGGCGGCAACATCTTCCGGGGGATCGCGGCGAGCGCGGGGGGGATGGACCGCGCCACCGGCGACTACATGGGCATGCTCGCCACCGTGATGAACGCGCTCGCGCTGCAGGATTCCATCGAGAAGGCGGGGGTGCCCACGCGGGTGCTGTCCGCGATCGAGATGCGCGCGGTCGCGGAGCCGTACATCCGCCGCCGGGCCATCCGGCACCTGGAGAAGGGCCGGGTCGTGGTGTTCGCGGCCGGCACCGGGAATCCCTTCTTCACCACCGATACCGCGGGGGCCCTGCGCGCGGTGGAGATCGGAGCCGAGGCGATCCTGAAGGCCACCAAGGTGGACGGCATCTACACCGCGGATCCGACCAAGGACAACAGCGCGGTGCGGCTGCCCCGCGTCGGCTACATCGAGGTGCTGAACCGGGGCCTGCAGGTGATGGACACCACCGCGATCTCGCTCTGCATGGACAACAAGCTTCCCATCGTCGTGTTCGACCTCACGCGCAAGGGGAACATCCGACGGATCGTGACGGGTGAGCCGGTCGGCTCGGTGGTCTCCGCCGACGCGGCGCCGAGGGGGTAGACCATGAACCAGCAAGCGGTGCAGAAGGATCTCGAGACCCGCATGCAGCAGGTGATCGACGTGCTGACCCGCGAGTTCGCGGCGGTGCGCACCGGGCGCGCCAACGCGGCGCTGCTCGACACCGTGCGCGTCGAGGCCTACGGGAACATGACGCCGATCAACCAGGTGGCCTCGGTGTCGGTGCCCGATCCGCGCACCATCGTGATCCAGCCGTGGGACGCCTCCCTGCTGAAGGAGATCGAGAAGGGCATCGTGAAGTCGGACATCGGCATCACCCCCAGCAACGACGGCAAGGTCATCCGCCTCACCATGCCGACCCTCACCGAGGAGCGCCGCAAGCAGCTGGCCAAGGCGGTCGGCAAGCTGGCCGAGGACGCGCGGGTCTCGATCCGGAACCTCCGCCGCGAGGCGAACGACAAGCTCAAGGCGCTCGCCAAGGAGAAGAAGATCTCCGAGGACGAGGAGCGGCGCGCCCACGATCAGATCCAGAAGACCACCGACCGCTTCACCGCCCGCATCGACGAGGTGACCAAGAAGAAGGAGCAGGAGATCCTCACCGTCTAGGCCGACCCGAGCGCCTCCGCCGCCGCCGTGACTCTACTCGATCACGCGGTCGGCGCGCAGACGCAGGGGCGAAGGGATCTCCAAACCGAGGGCGCGCGCCGCCTCGAGGTTCGGCACGGACTCGAACGTCCGGGGCCGCTCGAAGGGAAGCTCCCCGGGCCGGCTGCCGCGCAGGGTGCGGTCCACGTAGACGGCCATCTGGTGGAATCGTTCCTGCGCCAGCGGGCCGCAGGAGACGAGCCCGCCGCGCTCGGCGAAGCGGGCCGTCTCGGAGACGGCGGGCGTGCGGTGGCGCGCCGCCAGCTCGACGATGCGGCGCGTGCCGCCGAACAGCCGCGGGTCGGCCACGAGCAAGAGGGCCTCGCTACGCGCCCGGGTGAGCGCCTCGAACGCCGCCGGCAGCTCGGACAGCTGCGGGACGTCCACGACCTGCAGGCGCATCCGCGTCTGCCGGGCCGCCGCCTCCGCGGCCCGGAGGACGGGCGCGGTGGCCGCGTTCGCCCGGTTGAGCAACACGCCGATCCGCTCCACCCGCGGGATGATCTCCCGTAGCAACTCCAGGCGCTTGCCGCCGGGCTCCGGCGAGAAGCCCGAGACACCGGTGACGTTGCCGCCCGGCCGGGCCAGGTTCGACACGAGCCCGGTGACGCTCGGGCCGAAGTTCGCCTCGGTGCTCGACGCGAGCACTCCGACGCGGGCGGACTTCGACGGCTGGGCGTCGACCACGCGCGGGCCGAGCAGCGCGGCGAGGGCACCCAGCATTGCACAGCGACGCGCGCGGCCCGCGGCGTTCAGGGGCGGCTATCGTACCGCGCGGCCCCGGCGTTCGGCCGCCGACCCGTTCCTAAGCCCTCGCCGTGAAGCTTTTCGCCTGTATTTCGGCCTTTTTGCTGGCAAACATTCAGCCCGTCACGTAACATCGTCGGATATGGCGGCGAAGGCGGGGGCGTCGGTGTCGGTGGCGGAACTGTCCACGCTGGCGGAGGACGATCTCAAGCGACGCATCCTCGCCCGACCGGTCCCGCGCCACGTCGCGGTGATCATGGACGGCAACGGCCGCTGGGCCACGCGTCGCGGCCTGCCCCGGGTGGCCGGCCACAGCGAGGGCGTGAAGGCGGTGCGGGACGTCGTCCGCACCGCGGGGGAGCTGGGCGTGCAGTTCCTCACCCTCTACGCCTTCTCCTCCGAGAACTGGCGGCGCCCGCACCAGGAGGTGTCCACCCTGATGACCCTGCTCGAGCGTTCGATCGAGCGCGAGCTGCCGGAGCTCATGGAGCGCCGCGTGCGCTTCCGGGCCATCGGGCGGCCGGAGGGGGTGCCGCCGCGCGTGGCGGAGGGCCTCCGGCGCCTCACCGACACCACCGCCGGCAACACCGGCCTGACCCTGCTCATGGCCTTCAACTACGGCGGCCGCGACGAGCTGGTCGACGCGGTACGGAGCCTCGCGCGGGATGTCGCGCGGGGCGCGCTGCGGCCCGAGGACATCGACGAGGTCCGGGTGGCGCGCGCGCTCTACACCGGCGGGATCCCGGATCCCGACCTGCTCATCCGCACCAGCGGCGAGCTTCGCGTGTCGAACTTCCTCCTGTGGCAGATCGCCTACACCGAGCTGTGGGTGACCTCGACCCTGTGGCCCGACTTCGGGGCGCGTGAGTTCTGCCTCGCGGTCGCCGACTTCCAGCAACGGAACCGCCGTTTCGGGAGCGTGTGATGCCGCGGGCGGACGGCGTTCCGGTGCCCCGCCCGGTGGAGACCGCGATGCCGTCCCGGTTTGCCTCGCTCGCGCGGCGCCTGCTCAGCACGCTCGTGCTGCTGCCGCTGTTCCTGTGGATGGTGATGGCCGGCCCGGTGTGGCTCTTCGGCACGGTCATGGTGCTGGTGGGGGCGCTCGGCCAGTGGGAGTTCACCGGCATGTTCACCCAGGCGGGCGTGCGCACGTACCGGTGGCTGGGTCTCGTGGGTGGGGCCGCGCTCACCGCCAGCTTCGCGCTGCCGATCTCGGAGCGCGTGGCGTTCACGGCGGTGATCCTGGCGATCCTCGTCCGCGGTCTGCTGGGAGGTGACGTGGCGCAGCGCGCGGGGTGGGAGCCGGTGGCGGTCACCCTGTTCGGGGTCTGCTACGTGAACTGGCTGCTCGGCTACGCCTTCTGGCTGCGCGATCTGGAGCACGGGGTCTCGTGGATCCTGCTCCTGGTCTTCGTCACGTGGCTCGGCGAGACCGCCGCCTACCTGGTGGGCTCCACGCTCGGGCGGCACAAGCTCGCGCCCGTCGTCAGCCCTCGCAAGACGGTGGAGGGCGCGGTGGCCCAGCTGGCGGTCTCGCCGCTGACCGCGCTGGCCGCGCAGGCGTGGTTCTTCCCCGAATTGCCCGTGCACAGCGCGCTGGTCGCGGGGCTGATCCTGGGCCTGGCCGGCCAGGCGGGAGACCTGATCGAGTCCGCGATCAAGCGCAGCGTGGGCACCAAGGATACCGGCCACCTGATCCCGGGGCACGGCGGCGTGCTGGATCGCATCGACAGCCTCCTGGTCAACACCCCGGTGCTGTTCTACTACGCCACCTACGCGAGGTTCCTGGGCGCATGAAGCGGCTGACCGTGCTGGGAGTCACCGGCTCCGTCGGACGACGGACCCTCGAGCTGGTCGAGCACTTTCCCGACGACTTCCAGCTGGAGGGCATCGCCGCGCGCGGCTCCGACCCGGCGCTGGTCGCCGAGCTGTGCCGCCGCCACCGGCCGCGCGTGCTCGCGCTGTCCGACCCGGACGCGCTCGACGCGGTGGCGCGCGCGCTGGCGGCGCCGCGCCCCGAGCTGCTGGCCGGCCCCGACGGCCTGGTGACGCTCGCGCGCGAGGGGCAGGCCGACGTGGTGCTGTCCGCCATCGTGGGCGGCGCGGGCCTGCTGCCGACCATGGCGGCCATCCAGAGCGGCAAGGCCATCGCGCTCGCCAACAAGGAGACGCTGGTCATGGCGGGCAGCCTGATGACCGCGGCGGCCCGCGAGCGCGGGGTGCCCCTGCTGCCGGTCGACTCCGAGCACAGCGCGATCTTCCAGTGCCTCGAGGGCCACAACCGCGCCGAGGTCCGCCGCATCCTGCTCACCGCCTCCGGCGGGCCGTTCCGGACCATGAAGGCGTCGGACCTGGCCCGGGTCACGGTGGCGGAGGCGCTCAACCATCCCACCTGGCGGATGGGGGCCAAGATCACGGTGGACTCGGCGACCCTCATGAACAAGGGGCTCGAGGTCATCGAGGCGCGCTGGCTCTTCGACGTGGCCCCGGAGCAGGTGCAGGTGGTGGTCCACCCGCAGTCGGTGATCCACTCGATGGTGGAGTACGTGGACGGCTCGGTGATCGCCCAGCTCGGCGTGCCCGACATGGGCATCCCGATCCTCTACGCGCTCACCTATCCGCGGCGCCTGCCGTGCCCGGCCGATCGCCTCGATCTCACCCGGGTCGGCGCGCTCACGTTCGAGGAGCCGGACGTCGAGCGGTTCCCGTGTCTGGCCCTCGCGCGACGGGCGCTGCTCGAGGGTGGCTGTGCCCCGGTCGTCCTCAACGCGGCCAACGAGGTCGCGGTGGCCGCGTTCCTGGACAACCGGATCCGCTTCACCCAGATTCCGGAGCTCATCGCGGAGGCGCTGGCGCGGATCCCCGCGCGGGCGCTCGACGGGATCGACACCTGCGTGGACGTCGATACCCGGACGCGGGCCCTCGTGCGGGAGTGGTTGCCGGGCGGCGTGGGCGCGGCGGTGAAATAGGAGGCGTCGGTGGCAACCGTACAGATGCTCGTATCGTTCGTGGTGGTGCTGGGCGTGCTCATCGTCGTGCACGAGCTCGGCCACTTCCTCATGGCCCGGCTGGCCGGGGTGGGAGTGGAGCGCTTCTCGATCGGGTTCGGCCCGGTGCTGTGGCGCTTCCGCGGCAAGGAGACCGAGTACTGCATCTCCGCCATCCCCATGGGCGGCTACGTGAAGATGATGGGTGACGACGAGAACCCGCTCGAGGGCGGCAGGAGCGGCGCGATCGACCCGCGCAAGGCCTTCAACGGCAAGTCGCTGGGCGCCCGCTTCCTGATCGTGTTCGCGGGGCCCGCCATGAACTTCATCCTCGCGGTGGTGATCGCCGCCCTGATGTTCACGCTGGTCGGCCGCCCGGTGGCCCCCGCGCAGGTGGGGCGGGTGGTCGAGGGCAGCCCCGCCGCGCAGGCCGGGCTCGTCACCGGCGACCGCATCGTCTCGATCGACGGCAGCGCGGTCGCCTACTGGGAGGACGTGGCCCGGGTGGTGCAGGCCGCAGGCGCCCGCCCGCTGAAGGTGGTGGTGCAGGGGCCTGCGGGGGAGCGCACCGTCGACGTCACGCCCACGCAGGGGAAGCGGCGCGATATCTTCGGCGACGAGCAGACCGTGTGGGAGATCGGGGCGAGCCCGTACATCCCGGCCACCATCGGGGACACCGTCGCGGGTGATCCCGCCGATCAGGCCGGCTTGAAGTCGGGGGACACCGTGGTCGCCCTGGAGGGGCAGGCGGTCGTGTCCTGGGACGACCTCGCCGAGAAGATCCACCAGCGCGCGGGGCAGCCCACCCGGCTCGAGATCAAGCGCGACGACCGGACCCTCACGGTGACGGTGACCCCCAGGAAGGGCAAGATCCCGGGCCCCGACGGCAGGGAGGTGGAGGTCGGGCTCGTGGGGATCCGGCCGGGCGGGACGTCGCTGATGGTGCGATCGAACCCCCTCACCGCGCTCTGGGAGGGGGCGGCGTGGGCGGGGGACGTCACCGCCAAGACCGCCATCGGCCTCTACAAGTGGGCCAGCCGGCAGATCCCGTCCAACAGCATCGGCGGGCCGATCCAGATCGCCACGATGGCGGGCGAGCAGGCCAAGCAGGGCCTCTCGAGCCTGGCGTTGTTCACCGCGGTGATCAGCGTCAACCTGTTCCTGCTGAACCTGCTGCCGGTGCCCATGCTGGACGGCGGGCACCTGCTCTTCTTCGCGTGCGAGGCAGTCCTGGGCCGGCCCTTGTCCGTGCGCAAGCGGGAGGTGGCGCAGCAGGTCGGCTTCGCGCTCCTCATGCTGCTCATGGTGTTCGCGTTCTACAACGACTTCAAACGGATCGGATTCTTCTGATGGGACAGTACGAGCGCCACGTCTTCGTGTGCACGGTGGGGGACCGCTGCCCGGTCCAGGGTGACGTCGAGAAGTACGTGAAGACCCTCCGCGCCGGGGTCGCCAGCGCGGGCCGGCACGTCGAGGTCCGCATCAACAAGGCGGGCTGCTTCTCGCAGTGCGGGCACGGTCCCATGATCGTGGTGTATCCCGAGAACGTCTGGTACGCCGGCGTGCAGGAGAGCGATCTGCCCGAGATCCTCGAGTCCCACATCCTGAACGGGGTGCCGGTCAAGCGTCTGATCTACGATCCGGGCGTGAAGGGCGCCAACAAGGTCAAGGAGAGCACGTAGGCGTCCATGCGCTGGACCCGGTCGCTCATCCCGACGCTCCGAGACGATCCCGCGGATGCCGAGGCCATCAGCCACCGGCTGATGGTGCGCGCGGGCCTGGTGCGGCAGCTCGCGGCGGGCATCTACGTCTACCTGCCGCTCGGCCTCCGGGTGATCGAGAAGATCAACGCCATCATCCGGGAAGAGATGAACCGGATCGGGGGCCAGGAGATCGAGATGCCGGTGCTGCACCCGGCCGAGATCTGGCAGCAGTCGGGGCGGTGGGACGCGATCGGCGGCGAGATGTTCCGGTTGAAGGACCGCAACGGCCGGGACATGTGCCTGGGCATGACCCACGAGGAGGTCATCGCCTGGCTGGCCGCGCGCGAGATCCGCTCGTATCGCGATCTGCCCCAGATCTGGTACCAGATCCAGACGAAGGAGCGGGACGAGGCGCGGCCCCGCTCGGGCGTGCTGCGCACGCGCGAGTTCCTCATGAAGGACTCGTACACGCTCGATCCGGACCACGCGGCCCTCGAGGTCTCCTACGACGCCCACAAGGAGGCCTACTGCCGGATCTTCGATCGGTGCGGGGTCCGGTACGTGGTGGTGCAGTCGGACCCCGGCATGATGGGCGGCTCGGGCTCGCACGAGTTCATGGCGCCCAGCGCGGCGGGCGAGGACGAGGTGGCCCTGTGCGACGCCTGCGGCTACGCGGCCAACGTGGAGCTGGCCCGCGGGGTACCCGACCCGCCCCCCGCCTTCGACGGACCGAGATCGGAGGTGGCGACGCCCCACGCCCGCACCATCGCGGAGGTCTCGGCCCAGCTGAAGGTCGATCCCGCGGGCACCATCAAGACCCTGGTCTTCATCGGCCCCGACGGACCGGTGCTGGCCCTGGTGCGGGGGGACCACGCGCTGCACGAGCGCAAGCTCGCGCGGGCACTCAGGGCGGAGGCGCGGCCGGCCCATCCCGACGAGGTCACGAAGCATCTCGGCGCGGCGCCCGGCTCGGTCGGGCCCCTCGGCGCGCGCGGGGTACGGATCATCGCCGACGAGTCGCTGCGCCAGGGGCGCTACGTGGTCGGGGCCAATCGGGACGGCTTCCACACCACCGGGGTGACGCCCGGCCAGGACTTCGCCTGCGAGTGGGCGGACCTGCAGGTCGCGCTCGCGGGGGAGGGCTGTCCCACCTGCGGCAAGGCGCTGCGGATCGAGCGGGTGATCGAGATCGGCAACATCTTCAAGCTGGGCACCAAGTACTCGGTGCCGCTCGGGGCCACCTACCTGGACGAGCGCGGGCAGGCGCACCCGATCGTCATGGGCTCCTACGGCATCGGCCCCGCGCGCATCGCGGCCGCGGCGGTGGAGCAGCGTCACGACGCCGACGGCATCATCTGGCCGTGGGCCATCGCCCCCTTCCACGTCCACCTGGTCCCGGTCTCCACCAAGGACGCCGGCCAGATGACCGCGGCGGAGGGACTGTACGAGGCGCTGGGCGCCGCCGGCTTCAGCGTGCTGATGGACGACCGGGAGGAGCGGGCCGGGGTGAAGTTCAAGGACGCCGATCTGCTCGGCATCCCCATCCGGGTGACGATCGGCAACGCGCTGGCGAGGGAGGGGGTGGTGGAGGTGCGTGCTCGCGCCACCCGCGAGGAGCGTCGCGTGCCCCGGGCCGAGGTCGTCGAGGTCATCCGGGCGATGGCGCAAACCATTTCATAGCGCCCCCGCGGTCCGGTCCCCTTGCGGGGGTCGGATCCGTGTGCTAAAGTCCTGAAAAAAGTGGGCCCTGTCGCCCACTTTTTTTTCTGGGGGACGGCATGGTGGACGATGCACAGTGGCTCGACCAGATCGAAGCGGTCGTGGCGCCGGTGCTCGCCGCGCATGGCCTCGACCTCGTCGATACCGAGTGGCGCCGTGAGGGCCGCCGCTGGGTGCTGCGCTTCTACGTGGACAAGCCGGGCGGCGTCGGCATCCAGGACTGCCAGGCGTTCAGCCGCGAGGCGGGCGACGTGCTGGACGTGTCCGGCCTGATCGAGCCCTCCTACGACCTCGAGGTGTCCTCGCCCGGCCTCGACCGGGTGCTGAAGAAGGACCGCGAGCTGCGCTGGGCCATCGGGCGGGAGGTGCACTGCTGGGTGCGCGAGCCGCTCGACGGCCGGACCGAGTTCGCGGGGCGGCTGGTGGAGGTATCCTCGACGGCGCTGGTGCTGGAGGAAGAGGTCGGAACGCGGCGCGAGGTGCCGCGGCGGCTGGTGTCGAAGGCGCGGCTCCAGCTGCCGGCCTTCGGGCGGACCAAGTGATGATGAACAAGGACTTGATCTTCGTCATCGAGCAGATCGGGCGAGAGAAGGGGATCGGCAAGGAGGTCCTTTTCGAGGCGCTGGAGTCTGCCCTGCTGTCCGCGTCCAAGAAGACCATGGGCGCGGCCGACAACGTCCGCATGCAGATCGACCGGCAGACCGGGGCGCTCCGGGTGTTCGCGCGCAAGAAGGTGGTCGCGTCGGTGACCGATCCCAAGCTCGAGATCACGCTCGAGCAGGCTCGCCGGCTGAACCCCGACGTGCAGATGGACGACGAGATCGAGCAGGAGCTGGCCCCCCAGGAGTTCGGGCGCATCGCGGCCCAGACCGCCAAGCAGGTGATCCTCCAGCGGGTGCGCGACGCCGAGCGCGACGCGGTCTACGCGGAGTTCATCGACCGCGAGGGCAAGATCGTGCGGGGCGCGGTGCACCGCATCGAGAAGCGCAACGTGATCGTGGAGCTGGGCAAGGCGGAGGCGGTGATCACCGAGCGGGAGCAGCTGCCGGGGGAGCGCTACAATCCCGGCGATCGGGTGCGGGCCTACATGCTGGAGGTCAAGAAGACCGCCAAGGGGCCCCAGATCCTGCTGTCGCGCACGCACCCCGGCTTCCTGGTGCGCCTCTTCGAGAGCGAGATCCCGGAGATCGCGGAGGGCATCGTGCTGGTGAAGGGCGCGGCCCGGGAGCCCGGCGAGCGGGCCAAGGTCGCGGTGGCGTCCACCCGGCGCGACGTCGATCCGATCGGGGCCTGCGTGGGGCTGCGCGGCACGCGCATCCAGGTGATCAGCCGGGAGCTGCGGGGCGAGAAGATCGACATCGTGGAGTGGTCGCCGGATCCCGCGGTGTTCGTGGCCCGCGCGCTGTCTCCCGCCAAGGTCTCCTCGGTCACGGTGGAGGAGCGGCCGGAGGGGGCGGAGGGCGACGAGCAACGCTCGGTGCTGGTGGTGGTGCCGGACAACCAGCTCTCGCTCGCCATCGGCAAGAAGGGGCAGAACGCGCGGCTGGCCGCGAAGCTCACCGGCTTCCGCGTCGACATCAAGAGCGAGAGCGAGGTCGAGGAGGAGCGCCGGCGCGAGGAGGAGGAGCGGACCGAGGGCCGGGAGAGCCTCGGGCGGCTGCCCGGCGTCGGCCCGCAGCTGGTGGACAAGCTGGTGGAGGTGGGGCTCCACTCGCCGGCCCGCATCGTGGCCGCGGGTCTCCCCGCGCTGCAGGCGCTGCCCGGAGTGGGAGAGACCAAGGCGACCTCGATCCTGGCCGCCGCCACCGCGTGGATGGCCGAGCATCCGGCCCCGGAGCCGTCCGCGGAGGGCACGCTCCAGCACGAAGGAGACGGCGGGGGGTCGGAGATCGAGCCGAGCCCGCTCGAGCACTGAGCCGGGGGCAGGCCCGACCGCAGCGGACGTGCATCGGGTGCCGGACCGCGCGGCTCAAGGAGGACCTGATCCGCCTGGTCCGGGATGACAGCGGGCAGGTCAGGGTGGATCATGAAGGCGATGCAGGGGGACGGGGCGCGTATGTGTGCCCTGTCCCCGAGTGCGTGGAGAAGGCGCTCCAGGCGGGCCGACTCGGACATGCGTTCCGGCAATCGAGCCGGCCGCCGCGGGAGAGTGCGGCAGTGATCGTGGCGAGCTGGAAGGGGAGGTAATCGCGCGTGGCAGGACGGGTGAAGGTCATCGACCTGGCGAAGGAGCTGGGCGTCACCAGCAAGGATCTGATCGTGGCGCTCGAGGGCATGGGCCACAAGGGCATGCGGGCCATGAGTCCGCTCCTCTCCGGGGTCGCCAACGAGCTGCGGGTGAAGCTCGGGCGCGGCCGCGAGCTGCCGCCCGAGGCGAAGCCCAAGCGGGCGCCCAGGCCGAAGGCCGCGGAGGGACAGACACCCGCGCCGCGGAAGAAGGCGGCGGGCGCCCCTGCGCGCGGCAAGAAGGCCAAGGTTGCGACGGAGGAGCCGGCCGGCGTGGTGCAGCTGCCGCCGAGCCCGTCGCCCGAGGTGGCGAAGCCCGCGGCCACGATCTTCCGCCCGGCGCCGACTCCCGCCCCCGCCGAGCCGCCCGCGGCCGCGGCTCCGGCGGCACCCGCTGCGCCGGCGCCTGCCGCGCCGGCACCTGCGGCCCCGGCGCCTCCGGCCCCCACGCCTGCGCCCAGCATCGCGCCGGCGGCCGCCGCTCCCGCGGCGCCGCCGCGCCCCTTCCCCGCGCCACCTCCCGCGCCGGCCGTCGTGCGCCCGGCCGCCGCAACCCCGGCGGCGCCGCCGATCTCGCGCCGGCCCGCCGCGCCGCCGGCCCCGCCCGCGCGTCCGGCCGCGCCGCCCGCTCCGCCCGCGCGGCCGGCCGCGCCGACGCGGCCCGCGGCGCCGCCGGTCCCGGCGCGGCCGGCCGCCGCCGCGGCGCCCGCGCCCCCGGCCGCACCTGCTGCCCCGGCCCGTCCGGCCCCGGCGCCGGCCGCGCCCGAGCCGCCGCAGGAGATCAAGCGCGAGCTGATCAAGCTGCCGGAGTCGGTGACGGTCGGTGAGCTGGCGGCCGCCATGCGCCGCAAGAGCACCGAGGTCATCAAGGCCCTGCTCGAGCTGGGCGTGATGGCCACCGTGAACGAGGTGCTCGATCCGACCGCGGCCAAGCTCGTCGCGGACAAGTTCCACTTCGACGTGGAGGTGCGCTCGCTCGAGGGCGAGGTGCTCGAGGAAGAGGAGTCCGATCCCTCGCAGCTGCGGCCGCGGCCGCCGGTGGTCACGGTCATGGGCCACGTCGACCACGGCAAGACGTCGCTGCTGGACGCCATCCGCGCCACCAAGGTCGCGGAGCGCGAGCACGGCGGCATCACCCAGCACATCGGGGCGTACCAGGTCGAGACGAGCCACGGCAAGGTCACGTTCCTCGACACCCCGGGCCACGAGGCCTTCACGGCCATGCGCGCCCGCGGCGCCCAGGCCACCGACATGGTGATCCTCGTGGTCGCGGCCGACGATGGGGTGATGCCCCAGACCGTCGAGGCCATCAACCACGCCCGGGCCGCCAACGTGCCGATCCTGGTGGCGGTGAACAAGATCGACAAGCCCGGCGCCGAGCCGGATCGGGTCAAGCGCGAGCTGGCCAACCACGGCCTCGTGCCGGAGGAGTGGGGCGGCCAGACCATCTTCATCCACACCTCGGCCAAGCGAGGGGACGGCATCCCGCAGCTGCTCGAGATGACCGCGCTGCAGGCGGAGATCCTCGAGCTGCGCGCCAATCCCGCGCGGGCCGGCCGGGGCGTCATCGTGGAGGGCCGGCTCGACCGCGGGCGCGGCCCGGTGGCCACCGCGCTCATCCAGTCGGGCACGCTGAAGGAGGGCGACGCGGTGGTGGTGGGCTCGCACTCGGGCCGCGTGCGCGCGATGTTCAACGACCGCGGCAAGAAGGTGACGAGCGCGGGCCCGTCGGACCCGGTGGAGATCCTGGGCCTCTCCGGCGTGCCGCAGGCGGGCGACACCCTGCTGGTGGTCTCGGACGAGCGCAAGGCGCGGCAGATCGCCACCGTGCGCAGCGAGCGGGACCGCCTGAAGGGCAAGAGCGCGGCGCGGGTCACCCTGGAAGACCTGCACAACCAGATCGCGGCGGGCGAGGTGAAGGAGCTCCGCCTCGTGATCAAGGCCGACGTGCAGGGCTCGGTGGAGGCCCTGACCGAGTCGCTCGAGCGGCTCTCCACCGACGAGGTGAAGCTCAAGGTCATCCACAGCTCGGTCGGAGCGGTGACCGAGTCCGACGTGATGCTGGCCTCCGCCTCCAACGCCATCGTGCTGGGCTTCAACGTGAAGGCGGATCCCAAGGCGGCCAGCCAGGCCCAGGCCAACGGCGTCGACATGCGCAGCTACAACGTCATCTACGACGCGATCAACGACGTGAAGGCGGCCCTGTCCGGCATGCTGGCCCCCGAGATCCGCGAGGTGATCCTGGGGCGGGCCCAGGTCCGCCAGCTGTTCCCGATCTCCAAGGTGGGCACGATCTACGGCTCCGCGGTCACCGAGGGCAAGATCGTGCGCGGGGCGAAGGCCCGCATCAAGCGCGGCGACACCGTGCTGGGCGAGTCGAGCATCACCTCGCTCAAGCGGTTCAAGGACGACGTGCGCGAGGTGCTGCAGGGCCTCGAGTGCGGCATCGGCATCGAAGGCATCAAGGGGGTGGCGCCCAACGACGTGATCGAGGCGTTCACCACCGAAGAGGTCGCCCGCACGTTGTAGGGGCGCCGGACCAGTGGCGGGCGCGCGCGTGGCGGTCGGCACCGTCGAGCTGCACCTGCCGGATGTCGGCTCGCTCAAGGGCAAGCGGCACGCCCTCAAGGGCCTCAAGGACACCCTGCGGCGGCGCTTCGAGATCTCGGTCGCGGAGGTGGACCACCACGACGTCTGGCAGCGCGCGACCCTCGCGCTGGCCTGCGTGTCCGGCGACTCCCGCCACGCCAACGAGGTGATCTCGAAGGCCATGGACTACATCGAGGATCACGTCGACGGCTGGGTCACCGACGTCCACGTGGAGGTGTTGTGAGAGCGGACAACCGATGCAGACCAAGCGACTCGAGCGGGTCAACCAGCTGATCAAGGAAGAGATCTCGATGCTCGTCCAGCGTCAGCTCAAGGATCCGCGTCTCGGCTTCGTCACCATCACCGAGGTCGACACGAGCCCGGACCTCAAGCACGCCAAGGTCTACGTCTCGGTGCTGGGTCCGGAGGCGCAGTGGACCGCCTCGTTCAAGGCCCTGGAGAGCGCGCGCGGCTTCGTGTGGAGCTGGCTGCGCCGGCACCTCGACCTCCGCACGACGCCCGAGCTGCTCTTCCGGCCGGATCGCTCGATGGAGCACGCCGCGCACATCCAGTCCCTGCTCGCCGAGCTCAAGGCGCGGGGCTCGCACGCCCCGGATTCCGACTGACGTGAGCGCCCCCGCCGCCTCCCCCGTCACCGTCCTGTCCGTCGAGCCGCCCGCGGCGCTGCTGGACGCCCTCCGGCGCCCGCGGGGCAGCGCCCTCATGCTGGGCCACGTCCATCCCGACGGGGACGTGCTGGGCACGCTCTTCGGCCTGGGCCTCGCCATGGAGAAGGCGGGCTGGTCGGTGAGCTACGCAGGTCCGGATCCGGTGCCCGAGGTGCTCGCGTTCATCCCGGGCAGCGACCGCTGGCAGGTCTGGCGGAGCGCGCCGCGGCGCTTCGACACCATCGTGCTCACCGACTGCCCGAACGACGGGCGGACCGAGGGGCTGATGGCCGGGGTGCGGGGGCCGGAGAGCCAGGTGATCAACATCGATCACCATCCGGACAACCGCCGCTACGGAACGATCAACTGGATCGACTCCTCCGCGGCCGCCACCGGGGAGATGATCCACGACCTGATCACCGCGCTGGGCTGGCCGATCGGCCCGGACGTGGCCCTCGGTCTCTACACCGCGATCCACACCGACACCGGCTCGTTCCGCTACTCGAACACCACCCCGCGCACGTTCCGCATCGCGGCGGCCCTCACCGCGGCCGGGGCGCAGCCGGCGCTCGTCACGGATCACCTCTATCAGCGACGGCCGAAGGACGCGCTGCCCACCCTGGGGCGGCTGCTGGAGCGCGTGGAGGTCAGCGAAGACGGCCGGGTGGCGACGCTCACCGTGCCCGAGGGCATGGCCTCCGAGGCGTTCATGGCCGCCGAGGACCTCGTGACCTACCCGCGATCGATCGCGGGGGTGCGGGTGGCGGTGCTGCTGCGCGCGGAGGCGGACGGCAAGGTCAAGGCGAGCCTGCGCGGCAAGGGCGACGTGCCGGTCAACCGCATCGCGCACCGCTTCGGCGGCGGCGGGCACGAGAACGCGGCGGGCTGCACGCTGCCGGGGCCGCTCCCCGCGGCCCGCGAGGCGGTGCTGGCCGCGGTGCGCCAGGCGCTCGACGGCTCCTCCTCGTGAGCGAGCGCGGGCGCGCCGGCGTCCTTCCCGTCGAGAAGGGCCCCGGCGTCACATCGTTCCAGGTGGTGGCGCACCTGCGCCGCATCCTGCGCGCGCCGCGCATCGGCCACGGCGGCACCCTGGATCCCGCCGCCACCGGGCTCCTGCCGATCCTGATCGGCGAGGCCACCAAGCTCACGCCCTACCTGGTGGACCTGGACAAGGAGTACGTCGCGACGGTGCGTCTCGGGGTGATCACCGAGAGCCAGGACCTCTCCGGCGCGGTGATCGAGACCCGCCCGGTGCCGCCGCTCGACGCGTCGGCCATCGAGGCCGCGCTGCCTCGGTTCGTGGGCCGGATCCGCCAGGTGCCGCCCATGTTCTCGGCGCTGCGGCGCGGCGGCAAGCGGCTCTACGAGCTGGCCCGCGAGGGCGTGGAGGTCGAGCGGGAGCCGCGCGAGGTGACCGTGCACGCCCTCCGCCTCGTCTCGGTGAGCCTGCCCGACTTCGTGCTCCACGTCCGCTGCGGGAAGGGGACCTACGTGCGCACCCTCGCCGCGGACCTGGGCGCGGCGCTCGGCTGCGGCGCCGCGCTGGCCGGGCTGGTCCGCACGCGAGTGGGGCCCTACGCGCTCGAGTCGGCGGTGCCGTGGGAGGAGGTGCGCATGGCGCGCGCCGCCGCCCCGCTGTGGGCGCGCCTGCAGCCGCCCGATTCCGCCCTCGCCGGCATGCCCGCGGTGCACCTGGACGCCGACGGCGCGCGCGCGTTCGCCCACGGGCAGGCGGTGGCCGCGGGCGGCCGCGCGACGGGCTGGCTCCGCGTCTACGCCCCCGGCGGGCGGCTGCTCGGGGTCGGGCGCGGGCTCGGCGATCGGGTGAAGCCCGAACGATTGCTCCATGCGGATCCTCAAGGGTCTCCCGTCCTTCCCGCCTGAGCTGCGGCCGTCGGTGGCCGCGCTCGGGGCCTTCGACGGGATCCATCTCGCCCACGCCAAGATCCTCGACACCGCGGTGTCGCGGGCCCGCGCACTCGGCGTCTCCGCGGTGGCCACGACCTTCGATCCGCATCCGGTCGCGGTGCTCCGGCCGGAGCAGGCGCCGCCGCCCATCGCCACCCTCGACGAGAACCTGGCCCGCATCGCGGAGCGCGGCATCGACGCCACGCTGGTCATCCCGTTCACCCGCGAGCTCTCCCGCATGGAGCCGGAGGCCTTCGTGGGCCAGGTGCTGGTCGGCACGCTGGGCGTGCGGGAGGTCGTGGTGGGCTTCAACCACACGTTCGGGGCGGGCGCCCGCGGCACCGCGGCGCTGCTGGTCGACCTGGGCGCGCGGCGCGGGTTCGTGACTCACGTGCTGCCCCCGCTGCAGGTCGACGGGCTCACCGTGTCGTCCAGCACCATCCGCGAGGCTCTCAAGGAGGGTGACGTGGCGCTGGCCCGCGCGCTCCTCGGCCGGCCGTACTCGGTCTCCGGCATCGTGCAGCGCGGGGCCGGCCGCGGTCGGACGCTCGGCTTTCCCACCGCGAACCTCCGGCCGGACCGCCCGCTGGTGCTGGCCGCCGGGGTCTACGCGGCCCGCGCGCGGTTCGACGGCGGCACCGCGGATGCGGTGGTGAACATCGGGTACCGGCCGACCTTCGACGAGTCCCAGTACTGGATCGAGGCCTACCTGTTCGACTTCTCGGGCGATCTCTACGACCGGCCCCTCACGCTCGAGCTCCTGGTCCGCATCCGGCCGGAGAAGAAGTTCCCCGGGGTGGACGCCCTCAAGGCCCAGGTCTTTGCCGACATGGAGGAAGCCAGACGGCGACTGCGGGCCGTCGTCGGTTGAAGGGCGGGAGGGCGCATGGTACACTCCGGTCTGTCTTGACGCGGGTTTGAGCAATTCACGAACCCGTCCCGACGGAGCCGCAGGCGGGGCTCTGGGGGCGTGGCGATTGGGGGGGGAACCCCCGGGAGGATATCCGTATGCGGCTGTCCCAGGAGAAAAAGAAGAGCCTGATCGAGCAGTTCAAGGTGCACGAGGGCGACACCGGATCGCCCGAGGTGCAGATCGCGCTCCTGTCGGAGCGGATCAACGGGCTCACCGACCACTTCAAGGCCCACCAGAAGGACCATCACTCGCGTCGCGGCCTGTTGATGCTGATCGGCAAGCGCCGCGGCCTGCTCGAGTACCTGCGGAAGAAGGATACGGAGCGCTACCGAGCCGTCACGGAAAAGCTCGGGCTTCGCAAGTGACCGCGGAACCCGATCGGATCGGTCCCCGACTCGCCCGGCCCACCAAGCCCGCCCTCGTAGCCGTCGCCAGTGCCGCGGCCCACGCCGGCCGCCATTCCAGTCGCCCACATCGTCGGAGGACGCAGACTGTATGACACCTCATTCCGTGCAAATCCAGATCAACGACGCCACGCTGTCGATCGAGACCGGCAAGGTCGCGAAGCAGGCGGACGGCTCGGTGGTGGTCCGCTGCGGCGGCACCGTCGTCCTATCCACCGCGGTGGCCGCGCGCACCGCGCTGGAGGGACGCGACTTCCTGCCGCTCACCGTGGAGTACCGCGAGCGGGCCTACGCGGGTGGCCGCATCCCCGGCGGCTTCTTCAAGCGCGAGGGACGCCCGGACGAGAAGGAGACGCTGACCTGCCGGCTGATCGACCGGCCGCTGCGCCCCCTCTTTCCCAAGGGCTTCCGCAACGAGATCCAGATCATCAACCTGGTGATCTCGGCCGACAACGACAACGACCCGGACGTGCTGGCCATGGTGGGCTCCTCCTGCGCGATGGCCCTCTCCGGCATCCCGTTCGCGGGCCCGGTGGGCGCGGTCCGGGTGGGCCTGGTGGACGGCAAGCTGGTGGCCAACCCCACCTACAAGCAGCTCGCGGCCTCGCCGCTCGAGCTCGTGATCGCCGGCACCGAGGACGCGATCCTCATGGTGGAGTCGGGCGGCCGCGAGATCAGCGAGGAGCAGATGCTGGAGGCGCTCGCCTTCGGCCACGAGCGCTGCAAGGAGCTGACCCGGGTGCAGAAGGAGCTGGTGGCCCGGGCCGGCAAGCCGCGCTGGCCCTTCGACGCCGCCGCCGATGCGGACCCCGCGCTGGAGGCGCGGGTGAAGGAGCTGGCCTCGGCCAAGGTCGCCCAGGCCCTGTCCGTGCACGAGAAGCAGGCGCGGGCCCAGGCCCTCGAAGCCATCTTCGAGGAAATCTTCTCCGCGCTCGGAGGCGACGAGAGCCAGAAGGCGAAGGTGCGGGAGTACTTCGAGAAGGTGGAGAAGGCCGAGGTCCGGCGGCTCATCGTGGACAAGGGCATCCGGGTCGACGGCCGCAGCGTGAAGGAGGTGCGCCCGATCTGGGGCGAGGTGGAGTACCTGCCGCGGGCCCACGGCTCCGCGCTGTTCACGCGCGGCGAGACCCAGGCCCTGGTCAGCGCCACCCTCGGCACCAAGGACGACGAGCAGAAGATCGAGTCGTTCGAGGGCAACACCTACCGGCGCTTCATGCTCCACTACAACTTCCCCTCCTTCTCGACCGGCGAGGTGAAGCGCTTCGGCACGCCGGGCCGGCGTGAGATCGGCCACGGCGCGCTCGCCCAGCGGGCGGTGGAGGCGGTGCTGCCCACCCGGGAGGAGTTCCCCTACACGATCCGGGTGGTCTCCGACATCCTGGAGTCCAACGGCTCCTCGTCGATGGCGAGCGTGTGCGGGGCCTCGATGGCGTTGATGGACGCGGGGGTGCCGCTCAAGGCGCCGGTGGCCGGCATCGCGATGGGGCTGGTGAAGGAGGGCGACAGGGTCGGCATCCTCACCGACATCATGGGCACCGAGGACCACTACGGTGACATGGATTTCAAGGTCGCGGGTACCCAGAAGGGCATCACCGCGCTGCAGATGGACATCAAGATCGGCGGGGTGTCGATCGACATCATGCGTCAGGCCCTGGCCCAGGCCCGGGAGGCGCGCATGCACGTGCTGAACAAGATGGCGGAGATCATCAAGGGGCCCCGCGCCGAGCTGTCGCCGAACGCGCCGCGCTTCCTCACCATCAAGATCCGCCCGGAGAAGATCCGGGAGATCATCGGCCCCGGCGGCAAGGTCATCCGGGGCATCCAGGAGAAGACGGGCGCCAAGATCGACGTGGAGGACGACGGCAAGATCACCGTGTTCTCCCCGAGCGCGGAGGCGGCCCAGATGGCCATCGGCATCATCCAGGACATCTGCCGCGAGGCCGAGCTCGACCGGATCTACGTGGGCAAGGTGAAGTCGATCAAGGAGTTCGGCGCCTTCGTGGAGATCATCCCCGGCAGCGAGGGGCTGCTCCACATCTCGCAGATCGCGGAGAACCGCATCCGCTCGGTGAGCGACGTGCTCTCCGAGGGCGACATCGTGGCGGTCAAGGTGATCGAGATCGACGGCAACGGCAAGATGCGGCTCTCCCGGAAGGCGGCGCTGCGGGACCAGCCCCAGATCGGCGAGCAGGAGAAGCTCAAGCTCGCGCCCGCCGGCGCGGGAGGCTCGTCCTAGGTGCCGGGCCGCAGGACGGCGGGGGGCTCTGCCTAGTGCCCCATCGCAAGAGCACCCTGCCCAACGGCGTTCGCCTCGTCACCGAGACCATGCCGCACGTGCGCTCGGTGGCGGTCGGGATCTGGGTGGAGACGGGCTCGCGGGCGGAGCCCGAGGCCCTGGGCGGTATCTCCCACCTGATCGAGCACCTGGTCTTCAAGGGCACCGCCACCCGCTCCGCCCAGGACATCGCCCGCGCCATCGACTCGGTGGGCGGACACATGGATGCCTTCACCGCCAAGGAGCACACCTGCTTCTACGTGAGCGTGCTCGACGAGCACCTGCCGCTCGCGGTGGAGCTCCTGTCCGACATCCTCCGCCATCCGCGCTTCGCTCCCGAGGACATCGAGAAGGAGAAGGCGGTGGTCCTCCAGGAGATCAAGATGGTGGAGGACACTCCCGACGACCTGATCCACGACCTGTTCGCGGAGCGGATCTGGGCCGACCATCCGCTGGGCCGGCCGATCCTGGGCCGGTGGGACGTGGTGAAGGCCTTCGAGCGGGACACCCTCCTCGACTACTTCCGGCGCGAGTACGCGCCGGGCCGCACCGTGGTGGCGGTGGCCGGCAACGCGGAGCACGACCGGGTGGCCGACCTCTTCGCGGCCGCCTTCGAGGGCTGGGAGCAGCCGACGGATCCGCACCGGTGGCAGCCGCCGGTGATCCATCCCGGGCTCCACGCGGTGCAGAAGCCGCTGGAGCAGGTGCACCTGGTCATGGGGCTGCCCGGGGTGCCCGACGCGGCGCCGGAGCGGCACGCGCTGTACCTGCTGAACGACATCCTGGGCGGCAGCATGTCCTCGCGCCTGTTCCAGGAGATCCGCGAGCGCCAGGGGCTGGTCTACTCGGTGCACTCCGGCCAGCAGGGCTATCGGGACACCGGGCTGTTCTACGTCTACGCGGGAACCGACCCTTCGAGTCTGGGCAAGCTCCTGAGCGCGCTGATGAAGGAGGTCCGGGGGCTCAAGAAGGACGGCATCACCGCGGACGAGCTGCGGCGGTCCAAGGATCACCTGAAGGGCAGCCTGATGCTGTCGCTCGAGTCCACCTCGTCCCGGATGAACCGTCTCGCCCGGCACGAGATGCGGTTCGGCACGTTCATGACGATGGACGAGATGCTGGCCGCGATCGACGCGGTCCACCTGGAGGACGTCGAGGCCCTGATCCACCGCGTGCTCGACGAGGAGCATCTCGCGCTGATGACCCTCGGCTCGGTGAGCCGCCGCCGCTTCCCCCGGGGACTGTTCCGAGCCTAGGAGGACCCGCGATGATTTCCCGCTACGCCCGCCCGGACATGGCGCGGATCTGGACGCAGGAGGCGAAGTACGAGGCGTGGCTCCGCGTGGAGCTGGCGGTGTGCGAGGTCTACGCCCGCCGCGGCCTGATCCCGGTGGACGCGCTGGGGCGCATCAAGGCGCGCGCCCACGTCTCGGCCGAGCGCATCGACCAGATCGAGGCCACCACCCGCCACGACGTCATCGCGTTCCTCACCAACCTGGAGGAGGCGCTCGGCACCGACTCCCGCTACGTGCACATGGGGCTCACCTCCTCGGACGTGGTGGACACCGCGCTCGCGCTGCAGCTGCAGCAGGCCGCCGAGCTCCTGATCGCGGGGCTCGAGCGCTACCGCGCGGCCCTCCGCGCCCTGGCGGTGCAGCACCGCGACACCCTGTGCGTGGGGCGCACCCACGGCATCCACGCCGAGCCCATGGTGTTCGGGCTCAAGGCCGCGCTCTGGTACAGCGAGGCGGGCCGGGACCTGGAGCGCCTGCGGCGGGCGCGCGAGGCGGTGCGGGTGGGCAAGCTCTCCGGCGCGGTGGGCACCTTCGCCCACGTGGATCCGGACGTGGAGGAGGAGGCGTGCCGGCTGCTCGGGCTCGAGGCGGCGCCGATCTCGAACCAGATCGTGCAGCGCGATCGCCACGCGGAGTTCTCCACCACGCTGGCGATCGTGGCCGCGTCGCTGGAAAAGGTGGCCACCGAGATCCGGGCGCTCCAGCGGACCGAGATCCTGGAGGCGGAGGAGCCGTTCACCGCCGGTCAGAAGGGCTCGAGCGCGATGCCGCACAAGCGCAACCCGGTCTCCTGCGAGCAGGTGTGCGGGCTGGCCCGGCTGGTGCGGACGAACGCGCTGGCCGCGCTCGAGAACGTGGCCCTGTGGCACGAGCGGGACATCAGCCACTCCTCGGTCGAGCGGGTGATCCTCCCCGACTCCACGTGCCTGGTCGACTACATGCTCCACCAGATGACCCGCATCCTCGAGGGGCTCCAGGTCTACCCCGAGCGCATGCGCGAGAACATGGAGCGGAGCTTCGGTCTCCTCTTCTCCCAGCGTGTCCTGCTGAAGCTGACCGACAAGGGCCTCGCGCGGCAGCGGGCCTACGAGATGGTGCAGCGCAACGCGATGACGGCATGGCGGGAGCGCACCGACTTCCGCGCGCGGCTGGCCGCGGACCCCGAGGTGATGGCCCACCTGAGCCGGCCCGAGCTCGACGAGTGCTTCGACCCCGCCTGGTATCTGCGCAACGTCGCCGCCATCTACCGCCGGGTCGGGCTCCCCGCGTGACCGCGCGGAGCCGCGAGGAGGACCGGGCGTGACGGCGCGCGTGCTGGTGCGGCTCAAGCCGTCCATCCTGGACGCGCAGGGCGCCACCGTGAAGCGCGCGCTCGAGGGTCTGGGCTTCGCGGAGGTGCAGGACGTGCGCGTGGGCAAGGTGATCGACGTGGAGATCGCCGGGCTCGGTCCCGACGACGCACGGCGGCGCATCGAGGAGATGTGCGCGCGCCTGCTGTGCAACCCCGTCATCGAGGATTTCACGGTGGAGATGCTCGGCGACGGGCGATAGGACCGTCGAGCCTCTTGTCAGATGGCGGGGCGCGGGGTAGAGTGACGGGGTAGCGACCAAAGGAGGAACACACGGTCCCATGAACTTTGGCGTAGTGGTGTTCCCGGGCACGTGGAGCGACTGTGATTTCCACTACGTCATCGGCGAGGTGCTCCACCAGCCGGTCCGCTACGTCTGGCACCGGGACTCGAATCTGGCCGACTTCGACTGCCTGATCCTGCCCGGCGGGTTCTCCTACGGGGACTATCTGCGGGCCGGGGCGATCGCGGGCCGCTCCCCGGTGGTGGAGGCGCTGCCCGAGTTCACCGCGCGCGGCGGCCTCGTGCTCGGATCCTGCAACGGGTTTCAGATCCTCTGCGAGGCGCGGCTCCTGCCCGGCGCCCTGATGCGCAATGAGTGCCTGCAGTACCGATGCCAGTCCACCTACCTCGTGGTCGAGAACGCCGACACCGCGTTCACGCGGGCGATGCGGCCCGGCCAGGTGCTCAAGATGCCGATCTCGCACGGGGAGGGGAAGTACCACGCCGACGCCGAGACGATCCGGGCGCTCAAGGCGAAGAACCAGATCGTCTTCCGCTACTGCACGGAGAACGGCCGGGTGGTGAAGGAAGCCAACCCCAACGGCTCGATCGACAACATCGCCGGGGTGATCAACGAGGAAGGCACCGTGCTGGGCCTGATGCCGCACCCGGAGCGGGCCGCCGAGGCCGCGGTGGGCGGCACCGACGGCACGCTGATCTTCCACTCGATCCTCAACACCCTGGTCGAAGACGGCTCGTTCCTGAAACGGTAGGCCGCCACGTGCGAACCCATTGGGGGCGGGGTGACCGCGGGCGAGCCTAAGGTCACGCTGGACCTGGCCCTGGGCCACGGCCTCACGGCCGAAGAGTACGACCGCATCATCCGGCGCCTCGATCGGGAGCCGACCTTCACCGAGCTGGGCCTCTTCTCCGCCCTCTGGTCGGAGCACTGCGCCTACAAGCATTCCCGCGTCTTCCTCCGCGGCCTGCCCACCCGGGGCCCGCACGTGCTGCAGGGGCCGGGGGAGAACGCGGGCATCGTGGACCTGGGCGGCGATCTCGCGCTCACCTTCAAGATCGAGAGCCACAACCACCCCTCGTTCATCGAGCCGTTCCAGGGCGCGGCCACCGGGGTGGGCGGGATCCTGCGCGACATCTTCACCATGGGCGCCCGGCCCATCGCGGTGCTCGACTCCCTGCGCTTCGGGGATCCGACCGATCCGCGTACCCGCCGGCTGATCGAGGGCGTGGTCTCCGGCATCGGCTGGTACGGCAACTGCTTCGGGGTGCCGAACCTCGGGGGGGAGGTGGGCTTCGCGCCCGAGTACGCGGGCAACCCGCTCGTGAACGCGATGGCGGTCGGCCTCGTGAGCAAGCGCGGCATCGTCCGGGCGCGCGCCGACGGGGTGGGCAATCCGGTGCTCTACGTGGGGGCCAAGACCGGCCGCGACGGCATCCACGGCGCCACGATGGCCTCGGCGACCTTCGACGAGACCGCGGAGGAGCGGCGGCCCACGGTGCAGGTGGGCGATCCGTTCACCGAGAAGCTCTTGCTGGAGGCCTGCCTGGAGGCGATGGCCTCGGGCGCGATCGTGGGCATCCAGGACATGGGGGCGGCGGGCCTGGCCTGCGCCTGCTCCGAGATGCCGGCGCGGGCGGGCACCGGGATGGAGATCGAGGTCTCCCGCGTGCCGCAGCGCGAAGCGGGGATGACCCCCTACGAGATCATGCTGTCCGAGTCCCAGGAGCGCATGCTGCTGGTGGCCGCGCACGGGCGCGAGGAGGAGGTCCGCGCGATCTTCGCCCGGTGGGAGCTGGACGCGGTCCCGATCGGCACCGTCACCGACGACGGACTGCTCCGCGTCCGCTTCCACGGCACCGTGGTGGCGGAGGTGCCGGTGCGGGCGCTCGCCGACGAGGCCCCGGTCTACGAGAAGCCCAGCGCGCGGCCCGGGTGGCAGGACGAGCTCGCCGCCTTCGACCCGGGGAGCCTGCCGGCCCCGGCGCAGCCGGCCGACACGCTGCTGGCCCTGGTCGACTCCCCCGGAATCGCCTCGAAGGAATGGGTGTACCGGCAGTACGACCAGCAGGTCGGGATCAACTCGCTGGTGCTGCCCGGCTCGGATGCGGGCGTGCTCCGCATCAAGGGCCACCGGATCGGCGTGGCGGTCACCACCGATTGCAACGCGCGCTTCGTCTACCTCGATCCCCGCCTCGGCACCGCGATGGCGGTGGCCGAGGCGGCGCGCAACCTGTCGGTGAGCGGGGCGCGCCCGCTCGGCCTCACCGACTGCCTCAACTTCGGCTCGCCGGAGCGGCCGGAGATCCTCTGGCAGTTCAAGGAAGCGGTGAGCGGGCTCGGCGAGGCCTGCCGCGCGCTGGAAATCCCCGTGGTCGGGGGCAACGTCTCCTTCTACAATGAGACCCTCGGGCAGGCCGTCCTGCCCACGCCGGTGATCGGCATGGCGGGTATCCTGGACGATGCGGAGGCCCGCGCCACCCAGTGGTTCGCCTCGCCGGGGGACCGGGTGGCGCTGCTGGGCCCGGAGGCCGTGAGCCTGGGGGGCTCGGAGTGGCTCTGGGTGCTCCATCGCAAGGTTGCGGGCCGGCTGGCCCCCCTGGACCTCGCGATGGAGCGGGCGGTGCAGGAGGCGTGTCGCGCCGCGATCGGGGCGCGCCTGCTGGGGTCCGCGCACGATTGCGCGGAGGGCGGCCTGGCGGTGGCGCTGGCCGAGAGCTGCGTCAGCGGGCCGCGGCCGGTGGGGGCGGAGATCGACCTCGGGCCCGGCGCGATCCGGGCCGGCGAGGCGGCGGACCTGGCGCTCTTCGGCGAGGGGCCGTCGCGGGTGGTGGTCTCGGTGAAGGCGGAGGCGGTGCGGCACTTCGAGCAGCTCATGAGCGAGTTCCGTGTGCCGTGGCGATTCATCGGCACGGTGGGGGGCGAGCGGCTGGTGATCAAGGCGGGGGGCGCGAGTCGCGTGGACCTGGATCTCGACCGTCTCATCGGCGCCTGGAGGAACGGCTTTGAGCGACTGGTCAGCTGAGCCGGCGGCTCTCGATCTGGACGACAAGTTCCACGACGAGTGCGGCCTCTTCGGCATCTGGAACCATGCCGAGGCCGCCAACGTCGCGTACCTCGGACTCTACGCCCTGCAGCACCGCGGGCAGGAATCGGCCGGCATCGCCTCGACCGACGGCAATCACTTCCAGGTCGAGAAGGCCATGGGCTGGGTGGCCGATGTCTTCAGCCGGGAGCGGCTCCGGCGGCTGCCCGGCCATCGCGCCATCGGCCACGTCCGCTACTCCACCGCGGGCAGCTCGAACCTGCGCAACGCGCAGCCCATCACCGGCACCACCGTGCACGGGCCGGTGGCCATCGCCCACAACGGCAACCTGGTGAACGCGGAGGCGCTGCGCGAGGAGCTCGAGAAGGAAGGCGCGGTGTTCCAGTCGTCGTCCGACACCGAGGTGATCCTCCACCTCCTGGCCCGCGCCGACGGGGCGACCCTGGTCGACCAGCTCGCCCGCGCCCTGACCCGGGTGAGGGGCGCCTACACCCTCCTGCTCATGACCCCGGACTCCATCATCGGGGTGCGGGACCCGTCCGGCTTCCGGCCGCTCACCCTGGGCCGGCTGGACGACTCGTGGGTGCTCGCCTCCGAGACCTGCGCGCTCGACCTGATGGAAGCGCGGGTGGAGCGCGACGTGGAGCCGGGCGAGATCGTGATCGTCGACGATCACGGGGTGACGTCGGTGAAACCGTTCCGGCCCGCGCCGCGGCTGGCGTGCGTGTTCGAGTACGTCTACTTCGCGCGGCCGGACTCCGTGCTCTGGGGGCGCAACGTGCACGCGGTGCGCAAGGCGCTCGGGCACCAGCTCGCGCGCGAGTACCCGGTAGCCGCGGACCTGGTCATCCCGGTGCCGGACTCCGGGGTGGGCGCCGCCCTCGGCTTCTCGGAGGAGTCCGGGATGCCGTACGACAGCGGCCTCGTTCGCAACCACTACGTGGGCCGCACCTTCATCGAGCCCCAGCAGGGCATCCGCCACTTCGGGGTGAAGGTGAAGCTCAACCCGAACCGCGAGGTCCTGGACGGCAAGCGGGTGGTGGTGGTCGACGACTCGATCGTGCGCGGGACCACGAGCCGCAAGATCGTCAAGATGATCCGGGCCGCGGGCGCCCGGCAGGTGCACGTGCGCATCTCCTCGCCGCCCATCCAGTGGCCGTGCTACTACGGCATCGACACCCCGACCCGCCGCGAGCTCATCGGCGCGAGCCACAAGGTGGACGAGATCCAGCGGTACCTGGGGGCCGACTCCCTCGGCTACCTCTCGCTCGAGGGCATGCTGAAGGCCACCGGGTCGGACCCCAATCAGTTCTGTCACGCGTGCTTCACCGGGCAGTACCAGGTCGGCTTCGACTCGGAGGAGCTGGCGCAGCTCAAGCTGTTTGACTCGTAGGAGTTCATGGATCCGCTGACGTATCGGGCGGCCGGCGTGGACATCCACGCCGGCGACCTCGCCGTGCGCCGCATCGCGCCCCTGGCGGCGTCCACCCGTCGGCCGGAGGTGCTCGGCGGCCTGGGCGCGTTCGCCGCGTTCTTCCGCGTCCCCACCGGCTACCGCCAGCCGGTCCTGCTCTCCTCCACCGACGGCGTCGGCACCAAGCTCAAGATCGCGATCATGGCCGAGCGCCACGACACGGTGGGCGTGGACCTGGTCGCCATGGGCGTCAACGACCTGCTCGTGCACGGGGCGGAGCCGCTCTTCTTCCTCGACTACCTGGCGGTGCACCAGGTCGATCCGGACCGCATCGAGTCGATCGTGACCGGCATCGCGGCGGGCTGCCGCCAGGCCGGCTGCGCGCTGGTCGGCGGCGAGACCGCGGAGATGGGCGCGCTCTACGCGCCGGGCGAGTACGACCTGGCCGGCTTCGCGGTGGGCGTGGCGGAGGAGAGCCGCCTCGTCACCGGCGCGGACGTCGCGGTGGGCGACCGCGTGCTCGGCCTCGCCTCCTCGGGGCTCCACTCGAACGGCTACACGCTGGCGCGGGAGGCGATCTTCGGCCGCATGGGCCTCAAGCTGGGCGATCCCATCCCCGGCGTGGGCCGCTCGGTGGTGGACGAGCTGCTGGAGCCCACCCGCATCTACGTGCGCGCGGTCCTGGGCCTCCTGAAGGAGGTGGGGGTGAAGGCGATGGCCCACATCACCGGCGGCGGCATCACCGAGAACCTGCCCCGCGTGCTGCCCGCGGGCCGGCGCGCGCGGCTCGCCGCCGGCGCGTGGCCGGTGCCGCCGGTCTTCGCGGCCATCCAGCGCGCGGCCCGGGTGGACGACGCGGAGATGCGCCGCACGTTCAACATGGGGCTGGGCTTCCTGCTGGTGGTCTCGCCCGACGACGTGGCCGCCGCGACCCGGTGCCTGGAGGCGGCGGGCGAGCGTGTCCACGCGGTGGGCGAGATCGTGGCCGGCGATCCGGGAGTGGACTTTGTCTGAGCCGCTGCGGGTCGGGGTGCTGGCCTCCGGCCGCGGGTCGAACTTCCGCGCGCTCGCCGAGGCGGCGGCGCAGGGCCGGATCCCGGCCGCGATCGTGGTGCTGATCAGCGACCGGCCGGCCGCGCCCGTGCTCGACATCGCGCGCGAGCACGGGGTGGAGGCGGTGGTGCTCGACCCGCGGCAGCATCCCTCCCGCGAGGCGCACGAGAAGGCGGTGATCGGCGCGCTCGAGGAGCGGCGGGTCGGCCTCGTGTGCCTGGCCGGCTACATGCGCCTGCTGAGCCCGGGCTTCGTGGCCCACTTCGCGGGCCGGATGCTGAACATCCATCCCTCGCTCCTGCCCGCGTTCCCGGGCCTCCATCCCCACCGGCAGGCGCTGGCCCACGGGGTGCGCGTCTCGGGAGCGACCGTGCACTTCGTGGACGAGGGCGTGGACACCGGCCCCATCGTGCTGCAGGCGGCGGTGCCGGTGGCGCCCGACGACACCGAGGAGAGCCTCGCCGCGCGTGTGCTGGTCGAGGAGCACCGCATCTACCCGGAGGCGGTGCGCCTCTTCGCGGAGGGCCGGCTCCAGATCCGGGGACGGCGCGTGGACATCAGGGAGACGTCATGACACGAATCGGACGGGCGCTGATCAGCGTGCACGACAAGACCGGGGTGGTGGACTTCGCGCGGGGGCTGGTCGCCCTCGGCGCGGAGATCGTCTCCACCGGCGGGACGGCCCGGCTGCTCCGCGAGTCCGGCCTCGCGGTGGTGGACGTGGCGGAGGTCACCGGCTTTCCCGAGATGCTCGACGGGCGCGTGAAGACGCTGCACCCGAAGGTGCACGGCGGCCTCCTGGCCCGGCGCGATCGGCCCGAGCACATGGAGGCGCTCGCCCGGCACGGGATCCGCCCGATCGACCTGGTGGCGGTGACGCTCTATCCCTTCGAGCAGACGGTGGCCCGGCCCGGCGTGGCGCTCGAGGAGGCCATCGAGAACATCGACATCGGCGGCCCCGGCATGATCCGCGGCGCGGCCAAGAACCACGCCCACGTGGCGGTGGTGACCGACCCCGCCCAGTACGGCCCGGTGCTCGAGGAGCTGTGCCGCGCGGGCGGCGTGCTCTCCGCGGAGACGCGCTTCCGGCTCGCCGCGGAGGCCTTCCGGCGCACCGCCCAGTACGACGCGGCCATCGCGGCCTACCTGCGGGAGCAGGCCGCCGCCGGCGGCGCCCCCGCGGGCGCGTTCCCGGAGCGGCTCACGCTGGAGGGCGTGCGGGTGCAGAGCCTCCGCTACGGGGAGAACCCGCACCAGGCCGCCGCGTTCTACCGGCCGGCCGCGGGCCCCGCGCTCGGGCTCGGCGCGGCGCGGCAGCTCCACGGCCCGGAGCTCTCGTACAACAACCTGCTCGACTGGTCGGCGGCGCTCGGGCTGCTGCTCGAGTTCGACGACCCGGCCGCGGTGGTGATCAAGCACACCAATCCGTGCGGGGTCGCCCTGGGCCGCGGGGTGGGCGAGGCGATGCGGCGGGCGAAGGCGTGCGATCCGGTGTCGATCTACGGCGGCATCGTGGGGCTGAACCGGACGGTGGACATGGAGGTCGTGAAGGAGCTCTCCGGCATCCTGCTCGAGATCCTGTTCGCTCCCGCCTACGAGCCCGACGCGCTGGAGGAGATCCGGCGCACCAAGAAGAAGTGCCGGGTGTTCGAGCTGCCCTGCGCGCGCCGGGACTATCCGGCCCGGCACCAGGAGGTGCGGAGCGTGTGGGGCGGCCTGCTGCTGCAGGACGCGGACCTGACCGACCTGGACCCGGGCGCGTTGAAGGTGGTCTCGCAGCGCGCGCCCACCGAGGCGGAGCGCGAGGCCCTGCGGTTCGCGTGGCGGGTGGGCAAGCACGCCAAGTCCAACGCGATCGTGCTCACCACCGCCGACCAGGTGGTGGGGGTGGGCGCGGGCCAGATGAACCGGGTGGACGCGGCGCGCCTCGCGGTGATGCGGGCGCGCGAGGTCGGACTCGAGACCAAGGGCACGGTGTGCGCCTCCGACGCGTTCTTCCCCTTCCGGGACGGGCTCGACGTGGTGGCCGAGGCGGGCGCCACCGCGGTCATCCATCCGGGCGGCTCGCTGCGCGACGAGGAAGTGATCGCGGCCGCGAACGAGCACGGCATGGCGATGGTGGTGTGCGGGATTCGCCATTTCAAGCACTAGTCATCCTCCCGAGCGGGTGTTCTCGCTGCGCGAGCTGACGCGGCTCCTGCGGCTGTCCCCCAAGCGGCGCTCCCAGCTGCGCCGGCTGGGCCTCCTGCGCGACGACCCGCGCGGGGTCCGCTTCCGCGAGCTGGTGTCGGCCCGCGCCGCGGTGCAGCTGCTGGAGAGCGGGGCCAGCGTGCGGCAGGTGCGCGCCGCGCTCGACGGGGCCCGGCGGCTCGCGCCGCACGTGCAGACCCCGCTCGCCGAGCTGCGCCTGGTGGTGCACGACCGGCGGGTGGTGGTCGAGCAGGACCGGCTGCGCCTCGAGCCCGGCACCGGCCAGACCCTGCTCGACTTCGCGGTCGGCGATCTGGAGGCGGAGGCGCGCGAGACGCTCCAGACCGGCATGGTGCGGCCGATGATCCCGCCCGCGGACGCGGCGGAGGTGTGGTTCCAGCGCGCTTCGGAGTGGGACGGCGACCCCGAGCGGTGGGAATCGGCGGTGGAAGCGTACGGGCGCGTGCTCGACATGGACCCGGGCTACGCGGCGGCGTGGAACAACCTCGGGCTGCTGCACCACCGGATGGGCCAGTACGAGCGGGCGGGGGAGTGCTACCGCGCCGCGCTGGAGGCCGACGACACCTGCTGCCAGGCCGCGTTCAACCTGGGCTCGCTCCACGAGGACCTGGGCGATTTCCCGGTGGCGGTCAACTGGTACCGCCGCGCGCTCGAGCTCGACGCCGACTATGCCGACGCGCACTTCAACCTGGCCGGGGTCCTGGCCAAGCTCGGGCGCGGCGACAGCGCGGCGGTGCACTGGCGGCGCTACCTCGAGCTCGACCTGGGCAGCCCGTGGGCCAAGATCGCGCGCGCGCACCTCGAGGGCGAGGCGGGCCCGGACGAGACGCGCGAGAGCGACGAATGACCGACGTGCTCCTCATCGGCGGCGCGCACCTCGAGGGCGAGGCGGGCCCGGACCAGCCGCACGCGAGCGACGAATGACCGACGTGCTCCTCGTCGGCGGCGGTGGCCGCGAGCACGCGCTCGCCTGGAAGCTCGCCCAGAGCCCGGGGCTCGGCCGCCTGATCGCCGCGCCCGGCAACCCGGGCATCGCGGCCCACGCGCGCTGCGTGCCGGTCAAGGACACCGCGCTCGACGAGCTGGTGGCGCTGGCGCGGCAGGAGCGGCCCGACCTGGTGGTGGTGGGCCCGGAGGCGCCGCTGGCCATGGGGCTGGCCGATCGCCTGCGCGCGGCCGGCTTTCCGGTGTTCGGCGGCAGCGCGGCGGCGGCGCGGCTCGAGAGCTCCAAGGCCTTCGCCAAGGACCTCATGGCCCGCCATCGCATCCCCACCGCGCGCTTCGAAACCTTTTGCGACGCGGCGGCCGCGCGGGCCTTCTGCCGCAAGCTCGGCGCGCCGCTCGTGGTGAAGGCCGACGGCCTCGCCGCGGGCAAGGGCGTCCTGATCTGCCGGAGCCTGGAGGAGGCCGACGCCGCGGTGGCCCGGTGCCTGGAGGCGCGCGCGTTCGGCGACTCCGGCCTCACGGTGGTGGTGGAGGAGTTCCTAGAGGGCGAGGAGGCCTCGTTCTTCGCGCTCTCGGACGGCACCGCCGTGCTGCCCCTGGCCGCGGCCCAGGACCACAAGACGGTGTGGGACGGCGACCGCGGGCCGAACACCGGGGGCATGGGCGCGTACTCGCCCGCGCCCGTGATGGATCCGGCGATGGAGGCGCGGGTGATGGCGGAGATCGTCCGGCCCACCATCGCGGCGATGGCCGCCGAGGGCACGCCCTACACCGGGGTCCTCTACGTGGGCCTCATGATCACCCGCGAGGGTCCCAAGGTGATCGAGTTCAACTGCCGCTTCGGCGACCCCGAGTGCCAGGTGCTGATGCCGCGCCTGGAGGAGGACGTGCTCGCCCTGCTGCTGGCCGCCGCCACCGGCAAGGGGCTGCCTCCCTCGCTGGCGTGGAGCCGCCGCACGTCGGTGTGCGTGGTGATGGCCTCCGCGGGCTATCCCGGCTCCCACGAGACCGGCAAGGCGATCACCGGCCTCGAGGAGGCGGCGGCGCAGCCCGGCGTCACCATCTTCCACGCGGGCACCGCGCGCGCGGGCGGCGCGCTGGTCACCGCGGGCGGCCGCGTGCTGGGGGTGCAGGCCCTCGGCGACGACGTGGCCGCCGCCATCCGCAACGCGTACGCGGCGGTGGAGCGCATCCGATTCGACGGCGCGCACTACCGGCGCGACATCGGTCATCACGCCCTGAGACGTCTCGGGTGAGCGCCCGGCCCATTCGTACCCGCGTCCGAGCCGTCGATCCCGAGCAGCCGGACCCCCGCGCGATCGCCGCCGCGGCCGCCGTCCTCGAGGCGGGCGGGCTGGTCGCCTTCCCCACCGAGAGCTTCTACGGCCTGGGCGCCGACGCCCTGGACGCCGACGCGGTGAACCGGACCTTCGAGGTGAAGGGCCGTCCGGAGCAGAAGGCGCTGCTGGTGCTGGTGGACTCGGTGGAGATGGCGGCGAGCCTCGCGGCCCACATCCCGGACGGCGCCCGCGCGCTCATGGCCCGGTACTGGCCGGGGCCGCTCACCCTGGTGCTGGAGGCGGCCCCGCGCGTGCCCGCCGCGCTCACCGGCGGCGGGGGCACCATCGGGGTGCGCATGCCCGGGCACGCGGTGGCCCGCGCGCTGGTGCACTCGGCGGGGCGGCCGGTCACCGCGCCCAGCGCGAACCCGAGCGAGGCGCCGCCGCCCCGCACCGCGGCGGCGGTGCGCCAGTACTTCGACGGGCTCGTGGAGCTGATCCTGGACGGCGGCGCCACCGCGGGCGGCACGGGCTCCACGGTGGCCGACTGCACCGACTGGCCCCCGCGCATCCTGCGCCAGGGGCCGGTGGTGGTCGAAGAGGCCCACGCGTGAGTGACCGCCGGGCTCGGGGCGCATGCGGATCACCGGCGTGATCCAGGCCGGCGGGCTCAGCGTGCGCATGGGCGGCCGGCCGAAGGCCCTGATCGAGCTGGGCGGCCGCCGCATCATCGACCGGGTCGCGGACGTGGTGCGCGCGGTCACCGACGACGCGCTGATCGTCACCAACCGCCCGGAGCTCTACGCGTCGCTCGGCCTGCCGATGGTGCCCGACGCCTTCCCGGGCCACGGCGCGCTCGGCGGCGTGTACTCCGGGCTGCGCGCGGCCTCCGGTGACGTCGCCTTCACGGTGGCCTGCGACATGCCGTTCCTGATGGTGGAGGTCGCCCGCCTGGTGACCAGCCGGGCGGGGGAGGCCGACGTGGTGGCGCCCCGGCTGGGCGGGCGATGGGAGCCGCTGCACGCCTGCTACGCGCGGAGCTGCCTGCCGCCGCTCGAGGCGCGGCTGCGCGCGGGGAGGCTCGCCATCGTGGACTTCTACCAGGACGTGCGGGTGCTCGCGGTGCCGGAGACCGCGGTGGCGCGGCACCGGGCGCCCGAGATCGTGTTCATGAACGTCAACACCCCGGACGACCTCGAGGCGGCGCGCGGGCTCCTCGCGGGCCTCGAGCCGGGCGCGAGCCGGCGCTAGCCATGGACGCGCGCGCGGAGGGGCTGGGGCTCGGGTCGATCCAGGAGGTCAACGCGCTGCCGCGCGAGGTGGCGGAGGCGCTCTACGCCCGGCTCGTGCCGGAGGAGCTGCTCGACCGCTTCGGCATCGACCCCTCCACGCTGTGCGGCCGCGACGGGGCGCGGCTGGTGCGGGTGACCGCGCCGGCGGACAGGCCGTGGGCCCGCGTGGAGGTGCGCTCCTCGCTGGAGGACCGCGATCCCACCCTGCTGGTCGACGTCGAGATGTCGCCGCTGTCCGTCCCGGAGCTCGCGTTCGTGCAGATCACGGATCCCGCCGGGCCGCGCTTCGCCATCGACCGCGACCTCGAGGGGCGCGACACGCTGTTCGGCACCGCGTCCCGGAACATTCCGGAAGAGTTGCGCGCGGTGCGGGCCGGGCTCGCCCCCGGGCAGGTGCGGCGCGGCCTGCGCCTGCTCTCCCGCGTGCTCGACTGCATGTCCGACTTCTGCGCGCTGCTCGGCAAGGACCTCTACCTGATCGAGCCGCTCTTCTACCACTCCGCGATCCTCTACGAGCGGCGGGGCTGCGGCTACCTGATGGGCCGCGACGTGATGGAGGAGATCCACGCCGGCTTCTCCCCGGGCGGGGCGCTGCTCAAGGCCCTCGACGGCTCCTCCTACTTCCGGCGCGCCGAGGCGGCGCACACGGTGCGGGGCCGCAGCTGGGCGCTCCACGACGGGATCGTGGACGGGCTGTGGGGCGGCGCGGGCGTGGGCTCGGTGAAGATGTACCGGGCGGTGGGCCGGCCCGCCGGCGTCGACACGTTCCCGGGCGCGCCCTACTGACCCGCGCCCGCGGGATATACTGGCGGCGTGACGCGCAAGGCCTCCTCTCGTTCGCTCACGGCCGCGCCCGCGCACAAGCCCGTGCCCAAGCCCGTGCACAGGAAGGTCCGGAAGCCCATGCCGGCCAAGCCGCCGAAGGTCGAGGTGCCGAAGACGGTGTACCGGCGCCGGCCCAAGCACCCGCGGCCCATGGACCTTCAATGACCGCGCCCGCCGCGATCGTCCACTACCACGAGATCAGCCTCAAGCGGGGCAACCGCCCGGTGTTCCTGCGCCACCTCCAGCAGAACATCCTGCGGGCCGTCTCCGATCTGGGGCCGGTGAGCCTGGTCCAGCTGCCCGGGCGCCTCATGCTGGATCTCTCCCGCCACCCCGATCCGGAGGCGCTGCGCGAGCGTCTCGCGCGGGTGTGCGGCGTCGCCAACTTCTCGCTGGCCCTGCGCGCCGGTCCCACGCTGGACGCCCTGCGCCCCGCGGTGGAGCGGGCGATCGCCGGGCGCGCGTTCCGCACCTTCCGGATCTCGGCCCGCCGCGCGTTCAAGACCTTCCCGCTCACCTCGGTGGAGCTGAACCGCCAGCTCGGCGCCCACGTGCTCGCGCTGCGCCCCGACGCGCGGGTGAGCCTCGAGCACGCGGAGTGCGACGTGCGGGTGGAGGTGCTGCCGAGCGAGGCCTTCGTCTACGCCGACCGGCACCCCGGGGCGGGCGGGCTGCCGGTGGGGGCGAGCGGCACGGTGGCGGCGCTGATCTCCGGCGGGATCGACTCGCCGGTGGCCGCGTGGCGGCTCATGAAGCGCGGCTGCCGCGTGGCGTTCGTGCACTTCCACAGCGCGCCGTACCTGCCCGACCTCTCGCGGGGCAAGGTGCGCGAGCTGGTGGCGCGCCTCACCCAGTGGCAGTACTTCTCGCGCCTGTTCCTGGTGCCCTTCGGCGAGATCCAGCGCGAGGTCGTGCTCTCGGTCCCGCCGCCCGCGCGGGTGGTGATCTACCGCCGCCTCATGGTGCGCATCGCGGAGCGCCTGGCCCGCCACGCGGGCGCGCCCGCGCTCGTCACCGGCGAGAGCCTGGGGCAGGTGGCCTCGCAGACCCTGGCCAACCTCACCCGCATCGACGAGGCGGCGGAGATGCCGATCCTGCGCCCGCTCATCGGCATGGACAAGCTCGAGATCACCGAGCAGGCGCGCGCGCTCGGCACCTACGAGATCTCGATCGAGCCCGACGCGGACTGCTGCACGCTGTTCACCCCCCGGCACCCGGACACCCGGGTGGAGGCGGCCCAGGTGGCCGCGCTGGAGGCGCGCCTGGACCTCCCGCGCCTGGTCACCCAGGGCGTCGAGAGCGCGGAGCAGGAGACGTTCGACTTCCCGCCGAGCGCCGGACCGTACCCGGCGCGGGGCGCGCGGGATCGGCCGCGGTCGGAGTCGGTCTCCGAGTGAGCGCGTCGCTCACGTTCCTGGGGGGCGCCGGCGGCACCGTCACCGGCTCCAAGCATTTCCTCGAGAGCGACCCCGGACGGGTCCTCCTCGACTGCGGCCTCTTCCAGGGGCTCAAGCCCCTCCGCCTGCGCAACTGGGCGCCGCCGCCGGTGGATCCGAAGACGCTCGACGCGGTGGTGCTGAGCCACGCCCACATCGACCACTCGGGCTACCTGCCGCGGCTCTGCCGCGACGGGTTCGCCGGCCCGGTGTACTGCACCGCGAGCACGCTCGACCTGCTCCGCATCATGCTGCCCGACGCCGCGCACCAGCAGGAGGAGGAGGCCGACTTCGCCAACCGGCATCGCACCACCAAGCACGATCCGGCCCTGCCGCTCTACACGGAAACCGACGCGGAGCGGGTGCTGGCCCAGGCGCGGCCGGTGGAGTTCGGGGCCGCCTTCACGCCCGCGCCCGGGATCGAGGCCCGCTTCACGCCGTCCGGTCACATCCTGGGGGCGGGGGTCGTCGCCTGTCGCATCGGCGACAGACGGCTCGTGTTCTCCGGCGACCTCGGCCGCTACGGCGTGCCGATCATGGTCGATCCGGATCCGGTCGCGGAGGCCGACGTGCTGCTGGTGGAATCGACCTACGGCAACCGCGTCCACCCCGCCGACGATCCGCGGGACCGCCTGACCGCCGCCGTGCAGCGCGCGGCCAGCCAGAAGGGCTGGCTCCTGATTCCCGCGTTCGCGGTGGGCCGCTCGCAGGAGATCCTCCACGACCTGCGCCAGCTCGAGACCGCGGGCGCGATCCCCAGCCTGCCCGTCTACCTGGACAGCCCGATGGCCATCCAGGCCACCGTGATCTACGGCTCCCACCGGGAGGAGCACGACGCGGCGCTGACCGCGCTCGAGAAGGACGGCACGCGGCCCTTCGCCCCGCAGCGCCTGCGGCTGTCCCGGACGGTGGAGGACTCCAAGCGCCTGAACGACACCGCGGGCCCCGGGATCATCGTGGCCGGCAGCGGCATGGCCACCGGCGGACGCATCCTGCACCACCTCAAGCGCCTGCTGCCCGACCCGCGCACCACCGTGCTGTTCGTCGGCTACCAGGCCGCGGGCACCCGCGGGCGGCTCCTGAAAGAGGGTGCCCGGGAGATCAAGATGCTGGGCACGGTGGTGCCGGTGCGGGCGCAGATCATGGTGAGCGACGCGTACTCCGCGCACGCCGACCGCGACGAGATCCTCCGCTGGCTGCGCGGCTTCAAGCGTCCGCCCGCCATGACCTACGTGGTCCACGGGGAGCCGGACGCGGCCTCCGCGCTGCGGGACACCATCGAGAGCCAGCTCGGCTGGCGCGTCGCGGTGGCCGGGGACGGCCAGCGCGTGGCCCTCTGAGCGAGACGCCCGCGGCGTACCGGCTGCTCCGGGCGCTGGCCCGGCTGCTGCTCGCGATCTTCTACCGCCGGATCGACGTGATCGGCGCCCAGCGCGTGCCGCCCACCGGCCCGCTCATCGTGGCGGCCAACCACCACAACGCGCTGGTGGACGGCGCCCTGCTGGTGGCCCACTTCCCGCGTCGCCTGGTGCCGGTGGCGAAGGCGCCGCTCTTCTCGATGCCGCTCATCGCCTGGTTCCTGCGCCTCATCGGGGCGCTGCCGGTGCACCGCCGGCAGGAAGGCGGCACCGATCCCGCGCGCAACGCGGCCCTGTTCGCCGCCTCGTCGGCCGCGCTCGGGGCCGGCCGGGCGATCCTGATCTTCCCGGAGGGCGTGAGCCAGCCCGAGCCCACCCTGATGCCGCTCCGCACCGGCGCCGCCCGCATGCTGCTGGCCGCCGCGGAGGGGGCCGGGCCGGTCACGCTCCTGCCGGTCGGGCTCATGTTCCACGAGCCCGGCACCTTCCGCACCGGCTGGGCCGTGATCTCGACGGGCGAGCCGGTGGCGACCGCGGACTGCGTGGCCCTCGCCCGCACCGAGCCGGAAGAGGCCGCGCGCCGGCTCACCGCGCGTCTCGGCGAGGCGATGCGCGCGCAGATCGCGATGGTGGACGACCGCCAGACGCTGCGCATGGTCGAGCACGCGGAGCGGCTCTGGCGGCAGGAACGGGGCGGGGAGCGGGATGCGGCCGCGCGCGCGGACTGGCGGCGCCGGGCCACCCGCGCCTATCGCTACCTGACCCGCCACGACCCGACCCGCGTCTCGCGCCTGCGCGCCCGGCTGGAGCGCTACGTGCACGACCTGGACGAGGCGGGCGTGCGCACCGCGGTGCTGCTGAAGCCGCCCCCGCCGGCGGTGGCGGTGCGCTACGCGGCCGCGCAGCTGGCGGCGCTGCTGGGGGCGCTCCCGCTGGCGCTGTGGGGACTGCTCGTGCACGCGGTGCCGTACTGGCTCACCGGGGTCGCGGCGCGCGGGCTGCGCCCCCAGGGCGACGTGGAGGCCACCTACAAGCTCCTCGCCGGGCTCGTGCTCTATCCGCTCGCGTGGATCGGCGAGGCGTGGTTCGCGTGGCGGCTGGGCGGGGGCGGGCTGCTCGCGCTGTTCCTGCTGCTGCTGGTGCCCGGCGGCTTCTTCGCGCTCTCCTGGAGCGAGCGGCTGGTGCGGCTCTACCGGGAGACCCGCGCTTTGCTCTCCCTGCTGCTCGATCGAGACCTCGCGCGCCATCTGGCCGAGCGCCGGCGAGAGATCCTCGCCGAGATGGAAGCGGCCGCGGCCCTGGTGCCCGAGCCGGTGCTGAGCGGGCAGCAGGAGGGGGACGACTGACGCGTGCGCGCCGCGCGCCGGCGGGCTCGCGCGATGGGCCCAACCGGTAGCGGGTTCCTTGACACCCAGCCCCGACGGAGCGTAAGGTTGGCCCGTGGTTTCCACCATCGCGCTCGGGGCCGATCACGCCGGATATGGGCTCAAGGAAGCCCTCAAGAGCTGGCTGATAAATCACGGCTATCAGGTGCTGGATCTGGGCACTCACTCCACTGAATCGGTCGACTACCCCGACTACGCGGCACTGGTCGCGGAGGCGGTGGCCGACCACAAGGTGGAGCGGGGCCTGCTGATCTGCGGCACCGGCATCGGCATGTCCATCGCGGCCAACAAGGTGCCGGGGGTGCGGGCGGCGCTCTGCGGTGATCTCTACACCGCGCGGATGAGCCGGGAGCACAACGACGCCAATGTCCTGGTCCTGGGCGGCCGGCTGATGGGCGCGGAGATGGCGGCCGACATCCTCCTGGCCTGGCTCGAGACCCCCTTCGCGGGCGGGCGCCACGCGCGGCGGGTGGAGAAGATCGCCGACGTCGAGGTGCGCCACGCGGGGGACCGGGCCCCCGGCCGATGACCCCGCTGGAGCAGGTCGACCCCGAGATCGCCAAGGCGATCCGCGCCGAGACCGAGCGGCAGTCCCGCAACCTCGAGCTGATCGCCTCCGAGAACTTCGTCTCGGAGGCGGTGCTGGAGGCGGTGGGCTCGGTGATGACCAACAAGTACGCCGAGGGCTACCCGGGCAAGCGCTACTACGGCGGCTGCGAGATGGTGGACATCGCCGAGGAGCTCGCGATCGGCCGGGCTCGCGAGCTCTTCGGGGCCGAGCACGTCAACGTGCAGCCGCACTCCGGCTCCCAGGCCAACATGGCCGTGTACTTCACGCTGCTCAAGCCCGGCGACGTGGTGCTGGGGCCGAACCTGTCCCACGGCGGACACCTCACCGCGGGCAGCCCCATGAACTTCTCGGGGCGCCTGTACCAGATCGTGCCTTACGGGGTCCGGAGGGACACCGAGCGCATCGACCTCGATCAGGTGCGCGACCTCGCCCGGCAGCACCGGCCCCGGCTCATCATCGCGGGCGGCTCCGCGTTCCCGCGCGCGATCGACTTCGCGCCGTTCCGCGAGATCGCCGACGAGGTGGGCGCCGCCCTCATGGCCGACATCGCGCACCCCGCGGGGCTGGTGGCGGCGGGGCTGCATCCCTCGCCGGTGCCGGTCGCCGACTTCGTGACCACCACCACCCACAAGACGCTGCGCGGGCCGCGCGGCGGCATGGTGATGTGCCGCGAGCGGTACGCGAAGGACCTCGACCGCACCGTGCTCCCCGGGATCCAGGGCGGCCCGCTCATGCACGTGATCGCGGCGAAGGCGGTGGCCTTCCGCGAGGCGCAGACTCCCGAGTGGCGCGCCTACCAGGGGCAGATCGTGAAGAACGCGCGCGCGCTCGCGGAGGCCCTGCTCGCCCGCGGCTTCCGGCTGGTCTCGGGGGGCACCGACACGCACCTGATCCTGGTGGACCTCACCGCGCGCGGCGTGACCGGCAAGGAAGCCCAGGAGGCGCTCGACCGCGCGTTCATCACCGTGAACAAGAACGGCATCCCCTTCGACACCAGGGGGCCCATGGTCACGAGCGGCATCCGCATCGGAACGCCGGCGGTCACCACGCGCGGCATGAAGGAGCCGGAGATGGCGCGGATCGCGGACTTCATTGATCGGGTCCTGCAGAAGCCGGGCGACGGCGCGGTGGAAGCGGCGGTGCGGGCCCAGGTGCAGGAGCTGACCGGGCAGTTTCCCCTCTACGCGGGGCGCCTCCGGTGAAGTGCCCGTTCTGCGGCCACACCGAGGACCGGGTGGTGGACTCGCGGGTCGGGCGTGACGGCGAGTTCATCCGCCGTCGGCGGGCGTGTCTCAAGTGCAACCGCCGCTACACGACCTACGAGTACATCGAGGACGTGCTGCCCCACGTGGTGAAGCGCGACGGACGGCGCGAACCGTTCGATCGCCAGAAGCTGCGGGGCTCCATCCTGAAGTCGTGCGAGAAGCGGTCGGTCGGGGTGCAGGCGGTGGACGACGTGGTGGCCGACATCGAGGCCAAGCTCCACGACCGGGCCGAGAAGGAGATCACGAGCCTCGAGCTGGGCGAGATCGTGATGGAGCATCTCCAGAAGCTCGACCAGGTGGCCTACGTGCGCTTCGCCTCCGTGTACCGCCAGTTCAAGGACATCTCGCAGTTCATGGACGAGGTGAAGCACCTCATCAAGGACGACAAGCCGGCGAAGCCCGCGGCCGGCAAGGGGCCGAAGGCCGCGGTCAAGCGGTAGCGTCAGGCGGTCCGCGCCGGCGCGGGGGGCCGCGCGCGGCGCGTGGTCAGCACCACGCCCGCGATCACTCCGATCGCGCCCACCCAGTGGTACCAGCGGATCGGCTCGCCCAGCATCAGCCACGAGAGGCCCAGCACCAGGAACGGAATCAGGTTCATGAACACCGCGGCCCGGCTCGGCCCGACGGTGCGCACCGCGTGGTAGTAGGCGATGTGGGCCGGGGTGCCGAGCAACGCGGTGTAGAGCACCACCGAGAAGCCCACCCGCGAGGCCTGGGCGAACGCCTGCCAGGGCCGCTCCACGAGGGCGAGCGGGGCCAGCAGCCCCGCCGCCACCACGTGGGCGCCGGCCAGCACCTGGAGCGGCGAGAAGGTGGAGCGGTTCGCCCGGCTGTAGAGCGTGTACCCGACCCAGAGCGATTGCGACAGCAGGATGATGACGTCGCCGCGGTTGACCGACAGGGTGAGCAGCACGTGCACCGAGCCCTGGGCCACCGTCAGCGCCACCGCGAGCACGGTGAGCGCGCTGCCGGCCAGGCTGAGTGGCGAGATGCGCTCGCGCAGCCAGGTGGCGGCGGCCAGCGCCACCACCACCGGCGAGGTGGCGCTCAGGATGCCCGCGTTGGCCGGGCTCGTCCCCCGCAGGCCCACGTACCAGAGCGCGGAGTTGCCCACGAAGCCGCTCACCGCGAGGACCACCACCGTCGTGAGATCGCGCCGGGCCAGCGGCGGCAGCGGGCCTTCCACCAGGCGGGAGACCAGCACCAGCAGCGGGGCGGCCAGGAGCGCGCGCAGCGCGGACATCGTGATCGGTCCCAGCTCGGAGAGGCCGATCTTCGCGAGCGGATAGTTGCCGGCCCACAGCAGCGCCACGCCGAGCAGCAGCCCGTAGGCCTGTCGATGCGTCACGGGGCGTTCAGGAGGGTGGGGGCGGGGAGGCTTCGCAGATGGAACGGCCCTGCCGGAATGGGGCCGACAGGGCCGAGCGCCACGAGGGGCGCCCTACTTCTTCTTTTTCTTCTTCGCGGCCTTCTTCGCCATCGTGACGTCACCCCCCTCCCGACCCCCGCGCGTCCACGCGGCCGATCATTGTCCGGACAATAGGGGAGGCCCCAGAGCGTGTCAAGGACAAAATACCGGATACGGGGGACAGGGCGCGCGTCGGACCCCACATGTTGGGGCCCGCGGGACGGGAGCGGTCAGGGCTTCTCGTGCGCGGAGGACGGCTTGCGGTGCTCGCGCCGCTTCACGTACTCCTGGTTGAGCGGCACGCCCTTCTTGCAGAGCGGACACGCCTCCGGCGCGTAGGTCGGGAAGTCGCGGCTCACCAGGCTGAAGATCTCCTTGCCGCCGATCTCCGACTTCTTGGTGCGCCGCCACAGGGCCCCGATGCCCACCACCTGGCCGCCGAGCTCCTCCACGAGCTGCGAGAGCAGGCGCACGGTGGTGCCGGAGCTCACCAGGTCCTCGACGATCAGCACCTTGGTGCCGGGGCGGATGAAGCGCTGGAACTCCACCGGCAGCGTGACGCGCCGCTTGCCTGCGCTGACCCCCTTGGTGCCGTAGGCGAGGGTGGGGCGGGACGGATGCGCGCGCGCGACGCAGTGCGAGAGGATCAGCGCGCCGGGCCCGGTGGAGAGCACCACGTCGATGGGCCACTGCGCGAAGTGCTTGGCGATCACCGCGCCAAGCCCCTCGGTGAAGGAGGCCTCGGTGGTGACGAGCGTCTTCTCGATGTACTCGCTGGTGTGGTGGCCGGAGGGAAGGAGGACGTGGTCGTTGGCGTGATAGGCGCCGGTGCGCTTGAGGATCTCGAGGTGGATCTTCTCACGCACCTCGGCGTCCATCTGGCTGTCGGTTGGTCGCGGCGGCGGGGCCATCAGTCGATTCAAGAATCGGGCCGCCGCGCGGGGTTGTCAACCCGAAAGTGGCCGCGGCGGGCGGCCCGCGGTCCGCTCGGCGTGCTAGACTGCCGCGCATGAGGCTGCTCGCGCTGGAGACCGCCACGCTCGCGGGCGGGGCCGCGCTGCTCGAGGACGGCCGCCTGGTGGGCGAGAGCCGGCTCAACATCGCCCTGACCCACTCCGAGCGGCTGATGGCGGTGGTGGATCGCCTGCTGCAGGACTGCGGCTGGGAGGTCGCGAGCCTGCGCGGTCTCGCGGTGTCGATCGGCCCCGGCTCCTTCACCGGGCTGCGCGTCGGGGCCGCCACCGCCAAGGGGCTGGCCCTGGCCCTCGACGTTCCGGTGGCCCCGGTGCCCACGCTGGACGCGCTCGCGGCCACGCTGCCGTTCGCGGACGCGCCGGTCGCTCCGCTGCTGGACGCGCGCAAGGGCGAGGTCTACGCCTCGCTCTACCGGTGGCGGGACGGCGAGATGGCCCGCGAGTGGGACTACCTCGCGCTGCCGCCCGCGGAGGCCGCGGCGCGGCTGCCCTCGCCGGTGATCGTGCTGGGCGACGGCGTACCCGCGTGCCGGCCGCACTGGCTCGCGCGCGGCGCCGACGTGCGCGAGGCCCCGCCCGCGCAGTCGCTGCCGTCGCCCGCGGTGGTGGGCGCGTTCGGTCACGCGATGCTGGTGTCCGGCGACGGCATCCCCGGGGAGCGGCTGCTCCCCCTCTACCTCCGCCCGTCCGAGGCGGAGCTCCGGGCGCGCCATGGCTGAGCCCGCGGTGCGCGTCGACCGGTCGCTCGCCATCGAGGCGATGACCCTCGACGACCTGGACGACGTGCTGGCGATCGAGCGCGCGTCGTTCCAGACCCCGTGGTCGCGCGGGGCCTTCCGCTACGAGCTGACCCAGAATCGGGTGGCGCGCTGCCTGGTGGCGCGGCTGGCCGGCCGCCTCGTGGGCTACCTCTGTCTGTGGGAGATCGGCCACGAGATCCACATCACCAACCTGGCCGCGCACCCGGAGCTGCGCCGCCGCGGGGTGGCCCGCGCCCTGCTGGGCGCGGTGCTGGCCGACGCGCGCGCCCGCGCGGTCAGCCTCGCGTTCCTCGAGGTGAGGCCCACGAACGCGGAGGCCCTCGGGCTCTACGAGAGCCTCGGCTTCCGGGTGATCGGTCGCCGCAAGGGTTACTACTTCGACACCGGCGAGGACGCCCTGGTGATGGAGGCCCGCCTCAGCGGGGAGCCGTCCGAGTCCGCCGCCTCCCCACGACCGGGCGCCTGAGCTCCGCGCGGCCCGTGACCGAGCTGGTCCGCCGGATGCTCGACGGCGATCGCCTGGCTCTCGCGCGCCTGATCACCCGGGTCGAGAACCGCTCCCCCGAGGTGCCGGACATCATGCGCGCCGTGCACGAGCGCACCGGCCGGGCCTACGTGCTGGGCATCACCGGGCCGCCCGGCGCGGGCAAGTCCACGCTGGTCGATCGGGTGACCAGCCGCCTGCGCGCGGAGTCGCTGCCGGTGGGGGTGATCGCGGTGGACCCGTCGAGCCCGTTCACCGGAGGGGCGGTCCTGGGCGACCGCATCCGCATGCAGACGCACACGCTCGATCCCGACGTGTTCATCCGCAGCATGGCCACCCGCGGCAGCCTGGGCGGACTCGCCCGCGCCACCGGCGACGTGATCAAGCTGATGGACGCCTTCGGCTTCCCCTGGATCATCATCGAGACGGTGGGCGTCGGGCAGACCGAGCTCGACATCGTCCGCCAGGCCGACACCACCGTGGTGGCCCTGGTGCCGGAGTCCGGGGACTCGGTGCAGGCCATGAAGGCGGGGCTGATGGAGGTCGCCGACGTGTTCGTGGTGAACAAGGCCGACCGCGACGGCGCGCACGCCCTGATGGCGGAGCTGCGCTTCAGCGTGCACCTGCACTACACGAGCGGGGCGGGGCCCAAGGACATCGACTGGGAGGTGCCGGTGCTGGCGGCCCAGGCCGCCAACGACGTGGGCATCGACGAGCTGATGGCCCAGATCCGCCGGCACCGGGCCGCGCTCGAGCAGGCGGGCGCGCTCGAGGCGCGACGGCAGGCGCGGCGGCGCGCGGAGCTGGAGGCCCTGCTGGTGGAGGAGTTCACGGCCCAGCTCACCGCGCGCGTGCAGGCCGATCCCGCCCTGTCCGCCACCATCGACGCGGTGATCGCGGGCCGGCTCGACCCGTACTCGGCGGTGAGCCGCATCCTGGACGAGACGCTCCGGCGGCCCTAACGGCCCGCCGTGCTTGACACTCCGGACCCCGCGCTCCACACTATCGAGCCCATGAGGCGTTCCTGATGCTGCCCTCGCACCAGTGGTACGGCCCCGTCCCGGGCGCGCTGCTCTTCTACGCGCTCATCGTGGTGGCGGTCGCGCTCTTCGCGCGCCGGTCGGTGTACCTGCTGCGGCTCCTGCTCAAGGGCAAGCCGATGCCGCGGTGGGATCACGTGCCGGCGCGGGTGGGGCGGGTGATCGTGTACGTGTTCGGACAGGCGCGCCTGCTCGCCAACGATTTCTGGCCGGGCCTCATGCACGCCACCATCTTCTGGGGCTTCGTGATCCTCACCCTCGGCACCATCGAGTTCTTCGGCAAGGGCGTGACCGAGGCGTTCTCGCTGCCGCTCCTGTCCGACACCGCGCCCTACCTGATCCTGGAGGACACCTTCAGCGTGCTCGTGATCCTCGCGGTGGGCTACGCGATGTTCCGCCGGCTCGTCACGCGGCCGCGGCGCCTGAACCTGTCGACCGAGGCGCTGGTGATCCTCCTCCTGATCCTCGGCCTGATGGTGACCGACCTGGTCGCCGACGCCGCGCGCATCGTGCGCGCCCCCGCGCCCTCCGACCACTGGCAGTTCGCGGGGCGGGCCATCGCGCAGGCCCTGGCCCCGCTGCCCGCGGGGGCGGTCACCGGGATCTTCCACGTGGCGTGGTGGCTGCACGCCGCCACCCTGCTCGGCTTCCTGGTGCTGCTGCCGTACTCCAAGCACCTGCACATCCTGGTCTCGCCGCTCAACGTGTTCTTCTCGCCGCTCGAGCCGAAGGGTCGGTACCGCAGCATGGACCTGGAGAACTCGGAGACCTTCGGGGTCGGCGCCCTGACCGAGATGGCGTGGAAGGACCTCTTCGACACCTACAACTGCACCGAGTGCGGGCGCTGCACCTCCCGCTGCCCGGCCAACATGAGCGGCAAGGAGCTCGACCCGAAGTGGCTCATCCTGCACCTGCGGGAGCGGCTCTTCGAGGAGGCGCCCGCGCTGCTCGGCGAGAAGGGCGCGGTCGCGCCGGACAAGCCGCTCGTGGGCGAGACGATCCACGACAACGTGCTGTGGGCCTGCACCACCTGTCGCTGGTGCGTCGACGCCTGCCCGGTGTTCATCGAGCACGTGCCGAAGATCGTGGACATGCGGCGCTGGCTGGTGCTCACCGAGTCGCGCTTCCCCAACGAGCTGCAGCCCGCGTTCCGGAACCTGGAGACGAACGGCAACCCGTGGCAGATGTCGTGGGAGACGCGGGCGGACTGGGCCCGCGACCTCGGGGTGCGACAGATGGCCGAGGTGCAGGAGGCGGAGTATCTCTACTGGGTCGGCTGCTACGGCTCGTTCGACGAGCGGAACAAGAAGGTGGCGCGCGCCCTGGTGCGGGTGCTGCAGGCGGCCGGGGTGGACTTCGCGATCCTCGGCAACGAGGAGAAGTGCACCGGCGAGCCGGCGCGGCGCCTCGGGCACGAGTACCTCTACCAGACCCTGGCCCAGGGCAACATCGAGACGTTGAAGGGCTACCGGTTCCAGACCATCGTGACCGCGTGCCCGCACTGCTTCAACACCATCCGCAACGAGTACCCGCAGTTCGACGGCCACTTCCGGGTGATCCACCACACCCAGCTCCTGGACGACCTGCTGCGGCAGGGGCGGCTGCAGCCGGTGCCGCGGGAGGGCGAGCGCATCACCTACCACGACGCGTGCAACCTGGGCCGGTACAACGACATCTACGACGAGCCGCGGCGCGTGCTGGCCAACGTGACGCGCGGTTCGCTGGTGGAGATGCGGCTCAACCGCGCCAAGGGCTTCTGCTGCGGCGGCGGCGGGGGACGGGCGTGGGTCGAGGAGCACGAGGGCCGGCGGGTGAACCAGCTGCGCGTCGAGCAGGCGATGGAGGTGAAGCCCGACATCCTGGCCTCCGCGTGCCCGTTCTGCCTCACGATGTTCGAGGACGGGGTGAAGGCGAAGGAGGTGGGCGACCGGATCAAGACCCGCGACATCGCCGAGCTGCTCGCCGAGCGTCTCCCGTAGGGCATGAAGGACCTGCTGCTCGCGCTGCCCCGCCTGGGCCGGATGCTGATCTCGCTGGCGGCCGACCGCGACGTGCCGACCGCGGCCAAGGTGGTGCTGGCCGCGGTGGCGGTCTACGTGGCCAGCCCGATCGACATCGTCCCCGACTTCATCCCGTGGCTCGGGTACCTCGACGACCTGCTGGTGGCCGCGGTGGTGGTGGACGGGGTGCTGAACTTCCTCGAGCGGCCGGTGGTGCTGCGGTACTGGCCGGGCTCCCCGGCCTCGCTCGATCGCGTGGCCGCGGTGGCGAGCCGCCTGGCGCGCTGGGTGCCGAGCCGGGTCAAGGCCCGCATCTTCGGCGGCCCCCGCGCCGCCTGATCCCATGCTCGACCCGTCCTATCAGGCGATCATCGAGCGGCGCCTCGGGCTGCCGCTGCACGAGGGCCCGGACAAGACGACCACGCTCGCGGACGCGATCCGCCGTCACGTGCCCGCCGGCGCGACGATCTACCTGGGCGCGGCCCACGGCCGCCCCAACCCCGCGGTGCGCGAGCTGGTGCGGCAGTGGTGGGGTCGGTCGCCCGGCTTCACGCTGGCCACCGTGGGGCTCGGCTCCCCGTGGACGGCGCTCGTCCACGGCGGCCTCGTCCGCCGCGTCATCACCACGTTCATGGGGGAGGGCTACCCGTTCCCCACGCCCCAGGCCCTCATCTCGCGCGCGGTGCTGGAGGGCCGGCTCGAGGTGTCGAACTGGTCGATGCTGAGCTTCCCGCTGCGCCTGCTCGCGGGCGCGATGGGGGTGCCGTTCCTGCCCACGCGCTCGCTGCTCGGCTCCTCCATGGAGGAGGACAACGCGCGCAGCGGGGACCTCATCGCGGCCGACGATCCCTTCGGCGGCGAGGGCCGCGTCGCGTACGTGCGGGCCCTCGTGCCGGACGTGGCGCTGCTGCACGGCTGGGCCGCGGATCGGGCCGGCAACGTGATCACCGGCGCCCCGCTCAACGAGAACATGTACGGGGCGATGGCGGCCCGCCACGGAGCGGTCGTCACGGTGGAGAAGATCGTCTCCACCGACTTCATCCGCCGCCACGCCGACCTGGTGCGGCTGCCCGGCCAGTACGTGCGCGCGGTGATCGAGGCCCCGCACGGCAACCACCCCGGCGGCATGTACGGCATGAACGTGCCGGAGCTCGAGGGCTACGCGGAGGACCTCGAGTGGATCCTGGAGTGCCGCCGGGCGTTCCGCCGGCCGGACACCGCGGACGCGTGGATCCGGGAGTGGATGCTCGAGCCGCCCGACCACGCGGCCTATCTCTCCAAGCTCGGCTACGCGCGCGTCATGGAGACCAAGGGCCGCGCCCACAGCGACGCGTGGGTCTCGGAGCTCGACAGCCTCGCGCCGCGGCTGCCCACCTCGGACGCGGCCACTCCGGGCGAGTGGATGGTGGTGGCCGCCGCGCGCATGCTGGCCGAGAAGGTGCAGGCCGGCGGCTACCGGACCTTCCTGGCCGGAGTGGGCAACTCCAACCTGGCCGCGTGGCTCGCCGCCTACCAGCTGAAGCGGGCCGGGGCGGAGGTGGAGCTGATGGCCGAGACCGGCATGGTGGGCTACCTGCCGCGCCCGGCCGAGCCGTTCGTGTTCTCCTTCCGCAACTTCCCCTCGTGCAAGATGCTCACCGACATCCTGCACGTGATGGGCATCTTCATGGGCGGCCGGCACAACCTCTGCCTGGGCTCGCTCGCCGCGGGGCAGATCGACAAGCACGGCAACATCAACTCCACCATCATGCCCGGCGTGACCTACATCACCGGCTCCGGCGGGGCCAACGACATCACCTCGTCCTCGCGCGAGGTGGTGGTGTGCCTGCAGCAGTCGCCGCGCCGCTTCGTGGACAAGGTGCCCTACATCACCGCGCCGGGCCGCACGGTGCGGACCGCGGTCTCGGATCTCGGCGTGTACGAGAAGACCGCCGAGCACGGCGAGCTGACCCTGGCCGGGCTCTACGGCGACGCCCCGGAAGGCCCCGCGGTAGAGGCCGCGCGCGCGGCCTGCGGCTGGGACCTGAAGGTCGCGCCCACCCTGCGCCGCTTCGCTCCGCCCACCGCGGAGGAGCTGGCGCTGATCCGCCTCTTCGACCCCCGCCGCTACTTCCTCGGGGAGTAGCGACCGGGGCCCGGCCGCTCAGGGCTGGGCCGGCTCCTCGGGCTCCCCGAAGAAGCCGCGCGCGATCTCGTCCGCGTAGCACGCCGGCGAGGCGAGGGGCCCGGGCTCGCCCGCCGCGGGCTCCCCCAGGAAGACGAGGCCGGACGGATCCCGCCGGTACACGCCCCGCTCGGTGACCACCCAGTCCATGGGCACGTCCCAGGGCTCGGGCCGGATGGTGGGCACGCGCGCCTGCTCGTAGCCGACGCCGATCGCCGCGAACGGCGTCGATCGGGCGGCCAGGGTGCGGTCGAAGTAGCCCCCGCCGTAGCCGAGACGGTAACCGGCGTCGTCCCAGCCGACCAGGGGCACCAGGACCGCGGCGGGCTCGACCAGGGGTGAGCCCTCCGGATACGGGATCCCCATCGGACCGGTGGCCAGCGGCACGCCGGGGTGCCACTCCCGGAAGGCCAGCGGCTGCCCCGGCCCGATCACCACCGGCAGCGCGGTGGTCGCGCCCCTGGTTCGCAACGTCTCGAGGAACGGCCGGGCGTCGTACTCGCCGCGCATCGGCCAGCAGAAGACGACGGTCTGGCGGGCCAGGCCGGGGAACGCCCGCCCGAGATGCCGGTCGATGTGCCGCCGCAGCGCCTCGAGCGTCGCCGCATCGAGACGCTCGCGTGCGGCGATCAGGCGCGCGCGCTCGGCCTTGCGCCAGTCGCGGAGGTCGGAGTCCATGCTCTCGTTATACGCCCCGTTGCCCGGGGCGGGCATTCTGCCGCGCGACGCGGTACCCTGCCCGGGCACGATCGGCCGTGCCGCGCGCGGCTCGCGAGCAGTTCCGGGCAGTTGCGCGCCTGGCATCGTCGATGCGTGAGGCGGGGCCGGGCAAATCGGCGTTACCCTGAGCGCGGCGAGGCGGGCGGGGCCCTGACCCCGGCAGCCGCCCGTCGAGGAGGAGACAGACGATGACCACGGCTACCCCCGCCCCCGAGACGCTTCGCGCGCAGTTCGCGGGATCCGTCCTGTCCCCCACCGACGCCGGCTTCGACGAGGCCCGGCGCGTGCACAACGGCATGATCGACCGGCGGCCGTGCCTGGTGGCCCGCTGCCACGGGACCGCCGACGTGCAGGCCGCGGTGCGCTTCGCGCGCGAGCACGGCCTCGAGATCTCGGTGCGCGGCGGCGGCCACAACGTCGCCGGCAACGCGGTCTGCGACGGCGGGCTCATGATCGATCTCTCCGCGATGCGGGGCGTCCACGTGGACCCGCGCGGCCGCCGCGCGCGGGTGCAGGGGGGCGCGACGTGGGGCGACTACAACCGCGAGACGCAGCTCCACGCCCTCGGCAGCACCGGCGGCGTGGTCTCCACCACCGGGGTGGGCGGCCTCACCCTGGGCGGCGGGCTCGGGTGGCTCATGGGCAAGCACGGGATGGCGGTCGACAACCTGCGCGCGGTCGAGCTGGTGACCGCCACCGGCGAGGTGGTGCGGGCCAGCGCGGAGGAGCACCCCGAGCTGTTCTGGGCGGTGCGCGGGGGCGGGGGCAACTTCGGCGTGGCCACCTGGCTCGAGTTCGAGCTGCACCCGGTGGGGCCGACGGTGGTGGCGGGGCTGGTGGCCCATCCGTTCTCGGCGGCCCGCGACGTGCTGCGCTTCTACCGGGACTTCACCTCGAAGCTCCCCGACGAGCTCACCGTGTTCGCGGGACTCCTGCACGCCCCCGACGGCTCCGGCACCAAGCTGGCCGGGATCCTCGCGTGCCACGCGGGCGGCCTCGAGTCCGGCGCGGCGGCGGTGGCGCCGATCAAGAGCTTCGGCAAGCCGGTGATGGACGTCATCGGTCCGATGCCGTACACCGCGGTCAACATGATGGTCGACGGCGGCTTCCCCAAGGGCGCGCTCAACTACTGGAAGTCGAACTTCCTCACCGCACTGCCCGACGCCGCCTTCGACACCATGATCGAGCGCTTCTCGGCGGCCCCGTCGCCGATGAGCGCGCTCCTGCTGGAGCACTTCCACGGCGCGGCCACCCGCGTGAAGGCGACCGACACCGCGTTCCCCCACCGGACGGTGGGCTACAACTTCCTCGCGGTCGGGGAGTGGATGGACGCGGCGGACACCCGGGCCAACGTGACGTGGGCGCGGCAGGCCTACGAGGCGATGGCGCCGCACTTCGCGCACGGCCGCTACGTGAACTACCTGAACGCGGAGGAGGTCGTCGACGGCGGCGCGGTGGAGGCCGCGTTCGGCGCGAACTACAAGCGCCTGCGCGAGGTCAAGCGCCGGTGCGATCCCGACAACGTGTTCCACCTGAACCAGAACATCAAGCCGTAGCGGGCGATCGCCCGGGCGTCATCCGGTTGACCTGCCCGACCTCGTCTGGCAGGCTGGCCGGCATATGACGACCGACTCGTTCGGCGCGCTCGCCGATCTCTGGCGCCGGGCCGGCGGCGCGCCGGAGGCGCTCGAGCGCGCCACGCTCACCGGCGCCGATCCGATCCTGCCCACCGACTTCAAGATCGGCACCGCCGCGTGCGCGACCATCGCGGCGACCGGCCTGGCCGCGAGCGAGATCTGGCGGCAGCGGACCGGGCGCGGGCAGGCCGTCGCGGTCGATCTGCGGGCCGCGGTGGCCGCGTTCCGGAGCGAGCGCTACCTCGAGGTCCCGGGCGATCCCACGCTCGGCCGGCGGGATCCGGTGTTCGGCTTCTACCGGGCGGGCGACGGGCGCTGGATCCAGATCCACTCGAACCTGCCGCATCACCGGGCGGGCGCGCTCTCGCTCCTGGGCGCGGAGGGTACCCGCGAGGCGGTCCAGGCCGCGGTGGCGAAGTGGACCGCCTCCGACCTCGAGGACGCCTTCGCGGCCGCGGGGCTGCCCGCCGGCATGGTGCGCTCGCGCGAGGAGTGGCGCGCGCACCCGCAGGGCCGCGCGGTCGCGGGCCTGCCGCTGCTCGAGATCGTGAAGATCGGCGACTCCGCGCCCGAGCCGGCGGGCGCCGGCCCGCGCCCGCTGTCGGGCGTGCGCGTGCTCGATCTCACGCGGGTGATCGCGGGGCCGGTGTGCGGCCGCGCGCTCGCCGCCTACGGCGCCGACGTGCTGCTGGTGACCGCGCCGCACCTGCCCAACGTCCCGCAGCTCGTGGTCGACACCGGCCTCGGCAAGCTCTCGGCCTCGCTGGACCTGCGCCGGTCGAGCGACCTCGACGTCCTCCGGGGCCTGGTGCGCGGCGCCGACGTGTTCAGCCAGTCCTATCGGCCGGGCGCGCTCGCCCGCCGGGGCCTCACGCCCGAGGAGCTGGCGCGGGCCCGGCCCGGCATCGTCTACGTGACGCTCTCCGCCTTCGGCCACGAGGGCCCGTGGCGGGAGCGTCGCGGCTTCGAGACCATCATCCAGTCGGTGAGCGGGCTCGCGCACGAGCAGGGGGGCCTCGGCGCCGGCGGCGCCGCCCCGCTTCACCTGCCCGCGCAGGTGGTGGACCACGGCACCGGGTACCTCGCGGCCTTCGGCGCGCTGACCGCCCTGGCGCGTCGGGCGCGCGAGGGCGGCAGCTATCTCGTGCGCGTGTCGCTGGCCCAGACCGGCTGGTGGGTGGACGGCCTCGGCCGCGTCGCCGGCCGCGGCACGCCCGATCTGTCCGCGGAGGCGGTGGCCGACCTGCTCGCCCCGATGGACACCCCGTTCGGCCGGCTGCGCCACGTGGTGCCGGCCGCGCGTCTGTCCGAGACGGCCGCGTTCTGGTCGCGGCCCACCGTGCCTCCCGGCACGCATCCCGCAGCCTGGCCGGCCGCGTCGCCCGCCACCCAGGAGATCTCATGAGCACACACGCACGCACCGTTGTCGCGCTGGCCCTCGCGGGCTGGCTCACCGCCTGCAGCACCGCGCCGCCCGCCGGGGAGGAGCGGACCGTGATGGTGGAGCAGGCCAGCGCGACCCTGCGGGACATGACCCGCGAGGATCCCACGCTCGAGGACCTGGTCCGCAAGAGTTACGGCTACGCGCTCTTCCCGGACGTCACCAAGGGCGGGCTCGTGTTCGGCGGCGCCTACGGCCGCGGAGTGGTCTACGAGCAGGGCCAGCTGGTCGGGTACGCGGACCTCACCGCGGGGTCCTTCGGGCTGCAGATCGGCGGACAGAGCTACCGCGAGCTGATCCTCTTCGCGGACAAGATGGCGATCGACCGCTTCAAGGCGGGCCCGATCGACATCGCGGCCGACGCCACCGCGGTGATCCTCACCACCGGGGCCGCGGCCAACGTGCGCTACGACGAGGGCATCCTGGTGATCGTGCGGCCGGTGGCCGGCGCGATGGCGGAGGCCTCGGTGGGGGCGCAGCAGGTGAAGTTCAGCCCGCGTTGATCCGGCAGACGCTGGCCACGATGGTGGTGAGCTCGCCCGGGTCGACCGGCTTGGGCACGTGCATGGTGAACCCGGCCGCGAGCGACTGCACGCGGTCCTGCGTCCGACCGTAGGCGGTCAGGGCCACCGCGGGCACGCGGCCGCCCCGCTCGGGGGGCAGGGCGCGCACGCGCCGGAGGAGCGAGTAGCCGTCCTCGCCCGGCATCTCGATGTCCGAGATCAGCACGTCGGGCACGAGCTCGCGGACGCTGTCCAGGGCCTCCGCCGCCGACGGGCAGGTGCGCACCTGCGCGCCCGCCCCGCCCAGGATCATCGAGGCCAGGTCGAGGGCCTCCGGATCGTCGTCGGCCACCACCACCCGGACCCCGTCGAGGCGGACGATCCGTCCCGCGCCGGGCTCCGCGGCCGCGAGGGGATGCGCCCGCGCGACGGAGGACGGCCCCCCCGGCTCCGCGATGGGCAGCCGGACGAGGAGGGTCGCGCCCTTCCCGACGCCGTCGCTCCGCGCGGTCACGCTGCCCCCGTGCAGGGCCACCAGCTGCCGCACCAGCGCGAGGCCGAGCCCGAGGCCGGCGTGGGCGCGGGTGCTCGAGCTGTCGCCCTGGCGGAACGGCTCGAAGATGTACGGCAGCACCTCGGGCGCGATGCCGGGGCCGTCGTCGCTCACCACGATCTCGACGTGCGCGTCGACCGGCTGCAGGGAGAGCCGCACGCGGCCGCCCTTCGGGGTGAACTTCACCGCGTTCATGAGCAGGTTCCACACCACCTGCTGCAGGCGATCCGGATCGCCGACCACCGGGCCCGCGCGGGGATCGAGCGCCGGCTGGAGCCGGATGTTCTTGGCCGCGGCGGCGGGACGGATCGCGTCGAGCGCGTGCTCGATCACCGCGGGCAGGTCGACCTGCCGCACGTCGAGGCGCATCTTCCCCACGCTCATGCGCGAGACGTCCAGCAGGTCGTCGATGAGCTGCACCTGGGCGTTGGACTGCCGCACGATCACGTCGAGCGCGCGGGCGCGGGTGGCCGCATCGACCTGGCCCGTCTGGAGCATGCGCGCCCAGCCGTACACCGCGTTGAGCGGGGTGCGCAGCTCGTGGGAGAGCACGGCCAGGAACTCGTCCTTGGCCCGGTTCGCCCGCTCCGCCTCCAGCGCCCGCTGCCGCACGAGGGTGCCCGCTTCCTGGAAGGCGCGGCGCACCTCGTCGATCTCCTCCACGCCCGCGGGGCCGCCCGCGTCCAGGCTCTCGCCCTGTCCGAAGGCGCGCGCCCCCCGGGCCAGCGCGGCGATGGGCCCGGTGATGCGGCGGCCCACCATCGCGGCCAGCACCAGCGCGAGCGCGATCACCACGAGGCCGCCCCCGACCAGGGCCAGGAGCGACAGCCGGAGCGGCGCGTACACCGACGCGGCCGGGATGCCGAGGCCGATGCCCCAGCCGGTGAGCGGAGAGCGGACGTAGGCGGTGAAGACGGAGGCGCCCTCGAGCGTGGTGGTGATGGAGCTGCCCTCGCGGCTGCCCCACTCCAGCAGGCTCGCGAACTCGGGCGACACCGGCTGGCCGAGCGCGTGCTCGGGGCCCTTGGTGCGCGCGACGATCCGCTTGTTGCGGTCGAAGATCGTGCCGACCCACTCCTCGGGGATGCGCTGGCGCGTCAGCACCGGGACCAGCGAGATGGGCTTGACCAGCGCGATCAGGACGTAGCGCACCGTCTCCTGCCTGAGCACCGGCACCATGATCGGGATGTGGTAGAGGCCGGGCATGGGACCGGGCGCGAGGTCGCCCACCACCGGCTCGCGGGTGGCGCGCAAGGTGTCGAACGCGGCGCGGTCCGGGCGGGGCAGGGCGCCCGTCCCGAACGGGTGGAGGCCGCTGACGCGCGCGGTCCCGTCCGGCGAGTAGAGCAGGACGGTGTACCAGTCCGGCTCCGCGAGGAGCGCGTGCTTGACGTCGGCGTCGAACTCGCGCAGATCGCCGCGGGCCAGGCTGCGCGCGTGGGCCAGGCCCACCAGCTGGCTCACCGAGCCGTGCAGGCTCTCGTCCACCGCGTTCATGAGGGCCCGGGTGGTCTCGAGCGCCCCGCGCTCCACCTCCGCGCGCTGCTGCCGGCCGAAGGCGACCACCACGACCGCGGAGAAGGCGATCATGGGCGCGAGCACGGCCATCACCAGCACGAGCAGATGCGAGCGGAGCTTCATTGCGGCAGCACCGATTGTCGCGCGCGGCCGTTGCCGAACACAAGTCGGCGCGGTAGAGTGCGGTGGTGGGTCTTTCCGACCGCACCGGCCGGCCTCGCGGGCCGGTCCTCGACCGTCGCCGGCTCCTCCTGCTCGGCGGCGCCGCCCTCACCACCGCGGCGCTGCCCGGCTGCGCGGGCCCGGTGCGAACGACGCCGAGCGATCTGGCCGGCGCCGCCCGCGCCAACTACCGCGAGAGCCTGATCCGGCTGCGCCGCCGCGTCGACCGTCCCGACGGCACCGAGGTCAGCGAGCCGGGCACCGGCCTCCTGGCCTCCGCGCAGGGTCTTCGCGCCGCGCGCGGCTCGCGTCCCGGCGCGCCCGACTTCGACGTGCTGATCGTGGGCTCCGGCTACGGCGGGGCGGTGTGCGCGGCGCGGCTCGCCGAGGCGCGCCGGCGCGGGGTGCGCATCGCGATCGTGGAGCGCGGGCGCGAGTGGGTGCCCGGCACCTTCCCCGAGCAGCTCACCGCGTTCAACCCGCTCAATCCGTTCGACCGGCGCGCCTCGTGGGTCGGCGAGCAGCTCTCGCGCAACCCGCTCGGCCTCTACGGCTTCTACGACCGCGGGGACGTGGTGGCGGTCGCGGGCAGCGGGCTCGGCGGCACCTCGCTGATCAACTGCGCGGTGGCCATCGAGGCCGAGGAGGCCGTGTTCCAGCAGCCGGAGTGGCCGCTGCCGTTCCGCCAGAAGAAGGCTTTGCACGCGTACTATCAGCGCGCGCGTCGCATGCTCGACACGCACGTCACCCCGGAGGACCGCTACCCGGCCAAGCTGCGCTCGCACCTCGCCGCGGCGGCCATCCTGCAGGCGCGCGGCCGCTGGGACGGCGTCACCGCGTTCCCGGTGGAGCTGGCGGTCACCTTCGATGCCAACGCCAACCGGCAGGGCATGCGGCAGCAAGGCTGCGTGCAGTGCGGGGACTGCACCACCGGCTGCAACGTGGGCGCCAAGAACTCGCTCGACATGAGCTACCTGCCGCTCGCCTGGACCCACGGGACCGAGATGTACACCCAGGTCGAGGTCGAGCACGTGGAGCGGGTGAACGGCCTCTACCGCGTGCACTTCCTCCAGCGGCCGGACCACGGCCACGAGGAGCGCGGCTGGGTGGACACGCGGGTGCTCATCCTGTCCGCGGGGACGCTGGGCAGCACCGAGATCCTGCTCCGCTCCCGGCAGCAGCACGGCCTGGCGCTCTCCGACTGGCTGGGGCGCGGCTTCTCCGGGAACGGCAACTACCTCGGGTTCGTCGACTACCAGTACACCGATCCCCCGGTGTTCACCAACACCGCCGGGGTGGGCATCGCGATGGGGCCGCCCACCGTGCCGGTGGGCACCTCCATCCAGGGGGCGATCGACTGCCGCCTGGACGGCCAGCCGCTGGTGCGGCACGTGGTGCTGGAGGACCTGGCGCATCCGCGCTCGCACGTGGCCGGCCTCTCCCTGCTCATGCTCGCCGACCTCAACCGGGGCATCACCCTGCTCGGCTGCGGCCACGACACCGCGTCGGGGGAGATCCGGCTGGACGGCGACAGCATCGCGGTGCGCTGGCCGGACTACGAGCGGCAGGCGAGCACCGCCGAGATGATCCAGCGCATGCGGGAGTACGCCACCGCCCAGGGCGGCCGGTTCCGGCCCTTCACGCCCGCGCGCAACTACACCGCGCACCCGCTCGGGGGCTGCCGCATGGGGCTCACCGCCGAGGACGGCGTGGTGGACGATCGGGGCCGGGTGTTCGACGGTACCCCGGGGGTGCCGGCGGGCCAGATCCATCGCGGCCTCTACGTGGTGGACGGCGCGATCGTCCCCACCGCGCTCGGCAACAACCCGCTGCTGACCATTACCGCCCTCGCGGAGCGCGCCGCCGAGCTCGTCGTGCGCGATCCGGATCACGCGGCGCTCTTCTCGCCGCTCGACCGGCCGGCGGTACCCGATGCGAAGCAGAGCCCCTGAGCGGGCCGTCCGCCGGCTCGTCCTGGCCGGCCTGCTGATCGCGCTCGCGACCGGGCGCGCCGCCGCGGGCGACCTGCTCGCGCTCGACGAGGACGAGCGGCGGCGTCTGGGCGCGGGCGAGATCGTGCTGCGCGACGTCCGGCCGCCGGGGGCCAGCGCGAGCGCCAGCGGCGGCACCGCGGTCGCGCTGGTGCGGGCGCCCGTCGAGCGGGTGTGGGGCGTGCTGACCGACTACCCGGGCCACCCGCGCTACTACCCCCGGGTGACCGCGGCCGAGGTGCTGGAGAGCAACGGCCCCGAGGTGCTGGTGCGCTACACGATCCAGATCGGGTTCTTCACGTTCGACTTCCACATGCGCAAGCACGCCGACGTGGCGCGCCGGCGGATCGACTGGCACCTCGCGGAGGACCGCGCCAACGGCCTGCTGCGGGAGAACTCCGGCTACTGGCTGGTCGAGCCGCACCCGCAGGGCAGCGTGGTCACCTACGCGGTGGCCACCCGCACCCTGATCCCGGGCTTCCTGACCGCGAGCAGCCAGCGCGACAGCCTCGTGGAGACCATCATCGGCCTGCGGCGCGTCGCGACCGGCGCGGCCGCGCAGGCCGCCGGCCGCTGACCGGAGGCCCGTCCGCCCACAGGCGGAAGCCGCCCGCGAAGGCGTTGGCGTTGTCGCCGCGACGACAGCCCGGGGGCAGCCGCTTGAGCTTCTTGACGTTGCCGCCGCCCAGCACCACGTCGTCGGGCTCGATCGCCGCGATCAGGTGCCGCACCGCGACCTTCACGTGGTGGCGCCATCGCTTCTTGCCGCGGCGGTCGAGGCCCCGCTGGCCCACGTAGTCCTCGAAGGTGCCCTTCCGGTAGGGGAGCTGGCCCAGCTCCATCGGCAGCACGTGGCCGTTCACCACCACCGCGGTGCCGAGCCCGGTGCCGAGGCCGAGGAACAGCATGGTGCCGGCGCGGTAGCTGCCGATCGCCTGCATGGCCGCGTCGTTGACGATGCGGAGCGGCTTGCCGAACGCGGCGCGGTAGTCGAAGCGCGTCCACCCGCCGCCCAGGTTGTTGGGATCGGCGGCGGGCCGTCCGTGCCGCACCACGCCGGGGTAGCCCATCGCGATGACGTCGTAGGCCCAGCCGCGGGCGAGCGCCTTGACCCCGGCGACCATGCGGGCGGGGGTGAGGGTGGGCCCGGAGGCGAAGCGGCGCGGCGTGCGGTGTCCGGTGGCCAAGATCTTGACGTGGCTGCCGCCGATGTCGATCACCAGGACCTTCACGCGCCGAGCGCCGCCTCCCACGCCTGCTGGGTCGCGATCTCCTGCGTCCACGGTCGCATCAGCGCGCCGGCCCGCGCGTCGCGCGCGTAGCGCTCCAGCGGGTAGCGCTTGAGCAGGCCGCGCCCGCCGCACACCCGGATCGCCTCCTGGGTGACGGACACCGCGGCGCGCTGCACGGTGACGTGCGCGGCCCGCGCCCGCTGGACCGCGTCCGGCGGCGCGCCCACCCGCGCCTCCGAGATCGCCCGGTAGTAGAGGGCGCGCGCGCCCTCGAGGGCGAAGAGCATCTCGGCGATGGCGTGGCCCTTCACCGCCGCGTCGGTGTGCAGGCCCGGCGAGCCGGCCATCTCGCCCCGGAGGTAGGCGAGGGCCCCGTCGTAGGAGGCCTGCATGAGGCCGAGGAACGTGGCGTCGAAGGTCAGCGGCGAGAGCTGGGGGAAGGCGTTGTACATGGCGCCGAACGTGCCGGGCGGCAGCACCTCGCCCTCGTCGGGCACGAACACGTCCCGGAGCACCATGTCGCGGCTCACCGTGCCGCGCATGCCCATGGGGTCCCAGTCGCCCGGGAAGGTGACGCCGGGCGCGTCCTTCGGCACCTGCAGGTAGAGGGTCCGCTCGATCCACGGCCCGTCCGCGAGGAGGATGGCGGGCGTGGCGAAGTAGGGCGCGCAGCCGGCGAGGGAGACGAAGAACTTCCGGCCGCTCACCACGTAGCCGCCGTCCACCTTGCGCGCGGTGGTGCCGAAGCGCCGGCCGCCCATGCTGAGCTGGGTGTCGGTCTGGCCCTGCTCCACCGGCTCGCTGTGCGGCTGGCCGTAGAAGGCCCCCGCCTCGATCACCTCCCGGAACTTGGCCGCGCGCAGCTTCTCGTGCCGCTCGCGCGCGGCCGGGGAGAGCGGCATGGCGTCCGCGAGCACGCCCATCATGAGCATGGTGAGGCAGTGCATGTTGAAGGTGAGCGAGGTCGAGGCGTTGCCCTGGGCGAGCTGCTCGGCCACCAGGCAGTACGTCTGGTAGTCGGCGCCGAGCCCACCGTAGCGCTCGGGCACGCAGAGGCCGAGGAAGCCCTCGGCGCGCAGGTCCGCGTAGTCGTCGAACGGGAACGAGGCGTCGCGATCGTGGCGGTCGGCGCGCGGGGCGAAGCGCTCGCGGGCCAGCGCGCGGGCCCGGTCCATCAGCTCGCGCTGTCGAGCGGTCGGGCGGAGGTCCATGGCCCCGCATTGTGCGGCCGCCGAGGGGGTCTCGACAAGCAGGCGGGCCGGAGGCGCGGCTCACGCGTCGATGCGCCGCTCCTCCAGGTCCAGCTCCCGCTCCAGCACCCGCAGCACGTCGTCGTCGATCGCGCGATCCGCGCGCAGGCGGAGCAGGGCTTCCCGCTGCGCGTCGAGCACGGTCCGCCGGATCTCCCGGTGCTCGACGATCTCCCGGTCCTCCTGCCCGGTCGCGCCGGAGTCGCGCTGGCGCTCGACGTGCTGGGCGCGGTGCGCGTGGCCCTCGCGCATGCGATCCAGGAGCGGCCGGTGTCCCGGCCACACCGCGTGGAGCTCGTCGATACGCCGCGTGGCCGCGTCGATCATCTCCTGGCGGGCGGTCGTCTCCTCCGCGCCGCCGCCGTCATCGCGGCTCAGGCCCAGGCGCCGGATCAGCCAGGGGAGCGTCAGCCCTTGGCCGAGCAGCGTGAACGCGATCACCGTGACCGTCACCATGACGAGGGCCTGGCGGACGGGGTCGGGACCTTCGTCCGGCAGGGCGGCGGGCACCGCGAGCACGACCGCGAGGGACACCACCCCCCGCATCCCCGCCCAGGAGAGCACGAGGGACTCGGCGAGCAGTCGAGGAGGACGGGTGTCCGGCCGGAGCCGGCACGCCAGGTACGAGGTGGGGAAGATCCACAGCGCGCGCACGAGCCCCAGGACCAGCGCGATCGCCAGGCCGATCCCGATGAGACGGACGGCGGTGATCCCCTCCATCTCGCGGAGCAGCAGCGGGACCTCGAGGCCGGTGACGATGAACACGATGCCGTTCAGCAGGAACGTCAAGGTTTCCCGCACCGCGCGCCCGGTGAGCCGGGTGTCCGGGCCCGCCATCTTCGAGATGCGCCGGCCGAGATAGGCCCTGCGCGGGCAGGAACGCGGCGCAGGGGGTCAGGAGCGACACCGTGATCTCCACCGGGGTGTCCTCGATGCGGGTGCGCACCTGCTCGACGATCAGGGCCACCGCGAGCCCGACGACCGCGCCCCCCATCAGGGCGGCCGCGAAGGTGAGCGCGCCGGAGGACGGATCGCGCGCTCGCCACCACCAGGCCGATGGCGAGAGAGCCGACCGAGCCCACGCTCTCGCCCAGGCGGCGGAGCGGGGTGAAGAAGGCCGCGATGTCGAGCCGGCGCGCGAGCGTCACCATCACCGCCACCGCGATCAGCAGGGTCAGGACGACCTGTGCGGTTTCCACGGCGGCCTAGCCGGCGGCGAGCGAGCGCGGCCTCATCTGACGGTTGGGTCAGTCACAGCGCTTGAGCAGCAGCGACCAGAAGCGCGTCGGGCGGTCCGTCTCGTTGCGGGCGAGGTGAACGGTGGCGTCGGGCAGCCAGTGGGCGGCGCCGGGTCCCAGCACCTCGCGCCGCGCCCCCGCGAAGACGACCAGCTCGCCCTCCTGCACGATCGTGACCTCGGGGCCCAGGTTCAGGTGGAGATCGGAGTCGGCGCCGGGCGGGTAGGTGATGAGGACCAGCCGCACCGAGTCGTTGTCGATCAGCACGCGCTCCTCGATGCCGCCGGGCGGCGTCTGCGCGGCGGTGGGATTTCCCGCGACCACGAGCAGCGCGATCAGGACGGCGAGGGTGAAGGCTCTGGGCATCGGTGGGCTCCTGTCGGGGTGCGCTCCTATCGGGACTCGATCGGGTAGCCGTGGGCGACCCAGCCGCGGTAGCCCTCGGGCAGCACACTGGCGTTCGCGTAGCCCTCCTGGGCCACGAGGTGGAACGCGGCCTCGAGGGGCGCGGTCGGACAGTCGCAGTAGAGCACGACCAGCCGGTCGCGCGGGATCTCCTGGTAGCGGCGCCGCAGCTCGGGCAGCGGAATGGACAGGGCGTGCGGGAGCCGGCCCCGCGCGAACTCGGCGGCGGGCCGCAGGTCCACGAAGACGAGGGGCTGTCCGGCGTCGAGCAGGCGCTTGGCGTAGGTGACCTCGGTGGTGACCACCGGGATCGGCGCCCCGTGCCCGGCGGAGGCCGGCGCCGGGGCGAGGGCGAGACCGGCCAGCAGCAGGGCGCGGACGAGCGGGCGGCGACTCACCACCGTGGAACGCGGGCGAGCGGACGGCGGTTCCCCGCGGCGGCGGGCCGGCGTATGATCCCGCTCACCACCTCCAAGGAGGACTCCCCATGCCGACCTACATGGTGCAGGCGTCCTACACCAGCTCCGCGTGGAGCAAGCTCGTGCAGCGCCCCGAGAACCGGATGGAGGCGCTCCGGCCGGTGGTCGAGAAGCTGGGCGGGCAGATCGTCGCCTGGTACTACGCCTTCGGCGACCACGACGTGGTGGCGATCTTCGACGTCCCCAGCAACATCAACGCGGCCGCGTTCTCGATGGCCATCGCGGGCAGCGGCGCGGTCAAGGACTTCAAGACCACCATCCTGATGTCGCCCGACGAGGGCTTCGACGCCCTGATCCTGGCCCAGGGGGCGGGCTACCGACCGCCCGGCGGCTGACGGGCTCAGTCGAGCCCCATCCGGTCGTGGGCGACGCGCCCGCCCACGACGGTGGCGAGGACCTGCAGGGTGGCGAGGTCCTCGGGCGCGATCGCGGTGGGATCGGCCGAGAGCACGGCGAAGTCGGCCGGCTTGCCCGCCTCGAGCGAGCCGAGATCGCGCTCCCGGACGGCGGCGCGCGCGGAGTGGAGCGTGTAGCACCGGATCGCCTCCTCCGCGGTGAGGGCCTCCGCCGGGTTGAACGGACGCCCGCTCGCGGTCCGCTGATTGACCATGGCGTGGATGCCCAGCAGGGGCGCGCCCTGCACTACCGGTCGGTCCGAGCTGCCGGGGAGCGTCAGGCCCGCGTCGAGGAAGCTGCGCTGTCGGTAGCGCCACCGCGACCGCTCGGGGCCGAGCGCGGCGAGCATGCCGTCGCCGATCTCGACGATGAAGCGAACCCTGCGGCACCGGGATGACCCCCAGCGCGGCGGGCCGCGCCACGTCCTCCGGCCGGCACACGCCGCAGTGCTCGATGCGGTGCGGGTGATCCGTCCGGGGAAACGCGCGCAGGGCGTCGGCGTAGATGTCGAGGACGGTGGCGACGGCGCGGTCGCCGATGGCGTGGGTCGCGACCTGCCAGCCCGCGCGGTGGGCGCGGGTGATGATCTGCCGGAGCCGCGCCACGTCCATCTGGAAGAGGCCGCGGTTGCCGGCCTCGCCCTCGAGGTCGCAGCACATCGCCGCGGTCCGCCCGATCAGCGAGCCGTCGGAGAAGATCTTCATCGCCCCGATGCGCAGCCACTCGTCGCCCCAGCCGGTGCGCAGGCCCAGGTCGAGGCCGAAGCCGTCGCCGTCCGCGGCGGCGTGGGGCAGGTCGTGCAGGGCCTCCGCGGCGATCATGAGCGTCGCCCGCACCCCGAGGCGCCCTTGCCGCCGCGCCTCCTGCCACGCGGCCACCTCCACCGGGCTCCGGGCCACGAGGCCGCCGCCCACACCGGCCTCCTGCACGCCGGTTTGCAGCGCGGTGGCGCGCGGGCGCGCCGGGTCCATGGTCAGGAGCGTCCCGCCCTCGAAGATCCGGTCCACGCGCACGGCGCCTCGTCCTCCCGGCGGCACGCTACCCCAGATGCCAGGGCCGCGCTATAGTGCGCGCATGTCCGACCTGCCCGGCTGCCTGCTGATCGTCACCGTCGAGGTCGATCCGGCGGTGGAGGCGGAGTGGAACCGCTGGTACGACAGCGTGCACCTTCCGGACGCCCTGCGGTGCCCGGGCGTGCGCCGGGGCCGCCGCTACGTGTCGGTCGGGGACGTCTCCGAGACCGTGCACGGCAGGAGCGAGAAGAGCCCACGCCGCATCTACACCACCGTCTACGAGCTCGACAACCCCGCCGCCACCGCGACCCCGGAGTTCCAGGCGATGCGCGGCTGGTACCACTTCGCGCCGCACGTCCGCTCCCGCACCCAGACCGTCGTGCCGGTGTCCGGCTGAAGCGGACCGGGTACTAGCGGGCGCGGGTCCGTCCGGGCGCCGAGCCTAACGACGCGCGAAGATGGTGGTGCGGCCGCTCGTGTCGAAGGCCAGCACGTCGTAGCGCTCGGCGGGCCGGCCCGGTGACTCCATGCCGGGCGACCCCACCGGCATGCCGGGCACGGCGAGCCCGGCCACCGCGGGGCGCTCGCGCAGCAGCCGCCGGATCAGGTCCGCCGGGACGTGCCCCTCGATCACGTAGTCGCCCGCCAGCGCGGTGTGGCAGGAGCGCAGCGGCTCCGGCACGCCCAAACGCTTCTTGATCGGCCCCAGCGTGTCCACGGTCTGCTCCTTCACCTCGAACCCGGCGGCGCGCAGGTGGCCCACCCACGCCTGGCAGCAGCCTCAGGCGGGGTCCTTGTAGACGGTGACGACGTCGGCGGCCGAGACGGGCGCGCGCGACAGCAGCAGCCACGCGGCCGCGCCCAGGAACGCGCGCCGGCCGATCGAGCGGGTTCGCATCGCGCTCACGGTATCATACGGCGCATGACCGCGCCCGCTCTCGACGCCCGCGAGGGCCACGGCCCGCTCACCGGCGTCACCGTGCTGGACCTGAGCGGGTACGTGGCCGGGCCCTACGGCTGCACCCTGCTGGGCGACCTCGGCGCCCAGGTGATCAAGATCGAGCCCCCGGAGGGCGACAACCTCCGCAACTATCCCTCCACGCTCCCGGACGCGAGCCGCGCCTTCCTCGGGGTCAATCGCAACAAGCACGGCCTGGGCCTGGATCTGAAGCATCCCGACGGGCTCGCGGTGCTGCGCCGGCTGGTGGCGCGCGCCGACGTGCTGGTCCACAACTTCCGCCCCGCGGTGCCGGCCCGGCTCGGCATCGACTACGAGGCGATGAAGGCGATCAACCCGCGCCTGATCTACTGCGCGCTGACCGGCTACGGGGAGCGCGGCCCGCTCCGGGACCGCGCCGGATACGACCAGGTGCTCCAGACCATGACCGGCATCTGCGTGGAGCAGGGGAAGCCGGGCGATCCGCAGATCGTGTACGGCTCCGCGGTGGACTTCTACGCCGCCTCCATGCTCGCCTTCGCGGTCTCCTCCGCGCTCTACGAGCGCAGCCGGACCGGAACCGGCCGCCGGATCGGCGTCTCGCTGCTACGCAGCGCGCTCGCCATGCAGGCCACGCGGCTGGTGTGGGCCGACGGCGAGGGGCGGGACGTCGCCCGCGACATGCGGTCGGGCGGCATCACCGGGCTGCATCCCACCAAGGCGGGGCACCTCTACGTGTCGGCCAACACCCCGCATTTCTGGAAGGCGCTCTGCGAGCTGACCGGCCTCCACGATCTCGCCGCGGATCCGCGCTTCGACACCGTGCGGAAGCGCGCGCAGCACGCCGACCTGCTGGTGCCCCGCCTGCGGGCAGCGCTGCAGGCCCGCACCGCGGTCGAGTGGGAGGCGCACCTGGGCGACCGCGTGCCATGCGCGGCGGCGCGGCCGGTGGAGGACATGTTCGATCATCCGCAGGTGGCCGCCGAAGGCATCCTGGCCCGGTTCGAGCACGGGCGCGTCGGTGGCTATCGCGGGATGGCGCACCCGGTGCACTTCCCGGACGGTCCGGAGCCGGCGCCGTTCACGGCGCCCGAGCTGGGGCAGCACTCCCGCGCGATCCTGACGGACCTCGGCTACACGGCGGAGGAGATCGATCGCCTCTGCCGCGAGCGCGCGGTGATCGCGCCGTGAGGGCCCGGTGATCCGATGACCGCGCCCGCGCCGCTCCTGCGAAGCAAGCTGTTCGTGCCCGCCTCCCGGCCGGAGCTCTTCGCCAAGGCCCTGGCCGGTCCGGCCGACGCGCTCTCGTTCGACCTCGAAGACGCGGTGCAGGAGTCGCGCAAGGAGGAGGCGCGGCGCACCCTCGCCGCCTTCCTCGCGCAGGCCCCGCCGCGGCCGGGCGGCAAGATCGTGATCGTGCGGGTGAACGGGCTCGGCACGCCGCACTTCGAGGCCGACCTCGCGGCGGTGGCGAGCCCCGCGGTCGAGATCGTCAACCTGCCGAAGCCGGAGTCGGCCGACGACGTACGGGCCGCCGCGGCGGCCCTGGCCCGGCACGAGCGCGCGCTCGGCCTCACGCGGCCGATCGGGCTCCTGCCGAACATCGAGTCGCCCCGCGGCCTGCGCCGCGCGGCCGCGATCGCGACCGCCGATCCGCGCGTGGTGGGGCTGCAGCTGGGGCTGGGCGACCTGTTCGAGCCGTTCGGCATCGATCGCGCCGATGCCGCCGCGGTGCACGCCATCCAGCTGGCGGTGCGGCTGGCCGCGGCGGAGGCGGGCGTGTGGGCGTGCGACACGGTCTACGGCACGGTGAGCGATCCGGACGGCTACACGCGCGAGGCGACCGCGGCGCGCCGGCTCGGCTTCATCGGCAAATCCTGCATCCACCCGAGCCAGGTCCCGCTCGCCAACGCGGTGTTCCGGCCGACCGACGCGGAGATCGCCTCAGCGCTCCGCGTGGTCGAGGCGGCGCGCGGGGCGGAGACGCGGGGAATGGGCGCGTTCCTGGTGGACGGCCGCATGATCGACCTGCCGTTCATCGAGCGGGCCCGCTCGATCCTGAATGCGGCGCGGCAACTCGACCTGCTGCCGGGCTGACGGTGTCGCTGACAGGATCTTGACGCACCCGGGTCCCGGCCCGCGATCGAGTCCCCCCGATCCGTGATCCCAATCGGCCCGTTCGACAAGGCGGTGGGTGGCCCGATTCTTGCGATTTCCGCCGGCCGTGCGCAGCACACCCGGTCGATCGTTCGATGCCGAGCAGGAGCAGCGCCGCGCTCCGCGCCAGCGTGTTTCCTGGCTGGTGACCGTTGCGGCGGGCAAGCGGAGCTTCCAGGGTCGCACCCAAGACGTGAGCGCCTCCGGCGCCAAGATCATCGTCAAGGAGCGGCCGGCGCTCGGGGAGGAAGTGGGGCTCTCGTTCCGCCCGCCCGGCCGCCGGCCGATCTCCACGCGCGCGCTGGTCTGGCGGATCGACCCGGACGGGCTGGCGTGCATGTTCGTGGGGACCCAGGAGCCTGACTTCATCGCCGCGGTCACCCCGAGGAGCGCGGCGCAGCCGCGTCGGACTGCCTCGCCCGCGCCGGCCGTCCCGGGCGCGCCCGTCGCATCGGTGGTGTTGCCGCCGGTGGCCGCCATCGCGGCCGCCGAGATCGCGCGCACGGCGGTCCCGGCCGCACGACCCACGGTCATCCCGGCGGGGCCGCCGCTGCCGGCTCCGGCGCCGCTCGCGCCGGGCAGCGCGGTGCTGGTCGCGGTCGCCGATCCGTCGGTCCGGGCGATGGTGCTGGTGGCGATGGAGCGCGCCGGCCATCCGGTCCTGGACGCGGGCCCGCAGCCGCTGCTGGCCCTGCGGATGGCGGAGCAGCACGCGCCCGCGATCGGCCTGGTGATCGTGGCGGCGGACCTGAAGCTGATGAACGGGGACCCGCTGGACCTACGGCTGGCGCCCGTCGTGCCCGCCGCGAAGGTCATCGTGATGTCGAGCCGCACCGTCCCGCGTCCCGCCGGCGCGCCCGGCTACTGGCTGCCGACGCCCTGCTCGGAAGCCGACCTGATGACCGTCGTCCGCCACGCCCTGGGCGCCTAGTGCCCGTTGCCCTTGACCGCCTCCCCCAGCGCGGCGGCCAGGTTGCGGCGGGCCGAGGTCAGGTGAGGGTGCACCGCGAGCGTCCGGCGGAAGCACGCGGCCGCCTCCCGGTACTGCCCGAGCGCCATGTGGCAGAGCCCCTGACCGGAGAGCGCCCCGAAGTGATGCGGGTTGCGGCGTAGCGTCTCCTCGCAGTCCGCCACCGCCCCCGAGAAGTCCTCCGCCAGATAGCGCACCGTCGCACGCTTGTTCCAGCCCTCCGCGAAGGCGGGGGCCCGCTCGATGACGCGGGTGAACACGCGCTGGGCCGCGTCCAGATCACCGCGCTCCATCGCCTGCACGCCGTCCCGGAAGAGGCGGTCGACCTCCGGGATGCCGGCGTGACACCACATCTGCCAGAGCGCGGCCTCCGCGCGGGCGGCGAGCGCCGGGTCGTCGCCGCGCAGGGCGGCCAGCGCCTCCGCCTCGGTCATGGTGTCTCCCGCCGCCTCATGGCCCCCGAGGGTACAAGAGCCGCGTCGCGATTGGCCAGCGGATCGAGCCGCCCTCTTGCTATCCTCGGCGCACCGGGCGCCCGATGTGCGACCAGGGAGCGGCGCCGGACGGAGGCGCTCCATGCTGACACGACGGCTCACCTTCGAGCGCATCCTCCGCGCGCCGGGCAGCAACGCCTCCATGTACCGGACCATCGCCAAGGTGGAGGCCCTCGACCGCCACACCGTGCGCTTCACCCTCTCGGAGCCGTTCGCGTGGTTCCTCGACATGGTGGCGAGCCCCATGGCGGGGGCCATCATCGACCGACTGGGCGCTGCCCATCGACCAGCTCGGCGAGGGCGCGAAGTACTACCGCCACGATCCCGCGGAGGCCCGGCGACTGCTCGCCGCGGCCGGCCATCCCAACGGGCTCCCGGCCAGCGTGTGCTTCAACTCCTACGGCTCGACGGTGCTGGTCGACACCATGCAGCTGGTGCTCGAGCAGCTGAAGGCGGTGGGGATCGATGCCCGGCTGGACCAGAAGGAGTACGCGGCCTACCAGGCCACCTGCCGGCTCGGCAAGTTCGACTCCACCGTGTTCGGCCCCCTGACCCCGTTCCTGGACCCGGACAACTTCCTGTTCGGCCAGCACTACACCGGCGCGCCGCGCAACCGCAGCCACGTGAAGGACCCCGCGCTCCATGACATGCTGGTGCGCCAGCGCCGGACCATGGACGTGGAGGCCCGACGTGACATCATCAACGACATCCAGCGTCACCTGGCCCGGCGGCCGTAGTACATGCACGTGCCGGGCGGCCATTACATCGCGGTGTGGGACGGCGCGCTCAAGAACCACGCGCCGAACCTGGGCTACGACCACGGCGGCCGGCTGGTCGCCGCCTGGCTCGACCGCTGAGGAGGACATCGTCATGCACCGGACGTCGACCGGCATCGCCCTGATCCTGACCCTCGCCGCTGCGATCGCGGCCATCCCGGCACCCGCCCGCGCGGAGAGCACCGCGCAGGAGGTCGCCTACGGGGTGGGCAGCGGCGCCACCACGCTCGTGTACACGCCCGTGAAGGCCGGATTCTGCATCCTGGGCGCGGTCACGAGCGGGCTCACGCTGCCGTTCGGCGGCCCGCGCACCGCGGGCCAGGTGGCCTCCACCGCGTGCGGCGGGACGTGGGTCGTCACCCCCGCGGCGCTGAAGGGCCGGGAGCCGGTGCGCTTCCTGGGCGGCGGGCGGTAGCCGCGTGGTCCTGGCCGATCAGGTCGCGATCGTAACCGGCGCCGGCAACGGCATCGGCCGGGCCATCGCGCTGGCCTTCGCGGGCGCGGGCGCGCGGGTGGTGGCCGCGGACGTGGACGGCGCCGCGGCGGACGCGACCGCGGCCGCGGCGACGGAGCTCGGCGCGCGGAGCCTCGCCCTCGACACCGACGTGGGCGACCTGAACGCGATCGACCGCATGGCGGTGCGCGCGGTGGAGACCTTCGGGCGCATCGACGTCCTGGTCAACAACGCGGGCGTGACCCGGCGCGCCCACATCATGGACCTCACCGAGCAGGACTGGGACCGCATCATGCGCGTCAACGGCAAGGGCGTGTTCTTCTGCCTGCAGCGGGTGGCCCGCGAGATGATCCCGCGCGGTGGCGGCGCCATCGTCAACATCGCGTCGGTGGCCGGGAAGGGCTACGTGGGCGCCTCCAACGCGATCTACGCGGCCAGCAAGGGCGGGGTGATCGCGCTCACGCGGCTCGCCGCGCTCCAGCTGGCCCGCCATGGGATCACGGTCAACGCGATCTGCCCCGGCGTCACCGTGACCGCCCTGTCCGAGGCGAACCTCGCGGTGCGGGCCCGCGACGAGGGCGTCTCCCTGGAGGAGATGCGGCGGCGGCGCGACGCGGTGATCCCGCTCGGGCGCGCGAACCGGCCGGAGGACGTCGCCGCGCTCGCGGTCTTCCTCGCCTCGCCGGGGGCGCGGAACATCACCGGTCAGTCGGTCAACGTCGACGGCGGGCTCGTCTTCGACTGATCGCCCGATGGCCCCCGCTCAGGGCATGAAGGTGGCGAAGCACTTGTTGGAGTTGAACGACCACGTCTCGACGAAGTAGCACGTGTCGGGCTTGCGCCCGAGCGCCTCCATCGCGCCCACGAGCATGTACCAGTTGAGCATCTCCTGCTGGCCCGATGCCTCGATGGCGGCGAGCGGCCGGCGGCGCCACGTCTCGTAGTCGCCGACCTTGAGCGCCTCGTAGAGCCGCCGGTCGGCCTCGATGTCGGGGTAGAGCTGGTGGTGCTTGTCGGTGAGGAAGGCGTGCGACCAGCTCGACGAGGCGATGAGGGCGGTGCGCCACGGGCTGTCCCGCATCACCCGCGCGGTGGCCGCGCCGACTTCCATGCACCGGCGGGGCGTGGGCGACGGCGGATCGAGGTCGGCCTCCGGGGTCGGATGCGCGAGGCTGCCACGTCCGCCGCGCTGGGCGATCACGCGGCGCCCGTAGCAGTTCACCTGGAACGGGATCACCCGGTGCGGGAACCCGACGCGATCGTAGTCGAGGAACAGGATCGTGTTGAGGAAGGCGTGCGCCAGCCCCGGGTGGTGCAGGGGCTTGTAGGCGTAGGCCGCGTCCACGCCCCGCTCCAGGAGCCCGCTCGTCAGGTATTTCCCCGCCTCGCGGTGGCCCTTGATCCGGAACGTGGTCTCGGACGGCTCGCCCCACACGTTGGGTCCCTGGCCGCTCCGCTGCCAGGGCCGCGCCTCCACCTCGTCGTAGGCGAGGACGCAGAAGGGCGGGATCACGTCGTCGACGAAGTTCTCGTGCTGGTCGTCGCCCCAGATGACCACCACGTCGGGATGGAAGTCGTCGAGCACGCGGCGCTGGGCGCGGAAGTGGTGGAGGAGCGCGTCCCGGTGGCCGGCCGCGCTGGCGGTGCCGCCGTCGTCGGCGTACTCGGCGCGCATGGGCGCGGGCCAGTTGGCGGGGTCGCGGTACCGCTCGGGGAGACCGGGGTCCTGCAGGACCCGTCGCAGGATGCCGGCCATGTTCTGGTCCAGGCCGGTGAGCGGCGGATAGTGCGTCATGCCGAGCCCGAGGATCTCGCCCATGAAATGGCTCCTGGCGTCCGGGTGGAAGCCTTGCGGCACCCTATGCCCCCGTCCCGGCCCTTGTCAACTTTCGCGCGGGGCGCCCGCGCGCGCCGAGCGGCTACTGGCCGCCCGTGACGTCGATGGTGACGCCGGTCACGAAGTCGGCGTCGGCGGAGGCGAGGAAGCAGATCACCCGGGCCTGGTCCTCGGGAGTGGCGACCCGCCCGAGCGGAGTCCGGCGGATCTCCGCGGCCTGGGCCTCGGCCGAGCGCCGGTCCCAGTGGGGGCGGATGCGCTCGGACAGGGTGAGGCTGGGCGCGATCGCGTTGACGGTGATGCCGTGGGGGCCGAGCTCGGAGGCCAGCTTGCGGGTCAGCGCGATGATGCCGCCCTTGGCGGTGGCGTACGCGCTCGAGCTCGACTGGCTGCGACCGCGCCCCGCGATCGAGGAGAGGTTGACGATCTTGCCCGCGCCCTGCCGCTTCATCACCGGCACCACCGCGTGGGTCAGCAGGAAGGTCGCGGTGAGGTTGAAGTGGAGCAGGCCCTGCCATTCTTCCAGGCCGAGCTCGTCGATCGTGGCGGCGGGCCGGCTCACGATGGTGCTGCCGCCCACCGCGTTGACCAGGATGTCGATGCGGCCGCACGCGTCCACCGTGTGGCGCACGACATCGTCCACCGCGGCCGCGTCGAGGGCGTCCGCGCGCAGGGCGAGCGCGCGGCCCCCCGCGGCGGCCACGTCGGCGGTCAGGCGCTCGAGCGCGGCCGGCTCCACGTCCACGCCGACCACGGTGCCTCCCTCGCGCGCGATGATCATGGCGGTGGCGCGGCCGATGCCCGCACCCGCGGCGGAGATCAGCGCGACCTTGCCCTGGAACCTCATGCGCCCGGCCGCCGGGTCATGGTCCCGGGATCATAGCGCAGCGGGCGCGTCACGGGCAGGGCAGGCAGCTGCCGGCGACGAGGACGCCGTTGCCGCGGCGGCACTCGCGATCGCGCTCCGCGTCGCGCTCGGCCCACGCCTGGCGGATCTCTGGCGGCCCCGCAAGTGAGGTGGTGCAGCCGGACGTGATGCCGACGAGCAGCATCCCGACGATGGCGGTGGCCGCGAGGCGTGCCGACCTGGTCATGGCAGCGGGATCCGAATCTCCTCGGGGCGGCCGAGCCGCCGCATCGGGATCATGCCGACGGTGCCCTCCGCGAAGCCGCGGATGCCGAGCGACGGGCGCAGCAGCGGGGTGTCGATGGCGCCCGGGCAGACGCAGTTGACGCGAATGCCGCGGCCCGCGTACTCGAGCGCGGTCACGCGGGTGAGGTTGATCACGCCGGCCTTGGCCGCGTTGTAGGCCGCGATGGCGTAGTCGGCGAAGAGCCCCGAGATCGACGCGGTGTTGACGATGGCCCCGCCGCCGCGGGCGAGGAGCTCGGGAAGGGCGCGCCTGGTGGCCCGGAAGACGCCGGTGAGGGCGAGGTCGATGGTGTGGGTCCACACCGCGTCGTCAAGATCGCCGGTGAAGGCGAGCCGGCTCCTGCCCGGCGGCAGCGCGAGGTTGCCGAAGGCGTTGTTGTGCAGGATGTCGAGCCCGCCGAAGGCGCGCACCGTGTCCGAGACCATGGCGTCGATGCCGGCGGGAGTGCCTGCGTCGGCGGTGATCGCGATGGCCTTGCCGCCCGCCGCCCTGATCTCGGCCGCCACCGTCTCCGCCTTGCCTCGGTCGATGTCCGCCACCGCCACGCTCGCCCCGCGCGCCGCGAAGCCCATCGCGGTGGCGCGGCCGATCCCCGAGCCCGCGCCCGACCCCAGCGCCACCTTGCCGTCGAATCGCATGGAGCCCTCCGCCTCAGAGGTCGAGGTCGCCGCGGGCCATCTGCTGGAAGATCGTGCGCCGCAGGATCTCGTTGGTGCCGTCGGCGATGTTGATGATGCGGAGCGTGTTGTAGGCGTGCACCAGGCCCACCTCGTTGGTGAGACCCATGCCGCCGTGGGTCTGGATGGCGCGATCGACCGCCCGGAGGCACACCTCCACCGCGTAGGCCTTCGCCATCGACAGCTCCTTGATCGCCCGCTCGCCGCGGTCGAGCAGCACCGCCGCGTTGAGGCCGGTGAGGTGCGCCGCGTGCACCTCCATCGCGGACTCGGCCAGGGGGAAGGCCACGCCCTGGTGCTCGGCGATGGGCACGCCGAAGGCGACCCGCTGGCCCGCGTAGGCGACCGCCTTCTCCAGCGACCAGCGGGCGAGGCCCACCGCGCGGGCCGCGTTGTAGACTCGCCCGAGCGAGACCCCGAGCAGCGCGATGCGGAACCCGTCGTGGAGCGGGCCCACCACCTGCCACGGCTCGACGCGGACCCCGTCGAAGGTGGACTCGCCCTCCGCGCCGCCGATGTCCCCCTGGAGCAGGGTGACGCGCGTGAGGGTGAAGCCCGGCGCGTCGGTGGGCACCAGGAACGCGCTGATGCCGCCGCGCCTGGCCGCGGCCCGCGCCGGATCGGTGACCGCGAAGACCATGATCCAGTCCGCGAAGGTGATGTTGGACGTCCACATCTTCCGGCCGGTGATGCGCCAGCCGTCGCCGTCCGGCACCGCTCGGGTCGAGATCATGGTGGCGTCGGAGCCCGCGCCCGGCTCGGAGAGGCCGAAGCACATGGACTGGCGGCCCGAGACGAGGCCGGGCAGGGCGCGCTCGCGCGCGAGGTCGGTGAGCTGCTCCAGCACCACGCTGGGCCCGAAGGCCCAGTGGCTGAGCGCGAAGGTGCCGAGCCAGTGGCGCGGCCCGCAGAGGTGGTTGATCGCCTCCCAGGCGACGTAGTAGGCGAGATGGCCCTGTCCCAGGCCGCCCATGGAGGCCGGCACGCAGAGGTTGAAGTAGCCGGCCGCCGCCGAGGCCATGCGCACCTCGCGGATCAGGTCCACGACCGCGGGCACGTAGCGGCCGTCGGGCCCGTAGCGCTGTCGGGGGTCGTCGAGGAGCGCGGCGTGCTTCTCGTGGCGCGTGATCACCTCCGCGCGCACGAAGCGCTCGAGGCCGGCGACGATCCGCCGGACGTCGTCGGGGATGTCGAAGCCGATCGCGGTCACGCGGGGAGCGTATCACGAGCAAGAAGCGCCCCCGCGATGGCCTTCCGCGAGCTCGCCGCGCCCTCGCGGCTCGTGATCCACCACGTGTCGGCCCCACGCCTCGTGCTGACGGTCGAGCTGGCCCCGCGGGACGGGGGAACCACGATCACCTGGACCGGGGTGTTCGAGGACGCGGCCGTCGCCGCCCGCATCCGGCACATCGTCGAGCCCGCGAACGAGCAGAACCTGGACCGGCTCGAGGCCCTGCTGGCGGAGCAGCATCCCGCCGGTCCCGCGTGACGCCCCGCCGGAGGTGGCGTGCACGAAGTCAACCTGGTCGCCGACGGGCTCCGGGCCTGGCTGGGCCCGCACCAGGTGTCGGGGCGGTAGTCCCCGGCGAGACCCCTCAAAACAATAGCGTTACGCCGCGGCCGCGTGGCATGCTCCGTGCCGTGGGGTATTGCTCCGGGCGCTACCGGCGAGCGGCGCTGATGGTGGTCCTGGCTGTCTGCCTGGACCTGACGAACCCGTTCGTCGGAGCCGCGTTCACCTTCGATACCGAGAGCTCGGTCGAGGTGGTGGCGAGGCAGCAGCAACGGCCCCCGGTGCCGGCACAGGGCGCCGCCGTCCCCGTTCCTCCCGCCGAGGCGGCTTCCATCGGCCGGCCTTGCGCGCCCGCGGCCCGCGCGCAGGGGCGCGCCATCGACGAGTGGTTCGTCCACCTGAGGCGGGCGCACGCGCCGCTCGCCGATCCGCAGTCCGCGACCGAAGACCACTAGCCTCCCGGCCGCTCCCGTCGCCGTCGACCTCGAATCCGGCGGACATCTGCGTCCCGGACTCGGGCGTGCCGCAGGATCGCGCGAGCAATCTCTACGGGAGGAATGATCCAATGGCGGATCTGACCGAGCAGCAGAAGCAGGAATACTGGCGATACAACATCAAGCTCACCACGATCTTGCTGGTGATCTGGTTCGTGGTGACGTACCTCGTCTCCGGCCTCTGGGCCGCTGCGCTGAACCACTACTCGTTCCTCGGGTTTCCGCTCGGCTACTACATGGCCGCGCAGGGATCGCTGGCGATCTTCGTGATCGAGATCGCGGTGTACGCCTGGCTCATGAACCGCAAGGACGAAGAGTACGGCATCCGAGAGGAGGCCTAGACGCCATGAGCCTGGGGAAGATCTTCGCCTGGTACACCATCGGCTTTCTCGGGGTCACCATCCTGATCGGTCTGGCCCAAACGCTGTTCGGCCTGCCGAACCGGTGGGTCGGCTGGCTCTTCATGGGGCTGTCCCTCGCCATCTACGTGGTGATCGGCATCATCACGCGGACGTCGAATGCCGATCAGTATTACGTCGCGGGCCGCGGGGTGCCGGCCTTCTACAACGGCATGGCCACCGGATCGGACTGGATGTCCGCCGCCTCGTTCATCTCCATGGGCGGCGCCCTGTCCGCGCAGGGCTTCGCGGGCCTGGCCTACGTCATGGGCTGGACCGGCGGCTACCTGCTGCTCGCGGTGTTCCTGGGCCCGTATCTCCGGCAGTTCGGGGCCTACACGATCCCCGACTTCCTCGGCGCCCGCTACGGCGGCAACACCGCGCGCGTCATCGGAGTCATCGCGGCCATCGCCTGCTCCTTCACCTATCTGATCGCCCAGGTCACCGGCGTCGGGCTCATCGTGTCCCGCTTCATCGGGCTCGACTTCAATGTGGGCGTCTTCGTGGGCCTGCTCGGCGTGCTGTTCTGCTCGGTGCTCGGGGGCATGCGCTCGGTGACCTGGACCCAGGTCGCCCAGTACATCATCCTGATCATCTCGTACCTGGTGCCGGTGGTGTACCTGTCCTGGCAGCTCTTCGCGATCCCGATCCCGGAGCTGACCTACGGGAGGGTGCTCCAGGAGAACAACGCCAAGGCCCTGGAGGTGACGCGCGACCCCAAGGAGAAGGAGACGCGGGCCCTCTGGAAGGCCGACGCCGACGCGGCCAACGCCAAGATCAAGGCGGGCGGCCTCTCGGAGGCCGAGGTCGAGAAGCTGAAGGCCCAGGCGGCGCTCGCCACCCGCCAGGCCACCGCGCCGGCGGTGAGCGAGGACGCCCGGTTCGGACGGTATCTCACGGTGCCCTCGGGGGTCGGGATGTGGAACTTCCTCGCCCTGACCTTCTGCCTCATGGTCGGCACCGCGGGACTGCCGCACATCCTCACCCGGTACTACACGACACCGTCGGTGCGGCAGGCGCGCACCTCGGTGGCGTGGTCGCTCTTCTTCATCTTCCTGCTGTACTTCACCGCGCCCGCCTACGCGGCGTTCGCGCGGTTCGCGATCTACGTCAAGCTGATCGGCACCCAGATCGCGGACCTGCCGCGCTGGGTCACCCTGTGGCAGCCGGCCGGTCTGTTCGAGGTGATCGACAAGAACAAGGACGGCGTCATCCAGTGGGCGGACTTCGTGGTCAAGAGCACCGACTTCGTGGTGCTCGCGATGCCGGAGATCGCGGGGCTTCCGTTCGTGATCACCGGCCTCGTGATGGCCGGGGGCCTCGCCGCGGCGCTGTCCACCGCCGACGGCCTCCTGCTCACGATCGCCAACGCCATCTCGCACGATCTCTACTACAACGTCATCGATCCCCACGCCTCACTCACCAAGCGCCTGACCGTCACCAAGGTGCTCCTGATCGTGACCGCGCTGATCGCGGCGTGGGTGTCCACGTTCAGAGTCGCCATCATCGTGGAGCTGGTCGCGTGGGCGTTCAGCCTCGCCGGCGCCTCGTTCTTCCCGGCGCTCGTCATGGGGATCTGGTGGAAGCGGGCCAACAAGACCGGTGCGGTCGCCGGCATGGTGGCCGGCCTCGTCGTGACCACCTACTACATGATCGGCAGCCGCTTCTTCGGCGTCTCGTGGTTCGGGACCCAGACCATCGCGTCGGCGATCTTCGGCCTGCCGGTGGGCTTCGTCGTGATCTGGATCGTGTCGCTGCTCACCGAGGCGCCGCCGAAGTCGGTCCAGGACCTCGTGCTCAGCGTCCGCTACCCCAAGTCCGGGCAGGCGACGGCGCGGACGGCGCAGGGCATCCAGCTGGGTCAGCACTGATCATCAGCGGGCCGTCTCGCCGCGGGCAGGCGTGGAGACTCGCCTGCCCGCGGCGCGCGCCGGGTTTGCGCCATGCACGAGCTCATCCGTCGATGTCTCCTCCTGGTGTGGTTCCTGTCCTACATGGCGGCGATCTATCTGGCCCTGCACATGCTCGTCGCCCGCCTCAGCCGCGCGCCCGACGGCCGGCTGCTGTGGTTCTTCTCGGTGATCACGTCGCCGCTCACGCGACCGGTCCGAGCCGCGATGCCGACCGGCACGCCGGAGCGGCGGATCCGGGTGATCACGCTGCTCGTCCTGATGGCGGTGTGGCTCGGTGCGCGAGCGCTGCTCGGCCGGCTGGGCGGCGTCGAGATCCGCTGAGAAGGGCGCACGGCGTCGTGCTCGGCCTGGCCGGGATCAACGCGCTCGGGGCGGTCGTCTTCGCCCTGATCTACGGAGCGGCGGGGTCGCGCCGGCTCACCCAGGGCGCGTTCGTCGCCGGGCTGGTCGTGTTCTTCGCCTCGCTCACCGCGCTCTGGGTGCGCGTGGAGCGCGCGGCCGGTCGCGCGCGCGACCCCATCGGTCGCGTCGGTCGGAGCGCCGCCGCGCTCGCACTCGTCGTGATCGGTCTTCCCGCTCTCGTGCTGGCGCCTCTGTTTGCCGCGAAGGACGCGCTGCCGCCCGAGGCGGGCCTCGCCGACGCGCTGCCGGCGCTCATGGTGCTCCTGCTGGTCTCCCTGGCCCTCACGGCGGCGATGAACCTGGCCGGTTTGGTCGTCTGTGTCGCCCTCGCGCTCCGCGACCGGCTCGGCCCCCGCGGGCGCTCGGGTCTCTAGCCACCGTGCCGCGGGGGGCCGGGGATCTCGACGCGCTGCTGAGCCGCCTGCCCGGCTGCGCGCGACTCCCGGTGGAGGCGCGGGCGGCGCTGGCCGCGGCCTCGCGGGCGGAGCATTGGCCACCGGGGGCCCGGCTGGTCGGCGAGGGTGAGCCGGCTCCCGACTGGCTCTGCCTCGTGGGATCGGGAGGGCTCCGGATCTCGCGAGCCGGGGGCGGGGGCGAGGAGCACGTGGAATATCTCGCGGCCGGCGATGTGCTGGATCCCGGTGTGCCGGGCCTGCCGGCCCCGTGCTCGGTCTCGGCCATCGAGGACACCCGCGGCTGGCTCGTCCCGCAGCGCCTCGTGGCCCGCCATCGGGCGGCCCTCACCCTCGACCCGGTCACGGTGGACCGGGGGGAGATTGCCCTCTTCGTGCGTCGGGTGAGCGACCTCGTCGAGGGCGTACCCGTCACGTGTGCGCTCGGCGACACGGTGGCCGAGGCCGCGCGGCTGATGACGACGCGAGGCGTGGGCTCGGTCATCGTCGTGGGCGACGACGGCGGCCTCGCCGGTATCGTCACCGACCGCGACCTGCGCAGCCGGGTGGTGGCAGCGGCGCTGCCTTCCACGACGCCGGTCGAGCGGGTGATGTCGAGCCCCGTGGTGGCGATCGCCCCCACCGTCCCCGCATTCGACGCCCTGCTCGAGATGATGCGGCGGGGGATCCACCACCTCGCGGTCACCGTGGATGGGCGGCTGCTCGGCGTCGTCTCGAGCCATGATCTCGTCCGCCTGCAGGGCGGCCATCCGGTGGCCCTGGCCCGCCAGATCGAGGCGGAAGCCTCGGAGGACGGGCTCGCGGCCCTGGCGCCCCGCGTGGTGTCCGTGGTGCGGTGGCTCGCGGCGGGCGGCGCGGGTCCGACCGAGATCGGCCGTCTCGTCGCTGAGCTGAACGATCGACTCGTGCGCCGTGCTCTCGATCTGGTGACGGCGCGCCTCGCCGCCGCCGGCCACGGCCGCCCGCCGGTGCCGTTCGCGTGGCTGGCGGCCGGCAGCGAGGGGCGCCGCGAGCAGACCCTCAAGACCGACCAGGACAACGGGCTCGTCTACCGCGATCCCCCCGCGGACCTCCAGCCCGCGGCGTCCGACTACTTTCCCCGCGTGGCGGACGCCATGAGCGCGCTGCTCGCTCGGCTGGGCTTTCCCTCGTGTCCAGGCGGCTTCATGGCGTCCAATCCCCTCTGGCTCCAGCCGGAGAGCGTCTGGCGAGGGTACTTCGCGTCCTGGATGCAGACACCCGGACCGCAGGCGCTGCTGCAGTCCTCGGTCTTCTTCGATCTGCGCCCCATCGCCGGCTCGGTGGAGGTGGGCCGCGCGCTGTGGGAATGGGTCTGCGAGCGCGCCCCGCTCGAGACCGTCTTCCTGCGCCTGATGGCGAAGGCCGGGCTCGAGCGTCAGGTGCCCCTGGGCCTCTTCGGCGGGCTGGTGGTGGAGCGATCGGGCACGCACCGCGACCGGCTCGATCTCAAGGCGAGGGGAGTGCTGCCCGTCGTCGAGGCCGCGCGCGTCTATGCCCTCTCGCTGGGGCTGGGCGAGACGAACACGCTCGGTCGGCTCGAGGCGGCGGGGGCGCGCGGGCTCTTCACCGCCGCCGAGGTCGCGGAAGTATCGGACGGCTACGCGGTGATCGGGCGGCTCCGGCTGGCTCACCAGATCGCGTGTCTGGACGCCGGGACGACGCCGGACAACTTCGTCGACCCCCGGGCGCTCGGCAAGGCGGATCGCCTCCTTCTCAAGGAGGCGTTCAGGTCGATCGCGTGGCTCCAGCGTCACCTCGAGGACCGCTTCCAGACCGCGCTGGTGCCCTGATGCGCTTCGAGCGCAAGCTGACCCTCGCCGTGCTCGCGCTCTTCATCCCGCCGACGGCGGTCGCGGGAGTGATCCTGCTCCTGCTGTACCGGAGAGGGGCGCTGGAGGAGCCGTCGAGCCTTCTCACCGCGGTGCTGGTCGGCCTGGCCGCCCTGATGTCGTACCTCGCCCTGGTGACGCACGGCCTCGCGCGCTCGCTCGGCCGGACGGTGAAGGACCTGCGGCACGGGGTGGAGCTGATCGCCACCGTGAATCCGGGCCACCGGCTTCGCATCCGGACGGGGGACGAGCTCCAAGCCCTCGGGGAGGACATCAACCGGCTCGCCGACCTGCTGGACGCCGCGCGGAGGGGACGCACGCCCGGGATGGATCCTGCGGTCCAGACCCGCGAGTGCGACCAGCGGCTGGCGGACCTGGCCTTCGTGGTCTTCGACACCGAGACCACCGGGCTCCGGCCCGAAGCCGGGGATCGGGTGGTCTCCCTGGCGGGGGTCAGGGTCGAGGCGGGCCGGGTGCGTCGGGACCGCACGTTCCACGCGCTCGTCGATCCCGGCCGGCCGGTCCCTCCGGAGAGCACCCGTATCCACGGCCTGGACGCGGCGGCCCTCGCCGGCGCACCCCCGCTGAGCGCGGTGCTTCCGGCGTTTCTCGACTTCGCCGGCGACGCCGTGCTGGTCGCGCACGACGCATCCTTCGATCTGCGATTCCTCGCCCCGGCAGCGGCCCGGCTCGGGCTCTCGGCCCTGTCCGGGCGGCCGGTCCTCGACACGGGCCTGCTGTCCCGGAGCCTCCACGGACCGGGCGAGGACCACACCCTGGAGGCGCTGGCGCGGCGCCTGGGCGTTCCGGTCGTGGGCCGGCACTCCGCGCTGGGCGATGCGCTCACCACCGCCGAGCTCTTCGTGCGGCTGCTGGCCCTCCTGACCCGACGTGGCGTGCACACCGTTGGCGAGGCGCTGGAGGCGATGCGCCGGGCCCGCACCCCGATCGTCTAGACGGGCTCGAGGCCCCTCGTGACGCGACCGGCGCTAATGAGTCTCGTGAAATAAGTTGACGAGATTCATCGAGTATCCTGCGATGCTAGGGAATGCCACCAGGCAGCCGCGGATCCCG
>Ga0070741_10000672_pt1 | contig 117699 bp, 98 predicted proteins | sample Coa_R1_4_FD_66440 | JGI IMG/M metagenome (GOLD analysis project Ga0070741, IMG submission 66440) | Surface soil microbial communities from Centralia Pennsylvania, which are recovering from an underground coalmine fire - Coalmine... | ecosystem: Environmental > Terrestrial > Soil > Unclassified... | reverse complement strand
TTACGTGGTCACGAGCCACATTCAGACATTCAACCTCTAACCTACCTACTCCAGCGACTCATTGCTTCGTCGCCAGAGTTTACCGCCGCTTCACCTCTTCATCATGCCGTCTCCTTTCAATCATCCGCATGGATGCAGGTTGAGTTGAATAAGTGAGAACCGGCGCCGGCGGGCCGAAAACGAACGCATCACTTTCTGACCGATGGTTTCCGGGCAGACACACTTCGACCATTCAGGCAGGTGTGGTGCCCGCGTTTGTGACGGCGCGATCTTCGTTTTTACCTGGAGCGGGTTCCCGTGCGTAAAAGAAGAACCAGTTGCTCTGGTCTGCTCAAACGAATCAGGCAATGCCTGTACCATCGGAGGGCCGGCGCGGTCAGTCGGTTGTGTCAGCAGGGGTTGAGTGGAAAAGCGGCGGACGCCGGGCGAGTTGCGCCCGACCAGGATTTCTTACAAGACAAGTTATTAATAAGATTCTTCGTATCAGTTCGGTGCCGGGTCTTCCATGAGAATTGAAGATGAAACAACTTTACAGGTGAGCAGAAGCCCCGGGCTCGCGTGCTGTACGCTGAGAGCGCTCTTTCATCAGACCAGCACGCGAGCCCGGGTGTGCTCCCGCGGAATTGGCTTATTGAGGGATTAATAAGGCATTGCGCAGGACATTTACCGTGACCAATTGCCATGCTGATGGCCGAGTCCGGCATAGCCGCAGTGTGCTGTTGTCAGGAGTGAATGTCATGGCAAGGCCGATCCATTCAGGTTTTGTGAACGTGTACAACAACCCGCGCGGCGCGGACAACGTCGCCCTGTTCAGGCGCGAGCGCGAGGAGTCCCGGGTGTCGAATGATCAATCGCCTCAGTTGTCGGCGGAGGCAGCGGCCGTGGCCGCGACGGCCAACGACGTGCGTGACGCGGTCAGGATTCTCCGCAAGCAGCCGGACGGCCTGTCGCTCGCCGAGGCGATGGATGCCTTCAAAAAACGCATTCTCGACCCGCAGAAGGTCGCCACCTATCAGCACTGGGGGCTGGTCCAGCGCGGCGGCGACCGGCTGAGCTTAACCCTGCTGGGGTGGGAACTGGCGCGGAGACTTGAGCCCGAGGTTCAGGTCTTCCGCGCCGTTCTTGAAAGCACCGCCCCTTGCCGGTCGGCGCTCGAATGGATGTGCGGCGACCAGCTCGATTGCGTCACGCATCTGGAGGTGATCGCTTACTGGAAGAAACAGCCCGCAGCTGTGGCCCCACCCGGCCGCGGGAATGTGACGAGGGCAGACGCCATCAGCTTTTTTCATCTGTGCCAGGCCGCCGATCTGGGGACTGTAACGCTCGGCAAGAGGGGACAGCCGACGCGCCTGCTGATTGACAGAACGGAGCTGGAGCGGTACCTGAAAGCCGATACGCCCTCACCAGCCATGCAAACAGCGGAAGATGCAGGCGCGGCGAAACCATTCACACAAAACAAACCGGGCGAAGAGTCCTCTCAGGCTGAACAACCGCGCGTCTTCATCTCCTGCGCCAGCAACTCGCCGGTCGTCGAACAGGTTCAGGCGACGCTCGCCCTCGCCGGGTTTGACGGCAGGCTGGCCGAGCGAAGTGAGACTGACGCCCGCTCGCTGGCCGCGGTGATGCGCCCGGCGCTGACGGGCAGCGTGGCAGGCATCATCGTAGTCGGCGCCGACGATTGCCGGAAGGATGAGGCGGGCGCCTGCCGGCTCGATGAATCCGTGATGATGATTATCGGCGCCGCCTGCGCTCTCTTTGGTGATCGGGTTGTGCTGCTCTGGGAGAAATCCATTCCCGTGCCGGACAACCTGATTCACCTGAGGCGGGGCGATTTTGAAGGCGGCGGGCTGAGCTGGGAATCGGGGCTGCGACTCGTGCAGGCTCTCAAAGAGTGGAAGAACGATGAATGAGGAGACCAGCAGTCCGAAATGATCCTGCTCGCGAATTCGGCGGAAGTCCGACGAGCTGGCGGGCTTGTCGCTGACCTGGTGAGACGCCATCACGAAAAACAACGAAAAGCTCGCCAGCTCGTCGGACTTCTGCCGAATTCACAATAGAACACGGATGATGCGGATTTTCGCTGATCTGATCCGCCCGTGTCCGCGTCATCCGCGGTCTATTCCTGGTTCGATTCAGATCGTTACGCCAGCGGAGTCCACCTGCGCCTCAGGTCGTCTTTCGGGTCCGCCGTCACTTTCCCGCCCGCATCCAGGGAGATGATCGCGAGCGGGGCGTAATGATGCTCAACGCCGTGCGGGCCCGCCGCGAGCGGGTTGTCGCGCGTGCCGGGCCATTCGACGTCGCCTGTGGCGACGCGCGCCGGGATCAGCCAGTAATCCCCGGAGCGAAACACGTCATTCGGGGCGGCCTGGAATTTGACCTCGACGCCGTCTTCGAGCGGAATCCAGCCGTTGTTTTTCTCCGGGACCTCGACCTTCACCTCGCCCGGCGAATCCCAGCGCCTGAGCAGCGGGTGTTTGCCCGTCTGTCCCACGTTTGCGGGGATGCTGCTCTTCAGAATCACCTTCATATCGTCGGCCACGACCCTCTCGATCTGCACGAGCAGTGCGGGCTGATTCCTGAGCGCGGGCCGGTTCTGCAGGACGTAATCGTCATCAACTATCTCGACCCAGCCGTCGGGCTCAAGTCCGAAGCGGCCGTCGCGGCCGAGGTGTTCGAGCGTCGCTTCGGTGCCCGCGAAGGCGCCCGCAAAGACCACCGACCCGTTATCGCGCGACCACTTGAAGGTCGCCTCGCCGAGTTTGCCGCCCTTGTGTATTTCGACGCGGTAGAGTTGATTCTCGGCGCCGCGGTAGCGCGATTCGGGGGCGATGTCGCACGCCACGTCGCCGCCCGACGGAGGTTTGATCGCCCGCGCGAGCAGTTTCCCGGCGCCGAGCGTCGCGACGCCCGCATTCGCCAGGAATTTCAGAAACGTGTCGTAGCCCTTGTTCCTGTCCTTGAGATTAGCCCTGTCCTGATCCGAAAATTCCCGGGCGAGGCATTTGACCTGACTGACGACCTGCGAGCGCGCAGCCGTGTCGGGGCCGCGCAGCGCCACTTCGCGGATGCTGATCCCGGCCTCCTGCTCGTCCTCGATGTATGTAATGAAACGCTCCCACACATCCAGATAGACCAGATACGTTCCCGGCTGATTGCTGCCCAGATCGCCGAAGACCTCCGCCGTAAAGCCATCCTGCCCGCTGAAGAGCCGCGCGCCCTCGCTCGCACACTGAATGCCGTCAACGTAGTAGCGCCCCTCGTGGATGCTGAAGTCACGCGGCCGGTCGTTATTGTTGGCGTCTTTCGCTGCTTCGATTTTGAAACCGTCGCCCGGCCCCCCGTGCGGCCCGATCAGGTCGGCGGCCAGCGTCCGCAGGAAATTGAGCTGCATCTCGGCCATCTCGTTCCAGTCGGCGTCGAGCTGCACGCGCCCCTGCTGCATCAGCACGCGGCTGAAATTTTTCCTCGGGTCGAAAGTAAAGCGTGTGAAATCGCCTTTCATGACTCTCTCCTGTCTCAATTGATGAAGATGACGCCGGCGTCCATCCCGGCCGGCAGAAATTCGTCGAGCCGCGCCCGCAGGTTGGCCGCGCGCTGCGGCTGAAAGAGGTCGTGGAAAACGCCCATCTCCGCCTCGTCATCGGCCCCGCGCGTGATCTCTTCGGCGCAATCCCGGGCGAGTTGGCAGTAATCGGGGCGACCGTAGCGGATGCTGTTCAAGCGCGGCGCCACGCGGACTTCTTCTGCCGCCTTCGCCGCGCCCGACTTTCCTTTCGTGACCAGATCGGGCTGGCAGTGGTAACGGCGCGGCGTGCGCGAACCGGGCGTGACGTAGCAGAAGCGCAGACAGCCCTGCTGGCTGCGGGCGACAAAGAGCTGTCCGTTGAAGATGGAGTTCTCGCCGAGGTCAACCGCATGCACCTGCACTCGCCCGAAGACGGTCGAGCGAAGGATCGTCAGCCGGGCGTGCGCGACGGGGCAGCCCGGCGTCCCGATGGCTTCCATCTCCGGGTCGGTCGCGTCGAGGATGCTGTCGCTCAGGTGCAGGCAGATGGGGTCAACGCGGAAGCCGTGACCGATGCCGCCGCAACCGGCTTCGGCGGCGGCTGACGGCGCGTGGGAGTATTTCTCCGCCTCCTCAATGACCGGCGTGAGCGGGCTGATCTGGATCGAGCCGATGATGCTGTGTTCGATGTGAATGCGCGCGTGCGGGCAGAAGAGTTCAAGGCTCGGCTCCAGGGGGCGGTTCGGTTCGCAGTCTCTGTCAATCCCCCAGCCCGGCACGAGCGTCGAATGGCGGATGACCACTTCGGCAATTTCGCCCTCGATCATCATGCTGCGCCCGGTGACGAGCAGTCCGTCGAGCGTGAAGCGGCTGCCGCGCGCGCCCGCGACGCTCAGCGCGTCGGGGCGGTCGGTCTGCCAGTCGAGCAATCGGATGACTGGGCGGCGATGGTTAGCCGCCCGGAGTTGCAGGGTCTGGTTTTCCCCCAGGACGACATTGAGCTGTTCGACGTAAATGCTACTGTCAGTAATTTCGATCACGGCATGAGCAGGGTTATCTTTCTGCCAGTGATCGAGCGCGGCTCTGATGCTCGTATGCTCTTCGCCCGCGCCGACGCGGTAGAAGCGGCTCTTTGAGGGCTGCGCGAGCGCGCGGTCATACTCGCCGCCCCCGATGTCGGCGCTGAAGCCGTAGTGGTAATAAACCCACACGCCCTCTTTGGGGAACTGCGACGGCGGGAAGACAATGCGCCCGAGCGCCGGGTCAACCGCGACGCGGTCGCGCGGCGTGCGGAAATCCCAGTCGCTCAGATCAGCCGGGAGAATCCGCGCGGCGGGGATCATCTGTAACGCCGCTGCCTCGCCCCTCCCTCGGCGCACCCAGATGGCCAAGCTCTTCCCCTCGCCGTAGTAGCGCTCGGAAGCCTGCGTCACGAGCCGTTCGTGTTCCACTTTGCGCGACTCGAACGCGCGCGGGCGAATCGCCACCGGCAGGTTGATCTCGCCGGCGATCTCCGTCGGGTCGGCCTCGCGCTCGTCGCGCGTGAAGAGCGGCGCGTCGTTGCCGAGCGCGCTGAAGGTGAAGCAGTGCGGCCCCGCCTCCTCGACGCCGAAAGCCTGCGTCCGCGTCACCGAATATGATCGCAATCGGCAGACGAAGAGGCCGACGCTCGGGATGTTGTAGCGGCCCACAGTACGGTGTGAGTTGATGCGCCGCACGTCAACCGTGTGCGCCAGTTCGTCAAACGGCCCGTCAATCAGGCCGAGCGTCGCGCCCTCGCGCAGGTCAACCGTGCGACCGCGATCCGGGTGCGGAAGGTTAATGTGCTGCGTCCGCCCGAGCAGTTTGAAGAATTCGACCGCGCGACCGCGCCAGCCCGCCACGTCGCTCGCGAGCAGTTCGAGCAGCGAGAGCGTCCCCTTGCGCCGTCGCGCGCGGATCGTGTTGGCCATTTCGCGGCGCGGGATGAGGATCCGGTTTCGCGCCTCGCCGCCCACCTGGCCAGGCTCGCCGGCCTCGTGAACCTGCCGCCACCCGATCAGGTCGCCGATGTAAGGCACGACCCAGTCTTCGCAGGTCTCGATGAACCAGTTTTCGTAAAGTTGCGCGATGTCGTCCTCGATGACGGAGGACTGTTCGGTGATGACGCCGAGCAGCGCCCGCAGCGGGTAATCCTTTTCGGCGTCGCGCAGGCGGTAGATGGCCGGCAGCAGGTTGTATAGATGATTAGCTTGCATAGCTCTATAGCAGATTGCGATTGCATGAACGGAGTCAGTGGATCAGTACCGCGAGCGGTAGCGAGCGTGCCTCCGTGGGGAGGCCGCCTGCCGCAAGCCACGCTCGCTACCGCTCGCGGTACTGATCCGGATACCCAGCCACTCTAAATCAGATTGAGAATCAGCGTGTCCTGTACGTCCGGCGAGAGGTAAACCAGCTGCGCCGGGCGGACCGCGCCTGTTTCGGGCAGACTTGCCTTCACGCGCGGGTTCGGCTTGCCGGGCGCGACGACCTTCTCCGCCTCGTCGAGCAGTTCTTTCGGCGTCCGCACCGTGCCGTCATCGTTCCTTTCGGCGACGCTGCCGAAAGCGTCCACGTCCACCCACGCCACGCCCGCGATTGATTGCATCGCGCTGATCGCTTCGCTCGAAAAGGCGTCCTGCCCGAGTTCGCGCCTCTCAAAGCTGAACAAGTCGAGCAACTTCGCGCGAATCTTCGGCTCGACCTTCTCCCACAGGTAATCCGGCAGCAGCCGCACCTTCGCGCTGACGATCAGCAGCGCCAGTTCTCGTACGGCCAGCGTGACCGCGACGCCCGGGTCACCGAACCGGCGCAGCGCCATCGGCAGGTTCTGCCAGAGGTCGGAGGTCTCATCAATCGGAATGTCATCGGCGCCCGCGATGGTCAGATGCACGAGCTGGCGGCGCCCGTCCGACAGGCGCGTAGCGTATGCTTTGCCAATCCCGGCGAACGTCCGCGCGAAGTCGGCGTAATCCTGCGTCGAGACCAGACGGTCGAGCGCCAGCACCGCGAGCGGCGCATTTTTGCGGGCCTGATCGCGCCCCTCGCGGTCGGCCCCGCCCGAAGCGCGCAGCGGATTGATGACATCCTTGACACCCAAAGGGCGAGCGGTGAGCTGCGTGATCTGCTCAGCCCTGACGTTGGCCGCCTTGCCGATCCCCTGGCGGTATTCGGCGCGGACGTTCTCGGCCCCCGTGGGCAACCGCGCGCCCTGCCGGCCGTTGCCGAAGATCGCCGTCGTCACTTCGTCGTCGCCCCGCCGCGTGATGAAGCTGCGGTGGGCGGGCGCGAGGCTGAAGAGCATTTCGGCTTCGTGCCACTGCACGTCGTTGACGAAGATTTTGAGCGTGCTTTCGGAGCCCGCGGGCGTGGCGGACGAGACGTAAGTCAGCGGCGGCTGGCGCAGCGCGAACCGTTGCATCGCCTGGCTGCCGTCGCCGCCGCCGAGCGTCTCGCGGCGCGTCTCGCCGTGCGTGGCCCTGACGACGTTCGCGTAAATCGTCGCGCCCTCGCGCCGGTAACAGTACTCGAGCTTCCGCGCCAGCCTGACGCGCGTGTGAACCCGGTCGCCCGGGAGGCCCGGGTCGTAGGAGTGAACGACTTCGGCGAGCATCACCAGCTCGGCTGATCGCACGCCGGCGACCTTGTTGGAGGTCCCGTCCTTAGTGCGGGCTTCGTCGGCGATGTCGGCGCGCTCGCCCGCGACGATCACCCAGCGGCCGGATTTGAGTTCGCTGTAAACGCCGTCGAGGTGAATCCATGAGTCCGCGCCCTCGTTGCAGATCGCCTCTTCAATCGGCGCCTCGGCCAGTTCGAGCTTTTCGCTCTGCGCGTAGACAGCCGTCCCGCGGATGACCTTGAAATCCTGATCCCAGACCCTCTGTGCTGCATTCGCACCAGGTGTCAGTCGGAGCCAGGCGTCGCCGAGGCTGAGCCGCGTGACGTTGCCGCTCATCCCGTATTCGCCGCGCGAGACTCGCGGCTCGACCCCGACGACCGTTGTCACCAGCAGCGGCCGGCGGGCAGCTGTGACCTGCAACCGCAGGTCGGCGTTGGTGAGCTGCTGGACGGCGCCCGAGTCAATCACCACGAGGCTCTCGGGCAGGATCTTGTCGTAGACCGCGTCGAGAAAGATCGTCTTCTCTTCCTCGCGGTCCGGCTCCCTTGTCTTCAGGATCGGCCACTCACCTGTCTCCTCAATCTCGCCGGTGTCGCGGTTGAGTTTGATGATTCTCTTCGGCGTGTTGTGCCCGAACGGGCGGGCCTTCACGCGCAGGGCGTAGACCTCCATCGCCAGCGGCGGAGCGACGGTCGAATTCGCCAGCGCGGGCGCGATTGAATCGCGCTGCTGCGGGCGGAAGGCGCCGAACAACTGCAACCCCGCGTCGGAGCGTTCGACGCCCACTTCAGAGCGCCGCTCTGAAAACGTACTCTGCGCGTCGCGCGCCAGCCGCAGCGCGTTGGCCGGCGGGACCGAAGCGGCTTTGGTCAGCCCTTTCACGACGTTCTTCAGCTCATCAAAACCCCCGCCCGTGGCCGCCGTCGCAAAACCCGCGGCGGCCGTCAGCGTATCGGGCGTGGCCACCCGCAGTGCCCTCGCCGCCTCGCCTGCCTCGGCGTGGAGACTGAGCAGTCGCGCCCTGAGTTCGGCGCCGACATTCCGGCGCGCGGCGCTGCGGCTCAGAGCGGGCAGCGTCTCGCGCTCGATGAAGTCGGCGAGTTCGGCGTCGCCCATGCCGGCATCGAGTCTGGCCCGCAACTCTTCAAGCGCCGCACCGGCCGCGCCCACGTCGCCCGCGGCCGAGACTATCTCATTGATCCGCCCACGTATCGCCCGCGAGTTCGTCGGCAGCCACGACCTGATCGTTACGAGCGTGCGCTCGGCCGTCGCGTCCGGTCTGACTTCGACCACGCGGAACAGATCAGACTGCCCTCCGGCGATAATCAGCAGCGGGTCATTTTTGTCGAGTCCCGTCGCGATGCCTTTCAAATAAAGCTTCGCGCCTTCAGGTTTCACCGCGTTCGCCTTCAGCTCATCCGGCCTCTGCGGGCGCGTCAGGCGCGGTCGCAGCTTGTTCCACCGCGCGCGGGCGTCGAGCCTTTCGACGTTCTCGAAGGTCTGCGGCAGCTCGCCCGGCCCCGGCACGCTCTGCGCCCGCAACTGCAATGGCTCGATCGCAACGTCATGTCCATCTTCGAGCGTGAGCGCGAGGTGCGTACTCGCCGCGACGCCCGGGCGCGGGCGGTAGCCGACCAGCCGCGCCAGTTCGAGAATTGAGCGGCGCTCGGTCGCCGTCCGCAGGTAGCCTTCGTTGGCGATCCGCTCCTGATAGAAAGTCAGCACGTCGGCCACCGTCGCCCACGCGTCGAGCAATGCTATTGCGGGGTCATCGCCTTCGCGGGTGGTCAGCCCGGCCAGCTCCGGCAAATCCCTGCTCGCCAGCCGCGCCTTCATCGTCTCAAAAAACGTCGCGTGCGTGCCGACGCGGTAAACGAGCGCCCCAAGGCCCGGACGGTTTGCCACTGAAAGTGGCGTCACGGCTTCAACGCCCGCGCAGCAGCCGCAGGGTGATTGCTTGTTTCCACACGAATGCTCAGTCATCTGCCGCCTCCCACGTCGAGCGTCAGCTTCCCGTGTTCGGGGAAGCTCGGGTCGTTGTCGAGCTGCGCGATTTCGAGCGGCCCGAGCGGCAACACGCCGTTCTCGACCTCGTGGTTGTCGCCCGCGTCCATCCGCTCAAGCCTGACGATTTCGACGCTCTCGACGCCAGCGACCGCCTGAGCCGCGGCCACCAGCCGGCTCAGGAAGATTCCCCCGCCGAAGCTCAGATTGTCGGGGTGAAAGAATCCCCTGCGCCCGTCGGGGAGCGTGCGATTGCTGAAGACATCAAGCAGCGCCGCCTCGACGTGCCCACGCAGGTAGTGCGGGCTGACGCAGACGTGAATCTCAATGAGCAGCGGCACGAGCCTCGCCTGATCCACGCTCACGTCATGGCCGATGCGCCTGTAACGGTGCAGCCGTCCGGCAATCTCTTCAAGCAGCGCGGCATCGGCCTCCTCTTTGCCGAATTGATCAACGGCGACCCGCGCCTCGTACCAGCTCCCGTTCCAGCGTAGCGCAGATGCAGCGCGTTGCACCCGGCCGGCGAAATCGCGCCGCGAGAGCGCGGCGTAATCTTCGGCGACGATGGCCCGTTGCAGGTCGCCGCGAAAAGCGTCGGGCGCGAAGAGCCTGACTTCAGCCAGTGGCTCCGGCGCGGTGCCGCCCGTTGCTGCCAGCGGGTTGCGGACGCGCGTGATGCCGCCGCTCGTTTTCGTTCTGCGGGAGACGAGGTGCGAGATGGCGCCCGCGCCGACATTACCTGCCGTGCCATTGCCCGCGCGGTAGACGGCATGGAATTTCATCCCGGCTTCGGGCGCGCACCCGAGTTCGCCGTCGCCGAAGCGCAAATGGGCGATCCCGTCGTTGTCAATTTCAGCGACGAAGTGCTGGTCGCCGCCCGCGCTGCCAAGCAGATCGCGGTGTGCAGTCCAGCGCGCGTCGCCCGCGGGCGCGGGGTCGCTCGTCAGCCAGACCTGTGGCAGCGCCTCGCGCACGTCCTGCGCGAGCGCGAGCGCGGCCGGAGTGTTCGTGGCCAGCGGCTGGCTGAAGGTCAGCGGCCCGCGCCCGAGCTTCGGCTGGTAGCGCCCGGCGGTCACAGTGATGTCGGCCAGTTCGCCTTCGCCTTCGCACCGCTCGACCGTGGATTTGATCGGCACATCATTGAGGTTTTCTTCGTCAGTCCGTCCGTGATCAACCAGAACCACGTTGCCGCGCGCGACGCTGATGTCGTGAAGGATTTTGCAGTCGGGCGGCGGGCCGAGCGCTGAAATGCAGAGCGGAAAAGGTAACGCGTCCTCATCACCCCATTCGACTTCGACGACCGGCTGTCCGTTGAGCGGATCAGTCCCGGCCTCAACGCGCGTGAGTCGCACCGCCCGGCGGTGAGTGGGATCAGCATCTCCCGGGACGCCGGTCTTCGGCCCGACGACCTCTTCGAGGATCAGCACGTCACCCGGACGCAAATGAAGCTTTGGCGGCGGCGCCTGCTGCGTCCGCGGCTGCCGCGCATACCCTTGGGCCTTTACGTCGGCCGGGTCATCGCACGGCGGCTCGTCAGGCTTCTGGCCATCACTCGCCAGTTCGCCCACGAGCGTCGCCGTGGTCGCGCCGCGGTCGAGACAACACTCGTCATCGCCCCAGGTGTAGAAATGAATCGCGTTGTGCGATTCGTAAAAGCGCATTGCCTCACGGGTCATCGGCTCGAAGACTTCGTAACTGCCCTCGGGCAGGTTGCGCAGATCATCCTCAATCATCGCGACGCCGCCTTCGAGCCTGGTGACGAAGAGCGTGTCTCGCGGGTCGAGCGGCTCCGGGTCGCCGCCGACTTCAACCGAGACCCACGCCCGCGCGTTACAGCCTTGGTGCATCGGGTAATCAACCAGCCGCGCGTGGCGCCGCACCGAAATGCGCTCGCGCGCCGTGTCCAGATAAGCCTCGGTCGCCACGGCATCCTGGTAGTAGCTGAGGTAATCGCCGACGTATGCCAGCAGCTCGACGAGCGCGACGCCGATGTCAGGCGCGTGGCGCTCGCGCCAGTCGGGCATCAGGAGCGCCAGCCGGTCATAGATCAATTGCCTGAAGCTCGCGTAATCCTTCGCCAGGTAATTGATCTCCGGCTCGGCGCGCTCGACGGGCGGGCATTGAGAATCGGTCTGGCAATCGAAATCGCTCGGGCAATCAATTTTGAAGCTGAATTCCAGGCTGTCGTAGCGCGGATCAAAATCAGGGTGCGGATGCCGGCGGCCCTGTTCATCGCGCTCTACGACGCGCAGCTCGTAGTTCGAGAAATCGCCCGCGCGATCCACGACGACTTCCATTGTGTCGTCCATTTCGGGATCGTCCGAGCGCCTCACCTCGACGCTCAGCACGCGGACGTTGCGGATTCGCCGCCCACCTTCGATCAGCACATTTATTTCGTCGAGCTGCTCGGGCGCGCGGCCCAGGAAGTGAACCGTGAGTTTGCGCTGGTCGGCGCCGACTTCGAGGAAGTCGAGCCCGGAAAGCCGCTCGTGCCGGCGCACGGCCTCGCGCCGCCGTTCGTTCTGGCAGGTCAGGCTGGTCATGCGGCGATGCTCCTCGTGACTGTGGCGGTGCGCGTCTGCTGCGTGCGCCGCACCAGGTATTGCAGGTCAATGACGAGTCTGGCGTCCCCGGCCGTGACATCGAGCCGCCGGACTTCGATCAGGTCGCCGAGCCACTGCTGCAGGCCGGCCTGCACGGTGAATTGCAGCGCCGCGGCCAGTTCGGCGCTGTTGGGCGCGTGGACGAGCTGCAGGAGGCCGCTGCCGAAATCGGGGCGGTTGACGCGCTCGCCGGGGCTCGTCAGCAGGAACTGCTCGATCAGATCGCGAACGTGATCGTCGTCATCGGTCGCGGCGACGCGCCCGCGGGCGACGAATTGGAACGGGTAATCAATGTTCATCTCACACCCCAAAGCCGGAGCAGTTTTCGATGTACGGGGAGCTGGCAGCTCCCCGCTGATTTTGACACTTCTGACTTCAATCAGGTTCTGATCCCGAACCGGCGGGGAGCTGCCAGCTCCCCGTACATCCGGCCCTAAATCGCGCTCGCTCGCACCTGCGTGACGAGGATCAGCAGCGGCGTGCCGCTCGGCGCGCAGACGGCCTGGCTGCTCTGCACGAGCAGCGGCTGCCCGTTGGAAAGCACGCGCGTCGTCCCGCTCACCCACTGCGCCGTGACGCACGGGCCGTTGGCGGCGGGCGGCGGCGGCAGCGTGCAGCCGGCGACGACGTACGGCGCCGTCACGAGGACGGTCGGCTGGCCGCTCACCAGCACGCGCGGGTTGGGCACGGTGGGCTGCGCCTGCCCCGCGTGCGAGCAAAGTACCTGTGCGCCGACATGCAGTAAAAATCCGGGCATCGTTCGCCTCCCTGAGTTTCAGATCACGACCAGGGCGCCGTTGTTAATGGTCACGGTCGGCCCGACCATGGTGATCATCGCGCCCTTGCCGTTCGAGATGTATATGCCGGTGTCGTTGACGACGATCATCGCGCCCGTCGTACTCTTCAGAATGATGCCGCCGGTCGCCGGCGTGGGCACGGCGTCGCTCAGCAGCAGCGTGTTCTGCAGCGTGGTCTGGACGACGATGTTCTGCCCCGGAGGGATCGGCGGCGGCGCAATCGCGAGCGGCGGCACTTCGGCCACAATCCCCCAGAAGCCGCCGACCCAGATCGGCTTGTCCGGGTCGCCTTCCTCGAACTCGATCCAGACCCCGGCGCCAATCTGCGGCACGGCGAAGAAGCCTTCGAGCTTGCCCGCGATTGGCACGCAGGGCATCGCCCAGCTGGTCGGGACGACGTTCGACACCGCCGGCACGATCGCCATAATGCGCCCGCGCTGCTCGGGGTCAATGTTATTGACGACCGTGCCGCGGTACTTGCCGTAATACTTGTGCGTCTCGCTCATACCGGTACTTTGGGGAACGTCGAAATCAGTCCGTTGCGCTTGAGTTCAAAGCTCTGTTTGTATTCGCCGCGCTTGATCTTGTGCGTCACGCGGCTGACGAAATAGAGCCCGTCGAAGGCCGTCCCGGCGCCGCGCACGCCCACGAGGCCCCGCGCCTTGAGCGGGCGGCCGTAACGCAGCACGTCGAGCGCGCCCGTGCCCGTCACGGCGTCGGCCGTCCGCGCCGCTTCAGTGAGCCCACGCATGATCGCTTCCGGCACGTTGCTCGGCGCGGCCTTGATCATCTCGATCTTCGGCGGGATCGGCGGAATCAGGCCGAGCGGCGGGTTGAGCGGCGTGATGTCCGGGATCGGGATCGGGATCACCACCTTGCTCTTCTCCTCCTGGATCAGGACGATGGGCAGCGTTTTGGTCTCCTTGTCGAAGCGGAATTGCAGTGACTCGACGTTCGTGTGCGCATCCATATTGATGTTGAGCGCGGGCTGCGGCACGCCGACTTTGATCTCCGGCCCCCAGTAGGCGACGTTCACCCCGGGCGCCGGCCCCGGCTCGATGTAAAAGACGTAACCCGCGCGGCGCGCGAGCCAGCGGACGTAGCCCAGATCCTTGCCCTGATGGCGCGGGATGCGCTCGGTCGGGATCGGCAGATCCTCGACGATGGCTGGGATGACGAGCGGCACGATGCCGAGCGCCGCATACTTCGCCAGGATCAGCAGCACGCGCACCGCGTAAGGCATCGCCGGGTAGGGCAGCCCGCTGAAGTCAATGAAGTCCATCACCGCCGTCAGGTCCTTGCCCCTGACCACGAGCGTCGAATGGCCGGCGTCGCCGCCCGGCGTGGTCTCGGTGTTGGTCACGACGCCGTCCATCAAAACGTGCGGCGTCCCGCTGATGGTCGCGATGATGATGACTCGCATAAACGGGATCATACTGCCGCCCGCGAGCAGGAAGAGCGTGTGGAGCGGCGAGCGGTTGCTGAGCGTGAATTGCAGCTCGAATCCGCTCTCCGCCTCGCCCGCCGCCGACACCACAGTCACGCTCGTCAGCGCGTCGAGTACGGCTTGCGGGACGGGGACGGGCACGGCGGGCCCAATCATCAATGTCAGGTTGATCGCTTTGAGCATCTCTACACCAGGTTGACTGCCCCCGGGATGCCTTCGGGCAGAGTGATGCGCAACCGCCGACCGGGCGGCTCGGTCAGCTCTTCGGGCCGCATCGCCGCGTTCGCGTCGCAGATGCGCCAGAAGAGTTCGGGGTCGCCGAGGTGAAGCGCCGCGATTGTGTCGAGCCGCGCGCCCGCGACGACCGTGTGTTCAAATAACAGCTCGAACCGTTCGGGCGGCGGCACGAAGCGGCGGCGCAAATAAATGACCGTCCGCCCGGCCGTGGTTTCGAGCGTCGCCGTCTCGATGCCCTGATAGCGGCTGTTGGGCGGGAAGAGCGTCAGCCGCAATCCGCTCGACTGCATCATTTGTTGTAAAGCCTGACTCGGATCAAACATGATTGCCCCTCTTTTCAAACGCCCGTGATGCCGAGCGCGCTGAAGGCGCCGTTCCGGCTCCGCTGCGCCAGCTGCTCCTTGGTTTGCAGGTAAGTCATAAACAGGTTGCCGCCCTTGTGCGTGAAGCCCAGGTCGTTGACGTTCAGCACGCGCATCCCCAGACTGACGCGCGCGCGGATCGGGTTGAGCGCCGGGTCGAACGCCTCTTCGGTGACGCTGAAGTCGGTCAGCCGCACCGGCACGATCCGCTGCCTGCTCCAGACGAAGATCGTGAGCGGCGATTCCATCGGCGCGATTTCGAGCGTGCCGCTCTGCGCCAGCTGATTGTTCGATTGCAGCTGCGCGCTCGATGGATAAATGATCAGTTCGAGCGCCGCGAGCTGCGGGTGCAGGCCGACCTCGGTCGCCGTGCCGTCGGCGATTTCGAGCTGGTCGGTCGCGTCAATTTCGGCGTCCACTTTGAGCGTCTCGACCGGCGGGCCTTTCAAGCGTAAAGCCTCGGAGCGGTCGCCGCCCTCGCTGACGCCCTGCACCTGGAGCGTGCGGGTGAGCGTGTCGGGGTTGTATTGCAGCGCGATGACGCGCCGCACGGCCGAAGTGGCCGGGTCAATCAGCACGATTCCGCCTTTGACGAGGCGGGGAGAGTTTGGGAACGTAGACATCGTGTTACACCCTGACGCAAGCCGACCGGCTCACAGATCCTCTGCCTGGCGGCCCGTAATGTCGGTGAAATCCGTGCGCAGCCGGATCATTGAGTTCGGGTCGTGGCCCGTGCGGATGATCTCCTCCAGCCTGTGTATCTCGCCGATGACCGAGGCGATGGTCATCCCGTTGCGCTCCATCTCAAGGAGGAAGTCCAGACCGCGCTGCTCCTCCTTTGCGTAAACGTCGAGCTGCTCAAAGATGAACGCCAGGTCCTCCGGAAGTATTCGACCCCGTTCGGCGCCGAGCGGGTCACGGCGGCCCCGTGTTTCGCGCATCGGAATAGTTTCCGTACTGGTGACGGGCTGACCCGGCCCCGCCTGATGTTGCAGGATGACGTAGCGGTCGAGCAGCCCGAACAGGTGCAGCAGCTCATGCCCCAGAACCTCGGCGTTTGTGACGTGCGCCGGCGGAATGCTCATCACACCCCCGTCGCAGGTCGGGTCGGTCGCAGAGGTCGGGATGCCCTGCGGGAGCGGGTCGAATTTACAACCCGGGTAATTCACCTGAACCTGGTTGTCGGGCCGCACCGTGATCAGCCAGAAATTCTGGTCGCGGGCGGCGTCCGCGGCGACGGGCGTCAACTCCGGCTCGATGCGAAATTCGCGGCCCTGCAACGCCGCGCCGAGCAGCGTCTGATCCCACGTCTCGCGGATGCCGCGCAACAATGTTTCCCGCAACTCATCGAAGCGGCCCGCCATTCGCTGGTCCTCGAAGCGCACGTGGAATCGCACGCGGAAGACGACTTCATTTTCATTGACCTCAATGGTGAGCGCCCGGCGGTTGATTCCGGGGACCCTGCTGAGTTCGGCCCGGCCCCGGCTTTGCGACTCAGGGTCGGTATCCATGCGGCGGCGTGATTCGAGCAGCGGGTCACGTTCCTGTGCGATGCTCGTCCTGCGCGCCTCGCGGGCGTAGTACTCGGCGGCAAAGCGTTCGAGCAGTGGCAGCCGGCGCCGGGCGCGCTCGACCAGCATCTGGTCATACGGCGTGCGCCGCGCGTGGGGCTCTATCTGCCCGCGCCGGACCGCCTCGAGTCCGCCCTCGAAGCGCTGGTCAAAGAAGTCAACCAGACGTTGCTTTTCCGCGCCCCCGAAATCCGAGAGCAGATTGCCGACGTTTATCCCGCCGCGACCGAAGATGGCGCTCAGATCGGGCTCGGTTGAGTTATCCAGCAAATCCAGGATCGCGCGCTCGTCGGCCGAACTCACAAAGCCGGATTGCATCTCCTGGATGAGCAGAACCTTGCGACGCGGGGTCAGCCGGAATTTGTCGGGCTCCTCAAGCCAGCCGCGGACTACGGCGCGCGCCTTGTTGTCGCTGTCGGTAAAATCCTCGATCCGGTTGGTGCGATCCAGCGTGGCGAGATAGGCCTGCAACTCCTGCTCGCCGATGTCGTCCCCGCGGAAGAGCCCGGCGATCTCGGAAAAGATACTTCTCCGCTGGAGGGCCGGCACGACGCCAGCCGGCATCATCCGCGAATGAGTGGCCACGCCTTCGGCTGCGAATTTTCCGGCGTGATTGCCCGGCATCAGAGGCGCGGCGGGCACTGCGCCTGCCGCGCGCTGCTGAACCACATGCGCCAGTTCGTGCGCCAGAAGATTCCTGCCGCCGGTCGTGTGTGGCGCGTATTGCCCCGCGCCGAACACGACATCGCGTCCGACCGTGTAAGCGAGCGCGTTGATGGCGCGCGCCGATTCAGCCGCCCGCCCGTCTGTATGTACGCGCACGTGGCTGAAGTCGTAGCGCGCGTGCGCTTCGGGGTGACTCACCTGTGGCAGACGGCGATGTTCCGCGGCCGAAGAGCCGCCCGCTATTCGGGCGGCGACCTGATCGGCCGCAGCCTCCTGGCTGTCTGCGGGGCTGCCGATCCTGAGCGGCCCGGAACTGTTCCGGCCCGCGGCGGGTGCCGGTTGCTCGCCCCGGGCGAGTTCGCGGGCGACCAGCCCGGTCCGGCTCTCAGCCGCCTTCGCACCCGTCCGGACCCGCACGTCACTGAAGTCGCGACCGAAGCGCGGCTCGAAGAAAGTCCGCGTCCCGGCATCCAGCGGCCGCCCGGGAGATTGCAAAACCTCATGAACAATCGGCGGGACTTCAGCCACATCACCCTGCCCTGAAACTTTGCGTTGCAGCATCCCGCGCTTCCTGCCGCACTCGTCGCACTCGCCGCCAGACACCGTGTAATTGCCGCAGGCGCACTTGCGCTGCAGCACGCGGCCCGGAACCGGCGTCAGGTCCGAGCCGTCCCGCTTCGCCCGATTTTGCGTCCGCTCACTCATCCGCCATGCCTTTCGTGCGACCCTGTCATCGCCGTCTCTATACGGCCCGACCCCGCGCCGATGCCGCCGTAGACTGATCGCGCGATTCGTGCGCCTGATTGCGCCGCGTCATTCTCGCGGGGCAGCCACACCGGCTCGACGCGCAGCGACGGTGTGGCGCCGCCCGCGAGCAACTCCTGCTTCAACCCGCCGGCCGTCAGCAATCGCGTGAGTTCCGCTTCGACGGCCGCCCGCACCTCGGCGCTCTGCCTCGCGTCGAGCGGCAGCCCGTCCAGAATCAATCGTTCGATATGCAGCTTGATGTTCATGCCGCCGCGCCTCCCGGCTCGCGCCACTGGAAATCGGCCTCGCTGAACGGCCGCTTGAGTTTCAGCAGTTCGGTGCGCGCCGCTTCGAGGACGTGCGGCATCGTCACCCGCGCGCCCGCCTGCGCCGCCAGGAACGCCGCGTTGATCGCCACGTTGTTGATGCTCCCGCCGTTCAGGTTGAGCCGCGCGAGGCGGTCGTAATCGAGCCCTTCCGGCTTCGCTTCGGGCGGAAAGATCCGCTCCCAGATGGCACGGCGCTCAGGGGCGCCGTGCGCGCGGAATTCGATAATGAAACGAATGCGGCGCAGGAAGGCCGTGTCGAGCGCGCTCTTCATATTCGTCGCCATGATCGCCAGGCCGCTGAACGACTCGAGGCGCTGGAGCAGATAGTTGATCTCGATGTTGGCGTAACGGTCGTGGCTGTCCCTGACCTCGCTGCGGCGGCCGAAGAGCGCGTCGGCTTCGTCGAAGAACAGAATCACTCCGCCGTTTTCGGCCGCGTCGAAGAGGCGCCGCAGGTTCTTCTCGGTCTCACCAATGTACTTGTTGACGACCGCCGAGAGGTCAATCCGGTAGAGGTTCAGGCGCAGGTCATTGGCCAGCACTTCGGCGGCCATCGTCTTGCCCGTGCCGCTCTCGCCCGCGAAGAGCGCGTTGATGCTGAGGCCCCGCGAGCGACGCGCGGCGAAGCCCCACTCTTCGTAAACCTGTCCGCGATGTCTGACCTGCGCGGCGATCTGGCGGAGTAATTTCAGCTCGGCTTCGGGCAGCACGATGTCGCCCCACGTCGCCTTCGGTTCGATGCGCTGCGCGAGGCCGTCGAGTTCCGGGCGCGTGACTGCCAGACACTCATCCCACAAGCGCTCGGCGAGCGTCGCCGCCCGGGTCACCTGCTCGCGTTGAGGATCTTCATCCGGCGCGGGTGGCATCCGTTCAAGCGCGGCGGCGGCGAGCCGGCGGATTGTCGGCAGATTGAGATTGAACTGTGCCGCGAGAGTGGCGGGCGCGTCGCCGGCCTCTTCGCCGAGTGCCGCCGACCACGCCGCCTTCTGTTCGGCGGGCGTGGGGGGCAGGATGTCGAGCGTGACCGTAGCGCGGCTGACCCCGCGGCGCGCTTCACGAACGTCGAGAAAAACCAGGCCGTTGCGGCGCGTGAGAAAGCGGTTGATGGGCGGCGACGGCGCTTCGCCCGCGGTCTCGCGGTCGGCCTGTCCCGCGTCGAGATAGATCGCCAGCGGCCAGAGGGCCGTTTCGCGGTCGGCCAGCCGCGCCAGGGTTTCCAGATCGGCGGCGCTCGCCGGCATCAGTTCCGCCGGCAGCCGGTACAACCTCAGGCCGAGCGACGAGGCGACGTGTTGCGCGATGATCTGCTTGCTCGCCGCGTCGGCCCCCGCCAGTTGAATGACGGGCAGCGGCTGTGTCGCGCCGGTCTGCCGCAGCCGCTCAATGATCGCGGCGGCCGCGCTCAGATGCGATGGCGGCAGCTCCGCGGCGGGCGGCACATCCAGCAGCTGTGGCATCAGCAGGAGCAGCGGCGCCAGACGGTCATCGAGGTAATTCAGCCCCTTCAGAAAATTGACGATGCGCTCGTCGGCGCGCAGCGCGCTCGTGGTCAGCGGCTGCGCGCCCGGCTGATTGATTTCGATCAGCCGCCAGTGGCGCAGCGGGCCTTCGGGCGAGAGCGCATTCCATTCCGGCTCGTCGAACAATGCCATGGCGAGAGCGAAGGTCGGGTGCGGGCGCTGCGGGTTGTCCTGGGCGCGGGCGCAGAGGGCGGCGGCGCGCGTGTCGAGTTCCATCGCCGCGCAGAGCAGCAGAATTTCGCGCTCGAAGCGCGACAGGCCGAAGCTGCGGGCGAGCAGCGTCATCGCGGGCGGAGGAGTGACGGCTTCCGCCTCCGCCATCTCCGCAGCCGCCTGCGCCACCTGCTCGTCGGTCACGGCGTCACTGGCGGCGGGCAGGAGCAGCGGGGCCGCCTGGGCTTCGGCCTCCTGTTTCCCCCAGAAGCGCCATTTGGACGGCGGCTCCTGCGCGGGCGCGGCAACAGGAGGCGCAGCGGCGGGCGGCGGCTGATACGCCAGACGCGTCAGGCGCAGCCGCAGCCAGTTGAGCGCCGCCGTCAGGTAGCGCTGATTATTCCCGGCCCAGTTGTTCGTCTCCTCAGTCATTGGCCCTTGATGTCTGGCACGTCAGGATGTGGAATGTGTCAGTAGCCCGACCGAGAGGGAGGGCTTGTATCCAAGTCCAAGCCCTCCCTCACGGTCGGGCTACTGACACGGCTGGTTCAGTTGATCGTGATCTTCTTATTCTCGTCGAATTTGATCGGCGCGTTCTCCGGCTCGCCCGGCTGCCCTGGCGCGATGATCTCGCTGTCCACGCCGTCAACGCGCAGACGCGCGAGCAGCCCCACGCCGGTCGGCACGGGGAACTGGTCGCCGACCGGCGTCCTGATGATGAACTGAAAACTGTTCGTCGCCGCGGCGTGCGGTTCGGCCAGTACCTCGAAATCGCCGAGCAGCAGCGAGACGCGCTGTTCAGGCAGCACCTGCACGCCGCACGTCAGGTTGATCTTCGCTTCGCCGCTGGCGCGCGCGACGGTGAGCGGCAGCGGCGTGGTGATGGCCGGCGCGACGGCGAGCGGCAATTCGTTGCTCGCGATCTCGCCCTTCGGCGTCGTGAGCCTGACGGCGACTGTGTAAAAGCCCGCGGCCAGATTGTTCGGCAGCGTCGCGTCGAGCCGCGCGTCATTGACTACAGCGGTCGTCGGCTGCGGCGGACTGGCGAAGCGCGCAGAAGAGAGGCGCGCCGCGCCGCCGCCGAGCCGGCTGCCCAGGAGCATGATCACGTCGCCCGGCTGCGCACCGAGCCGTCGCTCGGGCAATCGCAGAGAGAAGAGCGCCGGGAAGGGCGCGACGATGTCGGGCTGTGACACAACGCCCGTGTCATTCTCGCCGCGCTGCAGGACGGGCAGCGGCGTCTTCGGCGGGCGCGTGCTTTCGATCAGCACGACCGAGATCTGATAAGCCGCCGAGACGCGGTAGTGCGTCTGAAACGTCGTCCACAGCTTCGACATCTCTTCAAAAGTGAGCGGCTGGAGAGTGATCCGCACGCGCTCGATCTGCTCGTGCAGGTCGCTGCCCGTCACCTGTCCGGTCGCGTCCTTGATCTCTTTAGCGCCGAGCAGCGGGTGGTCGTGCAGCACGCTCATTGCCTGCCCGAGCAACTGGTGCGCATTCGTATCGTCCTCGTCGTCGCTGTAAGCCGTGAGCAGGTAGTAGAGTACGAGCGGGAGCGGCGGATGGCCCGTCTCGCCGGGCCTCGCCTGGCGCGGCATGTCGCGATTGCGCCACGCGGCGTCGGGCAGCACCTGGTAGAGGAACAGGTTGAGTTGATTGCCCGTCAGGCTGCGCCGCGCGTTGTCGAGCGGTCGCGCGGTGACATCCTGAATGCCGACCCCGCGGACGAGCAGGTTGCGCAACGTGGCCGTGACGGCGGCGATGGCCAGCGGATTGCTCATCTCTCCCCTCCCGTGCCCCGCCCGCGCAGGTAATCTTCCAGACTCAGTGAAGGCGGCGTCTGGCGTGCCCTGGACGGCGACGGCCGTGGCTGCACGGCGCGCACTTCTATCCGACCGATGGTCACCTGAATCGTCGGGGCGGGCGCGGCGGACTGCTTCTCTTCGCGAGCCGGGCGATCTTCAAAGAGCGGTGTGACACGCGGCTGCACAACGACTGATGGAGTCGCCGGGGTCACAGGTGACTCCCGCTCCGGGAGTGGCAATTCAGTTGCGACGGCGCGCGTCTGAATCGGGGGCGGTTCGGGCTCTGTGTCACGGAAAGCTTCTTTGATCACGGTCCGCTCGTGGCTGACGATGGTCACCGAAGGATGCGAATCCGGCCCGGAGTTCTGGCCCGCATCCGCTGCCGTCCGGAGGCTGGCAGGCAGCGTCGTCGGTGCCGATTCCGGCTGGCGAATCGCCGGCTGCCGCTCCGGCATCGTTGAAGGCGCATTCGCGGTTATGGCGACGCGCTCGAACGCCGCGTCGTCCGGCGTCGTCACGCTCGCTGGCAATCGTGTCGCGCCTGATCCGTCGTGGCGCGGGGTTGACGCGGGCCGCGCGGCGACCGGCGCCGACAGCTCGGCCTCGATCTCCGGCGGGGCGAACGGCAGCGCGTCTGAGCGCTCCGCAGGCTCGAAGCGCGAGCGCAGGCGGGGCTGCAACATCGGGGCCGGATCAAAACTCCGCGCGGCCAGATTGGTCAGGTAGTCACTCACGAGTCCGTTACGCGGCAGGTCGCTTACGCCACCCTGCCGATCATCTCCAGATAAAGCTGCCGCCGCTCGGCGCCGAGCGCCAGGATGTCTGATTCGCGCCAGCCGTAGGCCGACGCCAGCAGATGCACTTCGCGCAGCGTGCGGCGCGCCCAGTCGTCAATCTCGCCCCAGAGGTAAGCGACGATGTCGAAGGCCGCCAGCCAGCGGTGGCCGCAACTCTCGCAGGTCAGGTCCAGTTGCACGTTCGCCTGCGGGTCGGCCTCTTCCATCCTCGCGGCGATGGCCTCAATGAGCGCGGGCGGCAGATCGTGCGCCGCATCAACCGGCTCCTCGCGGCCTGCGCGAGTCACGCGCAGCAGGCAGCGCGAGAGGAGCATTTCGCCGGGCCGCCCGTCGCCCCCGACTGCGGCGAGTGCCGCGAGGTCTTCGCTGTTCGGCAGGCGGAATTGCGCCTCGCAGCCGCCGGCTTCGACCGCGAGCGTTTCCGGCTGTTCGCCGCGAGCCCCGGCGCGAATCTCTGCCGCTTCAAACGTCAGTTCCAGCGGCTGCCGGCACTGCGGGCAGGCGGCGAGGCCCGTCATCCGCGAGCCGAAGAGCCGTTCGCGCAGGGTGAGCAGCAGGCCGTCGCGCCGGCCAACGCTCAGCCTCGCCAGCGCCTCAGGTCCCGCGTCAGGCGTCGCCGCGGCGAGCAGCAGCAGCGCCCGCGCCGTGCCCGACTGCCCGCGCCCGCGCTCCCAGACCGCCAGCAGTTCTGCCGCCGTCATCGCGCCCGTCATTGCGGTTCAGTGAAGGTCGGCTCGCTCGGTTCGGGCGTCTCCAGGTCGCGCTCCCAGCCTTCGTTTTCGAGCTTGATGTGCTGGATCAGCACGGCATTGGCGTTGGCATCGAGATCGGCCTGCGCCTGAAACTCCGAGACCCAGCAGCGGAAGACCTTATAGGCGATGGCCAGCTGGCCGGCCTCGTTGTAGACCTCGATGATGATGTCCTTGCGAAAATCCTTGAGCGAGACCTCGGCACCCAGGCCCGCGCCGAAGTTCCAGACCTTATTGGCCCACTGCTCGAAGTCCTTGTCGTGCGTCACGCCGCGGTCGAGCGTGATGGCCTCGTACTCGGTGCGGCCCGGCGATTTGCGGGTACTCGACGGGTCGCCCCCCTCGCGGTGCTTGACGACTTCCGTAGTGCGCTTGAGCGCGCCGACCTTGCTCACGCCGGCCACGTAGCGGCCGTCCCATTTGACGCGGAACTTGAAATTCTTGTACGGATCGAAACGCTGTGCGTTGACGGTGAACTGAGCCATACGTTCTCCTCGGAAAATGTCCGACAAGCTGCCAGCTTGTCGTCGCTTCCGGCAGTCGCCCATCGCGAGAACCACGACAAGCTGGCAGCTTGTCGGACAGCGCGCGCCGCGTTGTCATGGTTTCAGGGCGTCCGCGTGCGGCCTGAACGATTCCTGCCGGGCCTCTCAGACCTCGATCTGGCCGGCCATCTGTTGCAGTTTGATGATCACAAACTCGGCGGGCTTGAGCGGCGCGAACCCGACAATGATATTGACGATCCCGCGGTTGATGTCACTCTGCGTCGTCGTCTCCTTGTCGCATTTGACGAAGTAGGCGTCGCGCGGCGTGCGCCCCTGGAACGCCCCCTGACGGAACAGGTCGTGTAAGAACGCGCCGACGTTGAGTCGAATCTGCGCCCAGAGCGGCTCGTCGTTCGGCTCGAAGACGACCCACTTCAAGGCGCGGAAGAGCGTCTCTTCGATGTAGAGCGCGGTGCGCCGGACGGGGACGTATTTCCATTCCGACCCGCGCTCGTCGTTCCCCTGTAGCGTGCGCGCGCCCCAGATGACCGTGCCGTAGACCGGGAAGGCGCGAATGCAGTTGACCGCCATCGGGTTGAGGACGCCGTTTTCGTCGTTGGTCAGCGCGAACTTCGGCCCGACGACGCCCGTCAGACTGGCTTCGGTGCCGGCGGGCGCCTTCCAGACGCCGCGATTCGAATCAGTCCGCGCGTAAAGCCCGGCGACAAAACCGCAGGGCGGGAACTCGCCGGCGCGGTTCTCCTTGAGCGGGTCGGGCGCCACGACCCACGGGAAATAGAACGAGGCGTTGATCGCGTTGTCGCCCGTCAGGGCCGTTTTCGGGCCGCTCTTGAGAGTGTCGAAGGTGTCGTTCTGAGCGCAGTCGGCGATCAGAAAAGCCCGCCTCCGGCGGCAGAACTCTTCGAGACTTGAGAGCGTCGTATCCTTGCTCTCGCCCGGCACGCAGAGCAGGTTGAAGAGGTCAATGCGATCCAGCAGGAAGGCGCCTCCAGTGCCGCTGGTGGGAAGCAGGGCGCTTTCGAAGGCGGCGTCGTTGGGCGCGAGGACTTTGCCCTCGCCGCCGTTCTGCAGCTTCGCGGCGGCGGGAATCTCGCCGGCATTGGCGCCGCTGGTCGGGATCGCAGTGTCGGCGGGCGGGTCGGTCGCGTTGTTCTGGACCGCGGCGGTGACGAACGAAGATTCGTCCCTCAGCACGTTCTCGACAAAGCGCGCGTCCTGCGGACTCATCGAAAGATTTTCGAAGACTTCCACGGGCACGCCTTTCTTATCCTGTTTGACGTTGGCGACGAGGAGCTTGAAGCGCGTGGCGTCATCGGCGCGCTTCTTTGTGACGACGGCGTAATCCTCGGCCCACTTGCCCGGATTCTTCGCCGTCACTTTCAACTTTGAATCGAGCGTCACTTCGGCCGCGGCGGCGTTATCGGCCGGCGTCTGCGAGCCCGTCGTGACGAGGCGGACGACGTAAGCGCGCTGGCCGCCGTTGGCGAAGAAGTGGTAGACCGAGTAACTCATCAGGCTGCGCGAATCGAGCCCGCCGAACCTGCGCTCATACTCGGGCCAGCTCAGCACCAGCTCGGCGCGGTCGGTCGGCCCCTTCGCCGCCCAGCCGATGAAGGCCGTGATCGAAGTCGCCACGCCGGTGATGGTGCGGACGCCGCTCGGAATCTCCTCGATGTAGACACCCGGATAAGTCACTGAAACTGGCATTGTCGCCTCCTCTGCTTGGAATCGGTTGTTATTCCTGAATCAGGCCACGAGATATGGGAACAGGGAGATTCACCGCAGAGGACGCGGAGGTTCACAGAGGCTGTCTGAACATTGAGTTCCTCTGTGTTCCTCTGCGCCCTGCGGTGGTAAAGATCTGCCCCATGGCTGCGAGCTTCGATTCAGAACGCGCGCCGGCTGAAATTTTCACTCCGGCTTTCGCCCGAGCAGCGCGCGAATCTGTGCGGCCCTGCGCCGGTTGAGGCGGTAGTGGATGCGCCCGTCGCCGCCTGCCCGCTCAACGAGCAGCTTCTGTGCGACCAGATCGCCGAGCGCCTCGCGCACCCGCGCCTCCCAGTATTTGATCTGCTGCTCCAGCAGCCACCACTCCAGAATCCCTTCGAGCGAGTCCTGCGCGTCGGGATGCTCGACCAGGTAATCAAGTATCTCCCGGGCAAGTTCAGACGGCTGAGATGCGCTGCGGCTGTTCCTCACACGAGACCCCCCTCCCTCGCACACGCTGCTCGATCAGCAATCCCTGTTCCGGCGCGCAAACGCTTTGCCGCCAGTAATGAACCGGAGGGCCGACAGGGCCGTTTTACCCGGCCCCGGGTTGTGATGGGAGATAAAGGCTGAAATGAGAGGCCGATGCGACCAGGGCGAATTTGCCATAGCAGGCAGGGTGATTTTGCCCTGCCTGTTTCCCGACGATCCTGTCGGCTGATGTCCGACAAGCTGCCAGCCATCGGTATCTACACAGGTTTTTGTCGCGTAGCGGCTGGCGGAATCAGCACACTCTTACCACTTGTGCCAATGGCGCAGGCGTCCTGCCTGCCTTACGCCGACAGGCAGTGATCGAAGACATGCAGGCAGGACGCCTGCGCTCCCAGTGCGTGACCGATGCCCGCACTTCAAACAATTTCTCCGACCCCGTCGCCCGCACTGACCACGTAAATGCCGGGACTGATTCCGGTCTCGCTCTGGTATTTGCGACTGATGGTTTCGCTGAAGTTCTCAATCGCCTCCGTGCGCACCAGATTGACCGTCGAGCCGCCAAAGCCCCCGCCCGTCATCCGCGCGCCGATGACGCCTTCGGTCTCTGAGGCTGTGCTGACCAGCAGGTCGAGTTCCCGGCAACTGACTTCGTAATCATCGCGCAACGATTTGTGTGATTCGGCCATCAGCCGGCCCATCTCTTCCATCCTGTCCGACCAGAGCGCGAGCGAGGCGGCCAGCGTCCGCGCGTTCTCCGTCACCACGTGGCGGCAGCGGCGGCGGACGGGTTCGGGGATCTGTTCTTCATACTTCCGGAAATCATCCACGCTCACGTCGCGCAGCGCGTGAATTCCGGGCAGGAACCGGCGCAGCAACTCGACTCCCTGTTCGCATTCGGCGCGGCGCGTGTTGTATTCCGATGAAGCCAGCTCGTGTTTGACCCGTGAATCGCAGACGACGACGGACACTTCGGAAGTCTCCAGCGGGAACCAGGTCACGGCCAGCGTGCGGCAGTCAATCAGCATGGCCGAATCGCGGCGACCGAGCGCCGCCGTCAGCTGATCCATGATCCCCACCCGCGCGCCGACGTAATCGTGTTCGGCCTTCTGGCCGGCGAGTGCCAGCGCCGTCCGGTCAATTTCCGCCCCCGCGAGGGCGAGCAGCGCGAAGCCCGTTGAGACTTCGAGCGCCGCGGAAGAAGAGAGCCCCGCGCCGACCGGCACGTCTGACGCGATCATCAGGTCGGCGCCGCGCAACCTCGCGCCGCCAGCTTCGAGCGTGCGCGCGACGCCTTCCACGTAATCGGCCCAGATGTGGCGGAGCGGCGTGCCCGGAAGGTCGAGGTCGAATTCAAACTGCTCCGAGAGGTTGAGCGAATTCAGGCGCACCACCCGGTCGTCGCGCGCCGCGCCGGCCACGAACGTCGCGCGGTCAATCGCCATCGGCAGGACGAAGCCTTCGTTATAATCAGTATGCTCGCCGATCAGGTTGACGCGGCCCGGCGCGCGAAAGATTCCGGGTTCGCTGCCGTAAAATTTCCTGAAGTCGTCCCGTAACTGATCTGTCTCAATCACCGTCTGACCCCTCTTCGGAAAATACAGTGCGATTACGCCGGGGCTGAACGTCTGTTTAGTCGGTCTCCGTCCGGTTGACCGTCTCCGGCGTCTTTCGCCGGGATGAGCGGGCGGATGGCTGGGCCGTTGACGACTTTGCCGGACGGGTCATAACGCGAGCCGTGGCACGGACAGTCCCACGTTTTTTCCGTCGCGTTCCAGCTGACGATGCAACCAAGGTGCGTGCAGACGGCGGAGTAGCGGTGAATCCCGCCCTGTTCATCACGGTAGACCGCCAGCTTCTCCAGACCGCGTCTGATGACGGCGCCGTTACCGGGGGCGATCCGGTCTTCCGATTCAACGTCGCTGCCAGTCAGCCAGTCCGCGTACTGCGCGGCCACGTTGAGATTTTCCAGCACATAATCCTTCGCCGGCGTCTTCCGCGACGGGTTGTACAATTCGGCCCACCTGTTCTCGTGGCCCGAGATCAGGTCGGTGATCAGCATCCCCGCAATCGTGCCGTGCGTCATCCCGTTGCCCGAATCGCCGGTGGCGATGTAAACGTTCTCCGCGTCGCCCGGATTGCGCCCGATGAAGGCCAGCCCGTCAACGGGCTCCATGACCTGCCCCGACCACTGGTATGCGATCTCGCGGGCTTCGGGGAAACGCTCGCGCGTCCACTGGTGCAGCCGGGCGAAGTAATTGCCCGCGAACCCGCCCTGCCCCGTCTTGTGATCTTCGCCGCCGACGACGAGCAGGTCGGTGTCTCCGTCGTTGCACAGCCGGACGTAGTGATACGGGTCAGCCGTATCCCAGTAGAGCGCCTTGTGAATGAGCCCGGGCGGCGCGCGCAGGCCGATCACGTAAGTGCGGTACGGCGCCTGTCTGGTGTGAATCGTGACGACATCGTTGACGGGCGTGTTGGTCGCGACGACGACCGAGCCGGCCGTGATCCGGTGACCGGAACCGGTCGTCACGCGGGCCGTCGCCCCGCCTTCGATGCGATCGGCGTGCGTGTGCGTGTGAATCACGCCACCGCGCTTCGTAATCGCCGTGGCCAGACCCGTCAGGTATTTCAGCGGATGAAACTGCGCCTGCCGCGGGAAGCGCAAAGCCGGCCCGGTGTCGAATGAAGCGAGAGGCGCGCGATCAACTTTCTCCACGTCAGAGAGGCCGGCGCGATGAATCGCGGCGAGTTCACGGTCAGGCAGATCCGCTGATTCGCCGGGCGGGACGAACAGATACCCATCCACGCGCTCGAAATCGCAGGCGATCTTTTCTCCCCAGACAATACTTTCGACCTGACCAATCGCAGTGGTATGACTCTCAGCCGCCAGCCGCGCTCCCTGCGAGCCGTGCAGCCGTTCGAGGACGAAATACCGGTCGTCGAGCGCCGCGGTCAGGTGCGCGGTCGTCCGCCCGGTCTCGCCACTGCCGACCTCGCCGTCATCAATCACGATCACCTTCCGACCGGCCGCGGCGAGCAGGTAAGCCGTTGTGAGACCGGAAATCCCCGCGCCCACCACACACGCGTCAGCGACTGCGTCCCGGGCGAGCGCGGAGAATTCCGGAGTTTGTGCGGCCATCCAGACCGAAGTACTCCGGCCAGAGTCGCTCGGCATGGCGTCTCCTTTTTATGCGGTGCGATGAGTCCGCGGGGGCGCCGTCCCTATTGTCGCAGCGTCTTCACTCGCCGGTCGTCCGGAGAGTGAATTCGGCGCGTTCAGGTGCGCGCCCGTGTCCACGCCCACGCCCAGCCGGTCAACCAGTTCGCCGCCGAGCCAGCTCGTCCCGAGCGCCATCCCCGCTCCGATCAGGCCCAGCACGATGGCGGGCAGGCCCGGATTCATCGGCGTTTCGCGGCGCATCAGCCAGCTCACAATAAACAGCACCATCACCACGACGTTGCCGAGGCCGTGAATGAGGCCGATGCTCTTCGCCCGCGTCTGTGAAGGAATTGAGTACCAGTCAACCCAGCCGAACACTGCCGCCAGCAGGCCGCCGATCACGCCGGCCGCGATCATGTAGAACGATAGTCCCGACCAGTATCCGTCGCCCGTCGCCAGGCTGATCACATCAAAGATCACCGCCACCGAGAGCAGGCCCAGCGGGAAGACGACCAGCATCGGATGAATCGGATGTCCAAGAAATTTAGCTTTGCTTTCCATAACTCTACAGGTTCAGGCGTCAATCGGTCTGACGCCCCGGCTGCCTTTCTTCAGCCTGAAGAATTCCCGGATGCAGACCTGCAAACTGAACTCTTCGGACTGTTGAAGTGCAAACGCCATGCCATGACGCAGGGACCCAGGGCGGTGGAATCATCAGGCGCGCGCGCGTTCGTGACCCGGACAGTCGCCGTATTCTCTTCGTGCGGTTCCTCCGTGAGAGAGTCATCAGGCGGTCAATCCTGCCCTTCCCGCAAGAGGATACCGGCTGGTACGGCAGTTGCCACAACCTGTGTCAGCTGACAGCTGCCAATGACACAGTACGGAGAAAGACAGCATTGCAAGGGAGGGAACTACCGTGAACAAGCCGAGATTGATCAAGCAGGGCGAGGCCCTGCAGCAGGAATACAAACAGACTGAGCGGTCGCAGGAGCCGGAGCCATCTGCCTTCCGGGTCTCGGTGGAATCCGTGATCAACTGGGCGAAGGAGAAGCGTCGGCCGGAACCCGTCAATGCGCGTGAAAAATTCGCCGCCCTTTTTGCCCAGCCGCAGACGGAGTAATGAAAAAAAAGTGGGGCGGATGCGGGTGCGATCTGCTAAATTGCACCCTCTTCGCGCTCGCGTCCCAAGGGACCTGACGAGCGCGTGATTTGCCACAATCGCTCCACCGCTGCACCACGGGGCCCGAGATCAAATGCCAGAGTCTTCAGGACAGGGAATTGCGATCAATGGAGCAGGGCGGATGACGGATCAGGCTTCATACCTGAACCCGGTCCACCCGCGCCCGTGCCCTGACCCGTTTGTACTCAAACACCTGAACGAGTACTGGTGCTACTGCACCGGCTTCTGGCACGACGGGCGCTGTTTCGGCGTGCTGCATTCGCGCGATCTGGTCAACTGGCGCGAACTCGGCGGCGCGCTCGGGCGGCTCGACGAGGAGTCCACCTGTTACTGGGCGCCCGAAGTCTGGTACGAGAACGGGCTCTTTCTGATGTATTACAGCGTCGGCAACGAAGAGCGGATGCAGATTCGCGTCGCCCGCGCCGCGCACCCCGCCGGGCCGTTCACCGACTGCGGGGTGCGACTGACGACCGAAGAATTCGCGATTGACCCGCATGTCTTCCACGACGATGACGGCACCCGCTGGCTCTTTTACGCCACCGATTTTCTGACCCACACGCACATCGGCACGGGGACAGTCCGCGACCGGATGACTGACCCTTTCACGCTGGCCGGCGACCCCCGGCCCGTCACACGCGCGCGCTACGACTGGCAGGTCTACGACCCGAACCGCGTCGAGAAATGCGGCGTGCGCTGGCACACCGTCGAAGGGCCGTTCGTCCTCAAATATAAAAATCGCTACTACCAGATGTTCAGCGGCGGCAACTGGAAGAATGAAACCTACGGCGCGAGTTATGCCACGAGCCCGCGGATTGACGTGCCCGATGAGTGGCACCAGGCGTCCGACGGCGAGCGCGTGATGCCGATCCTGCGCACGATCCCCGGCGAGGTGATCGGGCCGGGGCACAACTCGGTCGTGCGCGGGCCGGATAATCAGCAGCTGTTCTGCGTCTATCACCGCTGGGAGCCCGAGGTGAATGACCGCGTGCTGGCGATTGACCGCCTGGACTGGGCCGGCGAGCGGATGCTCGTCGTCGGGCCGAGTACGACGCCGCAGCCCGCGCCGCTCGCGCCGAGCTTCGCCGATTCTTTCGAGAATGAACAGAAGAACGGACTCGGGGATGGCTGGCGGTGTACGGGCGGCAGGTGGGGCGCAGGCAACGGTGCCGCGCGGCAGGCACAGGCCCGGGGTGAAGCGGAAGCGTTGTGTCTGGTCAGCACGCCTTACTTCATCGCCGAAGTCAGCGTCAGGATGCCGGACAAGGGGAGTGGACGCGGCGCCGCCGGAATCAGATTGCTCAATGAGCAGGAAGCAGTGTTATCCTTCACGCTCGCCCCCGGGGCCGGGCAGGCCGTGGTGGCGGCGCAGAGCGATGGGCAGTGGGTTAAGCAGTGCCTGACCCTTCCCGCACAATTCGACTCGAGCGCATTCCACCTGCTGCGCGTCGAAGTCAACGCGCAGCGCGTGGCCGTCGCGGTTGACGGCGCGACTCTGAAATGGGAAGGGACGCTTGGTTCACAGGCGTCTTCGCTCGCCCTGATCACTGAGGACGCGGCGGCGGAATTCGGGGGCCTTGCGCTGACCCGGGGCTGGCAGGATCTGTTCACCGGACAGGATTCTGATCCGGCGGCGTGGAACTGGCGCGCGCCTGCTAATGACGACCGCTGGCGGGTGGATGAAGATCAGCTCTGGTACGCCGGGCCGCACGGCGAAAGTTCGATCCTGACCAAAGGCATCCTGCCCGATGAATACGAACTCGTCGTCAGCGCGAGGCTCATGTGCGAAGCGGGGCCGGGCGAAGGCTACGGATTTCTCCCGGCCCTGAACGAGGCCGGATACAGCCCGCTGCTGACGGTCGAGCGGCATGAGAAGGGCTGGGCCGTCTGCTGTGACACCCGGCCCGACCGGCAGGTGTTCCCGCTGCCAGTCGGGTTTGACCCATTCGAATATCAGCAGTTCCGATTTCGCCGCGAGCGAGGCGCGCTCGTGATTCAGCACGAGGCCCGGACGCTCGGTGAAATTGACGCGACGGGTGAGCCGAGAAAGGTCGGGCTGTACGGCTACCGCGTGATCGCCGCCTTCGATCAGGTCCGCGTGACGGCGATTCACCTGTCTTAGATTATCATTCCCTGCGGCACAGGATTGTTGCCCCGTCCCCCTGTCGGCGCTCAAACAAGACGAAAGGTTGATTGAACTCTCTCCATCATGAATGATCTCGTCCTAAGCCCTCACCCCCGCGATTTCATCTGGGCCAGTGGAATCGAAGACACCTTCGTTCCACAAACCAGAGTCGGCCATCGCGCGCTTGATGAATACGAGCTGATGGGCCATTACGACCACTGGCGCGAAGACCTCACGCTGATTGCCGAGGCCGGGTTGCGGGGCGTGCGCTGGGGCGTGCCCTGGTACCGGGTCGAGCCCGAGCCGGGCGTGTTCGACTGGCGCTGGACGGATCAGGTCATTCCATTCATGGTCGAGGAACTCGGGATCACGCCGATCATTGACCTGATGCATTACGGCTGCCCGTTCTGGCTGCGGCGCGAATTCGCGGGCGAGAATTACCCGCGCGCGGTGGCCAGTTACGCCGCCGCGTTTGCGACCCGCTACAAGGGCGTGGTCAGGTGGTATACGCCGCTCAACGAGCCGCTGGTCAACGCGCTGATGTGCGGGATGCGCGGGGTGTGGCCGCCATACCTGCGCGGCGACGCCGGCTACATCCGCGTCATGCTCCAGATCGCCAAAGGCGTCATCAATACGGTCGAGGCGATCAAGGCGATTGACCCGAATACCGTGATGGTGCAGGTGGAGGCGACGGGCCTGAGCCGCGCGATCAGGCAGGAGCTGGAAGTACTCGCGCACGACGACCAGCGGCGCGGCTATTTGTTCTTTGACCTGATCACGGGGCTCGTGACGCCCGAACACCCGCTCTTTGTCTGGCTCCTGCGCCACGGGGTAACGCCGGACGATCTGGCCGCGCTTCGTGAGCGCAGCATCCCGGTTGATGTGCTGGGGATGAATTTCTACCCCCAGTGGTCAACCAAACAGATTTACATTGATCACAAGGGCCGCATCTCCTACCGCGCTATTGAACACGAAGGCGATGGCTTCGCGGCGCTCATCGAGGATTATTACCACCGCTACAAGGTGCCGATCATCATCACCGAGACCAGCGCGTTCGGCGCCGACGAAGTGCGCGCGCGGTGGATGCGCGCGTCGGTGGCGACGATCAGGCAGCTGCGCCAGAATGGCATTCCGGTGATGGGTTACACGTGGTTCCCGCTCTTTACGATGGTGGACTGGCGCTACCGGCTGGGCCGCCGGCCGGTCGAGCGGTACTACATTGACCTCGGGCTTTATAAGATCAACAACGAAGGCGGCGGCCGGCGCTGGAAAGCGACGCCGCTGGTCGAACAGTTACAGGTTTATATTCGCGATCCTGAAGAATCCATCGGGACGCTCAGACACGAGTAAGTAAAAAGCAAAAAGGTAAAAGTCAGAAAGCCACAGTTACCCTGATTAACCATCAAGGGCGCAGCGCTGCTGACTTTTACCTTTTTGCTTTTTACTTACTCTTTCATCAGGCCACGCAGCTCATGACCTCCTGCACGGGCTGATGAAGGTTTCTGACCGTCTGGACCAGAAGATCATAATCCACCGGCTTGGGCAGAATCAGATCGGGCCTGCACCCCGGGCGCAGTTGTTGTTCCACATATTCGGGCGGGTAAGCGGACACGATCAGAACAGACGTGTCCGCGGTCACGCTAGCCTTCAGCCGTTCGATCAGTTCAGCCCCGTCAATATCGGGCATGCTGTAATCTGTGATGATGACGAATGGATGATAGCGGTTAGAAAGCTCCAGACCTTCCTGAGCATTATCGGCGGTCAGCACCGGATAACCTTCGAGCGTGAGAATCGCTTTGGTCAGTTCATACTGTATCGGGTCATCGTCAATGACCAGAGCAAAGACATTCTGTTGCGGCTCCATACACTACACTCCTGTCCACCTCATTTCCGTACTGGCAAAAAGCAATCCTCGTGCAATTTTGCTCAACCAGACAACAAACAGCGGTGCAACTATTGTTCCTGACTGATGAGCTACAAACATTTTGCCTGCATAATCAGTCTGTAGTTACGGAAGAAGCCCGTCACAGCCCGCCGTGGCGGGCTTCTTTATCTCCTGTGCGCAAATCACACTACGGCTCAGCCACCCAGCGCGTAGCCGGGGGCAATCACTTCCTCCAGTTCCTCAACGCTCAATTCAATCTCCTCAATACTCACTGCCGCCTGCTGCTCTGACATCCATAACCTGACGGGCAAAGGTCTATCTCATCGGATAGTCGGCCTATCCCGCAGGATAGAAGCTGTCGCTTCCGTGACCTGAATCGAGAATGCAGGCGTCCTCCGGTGTGACGTCAGAAGCCGGAAAGGCGCGCCTGCCGTCGGAGCGCTCCGGCGGCAGGCGCGCCTTTGTTTACTGACGACCACTCGCAGGGCAGATCAACCCTATCTCTCCGCCTTGCGCGTGGAGTAACGAGTCAGCGTATCCGGGAATGAGCTTACCCCGGCAGGCACTTTGACTTTGTTCTCCTGTAATGCTTCTTTGGCCGTGACGCCCTCGCCGTAGACGTCACGCATATCGTCCTTGTCGGGCTTGATCACGACGCCCTTGAGTTCGAGCCCCGCAAACAGTCCCTTGCTGCGCGAGTAGGATAGGATCTGCGCGTTCAGCTTCGCGTCGGTCGAGGCCCCCGCCTCACGCCCCACCGGCCCGGCGGCCACTGAAGCTTCGCCGCCGACCTCGAACTTGTCCGAGAGCAGGCTGTTCAGGCCGTTTTTATTCATAAAGAGCAGCACGAAGTCGGTAGACTGCGCGCCGATCTGTGCGCCGATGCTGCCGCCGCCGAGGCTGAAATAGGCTGGCGCGCTCCAGCCCGTGGCCGTGCGACAACTCGCCACGCCGCGGCCGCCGCGACCGCCGACGATGAACCCGGCTTTGATCACGTCCGGGAATACGGCCACGCATTCTGCTTTGTCAAGAATCTCGCTCGGAATCGCCTTGTCCGGCGTGTTCATAATCTCGGTGAAGACCTTCGCCGCCTTCTCGGACTGTTTGACTTCATCTTTGGTGTCGTGGTGTTTGGTTTTCGTCGTGTCCTGCGCGGGGGCCGTCGTGCCAACGGCCAGCGCCAGGCAACAGATGGCAATCAGTTGCAGTATAGATTTGCTGTTCATTACTGGTCCCTCCTTAGACAACTATATCGTCAGGGGGCTGCCCGACGGGCGGCCCCTGACGATGATGGATAGTTTGAGAGAGAGTCCGGTCTTCTCTCTCTCCCCGGTTGAAGCACGCGCCGAGGATCAGAAGATGATCTTCGCCGCGAGCTGCAGATTGCGCCGCCCGCTGCGGAAGGCAGGGACAAACAACCCTGAGCTGACATCCGCCTCGTCGCCGCGAATGAAAAGGTTCGCGTGATTGAAGACGTTGTACAGCTCCGCGCGCAATTGCAGGCTCAGGGTTTCGGTGAACTTGAATCGCTTGTACAGCCCCGCGTCCAGATTCCAGATGCCGGGGCCGCGGAACCGGTTGCGACCGATCATATTACCTGGGAACGGCCCGAAGTCGGACCCCGTGTTCGGGTTATTAAAGAACCCGGGCGTCGCGAGGCCGGTCAGATCCAGGAAGTTGAAGCGATTGAAGACCGGGTTGGCCGCCGTGCCCGTGACCGCCGGCGGGTCGCTGCGGGCGCCTGTCGGCAGGTTCCCTGTCTGGAAGACGCGCGGGCAGGCCGATTCCGAGGTCACGGCATTAGTACAGTCAAAGACCGAAAACGGCGTTCCCGTGTGGGCCGTAAAGATCCCGGTCAGTTCCCAGCCGCCGAAGATCTGCTGAGCAACTTTCGATCCACTCCCGCCGAAGAAGCGGTCGCCGACCTTCTCGAACGGGACTTCCCAGTTGAAGCCGGTCGAGAACCGGTGGCGGATGTCGAAATCCGCCGGGCCGTAATCCAGTTTCGGGTTGAACGGGTCGAGCAGCCCGAGGTTGAAGTTGTTGCTGTTCTCGCTGAAGGTCGAACTCAGGTTGTCGAGCGCCTTCGAGAACGTGTAGCGCGCCGAGAGCGACAGCCCGATGGTGCGGAAGCGGCTCGCCACGATCTCGGCGATCAGCGCGTTGTAATTTGAAAACCCGCTCCTGCCGCGCGTGTTGATGGCCGAATACTGATTGTTCAGGCGCGAGAGCGGATCGGTGTCGCCCAGGTAAACGAACCCCGTGCCGGGGCGGTTGATGTTTTCGAGCGTGTAGAGGTTGCGCCCGGCGGAACCGGCGTATTGCAGCGAGGCGACCATACCCGGGGCAAGTTCGCGTTCGAGCGAGAGGCTCCAGAAATGCGCGTAGGCCGTGTTGATGTCCTCACGCACATGGCGCAGGCTCGTCTGCGGCAGAGTCACCGCGCCGCCCGTGCCGGCAAACGGCCCGACGTTGCCCGGCGTGATCGTGATCGAGCCGGCCGCGAAGCCCGGCGTCACGCCCGGCAGGATGTTGACCACGGCGTAATTCGGCGGGTTCTGAATCACGTTAAAGGTGACGTTGCCGAAATTGCGCTCGTAGCTGATGCCGTAGCCGCCGCGGACGCTCGTCTTCCCGTCGCCCCTGACGTCCCAGGCGAAGCCGAGGCGCGGCGCGAAGTTATTCCGGTCGGGTTTCCAGAGCCCGCCCGCGGGGCTGTTCGAGGCGATCTGCACGCTCCCGTTGCGGATGCGCTCCTGCAGCGTGCTGCCCTGGCCGAAGTAGAAGTTCGAGTCGAGTTGCTCGTTCCTGTTGTGCTGCACGCCGAAGTAGTCGTAGCGCAGGCCCAGATTGAGCGTCAGCCGCGGCCTGAATCGCCAGCTGTCGTTCACGTACAGCCCGAACTCATGATAGAGGTTGCTGCGGCTGAAATTGGGCGGCCCGACCGGCAGCGTGACCGTCTGACCGGGGAAGGCGCCGCGCGGGTCAATCGCCGCCTGGAACGAGCGCAACTGGCCCGAAACCAGATTGCCGAGCGCCTGCCCGGTATTCGCGCCCAGTGTCTCGACCGCGTTCTGGAACGCGCCGAACGTGCGGTTGTCCTGCATGTAGATGTAAGTGCCGCCGTAGCGGAACTGGTGGTTGCCGAAGGTGGAACTGAAGTCCTGGTAGAACTGACCGAGATTCTGCGGCCCGCCGAACGGGATCGCCGAGCCCGGATTGAACGGCAGGTAGCCGGGCAGCGCCACCAGGAAGTTGTTGATGCGCGTCCGCGTGGTGCGCATATAGAGCGTCGGTGCGGGCGCCTGAGCGCCGAGCGGCTGCTGATTGTTCAGGCGGTTGTAGACGAGCTTGGTCTGCGAAACCAGCCGCGGCGAGAACGCGTGCGTAAACGACACGAGGAAGTTGTTATTGAACGCGTCGGCCCCGGTATTGAACCCCTGGAACGGGCTGAAGGCGTTCGTGCCGGCGAGGAAGTCCTGGCTTTCGAGCGCATAGCGCCCGTAGAGCTGGGTCTTGTCAGAAAAGTTGTAATCGAAGCGCGAGACGATCTGATAAGAGTTCTGCGGCGTGCCCGCGCCCACGTCGCTCGGGACGCGGTAGCGGACCTGACCGAACGCCGGAGTCCCCGCGGGCAGCGCGGCGAAGGCGTTACCAGCCGCGAAACTTGACGCCCCGACGTTGCTGATCACCTGGCCGACGGTGAAGACCTCGCCGTTGATCGGCGTGGCCAGCGGGAAGGCATTGAAGAACGTCCGCGTCGCCGCCGAAGACGCCGCGAGCAGCTGCGGCGTCGGCACCAGATTGATCACCTCTTCGTTGCTGCGCACGCGAATCCATTCGGTGCTGTTGAAGAAGAAAAATTTGTCGCGCACGATGGGGCCGCCCACCGAGTAGCCGAACTGATTACGGACGAAGCGCCCCTTCGGGATCCCGTTCGCGTTGTTGTCGAAGTCGTTCGACGCGAAGCGCGAGACGCGGTTGAATCCGTACGCCGACCCGTGAAAATCATTCGAGCCCGCGCGCGTCGCCACGTTGACGATGCCCCCGGAAGCGCGCCCGTATTCGGCCGAGAAGTTGCTCGTGATGACGCGGAACTCCTGCACCGCATCAAGCGGCACGCTCTGGCCGACGGTCGTGTCGAAGGTGTTCACGTTCTCGCCGCCGTCGAGCAGGATATTGGTACTCGACGGACGCTGGCCGTTGATGGCGAACCCGACGCCGCGCGTGCTGGTGAAGCCCGTGCTGGCGCCCGCCGGGGCGACGTTGCCCGAGAGCGAGACGAAGTCATACGGGTTGCGCGTGAGTGACGGCAGCTCGCGAATCTGATTGCCCGAAACCACGTTGGACAATTCCTGACTCTGCGTGTTGACTTCGACGCCGCCGCTCGCGACCACCTCCACCGTCTCGCCCGCCGCCTGAACGGTCATGGCGGTTTCCACCGTGACTCTGGAACCCACCGTGACCTGCACGCGCTGCGTCCGCGCGGCAAAGCCCGCCGCCTGGACGGTCACGTCATAGAGTCCGGGCTGGAGGTTGGTAATGACATAGTCTCCCTGAGCGCCGCTGGTCGCCGTGCGCTCAGTCCCCGTATCCACCGACCTGGCGGTGATCGTCGCGCCGGTGACGAGCGCCCCGCTCGGGTCAGTGACCTTCCCGACGATCTGCCCCGTTTCGGTCTGTGCCAGCAGACCCGCCGGGAAGATCAGCAATGCGAACAGAACAGCCATAACTGTCAGGCTGGCTGATTTCATCCATCTGATTGAGTGTGACATTTGATTCCTCCGTTACCTTGAAGTCCCCTCGATTACCACGACTGCCGGTCTTTCGAGTGATTCCGCATGGCGCTGCCGGAAAGACACACTCCGCCTCTGCTGCCAGAACCCGGAGTGATCGCCGGAAACCGACCGCTCAGCACACCCGCACTCCGGACAGATTCGTCAGTGTGCAGCGTAATCAGGGTTGTTATCGGGGAGGAGAGTTGTGTTGGGAGAGACTCCGTCAAATGCAATGGCTGCGCCAGTCAGGCGGGTGGAATCGCGCCCGTCCGAACAACTCATTGCAGAGATTTGTTTTCAGCATCAATGACGTCGCTTCTCCTGATTCCCGAATGTCTGCCCCTTATTCAGAATTTCGGATTCCTGTCGATTTCTCATCCGATTTTTTGTACCTGATACCGCTTTTTGTTCGGTGACGCAGAGGCCGGACAATGATAGAGCAGTAATGCTGTCCGGGGCGCTCACTGATCATTACTGTGGATGGTGTTCGCGAAGCAGGGTGCTGTCTGCCTTCGGAACAACCAGTGTATGAACGCTTGGGCGGTTGTACCTTTTGTCTCTTTGCGTGCGGCGGATCAATGCGCTTCCGGCGCGTCGCTCGTGCGTGCGGGCTGGTATGGGTCTTGCTCCCTGATTATGTGTCTGACGGATTCCATGCGAATCCGCTTTTCAGGCGTGTCTAATGACGGGTTCAATCGGGGAGAAAAAAACATGGCAGACACAAGCAGCTCAAAAATCGCGCGGCAGCAGACCGTCAGCGGCTTGTTCAGGGATAAGGCTTCCGCGGAACGCGCCTGGGATGCGCTCGTGGATCTCGGCTACAGCCGGGATGAGAGCAGCGTCGTCCTGTCGGATGAAACACACAACCGGTATTTCAGAATTGAGAATCCGGCGGACGCCGAACCCGGCAGCAAAGCGCTGGAGAGCGCCGGGGTCGGTGGCGCGATAGGCACGGCGGTCGGCGGACTGCTCGGGGCGCTGGCGGCGATCGGCACTTCGATCGCGCTGCCCGGACTCGGCATCGTGATCGCCGGGCCGATTGCCGCGGCTCTGGCCGGGGCCGGGGCCGGTGGAGTGACCGGAGGGCTGATCGGCGCGCTGGTCGGATCAGGTATGCCTGAAGAGCGGGCGAAGTATTATGAAGAAGGCATCAAGGGCGGCGGAGTCCTGATCAGCGTCACCCCGCACACGGCGGCGGAGGCTGAACGGATCGAGCGTGTGTGGCAGGAATACGGCGGCGAAGTAGTGTCGCGCTGATCTCTCTTTCCCGCCGCACGAGCAGGCGGGAAAGAACGGCAGGCATTAACCAGATAATTCATCGTCGGGGCGGGTTAATGCCTGCCTCTCCATTTTTCAGAGGGCAGAACAACGATGACGAGCCAGAGCGATAAATGTGCGAACACCAACTGCGGCTGCCCGGCCGAGCCCGGTAAAGGCTATTGCAGTGATTACTGCATGCACTCGAACGACGACTCGGATACCAGAACGGCGTGCGGCTGCGGGCATGCCGCCTGCACGACGGCGGCCGGTAAAACGCAGCCGGCTGGGACGGGATCATAATCGGGAGCAGTCCGATCATCACAGACGATGGCCAGTGATCGGCAGCTCAGGAGACGGCGCCGTCATCAAATCACTTCCTTGTCCAGATCGGGGATGCGGACGGCGGGCCTGATTTCGATCTCCATCATCCCTTTGAAGTGCGCGAGGTCTTCGATGATCTGCTGTTCGGGGTTTTCGCCGAAGAGGCTGGCGATCCACGCGCCCAGTCGCCCGCCCGGCGGTTCGTATTCGAGCGCGACCCGCACCTCCGTCTGGCCTTCGGCGAAATGCAGGAAGCGCACGGAGCCGGCGTTAGGCACTTCTGATCCTTCCAGCGAGCGCCAGGCGATCAATTCATTCTCGAGGTCGCTCGTGATCTCCGCCTCCCATTCGATAGTCCTTCCGGCTGGAGCTTTGGCGACCCAGTGCGAGCGCGTCGGGCTGAGAATGCGGACTTCCTGCAGGTGCGTCATAATGCGCGGCAGGTTCTCGAAGTTACGCCAGAAGCGGTATAGATGCCCGCGATCCCGGTTGACGATGATGCTCTTTTCGATCCTGATGCCGTTGATCTCTTCCACCGGCCCGCCCGTGTGGTTAGTCCGCTCGGGCGGTGTTTCGTGTGGAGCTTCGTTGCGATGAGTGGCTGGTATTGGCATATGTTCCGATTTCTATTCAATGATGGGGCCGGTAAAAGTCGGCTGCCCATTCAGCGCGCCTTTCCCGGATGCACAGAGCGGCAATTTGTATTCCCGACCGAAAAGGCCAGCCGCTGCATCGCGCGCGATACTGATCAGGGGGGCAGAGTGAATGGCGCGAGTACATCTGTTGCGTCGTCTTTCAAGACACCTGATGGCTCATCATTATTTCTGTTAATTATCAGCTTTTGTAGTGTCCTGATTGAAAGCTTCAGTTGAGGATTTTCAGGCTGCCCGATGACCTTTTCTCACCTGAGAATCCGCCCGTGATTGTGACGCTTCAGCCGGTGATGAAGTGAACGGGGTTTGCAGCATCCCGGTCAGGCGCTGCCATCCTTCCGGGTCACAGCCATTCAGCCCGTAGCAGATGTTCTCCACATCACGGCACAGTCGGAAGGTCCGGCCCGCGCGGTCCCGGAAGGAAAATATGCTTGCATAGTTGCTGTCAGTCTCAACCCGGATGCGTGAATGATGAACCCGGTGCATTGCGGGCGAGACAATCACGACTCGCAGCCACCGGTCCCACTGCTCGGGAAAGCAGACATTGCTGTGATGGAACTGGATGACGGGCAGCAGGAGCGAGACGCCGAGCAGTGGAACCAACGCCAGCCGAAGCACCGATGAGGATCTCGCCCGTGTGAAAGCGGACGGCTGAGGTGACATCGAGCGCAGTGTCACTGTGATGGACGCAGTGAAAGCGCCAGAGCAAAGGGATGTGGTGATTGACCCGGTCACCGGAAGAGAATTGATCGGGGCAACTTTTTGACAGGACGCTATCCCTGCTTTTTCCTGCCCGGATATTTCCCGGGACCGCCGGAATTACATTTACGACCCGGACCCGCAATACATTTCACCCCGGCCTTTCTTCTGATATAAACCGGGAGCCATGCGTAAGTGCCTCCCCGACAACTTCACTGGCTTTCTGCGCCTCATCCTGCTCCCGGCCCTGATCCTGACGGCGCTGGTCATCTCACCCGCCGAGCAACTTCCGCTCAAAACCTGGACGATTGCAAACGGGCTGGCGCATGACTACGTCCAGCGGATCGTGCAGGATTCCCGCGGCTTCCTGTGGTTCTGCACGTCTGACGGGCTGTCGCGGTTTGATGGTGAGCGGTTCGTCACCTATGGCGTCAGGGATGGGCTGGCCTTCGGTTACGTCAACGACCTGCTGGAAAGCGACGGCGTTTACTGGGTCGCGACCAACGGCGGCGGCGTGTGCCGCTTCACCCCGTCCGTGGCGTCGTCGGGCGGTGCGCAGGGCAACAGTCCCAGGCTCTTCGTCACTTACCCCGTCGGCGACAGCCAGCCCACCAGCCGCATCAATGCTCTTTACGCAGACCGCGCGGGCTTCCTCTGGGCGGGCAGTGACGGCGGCCTGTTCCGGCTGGATCTGAGTCGGGCGGGCGGGAAGTTTGAGCGCGTCGGGATGCACATCCCCGGGCTCGACGACAGCGTGATTGAGGCGCGGGAGTTCGCGCGCGATGACGACGGGAGCCTGTGGATCGGAACGAGCGCGGGGCTCGTCCGGCGGCTGCCCGACGGGCGCTTCATTCATTACCAGGTCCGCCCGTCACAGGCCCCTGATTACGTCTGGGCCCTGCTGAAAGACAGAGAGGGCAGAATCTGGATCGGGCATCACATGGGGCTGATGGTCTTCAAACCGGAGCCCGCCTCACAGGTCAGCGCCACCACCATCTCACTCGAACAGAGGGCGCTCGCGAATAACAGGCAGAATGATCGCCTGCGCCTGCCCACGGCGCTCGGCGAAGCCCGCTGGTATACGACTGCCGACGGGCTGACTGATCAGCGGGTGCGGGCGCTTTACGAGCGAGCCGACGGGCGCGTCTGGCTCGGCACGCGCACCGGCGGGCTGGCGGAATTCGATGGCGAACGCTTCCACAATTACACGACCGCGCAGGGCCTGAGCCGGCGCATCACCACGCTCGCCGAAGACCGCGCGGGCAACCTCTGGGTCGGCACTCAGACCGGCGGCGCGATGAAGGTGGCGCGCAGCGGTTTCACCACCTGGCGCGAGGCCGACGGACTGGGCAGCGCGGAAATTCTGTTGCTCTTCCTGGATCGGGCCGGCGACCTGATCGTGGTCAGCAGCGACTGGTACATTCACCGTTTCGACGGTCACGCCTTCACGGCGATCCGGCCCAACCTGCCGGACCGCATTATCAAAGCCAGTTCGGGCCGGTGGGTCGTTCAGGATCACCTGGGTGAGTGGTGGCTTGCCAGCGGGGAAGGGCTCTACCGCTTCCCGTCGGTGCAGAAATTCGAGGACCTGGCGCGGGTGCGACCGAAGGCCCTCTACACCACGCGCGAGGGGCTGGCCGACAACGATATTTCACGTCTCTACGAAGACTCGCGCGGCGACCTGTGGATCGGTTCCTACAACCCGCCCGTGACGCTGGCCCGCTGGGAGCGAGCCACGGGGAAGTTTTACCGCTACGGCGAGGCGGACGGAATGCCGCACCTCAACTGGGTCAACGCCTTTGCCGAAGACTCTGCCGGCAACGTCTGGCTGGGGATGCACAACGGCGGGCTGGTGCGCTGCCGGAATGGACGGTTCGATTATTTCGGCGCAGCCGAGGGGATTCCCGGAGGCATTGTGCAGGGGCTTTACTGCGACCGGCAGGGACGCCTATGGGTGGCCACGAACGGGAAAGGCGCCGCACGCATTGACGACCCCGCGGCCGACATACCGCACGTCGTCGGTTACACGACGGCCGATGACATGGCCAGCGACAACCTGAACTGCTTCGCCGAAGACAAATGGGGGCGCCTTTATCTGGGCACGTCGCGCGGCGTTGATCGCCTCGACCTGCCGGCGAATCGCTCCAGGCATTTCACGACCAGTGACGGCCTGACCAAAAGCGAAGTGATGGTCGCCCTCTATGACAATCACGACGCCTTATGGTTCGGCACGCGCGAGGGCCTGTCGCGCTTCATTCCGGAGCAGGGCGACCCGCCCGAGCCGCCCCCGCCTGTTGTGATCAGCGGCCTCAGAGTCGCCGGCCAGCCGCAGCCGATTGCCGAACTCGGCCAGGCCGAAGTGCTGGGGCTTGAGGTGGGGGCGAATCAGAGCCAGATTCAGATTGATTTCTTCGGCCTCGGTTTTTCAACCGGCGTGCCGCTGCGTTACCAGTACAAATTCGAGGGTAAGGATCGGGACTGGAGCGCGCCCGCGGAACAGCGCACCGTCACGGCCAGCCTGTCTCCGGGCGGCTACCGTTTCCTCGTCCGCGCCGTGAACGCGGACGGGCAGGTCAGTCCGACCCCCGCCATCATCTCTTTCCGAATCCTCCCGCCGCTCTGGCAGCGCTGGTGGTTTCTGGCGCTCGCGGTCCTGCTCGCCGGCGCGGCCGTTTACTTCGGCCACCGCTACCACATCGCGCGCGTGGTCGAAATCGAGCGCGTCCGCACGCGCATCGCCACCGACCTGCACGACGACATCGGAGCGAGCCTGTCGCGCATGGCGATCCTCAGCGAAGTCGTCAAGCAGCAGAACGGCGCCAATCAGGAACAGTCGGTGCGGATGCTGACTGACATCGCCGACTCGGCGCGGGGCCTCGTGGATTCGATGAGCGACATCGTCTGGTCAATTGACCCGCGCCGCGACGACCTGAAACACGTCATCACGCGCGCGCGCCAGTTCGCCGCCGACGTCTTTGAAACTCAGGGGATCGCATGGGATTTCACCGCCCCGCCCGAGATCGAGAAAATAAAGCTCGGCCCGGACCAGCGGCGGCACCTGTTTCTGATCCTCAAGGAAGCGGTCAACAACGTCGCGCGCCATTCCGGCTGCGCGAATGCCGCGCTCGGTTTCCACCTCACCGGCCACCAGCTCGAGGCCACGGTCACGGACGACGGTCAGGGCTTTGACATTTCGCCCGCGGAAGATTCATCAGCCAACGGACACGGTCGCAGCCGCGGCGGCAACGGCCTCAGGAATATGAAAGCCCGTGCGGCTGAACTCGGCGGCGAGGTGCGAATTGACTCTGCGCCGGGGCGCGGCACGCGCTTCACGCTGACCGTCCCGCTCAGAAAGTGATGTACGCAAGCGAACAGACACAGCCCTGCCCGCCCGTTAAGATTCCTCCTTAAGGATTACTTTGTTTTTACAAAAAGGAGAGATGTGATGGCGCTGGAGATTGAGAAATACCGGCAACAGTTGCTGGAAGAGCGGGGCCGGCTCGAACGGGACACAGCCGGCAGAACCGAGCTGCCCGGGACCGACACCGGCGATGTGCTTGATTCCGGTGACCGCTCCGTCCAGGAACACACGATGGATCTTGAGGGGCGGGTGATGAACATGAAGAGCGACCGGCTGCAGCACGTCAATGCCGCGCTCCAGCGGATTGATCAGGGCAACTACGGCATCTGCATCAAGTGTGGTAAGGAGATTCCCCGGAAGCGGCTGGACGCTGAGCCCACGGCCCTGACCTGTCTGGACTGTCTCTCCGCGCAGGAACAAAATTTTACCGCTCCTACCATGTAATTACAGACAGTTGGTGCGGCTGACCCTTCCCCCACAGTTTTCCATTCCTGTAAAGCTTCGCCGTTGATCAGGAGCGGATCGGAGCGCTGTCACGGCCCGCCCGCAATGATCGCCTGAAGGAAGAGAGGCCGCAAAATGAGTCACAATCTCTTTAACTCGCTCCACGATTTTCCGGCGGGGACAGAACGCACCGCGCGCTTCTACTCTCTGCCACAGCTTGAGAAAGAAGGGCTCGGCCCCGTCTCCACGCTGCCGGTCAGCATCCGCGTCCTGCTCGAATCGGTGCTGCGGAATTACGACGGCAGGCGGATCACCGAAGACGACGTGCGCGCCGTCGCCGGCTGGCAGCCCGAAGCCGAGCGGATCAAAGAGATTCCCTTCGTCGTCGCGCGCATTCTGCTTCAGGATTTCACGGGCGTGCCGCTGCTCGCCGATCTGGCCGCGATGCGTTCGGCCGCCGTGAGGCTCGGCCGGGATTCAAAGATCATCGAACCGCTCGTCCCCGTGGATCTGGTGATTGACCACTCGGTGCAGGTTGATTACTGGAGCCGCCCCGACGCGCTCCGGCTCAATATGGAGATGGAGTTCAAGCGCAACCACGAGCGGTATCAGTTTCTGAAATGGGGGATGCAGGCGTATGACGGCTTCAACGTCGTGCCTTCTGGCATCGGCATCTGTCATCAGGTGAACCTGGAGTACCTGGCGAAAGGAGTGCTGGAAAAAGACAACATCTTTTACCCCGACACGCTCGTCGGCACCGACTCGCACACGACGATGGTCAACGGCCTTGGCGTCGTCGGCTGGGGCGTCGGCGGAATCGAAGCCGAAGCCGGGATGCTCGGCCAGCCGGTCTACTTCCTGACGCCCGATGTCATCGGCGTGCATCTCGGCGGCGCGTTGCGCGAAGGCGTGACGGCGACCGATCTGGTGCTGCACATCACCGAGCTGCTGCGCAAAGTGAAAGTCGTCGGCAAATTCGTCGAGTTCCACGGCGAGGGCGCGGCGACGCTGACGGTGACCGACCGCGCGACCGTCGGCAACATGTCGCCCGAATACGGCGCGACGATCGGGTTCTTCCCGGTCGATGAAGAGACCTGCCGTTATTACGAGGCCACGGGCCGCCCGCCCGAACAGGTCGAGGCGATCCGGCAGTATTTCAAGGCGCAGGGCATGTTCGGCATGCCGCGCCGCGGTGAATGCCGCTACAGCGAACTCGTCGAACTAGATCTGGCCCGAGTCGAGCCGGGCGTCGCCGGCCCGCGACGCCCGCAGGATCGCATCAATCTCTCCGACCTGAAGGACAGATTCCTCGAACTGCTGCGCAAGCCGGTGAGTGAAAACGGCTACGAAAAATCCGCCGATGAAATCAGCCGGCGTTTCCCGGTCGAAACGGCTGGCAAAACAGCCCCCAGCGAAGAGCCGATCACGGGCGGCGGCGTGCAGGAGCCCGAGACGGTCCCGGCCAGCATCCCCGCCGGGGGCGGCCTCGCCGACGGCCTGACGAGCGAGAAGAACACGAGCGCGTGGACTGAAACCGAGATGATGAACAACCGCCCCACGCCCAACCCGGTCGAAGAGCTTCCGGCTGAGCTGCCCAAAGCCCGGGTTGATCTCGGTCACGGCGACGTGGTGATTGCGGCGATCACTTCCTGCACGAACACCTCGAACCCGAGCGTCATGCTGGCCGCCGGGCTGCTGGCAAAGAAGGCGGTCGAAAGAGGATTGAAAGTTCCGCCGACCGTCAAGCCTTCGCTCGCGCCGGGCTCGCGCGTCGTGACGGAATATTACAAACAGACCGGGCTTGATCGTTACCTCGACCAGCTCGGCTTCAACCTCGTCGGCTACGGTTGCACGACGTGTATTGGCAACTCGGGCCCGCTCGACCCGCGGATCGAGGAGGCGATCACGGGCCATGACGTGATCGCGGCGAGCGTGCTGTCGGGCAACCGCAACTTCGAGGCGCGCGTGCATCAATCGGTCAGGGCCAACTTCCTGATGAGCCCGCCGCTCGTCGTCGCCTTCGCGCTCGCCGGCCGCATCAACATTGATCTTTCAAAAGAGCCGATTGGCAGAGGGCGCAACGGTGAGGCCGTCTACCTGCGCGACATCTGGCCGACGACCAGGGAGTTAAGCGAAGTAATGCGGGCCGCCCAGTCGCCGGAAAATTACCGCCGGCTTTACGCGAGCGTGACCCGGCAGAATCCGCTGTGGAACGAAATCGAATCGGTGACCGGCAATGTTTACGACTGGGACGCGAACTCGACCTACATTCAGGAGCCGCCCTTCTTTGAGAACTTCAGCGATGAGCCCGGCCCGATGACGGAAATTATCGGCGCGCGGGCACTCGCCATCCTCGGCGACAGCGTCACGACCGATCACATCAGCCCGGCGGGCGCGATCCGTCCGACGACCCCTGCGGGCCTGTACCTGCGCGAGCATGGCGTGGAGGTCGAGGACTTCAACACCTACGGCGCGCGGCGCGGCAACCACGAGGTGATGGTGCGCGGCACCTTCGCCAACGTGCGGATCAGAAACCTGATGGCCCCGGGCACCGAAGGCGGCGTGACAGCTCACCAGCCCGGCGGCGAGCGGATGAGCATCTACGACGCCGCGATGAAATATCAGCACGACGGCGTGCCGCTCCTGATCTTCGCCGGTCAGGAGTACGGCACGGGCAGTTCGCGCGACTGGGCGGCAAAAGGCACGAAGCTGCTCGGCGTGAGGGCCGTCGTGGCGCAGAGCTTCGAGCGCATTCACCGCAGCAACCTCGTCGGCATGGGCGTGCTGCCGTGCCAGTTCAAGGAAGGCGTGAACGCCCGCACGCTCAAACTCAACGGCACGGAGAGCTTCAACCTGCTCGGCATCGAGGACGGCATTACCCCGCGCGAACAACTCAAGCTGGTCATCCGCCGCGCCTCGGGCGAGGTCGAAGAAGTACTGGTGACGCTGCGGATTGATACGGCGATTGAAGTTGATTACTACCGCCACGGCGGGATTCTGCCTTACGTGCTGCGGCAGCTGGCGGCCCAGGCCTGAAGCTGTCAGGTGTTGCGGTCGGGTCATGGCTCTGCGAAATGCCCGACTACCTGACCACGCCGCTCTTCGCCTTCATCAGCATCCTGCGGAGCAACGGCGCCGAGGAGTTGAAAGACATCGCCGCGCTCAAGTCGAAAATGCCGGCCCGGATCAGACAGGCCGACCGCCAGCATGTGGTCGGCTCCTGCCATGGTTTTCTCAGTCCCGGGGCGGAGAGTCTGGAAGAGATGATGAACGGCCGGAACAAGTGAGACTGATTGAGACACTCTCCGGCCTTGGCGTAAAACTCTGTTCATTACTGAAATGGCCTTCCCTCCGGGTACGCCAATTGCACCCCACCACAGAAATCTGACAGATACGAAACGTGATCAGATCAGAAGGCTTGAACATGGCCGCATCGCAAATGGCGACTGCCGCAGAAGCAGGCGCGGCTGGACAGTGCTGATATTCAGGGTAAGTAAAGCCATTTCAGGAAAACGGCAGACGTCATCAGGGCGGCCCCGGTAATTTCAGGCTGACGCGGGAGATCCCAAGGTGAGAGACAGCAGTCAGATTCCGCCCGTCACTGTCTGCACATAATTATGTACGCTCTGATACAGAGCAGTATGGCGGCGATACACCCGCTCACCCGGCGGACAGTCTTTCAGCGGTACATCGTGCGCGGGTCAAACGCGAAATTGCCCGCCAGAGAGGATTCCAGAGGTTCCTGATGAATGTAAATGGAAAAGCCGCAACACCGGTCAGCAATCGTCTTCTGACGGGATCGTTATTGTCCGACCCGGAACATCTCCACGGCGGGCTCGAACCGGTCACGCTCGAACCCGGCGAGGTGCTGTGCCATTCGGGCGAGGAAATTCATTATGTGTACTTCCCGAACAACGGCCTGATTTCGCTCGTCGCGACAATGATGGACGGCACGACGGTGGAAACGGGAATTGTGGGCAGGGAAGGCATGATCGGCGTGCCGGTGCTATTGGGGGCAGGCAGCGCGCCCTACCGGGCCATCGTCCAGGTGGCCGGGAGCGCGTGGCGGATGCGGACCGAAGCGTTCAGGAATGAGTTGCACCACAACCCCGCGTTTCACAGCCGCCTGCTGCTTTACACCGAGGCGCTGATGATTCAGATGTCGCAGATGGCGGCGTGCAACTGCCTGCACTCGGTCGAAGAGCGGTTGTGTTCGCTGCTGCTGATGGTTCACGACCGCACGGACGGCGGCCAGTTCTGTCTGACTCACGAGGCCATCGCGGACATGCTCGGGACGCGCCGCGCCGGGGTGACGGTCGCGGCGGGCAAACTGCGACAGGCCGGGGTGATCAGCTACGTGCGGGGCCACATCCACATCCTCGACCGTTACAGCCTCGAAACCGAGGCCTGCGAGTGTTACCACACGGTCAGGGCCGAATTCAGCCGCCTGCTCGAAGCCGAACCGCCGCGCGAATTTTCCCCCCTCCATCAGGCGATTCAGTGGAACGGTTCGGGCGTGAGCGCGGGGCTGAACCAGGGCCGCGAGTCAATCAGGGTGACGTGACCCAGGTTAACTTCGGGAGTCGCCGCTGATGGCGGCTCGGGCAACCCCAGGCGCTCCCACAGCCACGACGGCAGCGACTGCGCGCGGCCCGGACACATCCACGCGAAGACCGACAGCGCGCCCCGCAGCAACGGCGCGTCTTCCCCGAGCCGCCGGAGCAGGTGCCGCCAGTCAAAACTTTCGCCGGTCGCATAGATCAGATTCAGCACGTCCGGCCAGTCGCACCGCTCGCGCTGGATCACATAGAGCTTCGTCCAGAGCAGTTCTTCCGGGGGCAGCAGCCGCAGCCATTCGCCGCCGACTTCAACTTCCGGCCCTCGCGTGAGCCACGCCGCGTCCACCCGCGCGATGTGGTTCGCCATCTCCCAGATTATGTCAACGATGGTGCCGTTGAGGTAACCGCGATAAATCCAGCCGCGGTCATACGGCAACTGGTCGTAATAATCGCCGAGCCCGATCTCTGTCAGCACCCCGATCATTGCCTCACGGTCAGAGGGCACAACATACAGATCGAGATCCTTCGTGTTGCGCGTGAGCCCCGTGTAAGCGTTCACCGCAAACCCGCCGCCCAGGGCGAAGTTGAGCCCCCGGGCGCGCGCCTCGTGAATCACGCGCCGGTAGATCACCCCCTGATCATCCTCAAAGAGCGCGCCGAGCGCGGCCAGATCACGCGGTAACCAGCTGTCTCTCTGTCTGGTAATTTCCTGCACCATCATTGTGTCCTTCCCGATGACCGTTCTCCGCGACGCCAAGGTTATAGATCGTGTAAGGGCGTTTGAGCAGCGGCATAGCCACATTCCTGACCGGGATGCCGCGCGCCGTGATGCCCTTTTCGGTCCCGTGATGCGAGTGGCCATGTATGACCAGATCGGCCCCGGCCCGGTCGAGCGCTTCCGCGAGCAGGTAGCTGCCCATGAACGGGTAAATCTCCAGCCGCTCGCCCTGGAGGGTGTCCTTGATCGGTGCATAGTGCAGCAGCGCGATACGGTAATCAGTTTCGAGCGCGCGCAGGTTCTCTTCCAGCCTGGCGGCCATCCGCTCGGTCACGTGCATGAATTCCTTCATCTCCGGCTCGCCGAACGCGTGGCCGCACGCCCCCGCAAAGCCGCCGCCGAACCCTTTCGTCCCGGCGATGCCGAGCGTTTTGCCGTTGATCGAGAGCGTGGTGGTTTCGCCTTCAAGGACGGTCGCCCTCGCCTGTTCGAGCGCGCGGCGCACTGTGTCAGGCTCGCCCGCGTGGTAATCGTGATTGCCCAGCACGGCGACCATCGGGATGTCTATCCCTTCCAGTTCGTGCGTGAGCGCCGCCGCCTGTTGCGCGTTGCCGAGATTCGTCAGGTCGCCGCCGAGCAGCAGCACGTCGGCCACCTCGTGGAGCTGCTGCCAGTGCGGGCGCAGCCGGCCGCTGCTGTCTTCCGCCACGTGCGTATCCGCGATAGCTGCGATTCTAAGCATGGATCATCTCCGATTGAGCCTTCTGATTCAGCTCATAGACCGTCAGCTCGTTGCTGATTTCAATGTCAGGCACGATCTCTGCAATCACCTGCTCGACCGCGGCACGTCGCTCCTCGGTCGGGATCTCGCCGGTCAGGTGAAGCCTGCCGCCGCAGATGATGATTTTGAGGTCCATCACGTTCACGCGCGGGTCAGTCGCCAGCGCATCCTGAAGTTTGCCGATCAGGTACTGATATTCCGCGTTCATTTCACCTCCAGTCCGGGCGGGCCGATGCCACGCGCGCGTGAGCGATCGGTAAATCAGCAGCGTGTAACTGAAATCCCTGTTCGCCAGAGGGACTCGCAGACACTGGCCCGGATCGTTTTTCAACTAATGTTCACGACCGTACTAAACAAGCAAGCGTCATTCCAGCCCCGGGCGAGGGTGAGAAAATACTTGTGTCTCTGACCGTACAGACTGTCCGCGGAAGCCGTGTGTTAAGGTTACTGATTGCCGCCCGTGTCTTCCGGAGTGAATGCAATGGCACAACCATCGAACAATTACCGCGCCCCGGCCCTTGATCTGACGAGGAACAACGTTGAAGCCATCGCCCGGCTCGAAGAGGAGGCCCTGCATGGGCGTTCGCTCGGCGAGCGGATCAGCGGGGCCATCATCGGGTTCATCGGAACGACGACGGTCGTCATCGTTCACCTGATCGTGTTTGCGGCCTGGGTTCTCGTCAATCTGAATCTGGTGCCAGGCGTCGCCCCATTCGACCCGTTCCCATTCGGCATCCTGGCGCTGATCGTTTCGGGCGAATGCGTCCTGCTCGCGATCTTCATTCTGATCAACCAGAATTACATGACGCGACAGGCCGACCGCCGCGCCCACCTCGATCTGCAGATCAGCCTGCTGGCCGAGCAGGAACTGACGATGATTCTTCGCATGCAGCAGAGCCTCTGCCATCACTTCGGTCTGGACGTGGAGCATGTCCGGGAAGAAGTTCAGCAGCTGACCCGGAAGACTGATGTCCAGCAGCTGGTGAACGAACTGGAGGATAAATTGCCGGGGTGAGACCGGCGATTGCGGGCTGACGAAAGGTGACGCACCTCAGTTGGGATTGAGGAGGGTGTCAATCTCTTTCCTGAGGACCTGATAGCATTCACAGGAAGCCTTTTCCAGCCCCTTGCGGTTGATGATCGTGATCGTCCCGCGTCTGGATCGAATAAGCCCGGCGTCCCGCAGGGCTCCGACCACGATACTGACTCTCGGGCGGCCCGCGCCGATCATCGCTGCCAGAATCTCTCTGGTCATCGGAATCTGATCAGACTGGATGCGGTCATGCGTCACCAGCAGCCAGCGGCTCAAGCGCTGCTCGACCGTATGAAAGCGGTTGCAGATGGCCGTCTGCGCCAGCTGCACCATCGCTGTATGGGCGTAACGGAGCAGCTGGTTTTGCAGCGAGGGCGCTTTGCTGCACAGGTTCTTCATCACCTCAGCCTTCACCCTCAGCGCCGTGCCCGCGATCTGGACCTGAATGAGATATGGCGCGATGTTCTGCCCGAGCAGCAACGTGACTCCGGCCATTGCTTCATTGCCGCAAATGCCGGCCTCAACCAGATCCCCTTCGCGCGAGGACACGACCCTTGAGAGCAGCGCCGTCACCGGGAAGTACGCATAATCAATCGTCTGCCGCGCGGCGTATATGAGCTGGCCCTGTCTGAGTTCGACGGACTCAAGGTGGGGGAGCAGGACCCTGCTGAATTCATTTTCAGGCAGTATGGCCAGAAGACGGTTACCAATGGGAAGTTTTTTATCAGTTTCATTCACCATGCATCCTCTCAATACATCCCACGAAACAGATAAACAGGGCAAAATCTAATTCCCTGATTTCTAATCGTCTGTTCCCCAGAGAACAGACACGCAAGGGACTCATATTTTAGAGTATGGCCTGCGTTTCCCCTCATTGGTTTCAAGCCTCGGAGACACTACGACCCTGAGATCCCAGTTTCAGACGGGGGTCTTCAACCACTATCGAATCTACTGGTGGGCACGGCGCCCATTAGAGAAGATGCAAAAACGATACCTGGGATTTACTAAATCAAAGAATGGGTCGGATGACAGGAGCTGACACGATGATCTCTTCCCCCGCCGGACGTCTACTCTGCATTGATGATGATCCTGATCACTGTGAATTGCTCAGATATTATCTCAGCGGGCGGGACCTGATCACCGCCCGGACGGTAGCCGATGGGTTAAGGATGGCCCGGAACGAGCGGTTCGATTTATACCTGATGGATCTGAGGTTCAGCGACGGCAACGGGCTGGAACTGTGCCGCCAGATTCGCGGATTTGACCCGGACACTCCGATCATTTTCCTGTCGGGTGACGTCCGGGAACTCATGCGGGAAGCCGCTCTCGCCGCCGGGGGGCAGGTTTTTATGGGGAAGCCGATAGATTACGACCGTCTGGCCGAAACCGTCTCGGCTCTGATCAGAAGCCGGGCGGCCGGCGACAGTGAGATGATGCCCGCCAGAGTGAGCGGCGAAAAATGCAGGAATCAGGAGCCGCGCCTGACCTGATGACTCACCCCCCGCCGGTTCTTCCACGGTCGCCCTTCGGCTTCCGCCCGCAAACGATTCAACTCACTCCGGCCTGCATCCCTTCATTCAAAAACCTGACCGATGGGAACGATCTTCACCTCTTCCGTCCTGACTTTGATCTGGTAAGCTTCGATCACCTTGTCTTCGTCAGTAATCTCTTTCGGCTTGGGCGAAAGGTAGGTGACGGGCGACGGTTTGTTGCTGATGATCGCGTCGCGCAACGCGGCAGCATCCTTCGTCACCATCACGACGCGCAGGCGGTCAGTCGTGAGGTGTCGTTTGATCGCGCGGTTGACGTCATCGGGCGTCAGCTTCGCCAGTTGCTCGCGCAGGTACGCCCCGAATTCGGGGGTGCCGTAATAACGGCTGTCGAGCGCGTAACCGAGCCGCTCATCCTGCGTCTGCGTCAGAATATTGGCGTATTTAGTCAGGAACTCGCGCGTTGATTCAAACGCCTCCCGCGAGATTCCCTCGCGCACCAGCTTATCGTATTCATAGAGTGCCGCGCGCAGGGCGAAGTGCGCGTTCTGCTGCTCGACCGGGCGAATCCAGATCTGGAAAATCTGCTGCTGCCGCGCGAGATTCGGGTCGGGCGCGAATCGGAACATCCCGCGCGGGAAGTATTCGATGTAAGCGTAATCGCCGTAATTGAGCCCGCGCGCCTCGCGCAGCCGCTGGTACAGATAACTGTTGCTCGAACGGTGCTGGCCGAAATAGGAGGCCACGAGCGCGAGCGCCGCCCAGTCCCTGTCGCCGCGCTTCACGTCAATCGGGAACCCGAGTGAAATCGCGGTCGAGCGCGTTTCACGCTGGATAATGTCAATGTGCGTGCCCGCGGCGAGCTTCGGCGCAGGCGGCGTCACATCTTCCTTCACCCCTTCGGGCAGCTTCGCGAAATCAGCCCTCACCTGCTGTGGGAATGATGCCGGGTAGCCGCCGGCGAGCCCGATCATCAGATTCGCCTGCGTGTAATGCCCGCGATAAAAATCGCGCACATCATCGAGCGTGAGCTTTTCGAGCGCGCTCACCGTACCGAGATTGTGATGGCCGTAAGGGTGCCCGGCATAGATCACGTTGTAGAGGTATTCCTTGCCCAGTTCCTCGTCATTGCCGGCGCGCAGGCTGACTTTGAGATAATTGATCGCGTCGGCCCTGAGGCGCGTGAAATCATCGGCGCGGAAGCCGGGGTCGAGTAACATCTGACTGATCAGCGCGTAATACTTCTTCAGATTGTCCGCGTGCGTCGAGCCGGTGAAGACGGTCATCTCCTTGTCTGTTTGCCAGCCGAAGCTCGCGGCCATCGGGTACATCAGCTCGACGATCTGGTCATAGCTCAGCGCGCGCGTCCCGCCTTTGGCCAGCATTGCGGCCGTCAGCGCCGCCAAACCCTCTTTGCCCTTCGGGTCATCGGCCGCGCCCGTCCGGAACAGGATGCGGAATGAGACGAGTGGCGAGCGGTTCGGCTCAAGCACGCTGTCAATCTGATTCTTCATCGTTTTCTGCGGGCCGGCAAAGGCTGGCACGGCTGCCGCCAGCACGAAAGCTGACATGATTGCTGCAATAACTACTCTGCGAAACATCAATACCACCTTTACTGCTGTGGGTTAACTGCCTTCTCCCCGCCCGCCTTCGCCACCTCACCGGCCTTCGGGGCGAGCGTTACGATGGTACGATGCGGCTCGACGAAGTGACGCGCGGCGACGGCACGGATGTCGGCGGGCGTAATGTTCTGGTAAAGAGCGAACAGCTTATCCACCGTCTCCGGCGTGCGCCGCAGCGCGATGAATGGCGCGAGCGCGCTCGCAATCGCTTCGGAACTGTCCATCGAAAGTGCCAGGCCGTAACGCATCCGCGAGCGCGTGGCGTCAAGCTGCGCCTGCGGCACCTGTTCACTCGTATAACGCTTGTACGTGGCGAGAATCTGATCGCGCACGTAATTCACATCCTTCGCATCTTTCACGCGCGCATAGACGGTAAAGAGTTCGGAGTCAATCTGATTGTCGAAACCGACTTCGAGCAGATCCACCTTCTGTTCCTTCAGCACCAGCTTCTGATACAGGTCAGAGTTTTCGCCGAAGGCGATGGGCGCGAGCAGGTCGAGCGCGGCCTTATCCTTCCGCTCGTCGGAATAAGCCGGGCCGCGGAACGCGACCGCGAGGTAAGGCAGCGTCGGCGAAGGCCACTCGACGTGCGCGGCGCGCGGCGCGGTCTGTTCCGGCTCCGCCGGAATCTGCGGCATATGATCGCCGCGCTTCCACTCGCCGAAATACCTGTTCACCAGCGCCAGTGCGCCCTCACGCTTCACGTCGCCGACGAGCAGGATGGTCGTATTCTCCGGGCGGTAGTAGCGCTGATAAAACTGAATGCTGTAATCGTACTGATTCGGCATATCCTCGATGTCTTTGAGGAATCCCATCGTGGTGTGTTTGTAGGTGTGCCGATCAAAAGCCGTCTCGCGGAGCTTCTCAAAGAGTTGCTCCATGGGGCTCGCGCTGTTCTTGTTGTACTCGCCCAGCACGGCGCGCGTTTCCGTGCGGTAAACGTCGGGCGAATACTTGAGCCGTAGGAAGCGGTCGGCTTCGAGCTTCATGACCTGATCGAGGTCTTCTCTGGCAAAGACTTCGTGATAGACCGTGCGGTCATCTGACGTGTAGGCGTTCGATGACGCCCCGGCGCGCTTGAGGATCGCGTCGCGCTCTTCGGGCGTGTAATGCTCGCTGCCGCGGAACATCATGTGTTCGAACAGGTGCGCGTAGCCGCTCCTGCCCGGCTCGACTTCGTTCCGCGAGCCGGTCCTGACGACGATGTAGAGCGCCACCAGATTCGGGTAATCGGTCGGCATCGTGACGAGCCGCAATCCGTTCGGCAGGTCGTCAACCCGGTAATCGTAAGGAACCACTCTGGTCATCTTCGTTGTTGGTTGTGCCAGCGCCGCCACCGGCAGCCACAGTGAAAGCAGAATCAGGAACAGGACTCTCATCATAATCTCATCGTCGAATAATCGGAAAAATTCAGCGATTTTGATGAGGCCCCGGACGCAGGGGATGGATGCCCGCAATTAAACTCAGTTATGAAATCCGCCGCCTGAGTTGAAAAGCAGGCTGGCAGCAGGGCCGGGATCATGGGAAACTACGGGAAGGTAAAAGTGAAAAGTAAGAAAGCCGCAACTGCTCTGACCATCAGAAGACTGTCCGGCGCTGCGGACTTTTGCCTTTTACCTTTTTACTTTTGCCTTTCTTCCCACTCCCCCGGCAACTCCCCGTTTGCAATGTAATAATCAGAAGTCCGAACAGGAGGATAGCGATGGGCGATACCAGCGTGACAAAGGTCAGTTCCGGATTCTCTCCGAAAGGCCCGATGGGCCAGAAGTATCTGGCCACGGGCATCAGGGTCTCAATGCGATTGTGGGAGAATGAGCCGCCGAACGAGCGGAAGCCGCTCGTCACGCGTGATTATGAAACCGTCGGGTATGTGATCAGTGGCCGCGCGGAACTGCATCTGGAAGGCCAGATGCTGCTGCTTGAGCCGGGCGATTCGTGGACTGTTCCGAAGGGCTCGGCTCACACTTACCGCATCCTGGAGCCATTCACTGCGGTCGAAGCGACTTCGCCGCCTGCGGCCATTCACGGGCGCGATGATGTCTCCAGCGGGCACGGAGAATGAAAGAGCTGCGTGTGAAATCCGCCGGAAGTGCAGGGGTCAGGGATTCCGGCCCCGGAGGAGTCGCAGTCAGTCTGAGCAGATAATCAAATCACCATTGAAAGGTTCGGACTCAGTGTTACTGCTACCCCTGCCTGATGGGCCGGCAACCCCCGGCCTGCCTGGGCTTCACTCGCAGCTGTCGTTTACTTCTTCCCCGGCTTATTCATTGAATTGAGGAACTCGGCATTACTGCCGGTCTTCTCCAGCCGTTCAAGGACCAGTTCCATCTGTTCGACGGCGGGCAGTGGGTTGAGCGCGCGGCGCAGCACCCAGATGCGGTCGAGGTCCTTCTTCGGGATGAGCAGCTCCTCCTTGCGCGTGCCCGACTTCTGCAGGTCAATCGCCGGGAAGACGCGCTTGTCCGAGAGCTTGCGGTCGAGATTGATTTCCATGTTACCCGTACCCTTGAACTCCTCGAAGATCACGTCATCCATGCGGCTGCCAGTCTCGACGAGCGCCGTGGCGATGATCGTCAGGCTGCCGCCTTCCTCGAAGTTGCGCGCCGCGCCGAAAAACCGCTTCGGTCGCTGCATCGCGTTGGCATCGAGTCCGCCCGACAGCGTCTTGCCCGATGAGGGCGCGACGGCGTTGTAGGCGCGCGCGAGCCTGGTGATCGAGTCGAGCAGGATCACCACGTCGTGTTTGTGTTCGACGAGTCGCCGGGCCTTCTCAATCACCATCTCGGCGACCTGCACGTGGCGCGAAGCGGGCTCGTCGAAGGTCGAGGAGATGACCTCGCCGTTGACCGAGCGCTGCATATCGGTCACCTCTTCAGGGCGCTCGTCAATCAGGAGGACGATGAGCGTGACTTCAGGATGATTCGCAGTGATTGAGTTGGCGATGGTCTGGAGCAGCATCGTCTTGCCGGTGCGGGGCGGGGCGACGATCAGCCCGCGCTGGCCCTTGCCGACGGGCGTGACCAGATCAATGACCCGGCCCGAGAGGTTGTCGGTCGCGGTTTCCATCCGCAGCTGCTCGTTCGGGTAGAGCGGCGTCAGGTTATCAAAGAAGATTTTGTTGCGCGCCTGCTCCGGCTCGTCAAAATTGACGGCCTCGACTCTGACCAGTGAAAAGTGGCGTTCCCCCTGCCGGGGCAGTCGCACCTGACCGGAGATCGTGTCGCCCGTGTGCAGGTCGAACCGGCGGATTTGTGCCTGGCTGACGTAGACGTCGTCGGGCCCGGGCAGGTAGTTGTATTCCGGCGCGCGCAGGTAGCCATAACCGTCGGGCATGACTTCCAGCACGCCTTCCGAGAAAAGCAACCCCGCCTGTTCGGTCCGGGCCTGAAGGATGCTGAAGATGAGTTCCTGCTTGCGCAGGCCCGTCGCGCCGGGGACATCAAGCTCCCTGGCGATCTTCGTCAGCCTGGAAATGCTCATCTCCTTGAGCGCGGACAAATCCTCAGACTCAACCGCGTTCTGTTCCAGTTGTTGTTCTTCAATTGGATCCAATGTTTTTGGCATATTACTTTTTACTTCCGTGTCTCTCCTGCTTTCGTTGAAGTGTTCGTCTCAGCGAGTTGGAAAAAGCTGATGATAACGATCAGCAGAAGGCTCCGGGTTAAAGACAACCGGCTGATATTTTTCTCGTGATTGTTGCGGCTGCTTATCTCGCGTCCGAGAGGAATCCGGCTGTTTGGACGGTCACTTTGATGGCGGGTTGCTGCGGGCCGTTGCCTGACGGACGGCCCGCGGCGTACACAGGAGGCTCAAACCTTTTCTGGACGCTTCAGCAACGCATTGAAGACGACCGAAGGAACGCGCAGGCGGTCGTCGCCTTCGTAGAGCCTGCGCAGTTCATCGAATGACGCGTCAGGCTCGCGCGTGAGCGCCGCGAGCCGGTCGGAAAACGCGAGCCGGTCATCCGTCAGCGGCTCATCGGCCTCGGGCATCTCGCCCCAGACATCCCACTGCAGCATCTCCATTTTGTTGAGCGACGCGACATCGCGCACCAGATCGCCCGCGACGAACCAGAGCCCGCGCAGGTTACCCACAATGATGCCGAATTTCGACGGGTCGGCCTCACCCGCGCGGCACCTGGCCCAGGCATCGCCCGCAATGATGAAGTGGTCGCGCGGCACGTCGAGGACATCGTGACTGATCTTCAACTCCTTCTGCCAGACCTCGTCGAACTGCGGGTCAACGAGTACCCAGTCTCCTCGGGCGGCATTCCAGTACTCGCAGACCACGTGGTCCTCAAAATAGCCGGGATTGAAATAAGCGCCGAACCCGTAACGATCCCGGGCCGGAACGCCCTTGGCGCGCAGCATGGCGACGAGCAACAGCACGAAGTGATGGCAGACGCCGACCAGACGCTTTTCAGGAGGCCGGGCGGTGGTAAGCGGCCGGTCGTCAATGGCGAAGAGGCGATCCAGCATCCGCTCGACCGGGCGGATATGGGATTCGCTCCTGCGGTCCTCCGGAATGGTGACGCCGTAAGCGGAGGCCATGTATTCATGGATCACCAGGCCCTGCACGATGCGGGCCAGTTCGCCCGCGTCGTTCGGCAGCTTTTCCAGCATGGCGGCGTATCTGCCGCCGGACGTCATCGCGCCGGGGCGCGCATGGAAGTCGAGTATCTGTTGTTGCATCGTCTGTGTGGCGTTCTCGGGTTGACGTGGCATTTCATTTCTCCTGCTTGTCTGGTTCTCTTCCGTTCGTCGTTCGCGCTGATCATCCCGTCCGGCGATCTGCTTCCCAGTGCCCTTCGGGCGACTCTGCGGGTTCAGAGATGCGGTATCGCCATCGCTGGTAGGCGAGGAAGGCAGCCATCAGCACCACGGCGGCGGTCACGCCGAGCAGCAATGCGAGACTGTTCCGGTCGCCGCCGAGCAGGTCACCGGCGAGCAGGGTGACGCCGGCTCCGGCGACGATGCTGTTGACGAAGGCGACCATGCTTGCCATGGTGGTGATGAACGCGACAAGCAATCCGAGCCGGAGCGCGGGCGTCGAGAGCGTCTCCGGCCAGCGTCCTTCACGAGCAGCGAAGTAAACGGCAGCTTCGGGCGTGAGCGTGCGGTAGTAACTGCGGATTCGGGCGATGCCGATGAGGCATTGCCTGTTTTCGATGGCGTTGTCCACGAGGCGGATGACCGTGAAGACGCCGAGCAGGAAGAGGGCCGGCAGCACCGTGGCGACGAAGGGCATGAACACCTCCCGGGACCGCGACACGAATCCCATCGCGACGAGAGAACTCGAGAGCGAAAAGATGTAGAGGGACGCCCGCGCCCCCGCCTCGCTGACCGTTGCGTTCGCCGCCGTCTGCAGCACGAAGTGTTCGGTGACGAGCGCCGACATGAATGCCGACTGCCGTTCTTTTTCATCCATGACAACACTCCCCGGTGATCGCCCGGACGGAGTTGCCCGGAGTCCGGAGCGCGTTCGGGGGCTTTGAAGCATTCACCGGATAGTCGTATTGATTTACCCCTTTCTGAAGGCCAGCCCTTTTGCTTTCAAAGCGCCCCGCAGTTTCGGCATCGTGCCGGGCCCTATGCCGTGAAGATCCGGAATTTCATCTTACTGCCGGTCTTCAGCTTTTTCTTTGAAGCCGGCATTTTGTCCCTTCCCGGCCTTCGTCAGCTTCACGTCCATCCAGGGCGACCAGTTCGAGCCGTCGCTTGACCGCTCGTGGTGGGCCGTGAAGGTGTGGCCGTCGTCGCTGAGTACAGATGTGCAGCGGTGCGCTTTCTCCCCCATCACCCCGCTCCCCGCCCATGTCCAGATGTTGTCGCGGACAGTCAATTCTTCTGTCCCGGTGTTGCCCCGGCTGTCGAAGAAGTGCGTGCGATACGTCCGGCTCGCGGCATCGTAGCCGATGATCTCGATGCCCTTCACTTCGTCGTCTCCCACGCGCCCGTCTATGTGGTGAAGAAGGAAGAAACCACCCGGCAGCCACTCGTAGGTGTCCACCGCAGTTATCCTGGCGGATGGGCCGTCCGGGCTCGCCTTTATTTCTCCTTCTGTATTCCACCTGTCGACGAATACGTCCAGCCGCCTGTGTTCCAGGCCCGGTTTGGGCGGCTGCTCTGGACCCTGGCATTAGTGCTCTTTGTCATAATGATTTCTCCTTTATCTCAACTTTGCGATTTGGAAGTCCCGGTGACTCACAGTGAGTACGCCGAAAACGCCTGACGAACCGACTCCGGGGCGGATTGATTCACACGAGTCCTGACCGGGAAGCTGATTCGGAATGAATCAGCTCGGGGGCCGCCTGGTCCGCTTCCCACTCAGGCGGCTTCGATGATCGCGAGCCGTGTGGACAGTTCAGGAATGACAGCCGTCAATACATCTTCAATCCGCTCGACGAAGATGAATTCCATTTCGGCGCGGACGTTCTCGGGCAGCTCGCGCAAATCCTTCTGATTCTCTTTCGGCAGGATCACGCGGCGGATGCCGGCGCGCCGCGCGGCCAGCACTTTTTCCTTCACCCCGCCGATCGGCAGCACCAGACCCGTGAGCGTGATCTCGCCGGTCATCGCCGTGTCGCTGCGCACGGGGGAGCCCGAGTAGATTGAAACGAGCGCCGTCGCCATCGTGATGCCGGCCGACGGGCCGTCTTTCGGGATCGCGCCCGCGGGCACGTGGATGTGAACGCCCGACTCCCTGAAGAGCGCGGGATCAATCCCGAGTTCGCCGGCGTGCGACCAGATGAAGCTCTGCGCGGCGCGGGCCGATTCCTGCATCACTTCACCGAGCTGACCCGTAATTTGCAGCCCGCGCCCGCCCGGCAGGATCGTCGCTTCGATGTACAGCACGTCGCCGCCCGCTTCAGTCCACGCGAGCCCCGTCGCCACGCCCGCGGGGAGCTGTTTGCGCGCCAGCTCGAAGGAGAAGCGCTCGGGCCCGAGCATCTCCTCCACGTCTTCAATGTTGACGGTCACCGGGGTCGTGTTGCCTTCGGCGAAGCGCAGGGTGACGCGGCGCGCGAGCCTCCCGATGGCACGCTCAAGCTGTCGCACGCCCGCTTCGTGCGTGTAACGGGAAATGACATGGCGCAATGCCTCATCGGTCAGGGTCAGCTGCTCGGGCGTCAGTCCGCTCTCTTTCAACTGGCGGGGGATCAGGTAGCGCCGCGCGATTTCGATCTTCTCCTCCTCGCTGTACCCCTGCAACCTGACGACCTCCATGCGATCCAGCAGCGGCTGCGGGATCGTCTCGAGCGTGTTGGCCGTCGTGATGAAGAAGACCTTCGAGAGGTCGAACGGCAGGTCGAGATAGTTGTCGCGGAAAGTATGATTCTGCGCCGGGTCGAGGATTTCGAGCAGCGCCGCCGCCGGGTCGCCGCGGAAGTCGTGCCCCAGCTTGTCCACTTCGTCGAGCATCAGCACCGGGTTATTCGCCCCGGCGCGGCGGACGGCCTGAATGATGCGACCGGGGAGCGCGCCGATGTAAGTGCGCCGGTGGCCGCGCAGTTCGGCTTCGTCGTGCATGCCGCCCAGACTGATGCGCTCGAATTTGCGACCGAGCGAACGCGCGATGGACTGACCGAGTGAAGTCTTGCCGACGCCGGGCGGGCCGACGAAACAGAGGATCGGCGCGTTCGCCTCGGGGTTGAGTTTCAGCACGCCCAGGTGTTCGAGGATGCGCTCCTTGACCTCCTTCACGTCGTAATGGTCTTCATCGAGTACCTGCCGCGCGCGCGCGAGGTCGAGGTTGTCTTCAGTGCTTTTCTGCCAGGGCAGTTCGAGGACGAGTTCGAGGTAAGTGCGGATGACGTGGTAATCAGGCGCGGCGGGCGGCAGGCGTTCCATGCGGGCCAGCTCGCGCTCGGCCTCGCGGCGCACGTCTTCGGGCAGACTGGCTTCCTCGATCTGCTGGCGCAGCATCTGCGCTTCGGCCTGCTCCGGATTCTCCTCGCCGAGTTCCTGCTGGATGGCGCGGAGCTGCTGGCGCAGCAGGTATTCGCGCTGCTGCTTGTTCATTTCGGTCTGCGCCTGGTTGTTGATCTGGTTGCGCAGTTCGAGGACCTGCAATTCATGCAGCAGGTACGAATGCAACATCCGCAGCGCGTCAATGCGGGTCGGCGCTTCGAGCAGCGCCTGCTCCTTCTCGACCTCAAGCCCGAGCAGCGAGCCGATCACGTAAGCCAGACGGAGCGGGTCTTCGTGACTGGCGAGCATCTGCGCGAATTCGGCGGGCGCGTTCGGCTGGGCCAGCTGAATGGCGCGGGTGGCCAGTTCGAGGATCGCGCGTTGCAATGCCTCGATCTCGGCGCCGCCCTCTTCGGGGACGGGCGACGGGCGGACGCGCGCGCCGAGGAAGGGCTCGGTCTGCTCGATTTTGATGATCACCACTCGCTCGACGCCCTGCGCGATCAGGTCAACGGTGCCGTCCGGGCGCCGCGCCATGCGCTTGATGACGGCCTTCGTCCCGATGCTGAACAGATCGTCCGCGCCGGGCGACTCGACTGCCGCGTCGCGTTGCGTCACGACCACGATCTCCTTGTCTTCGCTCGAGAGCGCGGTGTCAATCGCCGCCACGGAGGCGGGCCGGCTGACCGTCAGCGGCAGCAGCAGGTGGGGGAAGAGGACTGTATTTTTGACCGGCAGCAGCGGCAGCATCAGAATCTGTTCGTTGTCATTCATCGTTCGTCTCCTCATTCATGGCCACGCGGACGAGCAGCATGCCCTCGCGGCATTCCATCCTGAAGTCCGCGCGCTCCAGCTCGCACGGCAGTTCAAACGTCCGCTCGAAGCGGTCGTAAATAATTTCCATTGCGTAATGATTCCACCCTTCCTCGACGATCCGGTCGCGGCGCGTGCCGCTAATCAGGAGCTGCGACCCGCGGGCGATGACGGTCACGTCCTCGGGGCATACGCCGGCCAGATCGAGTTTAATGACCCACCCGTCGCGAGTGCGGAAGATGTCGGCCATCGGACGCCACGCCGGCGTCCCGCAGGCCCCTTCGGCGGGCAGACAGAAAATCAAGGTTGATCTGGTTTCACGCAAGTCTGTTTCTCCTCTTCGGGTAGTGAAGGAGATGAGTGAGACAGCATCGGGTTCGTAGTCCCGGCTGATGGTCTTTGAGAAATAAGTACAACTACGCTCGTGTCAGTAGCCCGACCGTGAGGGAGGGCTTGCATCGCAGGCTCAATCCCTCCCTCACGGTCGGGCTACTGACACGAATGATCTGGTTGCATTATTTATTCAAAGACCATCAGCCGGGACTACGAACCATCCCTCTGCCCCGCCTCACTATCATCGTCCGAACTCTTCGTCTCAATCTCCGCTCGCCGCGACGCGTCCTTCCGGCTTTTGCGGCGTGAAGTTCAACTCGCCGCGCGACGGGTCGAAGTCAACGATCACCGTCTGCCCGTCACGCACTTCGCCTTTCAGGATGCGGCGCCCGAGCGGCGTTTCGATTTCGCGCTGGATCGCGCGCTTGAGCGGGCGCGCGCCGTAAGCCGGGTCGAAGCCCGACTGCACCAGGTGCGTCCGCGCCGCGTCGGTCAGCCCGATCTGAATGTGTCGTTCGGCCAGCCGCTCGCGCAATCGCCCGAGCTGAATCTCGACGATCTGCTTCAGGTGTTCTTCCGCGAGCGCGTGGAAGACGATGATCTCGTCCACCCGGTTGAGGAACTCGGGTCGGAAGTGGCCGCGCATCTCCTCCAGCACCGCTTCCTTCATCCGCTCGTAAGCTTCGCCTGAAAACGCGCCGCGGTATTCGAGGATGCGCTGGCTCCCGATGTTCGAGGTCATAGTCACGATGGTGTTCTTGAAATTGACCACCCGACCCTGCCCATCAGTCAGCCGCCCGTCGTCGAGGATCTGCAGCATCACGTTGAAGACGTCGTGGTGCGCCTTCTCGATCTCATCGAAAAGAATGACCGAATACGGGCGCCGCCTGACGGCCTCGGTCAGCTGCCCGCCTTCCTCAAAGCCGACGTAGCCGGGAGGCGCGCCGATCAGCCGCGCGACGGTGTGCTTCTCCTGATACTCGGACATGTCAATCCGGATCATCGCGTGTTCGTCGTCGAAGAGGAATTCGGCCAATGCGCGCGCCAGTTCGGTCTTGCCGACGCCGGTGGGCCCGAGAAAGATGAATGAGCCGATGGGGCGATTCGGGTCTTTGAGCCCCGACCGCGCGCGGATGACGGCTTCGGCGACGGCCTGCACGGCCTCGTCCTGGCCGATCACGCGCTTGTGCAACTCGTCTTCGAGGCTGAGCAGTTTCTGCAGCTCGCCTTCGAGCAGCTTCGAGACCGGCACGCCGGTCCAGCGGCTGACGACCTCGGCGATGTCCTCCTCGTCTACTTCTTCCTTGATCAGCCGTGACGCGCCCTGCCTCTTCGCCAGCATCTCTTCTTCGGATTGCAACTTTCGCTCAAGCTCGGCGAGCCTGCCGTATTTCAGCTCCGCCGCGCGGTTGAGGTCGTACTGCCGCTCGGCCTGTTCGATCTCGATCCGGGTCTGCTCGATCTGTTCGCGCAGCGAGCGCAGCCGCTGCACGACCTGTTTCTCGGCCTGCCACTGCGCCCGCAGCGCGTCGGCCTGCGATTTCAAATCGGCCAGCTCCTTTTCAAGTCTCGCGAGCCGCTCCTTCGACGCCGGATCTTTCTCTTTCTTCAGGGCCTCGCGTTCTATTTCAAGCTGCATCACCCGGCGCGAGATTTCATCAAGCTCCGTCGGCATCGAATCAATCTCGGTGCGCAGCTTGGCCGCCGCCTCGTCAACCAGATCAATCGCCTTGTCGGGCAGGAAGCGTTCGGTGATGTAACGGTTCGAGAGTACCGCCGCCGCGACCAGCGCCGAATCCTTGATCCGCACGCCGTGATGGACTTCGTAGCGTTCTTTCAGCCCGCGCAGGATCGAGATCGTGTCCTCGACCGAGGGCTGATCAACCAGGACGGGCTGGAAGCGGCGTTCGAGCGCGGCGTCTTTCTCGATGTGCTGCCGGTATTCGTCGAGCGTGGTGGCGCCGATGCAGTGCAGCTCGCCGCGCGCGAGCATCGGCTTGAGCAGGTTGCCCGCGTCCATCGCGCCTTCGGCCTTGCCCGCGCCGACGACCGTGTGCAACTCATCAATGAAGAGAATGACGTTGCCGGCGGATTCCTGCACCTCCTTGAGGACCGCTTTCAGCCGCTCCTCGAATTCGCCGCGATACTTCGCGCCCGCAATCAGCGCGCCCATATCGAGCGCGACGATGCGCTTGTCCTTCAAACCTTCGGGCACGTCGCCGCGAATGATCCGTTGCGCGAGCCCTTCGACAATCGCCGTCTTGCCGACGCCGGGCTCGCCGATCAGCACCGGGTTGTTCTTGGTGCGGCGCGACAGCACTTGGATGGTGCGGCGGATTTCGTCATCGCGCCCGATCACTGGATCGAGCTTCCCTCGGGCGGCCAGCTGCGTCAGGTCGCGCCCGTAGCGTTCGAGCGCCTCGTAAGTCGCTTCCGGATTCTGCGAGGTGACGCGCTGCGAGCCGCGTACTTCCTGCAATGCCCGCATCAGTCGCTCGCGCGTGACGCCTAACTCTTTCAGGATACGCCCCGCAGCGCCCGTGTCATCGGTCATCGCGAGCAGCAGGTGTTCGATTGAGACGTAATCATCCTTGAGCTTCTTCGCCTCATCTTCTGCCTGCGCGAGCAGGCGGTTCAGACGGCCCGTGACGTAAATCTGATTGGGCGCTCCCGCCGGCCCCGAAACTTTCGGCATCCGCTCAAGCTCCTGCCCGACCCGTTGCCTGAGCCCGTCCAGGTTCACTTCAGCCTTGTTGAAGATCGAGGCCGCGAGACCCCGCTCCTGTTCGAGCAGCGCGGCGAGCAGGTGTTCGACATCCACTTGCTGGTGGCCGTAACGCGCCGCTTTCGACTGCGCGGCGGCGAGTCCCTGTTGCGCCCTCTCGGTAAAACGATTGATGTCCATCTTCATCCCTCCTGATTGCGAAATGCGGAGTGCGGATTCAGCTCAGTTGAATATATGGAACACCGCGGATCAGTACCGCGAGCGGTAGCGAGCGTGACTCCCGGATCGGGCCGATGGTGGAGCTACGCTCGCTACCGCTCGCGGTACTGATCCGTAGGCGCAAACGCATACTCTTCCGTTCCGCACTCCGCAATCGTTACAGTTGGCCGCGCAGCCTCTCGACCTCGCGCTGCGTCCGGGCCATCCGGTCGAGCAGGTCGAGGATCACACCAACGCCGGCGAGGTTCACGCCCAGGTCATGGCGCAGCCGCTCAATCGCGCGCAACCGCGGGATACACTCTGCGTCAAACAGCGCCCGTGAACCCGCGCACTGCGCCGGCTCGATCAACCCGTGCTCGACATACCGTTCGACCAGAGTCGGGTGGAGCCCGGCGCAGGATGCCAGATGGTCGAGCGTCAACTGTTCATGCTCGACGCGGCAGAGGGTGATCTGGAAACGCGATTCATTCATCGTCTGCCCCCGTTCATCAGTTCGCGCGCGTTGAAGCGCGATTCGGCGGCGAGCCGCTCAAACAGCGCCCGCTCGGCGTCGGTCGGGTGCGGCGGGATGACGATCTTCAGTCTGACGTATTCGTCACCGCGGCTGCCGCCCCTCTGTTTCAACCCCTGCCCGCGCAGCCTCAGCCGCTGGCCGCCCTGCGCGCCCGCCGGGATGGTCATCTCAACCGAGCCGTCGAGCGTCGGCACGCTCACTTTCGCGCCCAGCGCCGCCTCCCACGGCGTGATGGGCAGCTCGACCTGAATGTCGCCGTCGCTCGTCAGGCTGAACAACCCATGCGGCCTGAGCCGCACGTGCAGCAGCAGGTCGCCCGCCTGAGCGTTGCCCGTCCCGGCCGCGCCCTGCCCGGCGAGTCGAATGACCGAGCCTTCGCGCACGCCGGCGGGGATGGTCACGTCAAGTGTTTTGGGCTGATTGACCACGCCCGCGCCGCGACAGGTCGGGCACGGCTTGTTGTTTTGCGCGCCGCTCCCGTGGCAGGTCGGGCACGCGACCGTGCTTTGCAGCGTGATCGTGCGCGTCACGCCGCGATGGGCCTCTTCGAGAGTCAGTTCGATTTCGGCTTCCACGTCCTGGCCGCGCATGGCGAAGCCCGCGCCCGCTCGCGAGCCGCGCCGGCCGCCAAACAGGCTCTCGAAGAAGTCGCTGAAGCCTCCGGGCCCCCCGCCCTGCCCGCCGAAGATGTCGCCGAAATCGCCGTACTCAAAGCGCACGCCTTCCTGGCCGGCCCAGCCCGGCGGCGGGGTGAAGTCGGAACCCGCCCGCCAGTTCGCGCCGAGCTGGTCATAGCGCCGGCGCTTCTCCGGGTCGGAGAGGACTTCGTTGGCTTCGCTGATCTCCTTGAATTTCTCCTCGGCGCTCTTGTCACCCGGGTTGACGTCGGGGTGATATTTCCGCGCGAGCTTGCGGTAGGCTTTCTTGATCTCGTCCTCTGTCGCGGTGCGGGCGACGCCGAGGACTTCGTAGTAATCTCGAAATTTCACAGCCATAGTTCGACGGCTTCAGCACGAAGAAATGTCGCCCATCTTCGCGGCTGACTACTGTTGCAGCGTCCGGGCGGGTCTCATCGCGCCACGCGCACGCGCGCCGGCCGGAGTAATTTCTCTCCCCAGCGGTAGCCGCGACTCAGTTCATCAAGCACCGCCCCCGACTCGCCCTCGTCACTTTCGACCGTGCCGATGGCTTCGTGCAGTGTCGGGTCAAACTGCTGGCCGGCACTCTCGAACGGCGTGACGCCCTGGGCCTCCAGCACGCCGGCCAGCCGCTTGCGAACCGCGCGCATCCCTTTGACGATTGATTCCGGTGACTCTTCCGCGTGGGCGAGCGCGCGGTCGAAATCGTCCATCACTTCGAGCAGCGCGAGGACGATGTCGCGTTTGCCCGTCATCGCCGCGCCCTCACGTTCCCGCTCGACACGCTTGCGGAAGTTGTCGAAGTCAGCCAGCGTGCGCAACCGCATGTCGCGCTCGCGTCCCAGTTCATCCCTGAGTCGCTCAACCTCTTCCTGCCCGGCGTCCGCCTGCACTACATTTTCCCGCTCTTTCATTTCCATAACCCGGCTGCCCTCTGGCGGCAGACTCTCCGGTTTGCCGCCGCCCGGCTCGTTCGGCCATTCCAGGTAATCAATGGCTGGGCTGCACTCCCTTTGTTGACCCAACAAAGGCTGAGTCTCACCACAGACCTTTGCACCTTCAACGGACGGCTCTGCCATGCGGCGGCAAACCGGAAAGTCTGCCGCGACCAGTATCACGAGCGCGGCCTGAATTCGGCGTCAATCACGTCATCAGGGCCGCCGCGCTGACCACCCTGACCGCCGCTCTCCCCTCCGACGCCTCCGGCCGCCGCGCGAGTCTGCCCCGTTGCCGCGAGGCCCGCCGCCAGCTGTTGCAGATCGCTCGACAACTGGCGCAGCCGCGCGATGTCAGGGGAATTGTTTTTCACCAGCTCGCGAATCTCATTGATCATCTGCTCGGCGCGCGCCTTTTCATTCACCGGCACGCCCGCGCCCAGCTCGCTGATCTGGCGTTCGACCTGATAAGCGATTGAATCGGCCTGGTTGCGCGCGTCAACTTCCTCGCGGCGCCGGCGGTCTTCTTCGGCGTGACTCTGCGCGTCGGTGACCATGCGGTCAATCTCGTCCTTCGAGAGCTGAGTCGAGCCGCTGATCGTGATCTTCTGCTCCCTGCTCGTCGCCTTGTCGCGGGCCGTCGCGGTCAGGATGCCGTTGGCGTCAATGTCAAAGGTGACCTCGACCTGCGGCAGGCCGCGCGGCGCAGGGCCGATACCTTCGAGCCGGAAGTGGCCGAGCGTACGGTTATCGCGCGCCAGTTCGCGTTCGCCCTGCAGGACGTGAATGTCCACGGCCGTCTGATTGTCTTCGGCGGTCGAGAAGACTTCCGAGCGGCGCGCCGGGACGGTCGTGTTGCGCTCAATCAGTTTCGTCATCACGCCGCCGAGCGTCTCGACGCCTAAGGAGAGCGGCGTCACGTCGAGCAGCAGCACGTCCTTCACTTCGCCGGCGAGGACGCCTGCCTGGATCGCCGCGCCGATGGCGACGACTTCGTCGGGGTTGACCGACTGGTTCGGCTCCTTGCCGCCGGTCAGGCGCCGCACCAGAGCCTGCACCGCCGGGATGCGCGTCGAGCCGCCGACCAGCACGACTTCGTCAATGTCGCGTTCGGTCATCTTCGCGTCCGCGAGCGCCTGCCTGACCGGCCCGGCGCAGCGTTCAACCAGATCGGCGGTGAGCTGATCGAACTTCGCGCGCGTCAGTTTCATGTCGAGGTGCTTCGGCCCCGTCGCGTCGGCCGTGATGAAGGGCAGGCTGATTGTGGTCTCGACCGTACTCGACAATTCGATCTTGGCTTTTTCCGAGGCCTCGGTCAGGCGCTGCAATGCCTGGCGGTCGCTGCGCAGGTCAATGCCCTGATCGCGGCGGAACTCTTCGGCCAGCCAGTCAACGATCCGCTTGTCGAAATCGTCGCCGCCCAGGTGCGTGTCGCCCGCCGTTGACTTGACCTCGAAGACGCCCTCGCCGACTTCGAGGAGCGAGACGTCGAAGGTGCCGCCCCCCAGGTCGAAGACGAGGATCGTTTCGTTGCCCTTTTTATCCAGCCCGTAAGCGAGCGCGGCGGCGGTCGGCTCGTTGATGATGCGCAGCACGTTGAGGCCGGCGATCTTCCCGGCGTCCTTGGTCGCCTGCCGCTGCGCGTCGTTGAAGTAAGCGGGCACGGTGATCACTGCGTCGGTGACCTTCTCGCCCAGATACTTCGCGGCGTCGTCGGCGAGCTTGCGCAGCACCTGCGCTGAGATCTCCTCGGGCGCGACCTGTTTGCCCTGAATCTCGAAGCGCACCGCGTCGTTCGGGCCGGCGACGACTTTGTACGGCACGTTTTTGATCTCGTCCTGGACTTCGGCGTAGCGCCGCCCGATGAAGCGCTTGGCCGAGTAGATGGTGTTTTCCGAATTGAGGACCGCCTGCCGCCGTGCCAGCTGCCCGACCAGCCGCTCGCCGGTTTTGGTGAAGGCCACGACGGACGGGGTCAGGCGACTGCCTTCGCTGTTGATGATGACTGTCGGTTTGCCGCCTTCCATCACGGCGACGACGGAATTGGTTGTGCCCAGATCAATGCCAACTGCTTTTGCCATAACTCCACCTCGTTACAAATTCACCGCGGAGGGGCAGGGGATGCGGGCAACCGCTTTCTCCCGCCCACTGCGCAATTGACCTGCTCAATGTGACGGCGCCGCGTGCCCGATGTGATGCGCCCCGCCGCCGGGCGCGTGTCTGCTGCGCAGCCGGAACGCGAGGGCGATCATCAGCACGCCGAAGAACAGCGCATAACTCCCGATCAGCCAGAGGACCGAGAGCGTGCCCACCACGGGGAAGATCACCAGCAGCATCCCGAACATGACCGAAAGAATGCCGCCGAGCGCCATCAGCCATTCGCCCGTGATTTCGCGGCGCAGCCGGAAGGCCGTGATGATTTCAAACACCCCGGTCATAATGGCCCAGAACGCGATCAGGGCGAGCAGCCCGAAGGCGGTGATGTCGGGCCAGGCGAAAGTGATCGCGCCGATGGCAATCCCGGCGATGCCCTCGAACAGCAGGGCCCACCAGTGACGGCTGTCGCTCTCGCGGCTGAAGGCGGCGACGAGCGCAAAGATTCCGTCCACCAGCGCGTAAACGCCGAAGACCGTGACCAGCGCGAGCAGCGTCACCCCCGGCAGCAGAAAGGCCGCCAGCCCGAAGGCCACGGCCGCCAGTCCGCGGACCGCCAGCATCCACCAGTTGCGCACAAGCACAGTGAGCATAACTTCATCTCCTCTCCTGCGATCAGGAACGGCGTTCAACCGGGCGCAGCCGCCCTGAACTATCCGCTTCTCAACCCGGAGGCGTACTATTCTGTCTCACCGTCCCCGGGCAAAATTGCCACACGCCTGCCGGCCGAAAAAATCGCCCGCGGGCCAGTCGGGCCCAATGCAGGTCAGAAAACGGACAGGTCGTATCAAATATCTGTACGCCCCCTGCGCACATTTATTTGCCCGCTCGCTCGGGCGCATTCAGGCCACACCTGACCGAATCTGTTTCAATCAGTCCTCAGACTTCACTTAGCTCCGGGTGCAATCACTGTTCCAGCAGCGCCACCCGGCTGAATCGAGTTTCAGCCGACAATCTGTCGCGCGGATTTCCCCAGCCGCCGGGTGAAATGCCGCAACTCAATCGGGTAATCATCGCAGCCGGCCGGGGAGTCGGGGGAGTGGGCGGCCTGACCTGTTGCGGGCGGCCGCTCAGGTGAGCTTCACTTCATCGAGCTTCTCGGGCGAGGGGTAAAGTTCTTCGAGGCGAGTGGTGAGGTAATTGAAAGCTTCGTCAACCGAATCGGTTCTGAGGAAGAGGTCGAGGTCTCCGGGGCTGACGACACCCCATTGCACCAGGGCGTCGAAGCTGAGTACTTCGTCCCAGAATTCGGCCCCGAAGAGGACGACCGGCATCGTCTTGCGCGGACGTTTTGTCTGGATCAGCGTCAGCACCTCAAAGAGTTCATCCATCGTCCCGAAGCCGCCGGGGAAGACTACCAGCGCCTTGGCCGGGTAAACGAACCAGAATTTGCGCATGAAGAAGTAGTGGAACATGAAGGTCAGCTCGGGCGAAACGTATTCGTTCACGCGCTCTTCGGTCGAGAGGTCAATGTGCAGCCCGATGCTCTTGCCGCCGGCGAGCGCGGCGCCGCGGTTGGCCGCCTCCATCATCCCGCCCGAGCCGCCCGAGCAGATGATGAAGTGGCGGTTATGCGTGAGCGACATTGACCATTCGGTCACGCGGCGCGCGAGTTCGACCGCGTCGTTGTAATACCGCGAGAGCCTGACGGCGGCCTCGGCGCGCGCCCGCGCGGCTTCCGTCTCCGGCGTCGCCGCGCCCGCCCGTTCGATTTCCGCGATCAGTTCGGCCCTCCGCCTGGCGGCGTCCTCCGAAGCAATCGAGCGCGCCGAGCCGAAGAAGACAATCGTGTCGCGCACGCGCTCCTCGCGCAGCCGCTCGGCCGGCTCCAGATATTCGGCCAGGATGCGGAGCGGGCGGGCGGGCGGGCTCTTCAGGAATTCGGGGTTGAGGTAGGAGAGCAGGAGATCGGAAGGTTCTGACATGGCTTCCTCAATAAATGTCATGACTAAAAGTGATGGTGCGGTGCCGCACTGCCGCGTGTCCTGATGTTGTTCAGACCTGCTTTTGCAATAACACCGCCACCAGCTCGCCGAGTCTCATCGCGAGGCCGCGCTTGCGCCAGTTTTCGAGCGTGACCCGGTGACACGCCGCGAGGTCGTCGCGAAAGATCCGCTCCCACTCGGCGGCAAAGTTGCGGTCGTAGACGCAGACGTTGTTCTCGTCATTGAGCGCGAAGGAGCGGGCGTCAAAATTCGTCGTCCCGACCGTGGACCAGATGCCGTCGCAGACCATGTATTTCTGGTGGAGCATCGTCCGGTTGAATTCGTAAATTTCGACCCCGGCTTCGAGCAGCCGGCCGTAGAGCCGCGTGCTGTTGTAACGCGCCAGCAGGTTGTCGTTGTGGATGCCGGTGGTCATGACCTTCACGTCAACCCCGCGCTTCCGCGCCTCGGTCAGGATGCCGACGGCCTGTTCGTCGGGGATGAAGTACGGGTTGGCGATGAAGATTGATTTGCGCGCGCAGGCGATGGAGAGGTAGTACATAATCCGCACGGTCGAAGAGCCGCTCTCGGGCGAACTCAGGATGGACTGCGCGGCGAGTGCGCCGGCGGGTTCGGTTTGCGGGTAGAAGGCCGGGCCCGAGATCATCTCGTGGGTCGTCTCCAGCCAGTTGCGCGCGAAGGCTGATTGCAGCGGCGTGACCGCCGCGCCCTCGATGCGGATCTGGATGTCGCGCCAGCGCGCCGGGTTCTCGGCGTTGCCGAGCCACTGGTCGGCGATCCCCGCCCCGCCCGTGAAGCCGACCCGCCCGTCAACGATCAGCGATTTGCGGTGCGTGCGGTTGTTGGCGCGGTCCATCGTGTACCAGCGGACCGGGTGGTACCACGCGACCTGACAGCCGCCCGCCTTCATCGTGTTCAGGAGTTCATCGCTGATCGTCGCCGAGCCGACCGCGTCGAGCAGAATTTTGACGGGCATCCCGGCTCGCGCCTTCGCCGCGAGCGCCTCGGCGAAGCGGCGCCCGATCTCACCGGCCCAGTAAATATAGGCTTCAATGGTGATCGAACGTTCGGCGCGCTCGATGGCGTCGAGCATCGCCGGGTAAAACCCGTCGCCGTTGTTGAGGATGTCGATCCGGTTGCCCGGCAGAAACGGCGTGTCCGTCGCGCCGGCGATTGAGGGCAGGAATTCGGCGGAATCAATCGCGAATTCGTGGTCGAGCCCGTACTGCGGCTCCTCCTCGACGGGCCTGAAGAGGTAGACGATGACCGCGAAGATGAGGAGCGCGAGCAGCCCGAGCCACCGCTTCCACGTCATCTCGGCCGCCTGAATCAGCACCCACAGCCACCACGACCAGACGTGACAGCGCAACCGCGTCATCAACCCGACGGGTCCGGCGGTTCTGCACCGTGCCTCGTCGCGCAATCGGCGCAGGGGTTCGGGCGGCGGCGGAATTTCTTCCTTTATTTCAGTCTCGATTTCTGTGGGCACGGGCATCTGAGTTATTTACTTCCGGCGCTGATCCTTTCGCTCCACGATCTGTCGAACGTCGGCGGCGACCTTCTCCACCTCTTCGCCGACGTGTTCGACGCCTTTGCGCGAGGAGTCCACTTTCTCCGTGATCGCCTCCGTTGATTTGCCAATCTCCTCTTTGACCTCGCGGGTCTCTTCCTCGACGGAATCATCAATGACCCGCATGACTTCTTCGGGCGGGGGGGAGACCTTGAGCGCGGCGACCTCGCGGTCGCGCGGGACGTAGAATGAATTGTTCATCGCGTTGAGCTGTTCGATGACGTGGTCGAGCATCTCGATCACCTTGGCCGTCTTCTGCTCGGCGAGCAGGTTGACCTGCAGGTCGAGTTCGTTGCGACGCGCGCTGATCCGCGCGTCGCGGTTCTGCGAAATCAGCACGAAGGTCGAAAGGAAGATCGCTTCGAGCGAGACCACCAGCGTGAGCAGCCCGAACGGGTAAGGGTCGAAGCCCGTGAAGGGGGGCAGGTCGAAGAGGCCGACGTTGAGCAGAATCCAGATGCCGAACCAGATGGTGTGCAGATAAACGAACAGCATCGAGCCGGAAAACCTGGTCATCCGGTCCGCCATGCGCTCCTGCCGCGACTCCGCGCTGTCGGTCTTGCGCTGCATCTCGACGACGGCACGAATGTTCCGGCGCAGGATTTCACTCTGCTCGCTTTCATTACCGCCCGGTGAAATCATCTGCTGCCCCCGTCAGATTCACTTCTCAAAAACAGTCCCTCCTTGTCCCGCATCAGTACACAGCTGTATTCCTTCTGATCAGACGGATCAGGTCCTGGGACATCACAGCCATTCTCATTCACCCAGAGCAAATGTAATGCTGAAGCGCGGGAGCAACTCTGTCTCGCTTTATTGCAGAGAACATCCCCCGAGTGGAATACCCCTTGCTCTTTGAGTCGCCGCGATTAAATCTGACTGATTGAAGGCTGAGGCTGCCGCATCTCGGATGAAGACCTGGCCCGGACAACCTTACCCGCTCGGGGCGACGTGGGACGGCGCGGGCGTCAACTTCGCGCTCTTTTCGGAGAACGCGACGGCGGTCGAGTTGTGCCTCTTTGACCGGCAGGATACGGCGCGGCAGACGCACTCCATTCACCTCAACGAACAGACCAACCACGTCTGGCACGTCTACCTGCCCGAAGTGAAGCCCGGACAGCTTTACGGTTACCGCGTCTACGGGCCGTACGAGCCGCAGGCCGGTCACCGCTTCAACCCGGCGAAGTTATTGCTCGACCCGTATGCCCGGGCCGTCAACGGCGACCTCGCGTGGGATGACGCGCTCTTCGGTTACACCATCGGCGACGAGCAGGGCGACCTCTCACGCGACGAACGCGACAGCGCGCCGTTCATCCCGAAATGCGTCGTCGTTGATTCAGTATTCAACTGGGGCGGGGACAGGCTGCTCAGGACCCCGTGGGAGCGGACGCTGATTTACGAACTTCACGTCAAAGGCTTCACCAGGCTGCACCCGCTCGTCCCCCCGGAGTTGCGCGGGACTTTCGCCGGGCTCGCGCACCCGGCGGTCGTCGAATACCTGAAGCAACTCGGCATCACCGCCGTCGAGCTGCTGCCCGTCCACCAGTTCGTGCGCGACCGCCACCTCGTCGAGCGGGGACTCAGCAATTACTGGGGCTACAACTCGATCAGTTACTTTGCGCCCGACGGCCAGTATTCGAGCGGCGGCTGCGCGGGCGGGCAGGTCGGTGAATTCAAGGCGATGGTCAGGGCGCTGCACCAGGCCGGGATCGAAGTCATCCTGGACGTGGTGTACAACCACACGGGCGAGGGCAGCGAACTCGGGCCGACGCTCAGCTTCCGCGGGATTGACAACGCCTCGTATTACCGCCTCTCGCCCGAAGACCGGCGGTATTATCTGGACTTCACCGGCTGCGGCAACACGCTCAACCTGACGCACCCGAACACGCTGCAACTGCTGACCGACAGCCTGCGGTACTGGGTGCAGGAGATGCACGTTGACGGGTTCCGCTTCGACCTGGCTTCGACGCTCGCGCGCAAGCTGTATGAAGTGGACCGGCTCGGCGCGTTCTTCGGGATCATTCATCAGGACCCGGTGCTGTCGCAGGTCAAGCTGATCGCCGAGCCGTGGGATCTGGGCGAAGGCGGTTATCAGGTCGGGAACTTCCCGGTGCTGTGGGGCGAATGGAACGGGATCTTCCGCGACACGGTGCGCAGCTTCTGGAAGAACGACGGCGGGCTCGTCTCGAACCTGGCTTACCGCCTGACCGGGAGCAGCGACCTTTATGAAGAAGGCGGGCGCCGCCCGCACGCGAGCATCAACTTCATCACCGCGCATGACGGCTTCACGCTGGCCGACCTCGTGAGCTACAACGAGAAGCACAACGAGGCGAACGGCGACGACAATCGCGACGGCCACGACCACAACCTGAGCTGGAACTGTGGCGCGGAAGGGCCGACCGACGACCCGGGCGTCTGCGGCTTGCGCGCGCGGCAGCAGCGGAATTTCCTGGCCACATTGCTGCTCTCGCAGGGCGTCCCAATGCTCCAGGCCGGCGACGAGATCGGTCGCACCCAGCGGGGCAACAACAACGCCTACTGCCAGGATAATGAAATCTCGTGGCTCGACTGGCGGCTCGATGATTCAAAGCAGAAGCTGCTCGAATTCACGCGGCTCCTGATCCAGCTCTTTCATGAACACCCGGTACTCAGGCGCCGCAAGTTTTTTCAGGGCCGCCGGATTCGCGGCTCTGAAATCCGCGACCTGGTCTGGTTCCGCGCCGACGGCAGCGAGATGACCGAAGAAGACTGGGACGACCCTCTGGCCAGTTCAATCGGCCTCAGGCTGGCCGGCGACGCCATCCCCGAAGTTGATCGTTACGGCAACCACATCGTTGATGACACGCTGCTGATCCTGATGAGCGCCTATCACGAGCCGCAGCCCTTCGCGCTGCCGGCGCACCGCGAAGACGTCGAATGGGAGCTGATCCTCGACACCCGACACCCGCTCGGCAGGCCGGGCAGGCCGATGGTCGTGCGAGGCGACAATGTCTACGAAATGGAAGCGCGGTCGCTGGCGCTCTTCCGCCTGCGCTCAGCCGAACGCTGAAGGAAGGAAAAGGGGAAAAGTAGAAAGTGAAAAGTAAGAAGGCAGAACTGTTATGACACGCCGCCTTTTTACTTTCTCCCGGAGAATAACGATGAGCATCCGTGATAAGTACGATGAGCTGCTGGCTGAAACATCAGAGGCGCAGCAGGACGCTTATGCGGCGAGCCCCGAGACGCTGGCGAACCCGCAGGAGCTGATCCGGCGGCGGGCTTACGAACTCTACGAGCAGCGGCGGGAAGGCGAGGGAAGCGCGCTGACCGACTGGCTCGAGGCCGAGGCCGAAGTCAACGCCGCGCTCGGCACGCCCGCTCAGGACGCGCCTGACGACGAGCGGCGATGGCAGACTGCGTCAATGCGCCGCAGTGACTGATAGTGAGTTGAATGAAGCATGAGCATAAATCCGTCGCTACGCGGCGCAGCAATTGATGCACGCTTCAGCTGTTCAAACCCCTCGCGATGAAAGTCACGAAACAAAATCGCCGGCTGCACATCGGGGCGGAAGTCGTGCCGCAGGGTGGCGCGCATTTCCGCGTCTGGGCGCCGCGCCGCAAGCATGTCGAAGTCGTCATCGAAGGCGGGCGGGGTTTTGATCGCGGCACTCGAACAAACGCGCTTGAGCCTGAAGAGGCTGGTTACTTTTCCGGCCTGGTCGAAGCGGCGGGCGACGGCACGCTCTATCGCTTCCGGCTGGACGGCGGCGGCGAGCTTTATCCCGACCCCGCCTCGCGCTTTCAGCCGGAGGGCCCGCACGGGCCCTCACAGGTCGTTGATCCGAACGCGTTCGAGTGGGGTGATGACAACTGGCGCGGCGTCCGAATGCCCGGACAGGTCATCTACGAAATGCACGTCGGCACGTTCACGCGCGAGGGGACGTGGGCGGCGGCGACGCGCGAACTCGACGAACTGGCGGCGCTCGGCATCACGCTGCTCGAAGTCATGCCGGTGGCGGATTTCCCCGGGCGATTCGGCTGGGGCTACGACGGCGTGGACCTCTTCGCGCCGACGCGGCTTTACGGCGTGCCGGATGACTTCCGCCGCTTCGTGGATCGCGCGCACGCGCTCGGCCTGGGCGTCATCCTCGACGTCGTTTACAACCACCTGGGGCCGGACGGGAATTACCTGAAGCAGTTCGCCGAGGATTACTTCACCGACCGTTACACGACCGACTGGGGCGAGGCGATCAATTACGACGGGGAGAACTCGGGGCCCGTGCGCGAGTTCTCCCTCGACAATGCGGCTTACTGGATTGACGAATACCACCTCGACGGCCTGCGGCTGGACGCGACGCAGAATATTTACGACTCATCCGCCGACCACATCATCGCCGCCATCGCGCGGCGCGTGCGCGGCGCGGCGCGGGGCCGCGGCACCGTCATCGTCGCCGAAAACGAGCCGCAGGAAGCGACGCTCGTGCGGGCGGCGGAGCAGGGCGGTTACGGCCTTGATGCGCTCTGGAATGACGATCTGCATCACAGCGCGATGGTCGCGCTCACCGGGCGCAACGAAGCCTATTACACCGATTACCTGGGCCGGCCGCAGGAATTCATCTCGGCCGTCAAGTACGGGTACCTCTATCAGGGGCAGTGGTACAAGTGGCAGAAGCAGCGGCGCGGCACTCCGACATTGAAGCTGCCGCCGGCGACCTTTGTCACCTTCATTCAGAATCATGATCAGATTGCGAATTCGGGTCGCGGCGAGCGCTGCCACGCGCTGGCGAGTCCGGGCCGCTACCGCGCGATGACCGCGCTCATGCTGCTCGCGCCCGGCACGCCGATGCTCTTTCAGGGGCAGGAATTCGCGGCTTCGAGCCCGTTCTTTTACTTCGCTGATCACAAGGAAGAGCTGGCCGGTCTGATCCGCAAGGGTCGGGCCGAATTCCTGGCGCAATTCCGCAGTCTCGCGACCGCGGAGGCTCAGGCCGTCCTGAATGACCCCTGCGACCCGCAGACGTTTGAGCGGTCAAAGCTCGATCTCGCCGAACGCGAGCGACACGCGGGGGTTTATCAAATGCACCGCGACCTGCTCAGGCTGCGGCGCGAAGATGCGGTATTCAGCGCACAGCGCGCCGGTGGGGTTGATGGCGCCGTCCTCGCCGGCGAAGCTTTCGTGCTGCGCTTTTTCGGCGAAGACGGCGAAGACCGGTTGCTGCTCGTCAACTTCGGCGCTGACCTGCATCTCAACCCCGCGCCCGAACCGCTGCTCGCGCCGCCGGAAGGAACGGAGTGGGAAACATTGTGGTCGAGCGAGGACCCGCGTTACGGTGGCCTGGGGACTCCGCCGCTCGATTCTGAAGAGAACTGGCAGCTCCCGGGTCACGCGGCGGTGGCGCTCGGGCCGGTCGAGATACATGAGGACAAGGCGCAGGCCGCGAGAGAGCGGAAGCGGGCGCAGTGGAAAGGAGAGAAGAGAAAATGACTGAACCAATCCGTCGCCTCGCCTGGCCGGGGAAAAATGACGCCGATTCGTTTCTGAGACAGGAGTGGCTGGTCACCAACGGCATCGGCGGCTACGCCTCGGGCACGATTGCCGGGATCGCGACGCGGCGCTTTCACGGGCTGCTCGTCGCCGCGCACCCGGCCCCGCTCGGGCGCGTGATGATGCTCAACCAGCTGGCCGAGTACCTGCGCCTGCCCGACGGCACCGCGATTCGTCTCTGCGGTGAGGAGTGCGCGGCGGGCAGCGTCGAACTTGCGGGCACGGAGTACCTGGCCGAATTCCGGCTGGAGATGGGGCTGCCCGTGTGGCGCTATGAGATCGGCGACCTCGTGCTGGAAAAGCACCTGATCATGCCGCACCTCCAGAACACGGTTCACGTCACTTACAAACTGCTCTCGGGCGAACGTCCCGTGCAACTCCAGCTGCGGCCTGCGATCTACTTCCGCCTGCACGAGGGCCTGGTCAGCGAGCCGCTCTCAGACCCTTATACACTGACCATCGTTGATGACCGCTACGAGATCAGAGGCAAGGCCGATTACCCGCCGCTCAGGCTGCAATTGAAAGGCGAGGCGGCGGCACTGACGCTCGACCGCGGGATCATCAAGGACCAGTTCTATCGCATCGAGGCGCGGCGCGGCTACGACTCGCAGGGCGTGTTGTGGAGCCCGGGGTATTTCACCGCCACGCTCGCAGCCGGGGCGGGCGCCACGCTGATCGCTTCGACCGAAGGGTGGACGACGATCACCGCGCTCTCGCCCGAAGAAGCGCTGCCCGCCGAACACGAACGCCGCGCGCGCCTGCTTGCGGCGGCGACCCCCGTCGCCCGGTCGGGCGTGGGCGCGGAACTGGTGCTGGCGGCGGATCAGTTCATCATCATCCCCGCCGGCCGCAGTGAAGAGGCCGCGCGCGCGCGCGCCGCCGGCGACGAAGTGCGCACAGTGATCGCCGGCTACCACTGGTTCACCGACTGGGGGCGCGACACGATGATCAGCCTCGAAGGGCTCGCGCTCGTGACCGGGCGTTACGCCGAGGCGGGCTGGATCCTGCGCACCTTCGCGCATTACGTGCGCGACGGCCTGATCCCGAATATGTTCCCCGAAGGCGAGCGGGAAGGCCTCTATCACACGGCCGACGCGACACTATGGTTTTTCCATGCGCTCGATCGTTACGTCCAGGCGACCGGCGACCGCGACACGCTCAGGCAGATCCTGCCGAAGCTGCAGGAGATCGTGGCCCACCATCTGGCGGGCACGCGCTTCGGCATCGGCGTTGACCCGCGCGACGGGCTGCTGCGGCAGGGCGCGGAAGGTTATCAGCTGACATGGATGGACGCGAAGGTCGGCGACTGGGTCGTCACGCCGCGCCGCGGCAAGGCGGTCGAAATCAACGCGCTCTGGTACAACGCGCTGCAACTGCTGGCGCGCTGGGTGAACGAAGAAGGGGACGCCGCCGCCGCGCAGTCGCTGGCCGAGCGGGCGGAGCAGGCGCGGCGCTCATTCAACCAGCGCTTCTGGTATGACAAAGGCGGTTACCTCTACGACGTGATTGACGGCGAGCAGGGGGACGATCCGGCCTGTCGCCCGAACCAGCTGCTCGCCCTCTCGCTCAAGTACCCGGTCCTCGCCGAGGATAAATGGAAGCCGGTGCTGGACGTGGTTGCTGAGCGGCTGGTCACGCCGGTGGGGCTGCGCTCGCTCGCGCCGGGACACCCCGATTACAAGCCGCAATACGACGGCGACCTGCGGGCGCGCGACGCCGCGTACCATCAGGGCACGGTCTGGGGGTGGCTGATCGGGCCGTTCATTGACGCATGGCTGCGGGTCCACCCCGAAGACCTGCACGGCGCCGGGCGTTTCGTCGCGGGCTTCGCGCCGCGCCTGAGCGAAGCCTGCGCCGGCTCGATCAGCGAAATCTTCGACGCCGAACAGCCGTTCCTGCCGCGCGGCTGCGTCGCGCAGGCGTGGAGCGTCGCGGAAGTGCTGCGCTGCCTGGTCCGGACCACGCAATGAAAGTCAGCAGGCAGAAGTCGGAAAGTGGAACTACCGCTGATCAACAGCATCTCTTCCTTCGCTCTGACTTTTGCCTTCTGCCTTCTGACTTTCATTGTGGCGCAACGGAAACATACATCTGACGTACTTCGCCGGTACAGCAGTCAGAGTCCTCCCGAATAAGCTTATCCGGTTATAACCATCAGCCGGCACACTGACTTTCTGTCATTACTGCCTGTGGCCCGGACTTTGCAGGACACCAGGGCGGGATCAAAGCGCCGAATGACAGGTGTCTCATACGTTATCTGAAAGGAGAATAGCTATGGCTGAAGAAGTATCGTCAGGTGGAGCAGGAGGGGCAATGTGGGCGTTAGTGACGCTGCTCATTGTATTGCTTGTCGTCGCCGTCCTCTGGTTCGGCGGGGTCTTTTCTCCGCACAAAAGATCAATTGACATCAATATCAACAAACCCGGCCTCATTCTGTTGCAGCCAGTAGGCTGATGAGTCCGGGGCGGCGCCGAGGGCGAACCGAATCGGCGCTGATAACCGAAAGGAGTATCGCAGTGGCAATCACAAACGATGATGTGATTTCGACTCTCAACAATCTGATCGAGACCTGTCGCGACGGGCAGAACGGGTTCCAGTCGGCCGCCGAAGGCGTGACCGACCCGCAGCTCAAGAGTCTGTTCGGGCAGTACGCGCAGCAGCGGGCGCAGTTCGTCGGCGAATTGCAGGGCGAAGTGCGCCGCCTGGGCGGCGACCCGGAGAACAGCGGCAGCGTGGCCGCCGCGCTGCACCGCGGCTGGATCAACATCAAGTCAGCCGTGACCGGCAAGGACGAACACAACATTCTGGAGGAGTGCGAGCGCGGTGAGGATTCGGCGGTGAGGAATTACGAGGATGCGCTCAAGGAGGTGCTGCCGAGCCAGGTGATGAGCCTCGTCCAGCGCCAGTTCGAATCAATCCGCGAGGCTCACAACCGCGTGCGCGCGCTCAGAGACAGGACGCGCAGGGCCGGAGCCTGACCGGGTGGGACGCGGATAACACGGATACGACGGACCGGGGATCAGGCTCTGATCCGCGATGATCCGTCGCGTCCGAGTCATCCGCGTTCATTAGTTTTATTCCTTTTCCAGCAGAAACCAGTAAAACCCATACTCATTGAGCGCCAGCTGATAGGGCTGCGTAGTGATACGTGGGAAGTTGACCTGATATTGCAGGTCAACCGGCGTGCGTCCTTCATATTCCTGCAGATCGAGCTGCACCGGCTGCGACGAGCGCGCGAGGTTGAACAGGCACAGCACCGTCTCGCCTGCGTAGCTGCGCGTGAAGGCGAGAATCTTTCTATTCTCCGGCTTCAGGAACGAGAGTGTGCCGCGGCCGAAGAGCGGGTGTTGTTTCCGCAGCATAATCATCTGCCTCATCCAGTGGAGCAGCGAGGTCGTGTGTCGCTGCTGCGCCTCGACGTTGACCGACTGGTAGCCGTAAACCGGGTCCATAATTACGGGGAAGTACAACTGCGCGAAGTCCGCCTTTGAAAACCCGCCGTTGCGATCAATTGACCACTGCATCGGCGTTCGCACCCCGTCGCGGTCGCCGAGGTAGTAGTTGTCGCCCATCCCGATCTCGTCGCCGTAATACAGAAACGGGCTGCCCGGCAGGCTGAAGAGCAGGGCGTTAAGCAACTCAACCGCCCGGCGGCTGTTATCGAGCAGCGGCGCGAGGCGGCGGCGAATCCCCAGGTTCAGGCGCATGCGCCGGTCTTTCGCGTATTCGGTGTAAAGGTAATCGCGCTCCTCGTCCGTCACCATTTCGAGCGTCAGCTCGTCGTGGTTGCGCAGGAACATCCCCCACTGCGCGTTTTCAGGAATGCTCGGCGTCCTCTCGATGATCTCGACAATCGGTTTGCGATCCCCCTGTCTGAGCGCCATAAACAGCCGCGGCATGATCGGGAAGTGGTAACACATGTGGCATTCGTCGCCCTCGCCGAAGTAGGCGACGACGTCTTCGGGCCACTGATTCGCCTCGGCCAGCAGCAGCCGGCCCGGGTAATGCGAGTCAACGTAAGCGCGCAATTGTTTGATGAAGCCATGAGTTTCCGGCAGGTTCTCGCAATTCGTGCCTTCGCGCTCGTAGAGGTACGGCACGGCGTCGAGCCGAAAGCCGTCAATGCCCATCTCCAGCCAGAACGAGACGACCTCGAGCATCGCCTGCTGCACCGCGGGGTTGTCGTAATTGAGGTCGGGCTGGTGGCTGAAGAAGCGGTGCCAGTAAAACGCCCCGGTCTGCTCGTCCCACGCCCAGTTCGACCGCTCGGTGTCGAGGAAGATGATGCGCGCGCCCGTGTATCTCAGGTCCGTCTCGCTCCAGACGTACCAGTCGCGTTTCGGCGAAGTGGTCGAGCTGCGCGACTCCTGAAACCACGGGTGCTGATCCGAGGTGTGATTGAGGACGAGGTCGGTGATCACGCGGATGCCGCGCGCGTGCGCCGCGTCGAGGAACCTTTTGAAGTCGTCGAGCGCGCCGTACTCGGGCAGGATCTTGCAGTAATCCGCGATGTCGTACCCGCCGTCGCGCAGCGGCGAGGGGTACATCGGCAGCAGCCAGAGGCAGTTCACGCCGAGCCACGCCAGGTAATCCAGCTTCTCCGTCAGCCCGCGAAAGTCGCCGATGCCGTCGTTGTTCGAGTCGTAAAAGCCGCGGACGTAGACTTCGTAAAAGATCGCGTCCTTGTACCAGAGAGGGTCAGCATGGAGTTCATCGTCGGTCATAGCTTTTTGATGTACGGGGAGCTGCCAGCTCCCCGATGATTTCCGGCCCGTAGTCATTGAGTGTGGCTCTGATGCAGCGGGGAGCTGGCAGCTCCCCGTACATTCACACCCGTTCGAGCAGCGCCACAGGCAGATGCGCGCACACTTCAGAGAGCGGCAGCGCGCTCCCGTTCTGTTGTCGTTGTGCGCAGACGCTCCTGCCCGTCAGCGCGTCGCGGTAACAGCCCGCGAATTCTTCCGGCATTACGACCGCCGTGTCGCCCCACACTTCGCCCACGGGCAGGAGGGAATTATTCACCAGCCTCGTGAAAAACCGGGTGGCGACCACCACCGCAGTTTTGTCGGCAATCTTTCTGGCGAACGCCACGACGTGACGTTCACGCTCGCCGCTCGTTTGCAGCGGCGCGTATTCGCCGCGGTCAAAGAGTTCGCGGTTATCCCGGCGATAGCAGAGCGCGCGGCTGGTGACAAACATCTTTACCCTGCCGTCTTCGGCCTGCCGCAGCAGTTCATCGGCCAGCGCCGCCCTGTCAGCCGATTCGTTCCGGCGCAATGAAGCCAGCAACTGCTGACGGTGGGCGTAATCCACCGGGCGCCGGTTGTCGGGGTCAACCAGACTGAAGTCCCACAGTTCGCTCCCCTGATAAAAATCGGGCACGCCCGGCGCGGTGACCTTGAGCAGCGTCTGCGACAGGGAATTGAACATCCCGGCCCGCGCGACCGGTCGCTGGAATTCGCCGAAGTCACGGAAGAAAGCACTGGCCGGGTCGAGGATCGCCTGCACGAAATCGCGGACGGCCTGCTCGTACTCCTCATTCGAGTGGAGCCAGCTCGAATGGACCTTGGCCTCCCGGATCGCCTTGATCAGGTACTCCTCGATGCGGCGGACGAATGACTGGTACTCGTCTTCGCCGTCAATCACGAATGGCCACGCGCCGATGAGCGTCTGGTAAAGCAGGTACTCTTCGTTCGCGTCGGGCGCGGCCCGACCGTCAATCGTCTTTTTCATTTCGCGGTTGAGGTTCTCCCAGCGGCGCACGGCGCGGTACCAGCGCCCCGGCGTTTCCGACAGCACGTTGATCCGGGCGCGCACGTCCTCGCTGCGTTTGGTGTCGTGCGTCGAGGTCGCGAGCATGGTGTGCGGCCAGCGCGAGAGGCGCTGTTCATTCAGCCGGTGGAATGTCTCAACGGCGATGCCGAAGCGCGAAGGTTCGCCGCCGACTTCGCACAGCGAGGCGAGCGGATAAAAGCGATAGAAGGTCGTGTCTTCGATCCCCTTGGCCGTCACCGGGCCGGTCAACTGCTGAAAGCGCATGACGAATTCACGCCGCTCGTGTTCCTGGTCCGCGGTGATCCCTTCCGGGTGCCGGAGCAGCAGCAGCGATTCGATGAACTCGAAAATTGACGGGCTGAGCGCCGGGTTGCGATACCTCGCGCGGCGGATGGCCACGGTGATGTAGCGGCGATCCTCGTCGCTCGCTTCGGTCTGGTGCGGGCGGATGTAGGTGCGGTAGACCGGGAAGCAGGCGATCACTTCGCCGAGCGCGTCCTCGAGACTGTTGAAGGTGAAATCGCGCGAGTAGCGGTGCTGCTCGGAGATCCGGTCGAGCCGGCGCGCCAGCACGTGCAGCTCGCTCGACATCGCGACGCGCAGGATCAGCTTTTTACTTTCATAAGCCACGTCGGCGAAGTTTTGCCGCTGAGCGGTGAAGCGCTCGTAAAGCTTGCGGAAAGCCCGCTCGCTCTGAGCCTCGACGAACAGCCCGTTGAGCAGGTTCAGGAAGTCATAGCCGGTCGTCCCATATGCCGCCCAGGGGTCACGCAGCCGCTCGTCGCGGCCCAGAATCTTTTCGACGACGACGTAACAGGGGCGATATACGCCGTGGCTGTCACGGCGCAGTGGCAGCACGACCCCCGGCGCCTGCCTGAGCGCCCTCAGACAGCCCCGCTGCAAATCGCGCAGGTATTGTTCGGGGTCATAGAGCCCGTCAATGTGATCCACGCGCAGGCCTGTAACCCGGCCTTCACGCATGAGGCGGAAGATCAGCTCGTGGACGGCCGCGAAGACTTTCGGCTCTTCGACGCGGATCGCGGCCAGTTCGTTGATGTCAAAGAATCGCCGGTAATTGATCTCGTCCGCCGCGACGCGCCAGAAACACAAGCGGTAGGCCTGCTCCGAGAGCAGCTCTTCGAGCCGGTCGAAACTGCGCGGCTCACCCTTCGTGCCGTTGAATTCACTGACGACCTGTCTGAGCGCGCGCTGCACTGCGCCGTTCGAACTCACCAGCGCCGAGAGCCGCCGCTTGACGATCTCTTTTTCGCGCCGCCGCTCCTTCACTTTCCCGGGGTCGCGTTCGGTGCGCGGCGGCAGGTGTTTGAGCGCCGTGATGATGCTTTCCAGCTCCAGCCGGTGAGGATGGGATTCGGCGAGCTGCGGCGAGACCGCTTCGAGTACGGCCCTGAGAATCGCGATTGAAGTGCGCGGCGCGATCGGCAGTCTGGTCTCATAGTAATTCGCGAAAAAAGCGCCGCGCTGGTACGCGAGCTGAATCTCCTGCTTTTCAAGCACCCTGCCGTACTGATCGCCCAGCACAGGCAGCAGCACTTTGTCATCCAGATTCTGTTTGGGCGGGTGCCAGTCTATGTCGAGAAAGGCGGCGAAGGGCGAGCCCGACCCGTTTTCGAGGATGTCGTTCCACCACTGATTGCCCGAGCCGGCAATGCACATGTGGTTGGGGATGACGTCCATCACGAGCCCCAGGCCGTGCCGTTTGAGCGCGCCGGCGAACTCGTCGAAGTCATCCCGCGTCCCCAGTTCGGGGTTGAGCTTTGTGTGGTCGGTCACGTCATAACCGTGCAGGCTGCCCGGTCGCGCCGCCAGCAGCGGCGAGGCGTAACAGTCACTGATGCCCAGTTCGTGCAGGTAGCCTGTCAGCGCTGCCGCCTGCCTGAAGGTGAAATGGTGATTGAACTGCCAGCGGTAAGTCGCAGTCGGAATGCGGGGGTGAATTGTCGTCGGACTTTCGGGCATTATCCGGTTCAACTATTTTGGGAGACGTTTGAAGAGTTCTCCTTCGGCGGCCCTGAAAGGGCCCGATTCAATAGCCGTGGGTGCAACCCACGGACACCGGGCGGCATGAATTTCAACCCTGAAAGGGTTGTAGTTGTTGAATGCGATCTGCGACCCCTTGCGGGGGCGGGAATGCCCGTGGCCCTGAGCCCGTGGGTTGCCCCCACGGCTATTGAATCTGTCCCCTGCGGGGACGGAAAAGGAATTATGCTCGTCACTTTTCAATCAGCCTCAGAACTGGAAACCACCGCCCGCATCAGGGGCCGGCCGGGTGTTCGACCAGCGGGTACTCGCCCGGCTCCGCGCGGGCCGCTTCAACCGGCTCGCGGGTTTCGCTCTGCTCCCGGCGGATTTCAGTCACGAGCAGCGACGTGTCGTAACGCACGCGGCCCAGCAGCGTCTCGACGACCGCTTTGACGAAGCCCAGAATGGCCGGGCCGAGGACAATGCCGGGGATGCCGAAGGAGTAGACCCCCGCGACCAGCGCCACCAGCATCCAGTAAAAGCCGAAATGGCGCGTTCCGCCGCTCGCGAGCCGCGGGCGCAGCAGCAGCGAAGAGCCGACGGTCATGCAGACGCCCACGCCCAGATAAATGGCCGCGCTCATCGGGGCATGACGGAAGACCAGCAGGTAAGCGCTGACCGGGATGTAGACCGCCCACTCGCCGAGGAGCGGGAAGAAGCCGATCAGAAAAGTGATGACCGCCAGCACCACCGCGAGCGGGATGCCGAATACGAGATTGAGCAGCAGGATCGCGACGCCCTTGAGCGACTGGTCAATGAAGACCGCCCTGATCGCGCCATGCAGCGCGCCGCCGATGTTGGTCGCGAGCCGTTCATAAAGCGGCAGGTACTCGCCCGGCACGCGCAGCTTGATGTAAGCCTCGAGCCTCGCGCGGTGCGTCAGCACGTAAAAGACGGTGAAGAAGAAGAGGGTCAGTGAGGCGAGCAGGAGCGGCGTCTGCTGGCGCAGCGCCTGGATTGATTCGACCGACTGCGCCACCGCTTCGGCGAAGGCCGCCTCGAGACCCGCGCGCATGCGCCCGGGCGCGACGGGCAGGTAGTGCGAGAGCGCGCGGCTGAGCGCGCCGATCATCTCCTCGCGCCGCTGCCGGACGAAATTCGAGTAGCCGGAAAGCTCATAGCCAAGGTAAGCCGTCAGGCCGACGAGCGGCAGCACGATCAGCGCGATCGTCACCAGCGCGCTGCCTTCGCGCGCCCGCAGGCGCTTTTCCAGCCACCTCTGAACTGGCAGCAGGTAGACGGCGGCGACTACCCCCAGCAGCAGCGCGATCATAATCCGGCCGAGCAGCGCCACGAGCAGCCCCACGGCGAGCAGCACCATCACCCCATAAACCAGAATGCGTTTGGCATCGCCCACCGTCAGATCAGTCAATCGTCTCTCGTCACCACCAGTCATAGGGCGTTTCTGATGCCTGTCAGACACTACTGTCCTGACACACTGCACCTGTCCTCTTTCTGATCAGCCCGTCCGCCGGGCAGACTGAGATTAAGCCGGGGAGGTGCAATCTGCGCGCCAATAGCAGAGTACAGCGACGCGCTTCCCACTGATTGGCCCGACCACCTGCCCTCCGGAATTGCCGTGAAGAGGAATGCCCATTGCAAGGCAGAATGAACTTAAGCGAAAGCACGAATCATTCGCTCTTATAAATTACTCTGTCACAGCCCTGCTGACATCTCCCCTTGATGAGACCTCCTGCTTCCGGCAGATCATCCCGAACGGAGCCCCTGACCCAATGAGTAAACCGTGTGTTCTGGTCGTCGAGGATAATTTCGATACCCGCTCTCTGGCGCAGTTCATCCTCTCGCAGGAAGGCTTTGACGTCATCATGGTCAGCAGCGGGGAGACCGCGCTCAGACTGCTCGAATCGCTCCGCCCCGACGTGATCGTCACTGATCTCATGATGCCGAACATGGCCGGACTCGTACTGATTCACACCATCAGGGAGAACCCGCACTTTTCAGACATCCCGGTGATCGTCCTGTCAGCTTACGCCACCGGCCTCAAAGAGGAGTCCTTCGCCGCGGGGGCGACTGTCGTGCTGGAAAAGCCGGACGGGATGCTCGGACTGCCTGAGACGATCAGGCAACTGCTGGCCGAACCGGAAAATAAACACGCTGCCAACGGCACCTGATTATCCACTGAACCAGATAAGAATCCGCCAGCCGCTACGCGGCAATAACCTGTGTGGATACCAGTAGCCTGCGCCTACAGGGGAGTGAACTGGCCCTGTCAGCAGTGTACTGTTATTTGTACAGCTGTAGCTGATTGGTACAACCTGACTGTCTTCATTCTGTTCGTTTCATTGTCGCAGGCGTCATCACAAATTGATTCCGGGGCTCGCTTTTCTGGTGTTTTTAAGCGAATTCAGGCTGGCAGGCAGCGGTGTTATTTTCTGGCGCGTGGATTGCAAATGCAGACAGGCGAGAAGTAATTGAAGTTTCAATCTCACCTGAAGGCGATGCGAGAGCATCGGTCGGAAACTTGTTGGGGAGCAGGTTCCGCTTCGTGGCGAGATTTTTTGCCCGGATCAGTTGAGTCATGGGGAAGGCTGCTGGTCCGGGCAATTGTTTTATCAGGTGATGAATCCTCAGTCACACCAGGCCCTTCACGCCGCAAAACACAAGTTCACCGACGCCGGTCCTGTTCAGCGGAGCTTTGTTGCCGCCTGCTTACAAGGGCTTCTCCCGGACATTCTCAATCCACAGCCGTCACCGCCACGGGCAGATAAATTTTGAATGAGGTGCCGACCCCCGGTTCGCTCGAGACCCGGATCAGGCCTTCGTGCTGTCTCGGCCGCTTTTCTGATGGCCTCCTCACCGGAGGAGGCCACGCCGGGGACGGCGTAGCCCAGCCTCTCCAGTGAAGTCCGGATGTCCCCTGCCACGATGCCTTTATCTTTTACCACGAGGATCCGTGTCATAGTTTCAGACTCTTTCCTTGTATTTGAGTTCGACGAACCTCACTTCGAAAGTCGTCCCCGCGCCGCCCGTCTGCCGGATCGTCCAGCTGTGTCGCGAGCGCGTTGACCAGTTGCAGGCCGAGCGAGTCGGCCTCGCGGAAGTCCAGCCCCTCGGGCAGCCCGACTCCGTCGTCGCTCACCCGCAGCAGCAGCCCGTCGCCCTGCGCCCGCAACTCGACCCGGATCTCTCCCGAGCGCCCCTCGGGGAAGGCGTGCTTGAGCGCGTTCGAGACCATCTCGTTGACGAGCAGCCCGCACGGGATGGCCGTGTCCACACCCAGCTCGACCTCGTCCACCTCGACGCGGTGGCGGATCTTGTGCGGGTCTGTGCCGTAAGAGCGGAGGAGGTTGGTCGTCAGGTTGTGGATGTACTCGGCGGCGTTGATCGGGGCGAGTTCCTTCGACTGGTAGAGCTTCTCGTGGACGAGTGCCATCGAGCGGACGCGGTTCTGGCTCTCCTTGAAGACCTCCTGCAAGGGCTGATCGCGGAGGTAGCGGGACTGGAGGTTGAGCAGGGAGGTGATGACCTGGAGGTTGTTCTTGACGCGGTGGTGGATCTCTTTGAGCAGGACTTCCTTCTCGCGCAGGGATGACCTGATCTGCTCTTCCACCCGCTTGCGCTCGGTGATGTCGCGGGCGACGGCGATCACGAGGGGCCCGTCTTCTGCCTCCATCGGGCTCAGCACGACGTCCACGGAGAATTCGCTCCCGTCCTTGCGTTTGCCGTAGAGTTCCAGTCTGGCGCCCATCGGGCGGGTGTGAGGCTCGTTGAGGTAACCCGCGCGAAAGATCACATGCTGCTCCCTGAAGCGCTCGGGGATCAGGGTCTCGACCGGCTTGCCCAGCAATTCGTCCCAGTAATAACCGAACATCTGTTCCGCCTGCGGGTTGATGCGCACGATGCGCCCGTCGTGGTTGACGACGACGACCGTATCGGGGGCCGATTCAAAGAGGCCCCGCAGCATCGCCTCAACTCAGCCGGGCTCGGGCTCCGCACCTCGCGGTAATACATGGCGAACGACCCCAATACCCGGCCCTCGTGAGAGGTGATCGGATTCGACCAGCAGGCGCGCAGCCCCCAGGGCGCCGCGAGGTGGCGGTAATCGTCCCAGAGCGGGTCTGTGAGGATGTCAGTGACGATGACGAGTTCCCGCCTGTACATGGCCGTGCCGCACGAGCCGGCGCGCGGCCCGATGGAGTAACCATCAATGGCTTTGGTGCAGGCCTCGGGCAGGCTCGGGGCGGCGACGTGTCGGATGTGCTGCCCGTCTTCATTGAGCAGCAGGACGGAGCAGAGCATCCCCCCGGACTGGGACTCGATCAGGAGCATGAGGCGCGCGAGAATCTCCTCAAGCGGGTCGCCGGTCGCAATCATCTCGAGGACGCGGGCCTGCCCGGCGCTCAGGGCCTCTGCCTTTTTGCGCTCGCCGATCTCCTCGTTCAGTCTGTCGTTGGTCGCGACGAGTTCCGCCGTCCGCTCCGCGACCCGTTCCTCCAGACTCTTCTGCAGCTGTCGCAGCGACAGATGCGTCTCAATCCGCGCCAGCACTTCTTCGGCCTGAAAGGGCTTGACGATGTAATCCACCCCGCCGCAGGAGAAGGCTTTCACCTTATCGAGTACCTGATCCGCGGAGCTGATGAAAATGATCGGGATGTCGCGAGTGCGCTCATCCGCCTTCAGCCGCTCGCAGACCTGGTAGCCGTCCATCCCCGGCATGACGATGTCGAGCAGGACGAGATCGGGGAGGGTTGACTCGACGAACCTCAACGCCAGTTCGCCTTCGGTCGCGGGGTGGACGACGTAACCCTCCCTGCTGAGGATGTTCAGCAGCAGGTGCAGGTTGGCGGGAGTGTCATCAACAATCAGAATCCTGCCTTCCCGGCGGTGCTTTTCATCAGCGCTCTTCATGCCTGTTCCTCCACGGAGTCCTGACCACCTGAGCCCCGGATCAATTGCAGAATCCTGCCGTACTGGAAGTCCCCGGCCAGCGCCGCCAGCGCCTCGGCGGACCGCGCGTCGCGGGCGCTGATCTCTTCAATCGCCGCACTCACCGCGCCGGTGTCGAGCCGGACGAGCGCCCGCTCCAGCGCGCCGAGCAGCCCGCTGGGCAGTGACTCGAGCGCCGCGACCTCGGGCTCCGGCTGCGTGACCTCCGCCGCGGGCGCCGGCCCTCCCGCATAAATGAAGCGGACGCCGAGGTGTTTGTGTATCAGCTCGAAGAGGTGGGCCTCGTCGAAAGGCTTGCGCAGGAAGTCATCACAGCCCGCCGCCAGCACCTCGGCCCGTTCCTCCTCGAAGCTCGATGCCGTCAGCGCGATGATCTTTGTAAAGGCGGAAGGATGAGGGATGAGGGATGAAATCCCTGATTCATCCCTCATCCTTCCGCCTTCATCTTTTTCTCTCTCGCGGATGCGCCGCGTGGCTTCGCGCCCGTCCATCACCGGCATGCGCAGGTCCATCCAGATCAGATGAGGGCGCCACTGCTCCCAGGCCGCGACGGCCTCCTCGCCGTTGGCGGCCTCACGCACTTCAAACCCCGGTGGGGCGAGCAGCCGGACGAGCATCTGGCGCGCGGCGGCCTGATCATCAGCCACGAGGATGCGGTGGCGTGGCTGGCCGGGGGCCAGCGCCACGACCCGGCGGCGCGACTCGCCGGCGGGGCGGGCCCCCCTCGTCGGTTCCGACGACCTGCGCCGGGATCGCGAAGCTGACGGTCGTCCCCCGACCGGGCTCGCTCTCGATGCGGATCTCGCCGCCCATCAGCTTCACGAAGTTGCTGCTGATGGCGAGGCCGAGGCCCGTCCCCTCCTTCGCCTTACGGCCCGCTTCGGCCTGGACGAAGACGCCGAAGAGGTTGCCCAACTCTTCAGGTGCGATCCCACAGCCGGTGTCGGCCACCGAGAAATTAAGGCGGAAGGATGAAGGATGAAGTTCCTGATCAATCGTTCCGCTTTCTCCATTCGTCTCTCCCCTTTCATCCTTCATCCTTCCGCTTTCATCCTGCATCGTGACACGCAGCGTGACGCCGCCGGCGTCGGTGAACTTGATCGCGTTGCCGAGCAGGTTGATCAGCACCTGGCGCAGCTTGAGCTGATCGGCGCGGATGTGGCGGGGGAGATCCGCGGGACGCTCGAAGTGCAGTCGCAGTCCCTTGTCATCGGCCCTCAGGGCAAACAGGCCTTTCAGGTCATCGAGCAGCCGGGAGAGGTCGAAGCTGGTTTCATTGAGCGTCGCCCGGCCCGCCTCGATCTTCGAGAGGTCGAGGATCTGGTTGATCAGGGTGTGAAGATGTTCGCCGCTGCGCAGGATGACGCCGAGGTCTTCCTGCGCCTCGCGGGGCAGGCCGCGCCGCTCACCCAGCAGGCGGGCAAAACCCAGGATGGCGTCTAGAGGCGTGCGGAGTTCGTGGCTCATGTTGGCCAGGAAGGCGCTGCGCGCGCGGGCCGCCGCTTCGGCCGCTTCCTTCGCCCGCTGCATCGCGATGGCAGCCTGCTTCTGCGGCGTGATGTCGGTCGCCACGCCCAGCACCTGTTCCGCCTGATCGTCCGCCGTGATCGGAATCTTCGCCACCTGCAGCCAGTGCAGGTGGCCGTCCCGGTCGGTGAACTCCTCTTCGGGGATAAACAATTCGGTCTTCGAGTCCAGCACCTCGAGGTCAACCCGGCGGAACTCCTCGACCTCCTGTTGTTGCGAACTGAAATCCGCCATAGTCTTCCCGATCAGATCGTCCACGGTCGTGCCGTAAGCGTCGGCGAGGGCGCGGTTGGCGAGCGTGAAGCGGCCTGCGCGGTCCCGGGCGAAGATGAAGCTCGGGTTGAGGTCAATCACCTTGCGCAGGAAGGTGCGCTGCCCCTCGAGTTCGCGCGTCCGCTGGTCCGCGAGCCCCGCCAGCTGCTGTTCGGTGGCCTTCAGCCGCCTGATGCGCAGCCGGTGCATGCCGATGACGATCACGCCCGCGGCGAGGATGCATAAACCGTAAAACCACTTCGTCTGATGGAAATGGGGCGCTAAAAAAATCGTGAGGGAACTCCCCGCCTCATTCCAGACCCCGTCGTTATTGGCGGCGATGACATGAAAGGTGTAGCGGCCCGGCGGGATGTTGCTGTAAAAAGCCGCCCGCCGGTCGCCCGCATCCACCCAGTCCCGGTCGTAGCCTTCGAGCCTGTATTTGAAGCGGACCTTCTCGGGCGCGAGGAAACTCAGTCCCGTGTAACGGATCGTAATATCGCCCCTGCCCGGGCGGGCCTCGGCCGCCCTGTTCGCGGCGAAAGCGTGCTGATCGATGCTGACTTCCTGGACGTGAACCGGCGGCGGCAGGGTGTTGGTCGTGAGCTTCTCCGGGTCGGTGACCGACAAGCCTCCACTCATCCCGAACCAGACCCGCCCGTCACTGGTCTTGTATGACAGCGGATGATAACCCACCGGACCCACCGTGCTGCTCAGGCCATGCTCAAGGCCGTAAGCCACGGAAGTGACTGACCTGATCTTCCCGTCAGCAAAATCGTTGAGCTGCTGTTTGCTCGCGCGGAAGATGCCCTTGCTGCAGGTCATCCATAAGTTGCCTTTGTCGTCTTCGGCAAAGCTGTAGACGAAATCGCAATAGAGTCCGTCGTTGACCGTCAGGGTGGTGAACCTGCCGTCCCTGTATCGGCTCATTCCGAGCCGGGTGGCGATCCAGATCGCGCCGTCCCGGTCCGGGTAGAGTGCCTGGACGCTATTATTCACGAGGCCGTCCTTTTCAGTCCAGGCGGTGAATTTTCCGTCCCTGAGCCGGTTGAGCCCGCCGCCCCGCGTCCCGATCCACAGACTCCCGTCACGGTCTTCAAAGAGGGCTCTGACGGCGTTGCTGGAAAGCCCGTCTCTGGTGGTGTAAGTGGTGAAGTGATTGTCCCGATACCTGACGAGCCCCTCAAGGTTGGTGCCGATCCAGATCGTGCCCGCCCGGTCTTCATAAATGACTCTGGCCTGCATTCCGGGGATGGCGTCATGCCTGATGGGGATGAATCGAGGCCTGGGTTGCCCGCGAGTACGCCCTGTGCCTCGTTCGGAGCGATAGAGCCCCGTTTCCGTGCCGACCCAGAGGCGGCCCGCCCTGTCTTCGGCGAGCGAGACGACGAGCGCGGCGGGCAATCCGTTCCGCGCGCCGTAAGCCGTAAATTTCCCGCCCCTGAAACTGTGGAGCCCCTTACTCGTGCCGACCCACAGGTTGCCCTGCCGGTCCTCAAGCATGGTCGAGACGTTATCATCAACCAACCCGTCTTTCGTCGTGTAGCTGATGAATTGCCCGCGGTGCAGGCGGGCGAGGCCCAGATTCCGGTTGCCGATCCAGAGGCTGCCCTCGCGGTCGCTGCAAATGGCATAGACGTACTGGCCGGCTGAAGCCTGGTAGGCAACATTGTGGAAAGATGACGTCCCGCGCTCGTGTCTGTCGAGCCCGTTGGCGGTCCCGACCCAGAGGTCGCCTCCCGGGTCCTCATACACGTAAAAAGTCCGGTCGGAGGACAGACCATCTTTCCTGGTGAAGCGGGTCACCTTTCCACCCTTCAGTCGGAAGAGCCCGTCATTTGACGAGGTGAACCAGAGGGCCTGCTCCCGGTCATGACAGATTGACCTGATCCCGGAGCCGGGCATCGGCCCTCGGGTTACGGGGGGAGATACCTTCCCGTCCCTGAATCTGTTCAGTGTCCCTTTAGTGGTGCCGATCCACACGTTGCCATCCCGGTCGGCGTGGAGCGAGCGGACCGAGACATCAGCCAGTCCGTCTTTGGCCGTATAGCTGGTGAATTGCCCGTCCCTGTATCGGCTCACCCCCTGATCCGTGCCGATCCAGATGGCGCCTTCCCTGTCCTTGCAGAGGGCCGTGACGAAGTCATTGACCAGCCCTTCTCTGGCCGTGTAGATGGTGAATTGTCCGTCCCTGTATCGGCTCACCCCTCCGCCGTAAGTGCCGATCCAGAGGCTCGCGTCGTCGCCTTCGGTGAGCGCCCAGACTTCATTCTCCCTCAGTTGATTCCTGTCACGGCTGTCGAAGGTGGTGAAGCGGACGCCGTCGAAGCGGGCGAGGCCGCCCCGGGTCCCGACCCACAGGTAACCGTCGCTCGTCTGGAGCAGGGCAAAAACGGTATTCTGCGTCAGGCCCCGCTGCTGCTGCCATATGTCTATGGCGTGCCAGGTCGGCTCTTTTCTCTGATCGGCGGGGAAAGCTCTTTGACTGAAGAACAGGGCCGGAAGAAGCGCTGCCGTGGCCAGCAGGCTCAGGCGTCCTCTTCTCAGGTCTGGTCTCGTCATAATCTATGCTTTTTATCAGGGCGGTCTTACACCTGCGCCGGTGATGTGATCAGACCCGTCCCGCTTCGCCCGCGGCGAGGGCGGCGACGGCGGCGGCGAATTCGGCCGGCTCGACCGGCTTGGGCACGTGCATCTGGTAACCGGCGGAGAGCGCACGCAGGCGGTCCTGATCGCCGACATAAGCCGTGATGGCGATGGCCGGGATGTCGCGCCCCTCTTCGGGTGCCAGTGACCTGACCTTCCGGATCAGTTCATAACCGTCCACTTTCGGCATGCCGGTGTCGGAGACAAGGATGTCGGGCTTCCATCGCTTCAGAGCTTTGGGCGCTTCGGGCGCCGAGGCCACGACCCGCACTTCGGCGTGGCGCTGGATGAGTACCATGCTGAGCAGCTCGCGCGCGTCAGGGTCGTCTTCGACGAGCAGGATGCGCACGCCGGGGAGCGACGGCGTCGCGAAGCCGGGCGAGTGGTGCGGGACGTTCACCTGTCTCTTCTCCTCGACCACTTCGCCTTCATCCGCGAGGCGCGGGGGCGAAATTCGGACAACCTTTTCCTGGAGTCAATAGATCTGATATTGCGGTATGAAAGCTCGCCTCGACCACTTTCGGAAGAGTGCAGTTCAGGAGGTCTGCGGCGATCACATGGATCACCGGCGATTGTACTCTCGTCGCAGTCGAATTGAAATAGCCCCGGGCGCGTTGGTGGCGGCGGTAATCCCACGGATTGATGCACCCGGGATTTACGCAGCAGCCTGGGGCGTGGTCGCGGACTGTGAGGTGATAATTGCAGGAGTCTTCAGTGTGTACCGTCACCGGTACGCCTGTAACTGATCAGTACGACACCGACTGTCTTCCTTCTGTTCGTTTCATCATTTCAGCGCATGACAAATTGATTCCGCGACCCTGCTTTTTCAGGTTTTCGCGGCAGCACAGTGCCGATCAGCAACAGCCGGATTTCTGGCCCGTGAATTGCGAAACGCCGGGGCGAGAAGTAACTGAAGTTTGAATCTCGCCGGAAGCTGGTGCAGGTGCATTTGTCGGGAACTTGTTGGGGAGCGGGTTCCCACTTTGTGGCGAGATTGCTTGCCCGGGTCAGCCAGGTCAAGGGGAAGGCTGCTGACCCGGGCAATTGTTTGGACGGACTGCCACAGTTGTTTTCCTGAAGGAGGACCCCGCGATGGGTTTCAGGAAGAAGTTACTTCCCCCCGACAGAGCCATCATTTTCGTCGCCACCGTTATTGTCCTTCTGCTCCTTCCGGCCTGCGCAAGGAGGGCAGAGTCCACACAGACGAAGAGTCCCTCCACGCCGCACAATACCGGCTCACCACAGACTGCGTCGGCAGACGACGGCCAGTGGGTGATGGCGGGGAAAAACTTTGCCAACACGCGCTACAGCGGCCTCGGTGAGATCAACGCTGCCAACGCCGCCCAGCTCAAACTCGCGTGGACGTTCTCGACCGGGTCGGTGCGCGGCAACGAAGCTGCGCCCGTCGTCGTGAACAACACGATGTATGTCGTCACGCCTTTCCCGAATTACCTCTACGCGCTCGACCTCACCAGAACCGGCGCGCCCATGAAATGGAAGTACGACCCGAAGCCCGCTTCGGCGGCTCAGGGCGTCGCCTGCTGTGACCTCGTCAACCGCGGGGTCGCCTACGCGAACGGAAAGATTTTCTACAACACGCTCGACGCATACACCGTCGCCGTTGACGCGAACACCGGGAAGGAGGTCTGGAAGACGAAGCTCGGTGACATCAATAAAGGCGAGACGATCACGATGGCCCCGCTCGTCGTGAATAACAAAGTACTCGTCGGCAACAGCGGCGGCGAATTCGGCGTGCGCGGCTGGCTCACAGCGGTGGACGCAAATACGGGGCAGATCGCGTGGCGCGCTTACAGCACCGGGCCGGACGCGGACTGCCTGATCGGGCCGAACTTCAAGCCATTCTATGAACAGGATCGCGGCAAAGACCTGGGCGTCTCATCGTGGGGGCCCGAGCAGTGGAAGATCGGCGGCGGGACGGTCTGGGGCTTCGTTTCGTACGACCCCGAACAGAATCTGATCTTCTACGGCACGGCGAATCCGGGGCCGTGGAACCCGGATCAGCGCCCGGGCGACAACAAGTGGACTGCCGGCGTCTTCGCGCGCAACCCCGACACGGGCGAGGCGCGCTGGTTTTATCAGTGGAGCCCGCACGACCTCTACGACCACGACGGCGTCAACGAGAACGTGCTGGTTGACCTCCAGTTGGGCGGCCAGACGCGCAAAGTCCTGCTCCACCCCGACCGCAACGGTCACCTCTACGTGCTGGATCGCACCACGGGTCAGGTGATTTCCGCCAACCCGTATGTTTACGTCACCACTTCAAAAGGCGTTGACCTCCAGACCGGCAAACTGATTAACGTCGCCGAAAAGAAAGTGACCACGGGTAAGGTGGTCAGGGAAATCTGCCCGACTTCGCCCGGCGGCAAGGACTGGCAGCCATCTGCTTACTCGCCGCAGACGGGGCTGCTTTACATCCCGCACCAGAACCTCTGTCAGGACGAAGAGGGCGTCGAAGTGAATTACATCGCGGGCACCCCGTACGTCGGCGCGAACGTGAAGATGTACGCCGGCCCCGGCGGCCACCGCGGCGAATTCACCGCGTGGAATCCGGTCGAAGGCAAACCGGCGTGGAAGATCACCGAACAGTTCCCCGTCTGGAGCGGGGCGCTCGTGACGGCGGGCGACGTGGTTTTTTACGGCACGATGGACGGCTGGTTCAAGGCGGTCAACGCGCGCACGGGCGAGCCGCTCTGGCAGTTCAAGTGCGGCTCCGGAATCATCGGCCAGCCGGTCACGTACCGCGGGCCCGACGGCAAACAGTACGTCGCAATCCTCTCGGGAGTGGGCGGCTGGGCGGGCGCGATTGTCTCGGGCGAACTTGACGCGCGCGACGCGACGGCCGCGATGGGATTTGCCAACGCGATGGCCGACCTGCCGAACAACACGACGAGGGGAGGGATGCTCTATGTCTTCTCGCTCCCTTAAAAACAGTGGTCAGGGTGGAAGGTACAAACGCCGTATCCAGCTCCGTAGGAGCGCAATGTTTATAGATCGCGGGCAAATTATCCCCAGCTCCGTAGGAGCGCAATGTACGGTCAGGCAACATTGCGCTCCTACGGAGCTGGGGAATCATTATTACTCACAGGCTATAAACATTGCGCTCCTACGGAGCTAAGGATTGGCCTCTCGTGTCTGATGTTTCTGGTCATCGTAATGGCTTTCTCTTCCTGCGCCCGCCGGAGCGAGGCCGGACCGGCGCGGAAGCTGCGCGTCTGTGCTGACCCGAACAACCTCCCTTTCTCAAATCAGCGGCTCGAAGGTTTTGAGAACAAAATCGCCGGCCTGCTCGCTCGCGACCTGAACGCGGAAGTGGAATATACATGGTGGGCGCAGCGGCGCGGCTTCATTCGCAACACGCTCAAGGCGCGCGCGTGTGATGTCGTGATGGGCGTGCCGAGCGGATTCGAGATGGCGCAGACGACCGCGCCGTATTACCGCTCGACTTATGTTTTCGTCTACCGCCAGGACAGCGGTCTCAAGGTCGGTTCATTTGATGACCCGGTTCTGCACAAAGTAAAGATCGGCGTGCAGGTGATCGGCGATGACGGCGCGAACGCGCCGCCCGCGCACGCGCTCAGCAACCGCGGCATCGTCGGGAATGTGCGCGGTTACACGGTCTACGGCGATTACGCGCAGGAGAACCCGCCCGCCCGGATCATTGACGCAGTGGTCAATGGCGAAATTGACGTCGCGGTGGTGTGGGGGCCGCTCGCCGGTTATTTCGCGCATCGGCAGCCCGTCGCGCTCGAACTCGTCCCCGTCTCCCCGCAGATTGACCCGCCCTCTCTCCCATTCACTTATGACATCTCGCTCGGCGTGCGGCGAGGCGAGGGCGCGTTCAGGCAGGAACTCGAAGCCGCGCTCGAACGCAGGCGGGCCGAGATTGACCGCATTCTTGATGAATACAACGTCCCCCGGATCAACGGCGCGTCGCCGCGAACCTGAAGACGCGGCGGCCAGGATTTCAAATTCGAGATGCTGGATTTGAGAGTCGTTCGCCACATCGTTGTCGGATTGACCGCCATCTTATTCGCACTGGCCGCCTCGGGCTGTGTGCGGGAGCAGCGGCGCTTCCGGGAAATTCCGCCCGGCGCGACTGCGGCGACGGCCGTCCGGCAGACCGAATTGCAGCCGGGGCAGCCGCAGCCCGAGGAACAGATCAAGGGGCCGTATGACGAGAATGCTTACGCCGTGTCGGAGGGCCAGCGGCTGTATGAATGGTACAACTGCGTCGGCTGTCACATGCACGGCGGCGGCAATATCGGCCCGCCGCTGATGGACGACAAGTGGATTTACGGCGGCAGCCCGGAAAACATCTTCGACACGATCATCGAAGGCCGCCCGAACGGGATGCCTTCATACCGCGGCCGGATGCCCAACCAGCAGGTCTGGCAGATCGTCGCCTACGTCCGCTCGATGAGTGGGCAGCTGAGCAAGGACGTTTCGCCCGGGCGCACCGACGACATGAACGTGAAGACGGTCGAACAGTCGAAGGGGAAGGAGCAGCCCACGACGAAGCCGGCTGAACACCCGCAATGAAGACGGCGACGAAACAACTGCGTCCGGGACGATGCCTCGCGCTCGTCTGTGCGGCATCAGTCTTGCTCTGCTCGGGCTGTGCGGGCGTCCAGTCGGCGCTCGACCCTGCCGGGTTGCAGGCGCACCGCATCAGCCGTCTGTGGTGGCTGATGTTCTGGGTCTGCCTCTCAGTTTTTGTGATCGTCATGGGCGCGCTCGGCTATGCACTATGGCGCTCACGACGGCGCGAACGGGTTGCCACCGAGCCCGAAGCCGAACGGAGCATGACGCGCTGGGTGACGGGCGCGGTCGTCGTTTCCGCGGCGATTCTTTTCATCCTGCTGATCGCGGATTTCTCGACGGGCAGGGCGATCACGTCGCTCGAGTCTTCTGACGCCGTGATGATCAAAGTGACTGGCCATCAGTGGTGGTGGGAGTTCACCTACGACGACCCCGTGCCGAGCCAGCAGGTGACGACGGCCAACGAAATTCACATCCCGGTGGGCCGGCCCGTCAGACTTGAAATGACTTCGCACGACGTGATTCACAGCTTCTGGGTGCCGAACCTGCACGGCAAGACCGACCTGCTCGTCGGGCATCAGACGGTCACGTGGTTGCAGGCCGACCGCCCGGGCACGTATCGCGGCCAGTGCGCCGAATACTGCGGCCACCAGCACGCGCACATGGCGCTGCTCGTCGTCGCCGAGCCGCCCGAGGACTTCAAAGCATGGCTCGATCACGAGCGCCTCCCCGCCGCCGATCCGTCGAACGACGAGCAGCGGCGCGGCCGGCAGATTTTCCTGACACGCGCCTGGGTGATGTGCCACCAGATCAGGGGCACTGACGCGGGGGCGAGGAGCGGCCCCGACCTGACGCACCTCGCGAGCCGTCAGACCATCGCGGCGGGCACGCTGCCGAACAACCGCGGCAACCTCGGCGGGTGGGTAGTTGATTCGCAGGGCATCAAGCCCGGCAACAAGATGCCGCCGAATGAACTGAGCGGCGAAGAGCTTCAGGCGCTGCTCAGTTATCTGGAGAGTTTGAAGTGAAGGAGTGAATGGAATACGGATCAAACGGATGCGACGGATCAGCACGGATTGATCATTCTCCACTCGTTACCGGAGGTGATTGTGACCCCGACCGAAGAGGCAACCAGGACTGCTGACGCAGAGCGCGATGAAACCCCGAACGACGAGCGCGAACGGCGGCAGCTTGAAGAGACCTGGAAGGAACCGGGCGGTTTCTTCGGCTGGTTCAGGTGCGTGCATCACACGACGATTGGCCGGCGCTTCATCATCACCGCATTCATCTTCTTCCTGCTCGGCGGCGTCGAGGCGGTGATGATCCGCATCCAGCTGGCGAGGCCCGAAAACCGCTTCCTCGGCCCCGACCTCTACAATCAGATTTTTACGATGCACGGCTCGACGATGATGTTCCTGTTCGCCGTGCCGGTGATGGAGGCGCTCGGCGTCTACCTGGTGCCGCTGATGGTCGGGACACGCAACATCGCCTTCCCGCGGCTCAACGCCTTCGGGTATTACGTCTACCTGTTCGGCGGGATTTTCCTCTACACGATGTTCCTGCTCAACACGGGGCCGGATAACGGGTGGTTCAATTACGTGCCGCTCTCCGGGCCGGAATACGCGCCCGGCAAGCGTTCCGACACGTGGGCGCAGATGATCACCTTCACGGAACTCTCCGCGCTGGTCGTGGCGGTCGAACTGATCGTAACGATCTTCAAGCTGCGCGCGCCGGGGATGTCGCTCAACCGCATCCCGCTCTTCGTCTGGGCGATCCTGGTGATCTCGTTCATGATCATCTTCGCGATGCCGACGATTGCGCTCGCGAGTACCTGCCTGATCCTCGACCGGCTGATCACGACGCAGTTCTTCAACCCGGCGGAAGGCGGCGACGTGCTGCTCTGGCAGCACCTGTTCTGGTTCTTCGGCCACCCCGAGGTCTATATCATCTTCATCCCCGCGACGGGGATCGTCTCTTCGATCCTGCCGGTCTTCTGCCGGCGGAAGGTGTTCGGCTACACGGCGCTGGTACTGTCGCTCGTCTCGACCGGGTTCATCGGCTTCGGGCTGTGGCTGCATCACATGTTCGCGACCAACCTGCCGAAGGTCGGGCAGAGCTTTTTCACCGCGGCGAGCATGATGATCGCGATCCCTACGGGCGTGCAGATCTTCTGCTGGATCGCGACGCTCTGGGGCGGACGCCTGCGCTTCAAAACGCCGCTGCTCTTCGTGCTGGGCTTCTTCCTCAATTTCATCATCGGCGGTCTGAGCGGAGTGATGGTTGCCTCGGTCTCACTCGATCAGCAGGTTCACGACACGTTCTTCGTCGTCGCGCACCTGCATTACGTGCTGATCGGCGGCGCGGTCTTCCCGCTCTTCGCCGGGTTCTATTACTGGTTTCCGAAATTCACGGGGAGGATGCTCAGCGAAGGCTTGGGCCGGTGGGTCTTCGCGCTCTTCATGATCGGCTTCAACCTGACCTTCTTCCCGATGCACCAACTCGGCCTGAAAGGCATGCCGCGCCGCGTCTACACGTACCTGCCGGAGATGGGCTGGGGCGGGTTGAATCTGCTCTCCTCGATTGGCGGCTTGATCATTGCAGTGAGCGTGCTGCTCTTTGTGATTGATGTCTTCAGGAGCCTGCGCGCGGGCGAACTCGCGGGCGACAACCCCTGGGAAGCGGACACGCTCGAATGGGCGACGAGTTCGCCGCCGCCGGCTTACAACTTCGCGCGCCTGCCGACGGTCGCGGGGCGCGCCGCACTGTGGGACCGGAGGGAAGATCAGCCGATCATCAAAGGCGTGCGCAGCGACCTGCGCGAGATGCTGGTGACGAACGTCCTTGACGCCGAACCGGATCACAAGACGGTGCTGCCCTCACCGACGATCTGGCCATTCCTGAGCGCGGTCGCCGTGACGGGTTTATTCATCGGCTCGATCTTCACGCCGTGGGCCGTGCCGGTCGGCGCGATCCCGGTGGCGATTGCGCTCGTCGGGTGGTTCTGGCCGAACCGGCAGGAGCATGAAGAAGAGCTTTCGGCGGAGCGCGACGGCCGGCCCCCGCAGGAGGTGGAGGCGTGAAAGAGAATCTGGTCATTGACGTCTCAGACCTGCCGGGCTACGCCTTCGGCCACCGCAGCGTGATGTGGTGGGGCACGCTCGGCATCATGGTGATCGAAGGCACGATGTTCGCGGTCATGATCGGCATCTACTTTTACCTGCGCGGGCGCGTGCCGGACTGGCCGCCGAACTCTGCGCCGCCCGAGTTGCGCTACGGCATCGCCAACACGCTCGTGCTCGTCGCGAGCGTGATCCCGAACGTCTGGTACCAGCGCGCCGCCGAGCGCGAAGACCTGAAGAAAGTGCAGATCGGGCTGCTCATCAGTCTCGCCTTCGCCGTCGCCTTTATCGTCCTCAGGTTTTACGAATTCACGACGCTCAACTGCCACTGGACCAATAACGCCTACGGCTCGGCGGTCTGGACGCTGATGGGGTTGCACACGACGCACCTGATCACTGATTTCATTGATTCGGTGGTGCTGACGGCGCTGATGTTCACGAACCTGGTCGAAGGCAAACGCTTTTCGGACGTGAGTGAGAATGCGTTCTACTGGTATTTCGTCGTGATCACGTGGCTGCCGATCTTCGTGGTGATCTATCTGGTGCCGCGCTGGATTTGAATTGGGCGGGACGGCACGGGGCCGGAGAGGTTATGAACGGACAAACGGACGAACACTTCAGACACAGGGGCGGCCTGCTACGCTTGTGGGCGGGAGTGATCGCGGGGCCTCTGGCGTGGGGGCTCGCCCAGCAGGTCGCTTACCTGTTCGCCACGCTCGACTGCTCGTTCGCGAAGAGGCTGGCGCTCTCGCCGGTGATGCTGATTGCGCTGCTCGTGGCGGCGGGCGGGGCATTCATTTCGTGGCGTAACTGGCGGCGGGCGGGAAAGGAGTGGCCCGATGAGGGCGGCGGCGTGATCACGCGCAGCCGGTTTATGGCCGTGGTGGGGCTGCTGCTGAGCGGCTTTGCGGTTCTGATGATTATTGCCGAGTGGCTGCCGATCTTCTTTTTCCGGCAGTGTGAAAGGTGATTATGAGCGGAAGTTTTCTCCCGGCGCGCAGCGTCGCGTTCGCGCTCACGATTTATATCGCCGTGTGCGTGTCGTCGGTCTCCGCTCACGAAGGCAGGCCGCCCGCGCCGCATGACCTGCTTGCCGCGTGGAGCCTTGAGCCGGGCGTGGTGATCGGCCTCGTGCTGATGGCGTATCTGTACATCCGCGGCGTGCGGCGCGTGTGGCGGCAATCGGCGATTGACCGCGGGATTCGCCGGTGGGAAGCGGCCGCTTTCGCGGGCGGCTGGCTGGCGCTCGTCGTCGCGCTCGTTTCGCCGCTCGATGCCATGGGAGGCGCTCTCTTTTCGGCGCACATGACGCAGCACGAGGTGCTGATGCTCATCGCCGCGCCGCTCGTCGTACTGGGGCGACCGCTCGTCGCCTTTCTCTGGGCGATGCCCCTGAACTGGCGGCGGGAACTGGTCAGGGCGGGGAAGACGACGCCGGTCGAAAGCGGGTGGCGGTTCCTGCTCAACCCCGTGGCGGCGTGGCTGATTCACGCGCTGGTCTTATGGCTATGGCATGCGCCCGCGCTCTTTCAGGCGACGCTCGAAAGCGATCCGGTTCACGCGGCGCAGCACCTGAGCTTTCTCGTTTCCGCGCTGCTCTTCTGGGAGGCGCTTGTCTACGGGCGCGACGGGCGGATGGGTTACGGCGCGGCGGTGCTGTACGTCTTCACCACGGCCGTGCATACGAGCGTGCTGGGCGCGCTGCTGACGTTCGCCAACACGCTCTGGTATCCGGTTTATCAGAGAACCACGGCGGCGTGGGGGCTGACGGCGATTGAGGATCAGCAGATCGGCGGGCTGATTATGTGGGTGCCGGCAGGCGTGGTTTATATCGTCGCCGGACTCGCCTTGTTCGCGCTCTGGCTGCGCGAGTCGGAGCGCAGAGTGTTGCGGCGGGAGAATGAAGTGTTACAGCGTTCGTAGCAAGCCGGCACTCCGAACAGACTTGAATTGAAGCGATGCTCAGACGAAGAAGGATTGAGAAGCTGATATTGATTTGCGGGCTGCATGTGTTCGTTGCCTGCCGCGATCAGGCCCTGGAGCGTGAGGCGGCAGTGCTGACGGGCAGCGACCCGGCGCGCGGCAAAGCGGCGATCAGCCGGTATGGTTGCGCCGCGTGCCACGAGATCCCCGGCGTCAGGGGCGCCGACGCGCTGGTCGGGCCGCCGCTCGCCGGGATAGCCAGTCGCTCATACATCGGTGGGGTGATTTCAAATTCCCCGGATTACATGATTCAGTGGATCGAGAACCCGCCCGCGATTGACGAGAAGACGGCGATGCCGAACCTCGGCGTCACGGCATCATCATCACGGGCGTTGATCCGGTGGCGGTGGTCGAATACTCGATCGTCTTTTCAGTCGTCATCCTGCCGCTCACTTACCTGCCGACGCTTGTGGCCGCGAACGACGAGGCGCTGATGGGGCCGTTCGTGAACGGGCGGCTCGCGAAGGCGCTCGGGTGGTTCTATCTGGTCGTGATCTCCGTCGCCGCGCTCGGCGCCGTGCCGCTGCTCGTGATCACGCATGGGGGGAAGAGTTGAAGGAGAAGCATCTCGACATCGTGCGCCACGTCCTGGATCACCAGCTGCTCGATTCGAATTACGTCGAATGCGGCAAGGTGGACGACGTGGAACTCGAAGGCGGGCCGGGCGAATTGAAAGTCACCGCGATCATCACGGGGCCGGGCGCGACCGCCGACCGCCTGCCGGGTTTATTGAGGTCGCTGGCGCAGAAGGTCTTCAGCCGCCACGTGACGCGCGTCCCCTGGCAGGAGGTCGCGGTCATCACGAGCGAGATCAAATTGAGATCGCGGGCCGAAAACCTGGGTCTGGATGAGGCGGATAAGAAGTTGGCCGGATGGCTCGGGAAACTGCCGGGGGCAGAATGAAGCTGACAGAACTGCTCACCATGAAAGTCGTCACGGCGGAAGGGAAACATCTGGGCCGCGTGGTTGACTTGCGCTGCGAGGGCGAGCCCGAGCATGGCGAGAGCCGCCCGGAGCGCGTGGTCAGCGAACTGATTTACGGTGAGGCCGGGTGGCTTGAGCAGCTCGGGTTCAGGGCGGTCAGGGAGCGGGGCGTCGCGTGGAGTTCGGTCATAGCAATCGAAGACCGGAAGATCATCGTCGCGCAGGAAGGGGAGCGGAAATAATAATGCCCGCAGATGAACGAATGATAATTGGCGAAGAAGACTACACGCGCATTCCGTCACAACCTGCGACTGAGCCCTGCGTTAAAGCCTGCCTCATCACACGCGAACACACCAGGCACGCCATTCTGACTATTTTCAACAGGGGAAGGCATCAGGATTGCTTTACCAATCCTCGTGATTGCCGATCCGCCTCCGACCGGATTGCAGGGCGGGTGGGCTGATCCCCGGCCTGCGACTACAGTCTCAGGGCCGAAGTGACCGCAACATTCAACAGAAAGGAACCTCTTATGGCGAAAGCGACACAGGAATCGGCAGTCACCAGAGTGACCGCTGATGAGGTGAAACAAAGAATGGATCGTGGCGAGCCGCTGGTTCTCGTGGACACGCGCAACCCGCAGGCGTGGGGCGAGTCTGATGAAAAGCTGCCGGGCGCGATCCGCATTCCGGCGGATGATGTCGCCGGGCACCTCGACGAAATCCCGCGGGGCCGCGCGATCATCACCTACTGCACCTGACCGCACGAAGCCTCAAGCGCCAGTGTGGCGCGAGAACTGATGGAGCATGGTTACAAAAACGTCCACCCGCTCTACGGCGGCTTCGACGCGTGGCGGCGCGCGGGTTATCCGACAGAGCCGAAGTAAAAAGGTAAAGGTTGCACAAGCGAATCAGTGCCGCGAGGCGACAGACAATGCAATTATCACTGACCCGGGGGAATGGCTTCCCGCCCGCGCCGCAGGCGTTGCGGCGCGACCTGCAGCGCGGCGAGACTGACGACCTCTGGCGGCGCCGCGCAATCATCAACGTTTCACCGCTCGGCATGGCGAGCATGACGGCGGTCTCGCTCCGGCAGACGGGGATCATCGGCCACCTGCCCGACCCGCCGTTCGGTGATTTCGATTCCGACCGGGTCAACTCGTCGGACACGGCGTACAAATTCGGCGTGCCTGACGGCACGGTCTCGCTCGCGAGTCTGGCCGCGAATATCCCGCTCGCGGCCTTTGGCGACGCCCGGCGCGCCCGGGAGCAGCCCTGGGTCCCGATCATCGCCGCCGGAAAGGCGGCAATCGAGGCCGCCGTCGCGGGCTGGTACTTCTACCAGATGCCCGCGAAGGAGAAGGCGTGGTGCGGGTACTGCATCACCGGAGCGCTGGCAAATTTTGCGATCTTCGCGCTGACCCTGCCGGAAGCCGGGAAGGCGATCAACGTGTTGCGTGGAAAATGATCCGCTATGTGGCATTCAATAAAGCAGTCGTCGCCGGGGCCGCCGGCGCCTGCGCGTGGGAACTGGCGGCGCGGCTGCTCATCCGGGCGGGCGTGCCGCTCTTTGACATCGTCTGGCTGCTGGGGACGATGGTGCCCGGCGGGAATGAAACGTGGAAATGGTGGGCAGTCGGGATGCTCGTGCATGCGGCGGTCGGCGCGATCTGGGCGATCTTCTATGCCTACTTCTTCTGGTCAACCTTCGACTGGCCGCCGGCATTGCAGGGGCTGGCGTTTTCAATCGGCCCGGCGATTCTGGCCGGCCTGGTGATGATCCCGCAGATGGGTTACATGCACCCGCTCGTACTCGGCGGGGAGATGCCCGCGCCGGGGATGTTCGGGACGGGCTTCGGGTGGGGCGGCCCGGCGGGCGTTTTTCTCGGGCACGCCATTTACGGCTTGACGCTTGGCTCGCTGTACACAAAGCCGGTCGGGAGCGCCGTCAGAAGGACAATGGCATTGAGTTAGCGGGTTCAGCACATCGTGTCAGTAGCCCGACCGTGAGGGAGGGCTTGCAAAGCAAGCCCTCCCTCACGGTCGGGCTACTGACACGGCTCTTAAGAAAGGGAATCGCGCGTGGGTGAATTTATCTTCGCCACCGGGATCGAGTGCAGCTACCCGACCATAGACGGCGGGCGGTGGCGGCTCGATGAACTCGAAGCGACGGGGCATTACCGCTGGTGGCGGCGCGATCTGGAACTGGTGCGCGAACTCGGATTGCGCCACCTGCGCTACGGCCCGCCCTTGCACCGCGTCTTCACGGGGCCGGGCAGGTACGACTGGTCGTTTACGGATCAGGTCTGCCGGGCGATGCAGGAACTCGGCATCACGCCGATTATGGACCTGTGCCATTTCGGCGTGCCCGACTGGCTCGAAAACTTCCAGAACCCCCAATTCCCCGAGCGCTTCGCCGAATACGCCGCCGCGTTCGCGCGCCGCTATGGGTGGGTGAAGTTCTACACGCCCGTCAACGAAATGTTCGTGACCGCGCGCCGGAGCGCGCTCGATGGGGCGTGGAACGAACAACTTCGCAGCGACGACGCTTACGTGACGGCGACGCGTCATGTCGCGAAGGCGAGCGTGCTGGCGATGCAGGCCATCGCTCGCGAGCGCGAGGACGCGGTCTTCGTCAACAGCGAGAGCAGCGAATTCTTCCAGCCCTGCTGTCCGGATAAGGAGATTCGCCGCATCGCGGATTTCGAGAACCAGCGCCGCTTCATCGCGCTCGACCTCGTTTACGGCGTGCCGGTGCGCGGCGACGTGTACGCTTACCTGATGGATCACGGCCTGCCGCGCGAGGAGTACGAGTGGTTTATGAATCAGTCGGTCGGCCGCCGCGCCGTCCTCGGCGTGGATTATTACCGCTGGAACGAAAAGCTCATCAACAGTGAAGGGAAGCCCGAGAACCTGGGCGAGCTGTTCGGCTGGTACGTCATCACCTCGCAGTATTACGAACGCTACCGGCGCCCGGTGATGCACACGGAGACGAACTGCCCGGACGCGAACGAGGCGCCGGGCTGGCTCTGGCGGCAGTGGCACAACGTGCAGCTGATCCGGCAGAACGGCGTGCCCGTGGTCGGCTTCACGTGGTACAGCCTGCAGGATCAGATTGACTGGGACATCGGGCTGACCAAAGCGCTCGGCAACGTCTTCCCCGTCGGACTCTACGACCTGAACCGCGACCCGCGCCCCGTGGCGCAGGCCTACAAACACCTGATCGGGATGTTCAGGGACGAGCCGCTGCTGGCGGGCGAAGACCTGCTCGCGCTGCGATAAGAAAAGATGCAGTCAGCATTCATCAAGTACATGCGCGCGCACGGCAACACCCCCGGCCCGACCGAGTGCCCGGCGACGGCGGGGGCGGCGAGCGGCGCGCTGGCCGCGCTCCCGGCCGCGGCCCTGTTGTGGCTGGCCGGCAGTCTGGCGAGTCTGGGGCAGTCGGTGAGTCTTCGACTGCCGGTGACGCTGGCGCTGCAAATGGTGACGTTCGCCCTGCTGGGGATGCTCTACGGGCGCATCTTCGGCCGCGCGGCGAATGACCGGCGGGGCGGGTGGCTCTTCGGCATCAGCTCCGGGTTTCTGATCTGGATGCTCGGGCCCGCGATGCTGCTGCAATGGATCATCGGGCGGCCGGTGGCGACGGGCGTTGCCGCGATGGGGTTAATGGGCGCGCATCTGATTTACGGCGTGGCGCTCGGTCTCATCTTCCCGTATGTCCACCGACGTCTGCGAAACAGGTCCGGCGACGAGGCCGGGCGGAAGGCCGTGGCCGGCTCGACCGACGCCAGGGCAGAAAGGCATAAGGAATGGCAGACGACAACCGTCGCGCGACCGTAGCCATCGCGCACACGAATGAAAAACACCGCTCGATTGAACGTGTACTGGGTCTCGTGCGTGAAGCGCTCGATCACCTCGGCGGAATCGGCCGGTTCGTCAAACCGGGGCAGACCGTGCTGATCAAGCCGAATCAGACCGTCTTCTACTCCGCCGAAGAAGGCTGCACGACCGACCCGCTTGTGGTCGGCGCGCTCATCCGCCTTGCCTGGTCGGCGGGCGCGCACCGCGTGCAGGTGGCCGAATCGAGCGGCGGATTTTTCTCTTCAGCAGAGTGCATGAAGATTACCGGCATGGCCGCGATGGCCGAGAGGGAAGGCGCGGAGCTGATTGATCTGGGCAGCGACGAAGTGCCGAACCGCACGGTGCGCGTCCCCGACGGCAGAGTGATCGAGGAAGTGCCGCTGCCCGCGCCATTGCTCGATGCGGACGTGATCATTGACGCGCCGAAGGCCAAGAATCACCACATCGAGCCGATCACCGGCGCGCTCAAGAACTGGGTCGGCGTGGTCAACCAGAACTGGCGCAATCATCACCACGGCGACGCGGATCACATCCCGCGCTTCATGGATATTATGACCGTCAGCCGCCCGGCGCTCTCGGTCGTTGACGCGCTCATCGCCGGCGAGGGCGACGGGCCGATTGCGAACCTGCCGCGCTGGTGCGGCTGCGTCATCGCTTCCAGCGACCCGGTGGCGACCGACGTGACGATTGCGCGCCTGCTCGGCCACGACTGGCGGCGCCTGAGATTCGCCGAAGAGGCCGAGCGGCGTGCCCTGGGCGTGCGCGAGCCGATTGATTACGTCGGCGTGCCGCTCGATCAGGTGGCGTTCAAGGCCTGGGCCGGGCACGAAGGGTACGATTACCTTCCGATCAATTTTCTCGTTGGCCGTGGCGTCACGCTCGAAGGCAGCACGGGGCATGTCAAAAGCGCGATTGACAGCATGCTCCGTCGCGGCGAACTCGATCAGGTGATCTGGCTCAAGGGAACGCCGACGATCATGATCGGCGAAGTTGACGACCCGAATTTTGAGGAGCATCTGCGGGAAGGGCCTTACGTCGTCTTCGATGACGCGGCGAAGCCCGAATACAAAAATGACCCGCGCGTTTATTTCGTCGCGGGCCATCCGGTGTTGCAGACGGCGATGCCCGAACTGATGAAGGGCCTGGGCGTGAGCCTGCCCGGCCAAGCCATGATGAAGATGCAGCAGTTCGAGCGCTGGGGCATGCACAACGTCGAGTACGGGACCGTGCCGCGCAAGGCGTTGACGATTGCCAGACCACTCGTGACCGCCGGATTGATGGTGGCCGGCGTCGCCGGATTGACGGCGCTCGTGAAGAGGCTGTCCTGGCACTGAAGGCGATCTGCCGAGGCGACGCCGCCCGGCACCGCAGCAGCTTCAATGAAATATTACCAGCCGAAACAAAGGTCCAATCCCACGACTCAGCGGTTCATCTTCGCCACCGGAATCGAGTGCAGCTACCCGACGGTCAAAACCGACAAGGGCGTGCGGCGCGTTGACGAGATGGAGAAGTGCCGTCATTACGAGCGCTGGCGCGAGGATCTGCAGCTGACGCTCGACCTGGGCGTCGGCGTGCTGCGTTACGGCCCGCCTTATTACCGAATGCACCTCGGGCCGGATAAGTATGACTGGGCGTGGACTGACCTGGTGCTGCCCGAGATGCGACGGCTCGGGATCGTCCCGATTATGGACTTGTGCCATTTCGGCGTGCCGGACTGGGTCGGGGATTTTCAGAACCCTGAATTCCCGAAACTCTTCGCCGGTTACGCGCGGGCCTTCGCCGACCGCTACCCGTGGGTGCGCTTCTACACGCCGGTCAACGAGATGTTCATCGCGGCGGAATTCAGCGCGTGGTATGGCTGGTGGAACGAGCGGCTCAGTTCGCCCCGCGGCTTCGTCACCGCGCTCAAGCACATCGTCCGCGCCAACGTCGAGGCGATGCTCGGCATCCTCGACGTCCGCCCCGACGCGCTCTTCATCCAGAGCGAATCTTCAGAGTACACGCACGCCAGTCGCCCCGACCTGCTCGACGAGGCCGAGATGTTCAACGAGCGCCGGTTCCTCTCGCTCGACCTCAACTACGGCCGCCGCGTCACTTCAGGGATGTACGAGTACCTGATGGATAACGGAATGAGCGGCGAGGAGTACGACTTCTTCCTCACCCGGCACCTGCGCGAGCATTGCATTATGGGCAACGATTACTACGAGGCGAACGAACACCTGCTGGTCGAAGGCGACAGGGTCGTCTATGCCGGCGAGATCTTCGGCTACTACGTGGTGACGCGCGATTACTACGACCGCTACAACCTGCCGGTGATGCACACGGAGACGAACAACGCGGAGCCCGAGGCGGAGCGCTGGCTGTGGAAGACGTGGGCGAACATTCAGAAGCTGCGCCACGACGGCGTGCCGCTGGTCGGCATGACGTGGTACAGCCTGACCGATCAGGTGGACTGGGATACCTCACTGCGCGAAGAGAACAACCGGGTGAACCCGCTCGGCCTGTATGATCTTGACCGGAAGATTCGCCCGGTCGGGCGCGCCTACAAAAGACTGATCAGCCAGTGGAGCGACACGCCGCTGCTGCCCAACGGCCCGCTGACGCTGATCGGCAGCATGAGGAGCGAGGCCGAGTGTGAGGAAGTTGAGGCGGTTGCCGTGAAGAGATCAACAACCGGCCCGCCGGAACAATCCTGACGCCGGGGCTGATTGTGGGAGGCGTCCGCCCCGGCTCAGAGCCCTGCCGGGTCTCTGGCAGGTGATTCCGACTTCGCCATTGATCTGCCTGAACCTGCGTTGCAGGCATTAAGGCAGTCTCCGATTTTACTTCTTCTTCACCTTTTTGATTATTATGTCGAGCAGATACCCAAGTATGAAATACTGTAGAATCAGACCGGCAACTATCCAGAGGAAACACACCTGACCATTGAAACCCATCCTCTGCGACGCCTCATCGAGGAAAATATCCATCGGCAAGCTAATAAATGCAGAAAGAGTCCCAAGGGGGTAGGAGAAGAAAGTAAAGTGGAACAGCTATGACTGGTAGGATGTATCTTAGCATCATGTCATCCTAACTCAACTCCTAACATTCTCATCCAGTCCTGCGCCCAGATAACTATGACAACAATATCCAAGTGCCAATTAGCGCATGTATGGCGAGCAACCCCGCAAGCCACCAAAAACTTAATTTCTTGTCCAAAATGCGGCCAATGACAGCCCCATATAATGGATATTGAACAAAAGCCAAAACCAGAGCTGCACTCAGGAGGATGAGAGTCGGAATACCAGCCCGGTCAACGGCTCTGATCCAGACTATGTTAGCAATCCCTGTCACACCAAATGCAGGTGCAAACAAAAGAACAGCTATCCCGTAATGGCCGTCATGGCCCACACCTGCCGTTTCAGCGATAGCCCAGAAAAGCAGCAGAGGCGTTGCCAGAATACCCACATAGACCGGCGTATTTCGTTTTGAGAATACTTTCATTCCAGATTCTTCCTCTTAAAAGCTTCTTCGGCCTAAAACCACTCTACTTTTGTCCAGTACGGATTGGGCAACCGCTGATACCTTCCGGGAACCCCCAATCCCCTTGCTTTTTTCTCTATTTCTTCCGGATTGATTGTACGAAGGCCTAATCCCGCAAACCCTGTAGCATCTATTTCTGCAAACTCTCTGATTCTCTTATTAAGAGAGTCATTCCAAGGAGTGTCACACTTACAACCCATTTGCCTGGCCCAACGGTTCAGCTCCTCCCACGTTGCCTTTGCCATGCGTAGCGTTTTATCAACATCGTTCACAGTCTTATCAGCATTGTGAGTTCCAAAGGCGTGTCCGTACATCGGATTCGTATATCCGGCATGACTAAACGTATCCTGGAAGTAGTGTAGATACCTGCCGAGCCCTGCGATATTGTCAGTTCGTGTTGAGCCTTGCGTAGACCCTTGCCATAATGCCTGACTGAACAGATCACCGCTTCCCATTGCCCCCTGCGATGGATGCAATGCGTGATATCTCTGGTTTTGCTCCTGCTGTTTGGGTTTTAGGTCAAATCTCTGGATAGGGCTTTTATTCCAGTCCCAGCCTTTCCCGGGGAAGGTGTCAGGGTTTTCGTCTACTCCCTGATCCGCATTAGCTATAATATCAGCATCCATTCCGCTGAAACAGGGATGATTAGCCACTAGAAAGTACGTCAGATAATAATGGACATCTTCTTCATACAGTCCCAGTGGGTCAGTTTTGCTAATCGGGTTATTGCTGACGTAGCTGTAGAAGTTCGTCCCGGCTCCGATTCCCGCCGGATCTTCCGTCAGGAACCGCCCAATTGATGGATCATATTCTCTCGCCCGGTAGTGTATCAGCCCCGTCGCAGGATCATCTTCACGCCCGGTATAAGTATACCGCGTCAGCGCGCTCGCGCTGTGTTCACCAAACGGCCCGTACTGCATCTGCCCCACTACCCCGCCGCTCGCATTCGTCAACTGCTGCGTGCTACCCAGATGATCCTCCAGGAAATACAGCCCATTCCCCACCGCGCCCTGCCGCAGCTTCGCATCCAGCCCGGCGTTCAGGTAATCCACCACCCCGCCCGCGCCTGCCTTGTCCGCCACAACATCCGCCCCGTCATAGAGGAACCCGGTCGTCGTTCCACTGGCTGTCCGGCTCGCCCTCCGCCCCAAGGCGTCGTACCCGTAACTCACCTGCTGCCCGTTCGGCAGCGTCACCCCGGTCAGCCGCCCGCGCGCGTCCCAAGTGTACTGTGTCGTCCCGCCGGCCTCGGTCTTGGTCCGCCGCTGCCCGTGCGCGTCGAAGGTGTAACTCGCTGCGCCGAACTGCCCGATCCGGTTCGCCGCGTCCGCCGCGCTCGCGTTCTTCGGCTGCGGTAACTGTGTCGCGCCATTCAATGACGTGATCGCGCTGATCTCATCCTCTACGGTGTAGCCGTACCGATAGTCCTCCACCGCCATCCCCGCCGCGTTCACGTGCTGCATCCGGCTCACCCGATCCACCGCGTCGTAGATGGTATGAAAAGAGCGTGAGCGCGAGTCTCGCAGTTCTCCCCGACTGCCTTCTACATAGAAGATTATCCTCTGCCGGTAGACGTATCAGCAGGCGGTGCGTCATTCTTAC